>Ga0075029_100000554_pt1 | contig 21602 bp, 15 predicted proteins | sample LitLauG_LLR_2013_FD_71391 | JGI IMG/M metagenome (GOLD analysis project Ga0075029, IMG submission 71391) | Freshwater sediment microbial communities from North America - Little Laurel Run_MetaG_LLR_2013 | ecosystem: Environmental > Aquatic > Freshwater > Creek > Sediment | place: USA... | reverse complement strand
TCGGTCAACGACTGGAACCGCCAGAAGGTGCTGGAACGCCTGACGCAAGTCAATCTGCCTCCGGGTCAAAACCTTCAGCCACAAATTGGCACCGACTGGAGCACCACCGGCCAGATCTACTGGTACACGCTGCGGAGCACGAATCCCCGCTACGACCTGATGGAACTCAGATCGATCGAAGACTGGGTCCTGCTGAAGCAGTTCAAGTCCGTTCCGAATGTGGTGGACGTGTCCGACTTCGGTGGCACTGTACGTGAGTACCAGGTCCGTGTCGATCCCGGCAAACTCGTTTCCTACGGATTGAGCATCGGCCAGGTGGAGCAGCAACTCGCGAACAACAACATCAACGCCGGCGGCAGTTTCGTTGAAGTCGGCATGCAGCAGATGAATGTTCGCGCCCTCGGGCTCTTCACCCGCGTGCGTGACATCGAGGATACCGTTCTTAAGACTCAAAGCGGAACTGCCCTAAGGGTGAAGGACATCGCCGAAGTCACCCAAGGGCCCAAGATTCGGTTGGGGCACATGGCCCGAGCCAATCATATGGAGGACGGCCGGATCATCGACGAGCCTGACATCATCCAGGGCGCCGTGCTGATGCGCAAGGGCGCCGAAGAACAACCCACGCTCGATGCCATTCACAAGAAGGTCGACGAACTCAACAACGGCCTGCTGCCCCCTGGCGTGAAGGTCGTTCCCATGCTCGACCGCAGCGATCTGCTCTATTTCACCCTGCACACCGTCATGCACAACTTGGCTGAAGGAATGATCCTGGTCAGCGTGATCCTGTTTTTGTTTCTTCTCAATGTGCGCGCCGCTCTCATCGTCGCCCTTACGATTCCATTTTCCTTGCTCTTTGCCTCAATCTGGCTGGACTTGAGCCACATTCCGGCGAATCTTCTTTCGCTGGGTGCACTTGATTTTGGAATGGTAGTCGACGGCGCGGTGGTCATGGTCGAGAACATTGTTCGCCACATGAGCCGCCTGAACAATGGACACGGATCGGCGAATAAGAAGACGCCAGCGGAAGCGATTCGGGAAGCGGCGCATGAGGTGCAGCGGCCGGTCTTTTATGCGATCGCCATCATCATCACCGCCTACTTGCCTATCTTCACGCTGCAACGCGTTGAAGGCCGGCTGTTCCGGCCCATGGCTTGGACGGTCGCGCTCGCTCTCCTGGGCGCCATGACGTTTTCCGTTCTCGTCGCTCCCGTGCTGGCAGGCTTATTTTTCCGCAAGGGCGTCCATGAACGACGCAACCGCGTCATGGACTTTCTGACGGAGCGTTACCGCGAGCGGCTGCGCTGGGCGGTTCAGCATCGCTGGGTTGTAGCTGGGGTCGGCATCGCCGCGCTGGCTGGGACGCTTTTCCTGGGATTCGGCGGCGTCATTGGCGCGGAGTTCCTGCCTCACCTCGACGAGGGGGCGATCTGGGCGCGCGGTACTCTGGCCAATAGCACGAGTCTCTCCGAAGGCGAAAAGTTCACCACCAATGCGCGGTATGTTTTCGCATCGTTTCCGGAAGTGAAAACCGTCGTATCGCAAACCGGCCGCCCCGATGATGGAACCGACACGGGCGGGTTCGGCAATACCGAATATTTCGTCGACCTGAAGCCGCACGATCAATGGCGCCCTGTATTTCACAAAAACAAAGAGGAATTGATCGCCGCCATGAACCGTGCGCTGGAAAAATATCCGGGAGCGATCTGGAACTTTTCCCAGCCAATCGAAGACAACGTCGGAGAAACCATGACGGGAACCAAAGGTTCGCTTGCGCTCAAGATTTTTGGAGATGACTTGAAGACTCTCGAGCAGAAAGGCGAAGAAGTTACTGCCGTCATGTCCGACATTCCGGGCATGCACGACGTGAAGCTGCTACGCGATTTCGGCCAACCGAATCTTGACTTGACCATCGACCGTCGCCAGGCAGCGCGTTTCGGAATCAACGTCGCAGACATTCAAGACGCCGTCCAGACGGCGGTGGGCGGCAACGCGGTGAGTCAGGTGCTGATTGGGGAACAACGCTACGACGTGGTGGTTCGCTACCAGGCTCCGTACCGCAATACCCAACAGGCGATCGAACGAGTTCGTCTGCTCTCGCCCACAGGCGAGCGCGTTTCCCTGGCGCAACTGACGAGTGTGGAAGTCAAAGATGGCGCGTACGATATCTTCCGCGAAGGCAACACCCGCTACGTTGCGGTCACGTTCAACGTGCGGGGCCGCGATCTGGGCACCACCGTCGAAGACGCGATCAAGCAAATCGGTCAAAAGGTGAAGCTGCCGCCGGGCTACAGCCTCGGCTGGTCCGGGGAATACGAGAGCGAAAAGCGGGCGGAAGCGCGCCTGACTCTAATCGTCCCGCTCACCATCCTCGTCATCTTCATCATTCTCTACACCATGTTTCGCTCGTATAAATGGGCGCTACTCATTCTGCTCAACGTCGGCCTGGCCCGCGTCGGCGGCTTTCTGGCCCTGCTGCTCACTGGAACTTATCTCAGCGTGTCGTCGGGCGTGGGCATGCTGGCGCTGTTCGGCGTATCGGTGCAAACAGGCGTGATCATGCTGGAGTACATCAACCAGCTGCGCGCGCGAGGGTACTCAATCCAGGACGCCGCGGTCGAAGGCGCAGTCCTGCGGCTTCGTCCCATCATGATGACGATGCTGGTGGCGACGTTGGGCCTGCTGCCCGCGGCTCTGTCGCATGACATCGGATCGGACTCGCAACGGCCGTTCGCCATCGTGATCGTGGGCGGCCTGATTTCCGATCTGCTGCTGAGCATCGTCCTCTTGCCCACATTCTATGTCTGGATCGCGGGAGACGGCGATCAACTTCCGCTACCGGAGGCCGCCCTTGAATAGTCTCGTAGCGCTGCGGAAGATTCGTGTGGAACTGCTTGTGGGGGCATTCCTGGCGTGCGCGCTGACCAATTCGGCATGGAGCCAGACCACCGCGCCAAGAACCATTACCCTCGACGAAGCCATTCAGATGGCGCTCCAGCACAACCACAATCTGCTCGCCGCGCGAACCACGATTCAACAGAGCGAAGCCGAAGAGACTACGGCAAACTTGCGGCCTAACCCGAGTCTATTCACGGATTGGGAGTACCTCCCGCTGAGTCATTCCTCACAGAACGCACAGTATTTGCACGACTCGACGGAAGGCGATCTTGGCCTCAGCTATTTGATTGAGCGCGGGAAGAAACGGCAGCACCGGCTGCAAGCGGCCAAGGACATTACGGCCCAGACGCGTTCTCTGGTGGCCGACAACGAGCGCGGTCTCACCTTTAATGTGGCCTCGCTCTTCGTGAACGTGCAACTCGCCGAATCGACGCTCGAACTCGCCGAGAAGGATCTGAAGAGTTTCCAACAGACGGTCGACCTCGGCGAGTTACGTTACAACAAAGGCGCCATCAGCGAAGACGACTACCTGAAGATCAAGCTGCAATTGCTGCAGTTTGAAACGGATTACCAGCAGGCCGAGCTCGCGAAGGTGCAAGCTCTTTCTGACCTGCGGCAGTTAGTCGGCTACGAATCCGTCGCCGCCGATTACGACGTGGCCGGACCATTCGACTACCAGCCGCTGAAAGGGAATCTGGAAGATTTTCAGTTGAAGGCGCTGCAGAACCGGCCTGATCTCCGCGCAGCTCAACAGGGCGTCACGGCAGCCACCAGCCAATACGAGCTACAAAGGGCGATTGGCAAGCAGGACGTCACGGTGCAGGGCAACTACTCGCACGTCAATGGGATCAACGCCGCCAGTTTCTACGGAAGCATTCCGCTCCCCATCTTCAATCGCAACCAGGGCGAAATCGCGCGAACTCGCTTTGCCATCACGCAAGCGCAAGAGCAGGAGAAAGCCACCAACGGGCAGGCGCTGACCGACGTGCGCGACGCCTACGAAGGGCTGCGCGCGAACGAGCGCATCGTCCAGCTTTACCGCTCAGGTTATCTGGATGTGGCGCAAAAGGACCGCGACATCGCCGAGTACGCGTACAAGCAAGGCGCAGTCAGCCTGCTAGACTTCCTGGATGCCGAGCGCAGCTATCGCGCGACCCAGCTCGCTTATCGCCAGGCCTTGGCCTCCTACTTGCTCGGTCTGGAGCAGTTGCGACAGGCGGTCGGGACGAGGGCTTTATCCTGATTGGTCTGACGGAGTTTCGCAGGGCCGAGCTGTTTTGAGGACCAAACGGCGAACGTTGCACCGGTTGCCGAAGGAGCCGGATCTTTGAACAAGCAAGAAGTACGGAGCCGGATCGAAGAACTCGGAATTATTCCGTCCATTCGCGTGTCGACCGCGGAGGACGCACTCTTTGCTGCCGAGGCCATCGCCCGCGGCGGAATCCCCATTATCGAAGTCACTTTGACGGTACCCGAAGCCATCAAGGTGATTGCCCACTTGGTGCAAAAGGCGCCCGAAGTCATCGTCGGCGCAGGCAGTGTCCACGATGTCGAAACCGCACGACAGTGTCTGGATGCCGGCGCTAAATTCCTTTCCAGCGACGGCCTCGATCCAGATACGGTGAAGTTCGGCGTTCAGGAAAATACAGTCGTGATCCCCGGAACCCTTACTCCCACCGGCGTTATCACCGCGTGGAAACTGAATCCCGACTTCGTCAAAGTGGTTCCCTGCGGGCACATCGGAGGCGACGCCTATATTCGGGATCTTAAGGCGATGTTTCCCACCGTTCCGATGATTGCCGCTGGCGGAGTGAATCAGAGGACCGCATTCAGCTTCATTGCCGCGGGGGCGACCGCGCTGGGCATTGGTGGCGAGTTGATCCCGAGAGAGGCCATCCGCCGCCGCCAGCCGGATCGAATTGCGGAACTCGCCCGCAGATTCTTGAATGCCGTCAGCAACGCTCGGGACCGTTAAAGGGCGGGCAAATCGGCGATATCCTGCAGAGGTTGCGCGTTGACTCCCGCGACACCTAACACAAGTTGCTTCTGTTCGGTTTTCGTAACACCTCTTACTTTGCCCTTGACAAGCCTGACGGTCGAATTAGACTTGCGGCGTATAACTAGCTCCCGTCACGCGCGCAGCCTTCCCCCATCTCACTTGCACGCGCCAGAACTAGTCGGCTGAAACGGCTCAATATGCGTGGCCCCGTTACTCGAATTATCTCGAGTGCGAATCAACGGTCCCAAACACCCATCACTTCATCAGGCTTTTGTAGTTAGACCCTGGCAAGGATCGGTCGCGTTGCTACACTCCGACCGGTTGCGATCAGAGAAAGACGAGAGGTTCTTATGGCATTCGCAACAGGAAGTAAGAATGGGTTTAGTGTTAAAGCGTATGTAGGCGACAACAAAACTCTCCTGGCATTCAATTTCAACGATCCAGCCAGGGCCAAGAGCCTGGCCGGATTCACCATCAAGTGCCAGCCGCCCGGACAAGTGCCTTACTACTTGATGAATTTCCTTCAATTCCAGGATCCGTCGAAGCACGCGCAGGTGGCCACAGAGAAGCCTAACTCCACGGCCAATGCTCCCATACAGAAGTACCGCTGGGTGCACGTGACAGGTACTAGTCATCAGGGCCTGAGTCCCGCTGTGGGCAACTACACGTACACAGTGACGCCGCGCTACTTCGATACGAATCAATCCATGCGCGCCCTGGATGAAACCCAGGGCGCCACAGTGACGGTCCCCGTGGGCGCGTTCCGGAAAGGCTCGTTGGCTTTAGGATTCACGCGGGGCTACATGCAGTCTGAGGCGTTCGCGCATCACTTCGGCGCGCAGACGAAAATTGTCCCGGCAGGCAAGCCCCTGGAGTACGACACCGGGGCGCAGGCTGGAACCAACAACGGGCAAGCCGTCACTTATGCTCAGATTTACGAATGGATGGGCTCGACCGCACGCCAGCAAGTTTTTGCGATTCTCAACAGCGTAGTCGCTGACAAGAGTCTGCAACTCGACGTCTTCGCCTACGATCTGGACGAGTCCGATGTGGTGAAGATCTTTCTCCAACTGGCCGCCGAAGGACGCATTCGCATTATCCTCGACAACGCCAAACTGCACCTCACGCAGAAAGACCCGAAGACTGGACAGATGGTCACTTCTCACGAAGACCAGTTCACATCTCTGTTCAAGCAACAGGCGAAGGCGCCGGCAGACATTCTGCGCGGATGCTTTGGCCGCTTCTCCCACGACAAGATTTTCATCGTCTCGAAGAACGGGACTGCTACCCAGGTGCTTACCGGCTCCACCAACTTTTCGGTGACCGGTTTGTATGTAAATGCCAACCACGTTCTGGTCTTCACCGAACCGAATGTAGCCGCCGAGTACAGCAAGGTATTCGAGCAAAGCTGGAAAATCCTGACTCAATTTCCGAAGACGCCGAGCACGAAGGCTTCCAACGCGTTCAGCGCAACGCCGCTCGCATCTCAGCCTTACGCGTATCAATCAGCTTCAGTTCCTAAGATGAGCATCACCTTTTCTCCTCACACGACGAGCGACGTTAACAAGATTCTCGGGGGCATCACCACTCGCATTCAGCAAGAGCACTCCGCGTCCCACGGGAGCGTGCTTTTCGCGGTCATGCAGCTCACCGGCAGTCAAACCCCGGTTTACACTGCGTTGAACCAGATCTACGGAGACGAGACTGTCTTCAGCTACGGCATTTCTGACGCTCCCAGCGGGACACATTTGTACGCGCCGGGTTCGAAAAAAGGCGTGCTCGTCACCGGCAAGCCGGGCAAGACAACTCTGCCCCCGCCCTTTGATCAGGTGCCGAGCCCTCCGGGCCACGAAATCCACGACAAGTTCGTGGTCTGCGGATTAAATGGAAGCGATCCGGTCGTGTACTGTGGCTCCTCCAATCTGGCGAGCGGAGGCGAAGCGGCCAACGGCGATAACCTGCTCGAGATTCATGACGCCGATGTGGCCACCGCCTTCGCCATCGAGGCGCTGCTGCTGGTTGACCACTATAATTTTCTGGACCGCTATGCGAGCCCGAAGAGCGCGAAACCGCCGAAGCCAAATGGCGGAACAGCGGGAACTCCGAGTGTTTCTCCAAAGAAGGGCAAGGCAAAGAACCCCGCTCCCAAGAAGACAACGCCCAAGAAGAAAGCGCCCAAGAAATCAACCGCCAAGAAGGCGACCACCAGGAAGTCTGCACCCAAAAAGAAAAAATCACCGGCGCGCAGAACGACCGCAAAGAAACGGCGTTGAAGGCGCTAAGAAAATACACGAGACGCAAACAGCGCGTATCACGATGGAGGTAACGTGACTACAAAGAAAGCTGCCATCAAGAAATCTCCAGCAACACCGAACGAGTCATCATCGTCTTCGACACAGCCGCTGGTCGATGCACAGCCGCAATCGAAGCAAAAAGCGGCACTCCAGGCTGGAATGTTCCTGTACACCAACGATGCCTGGTCCACCGCGTATTTCAATGAAGGCGACTTACACTGCGTCGAGCGAGTGCTATTCAGCTAGGACGAGGTGGCGGGGCTGAACTATTTTTCGCTAAAGGCAATTCGTGCGGGATGGCAATTCCGGTCTCCGCTCCTGCCTCGACTCCCGGGTCCCGGTCATTTGCCATTCAGCTAAAATGATTGGGCGCGCTTAGCGAGGCGGGTTAGGATGAAGAAACATCGACGCGGAATCCACCTGATCGCGGAACTGGCGAAGGTCTCCATCGGGACCGTCGATCGCGCCTTGCATGGGCGGCCCGGCATCAACGAATCCACCCGCCAGAGGATTCTGCAAATCGCGAAGCGAATCGCTTATACCCCAAACCTTGCGGCGCGTGCTTTGTCTGTCTCCAGCGCGAATCCCCGTGTCGGCGTGTGCGTTCCGCGGGAAATTCATTTTTTCTATGACCAGCTTTGGAGCGGGATCCTCGACGAAGCCAGCAGGGTTGCGCAACTGGGAGTTCAATTTGTGTATCGCCCGGTTGATTCGCTCGGGGTTGGCGATACCGACGCCGTCAAAGATCTCGTGCGGAAGCGTGTGAACGGAATCCTTCTTGCCGCGGGGAATCCCAGTGGCCTGACGCCTCTCATCGATGACGCGGAAGAGCGGGACATTCGCGTTGTATGCGTGTCTACCGACGCTCCCGAAAGCCGACGGTCCAGCGTGGTTTGCGTCGACCCGAGGTTGAACGGTTGCCTAGCGGGCGAGTTGATGGGGAAATTTGTTCCGCCTGGCTCTAAAGTGGCCGTGGTCGCGGGCATGCTGGGCACCGAAGATCACCGCAGGAAAACCGATGGATTTTCGGAAGCACTCCCCCGGTACTGTGCTGGCGGAACCATCGCCGAGGTCATCGAAGGACGCGAAGACGCAGAAGAAAGTTTCCAAAGGACGTTTGATCTTCTTGGTCGTGTTCCGGGGCTGGCCGGGCTCTATGTGAATACGGTCAATTGTCTTCCGGTATGCCGCGCTCTGGGAGAGCGCGGTCTTGCAGGAAGAATAAAATTGATCACCACCGATCTTTTTGCCGAGATGGCTCCCTATTTTGAACGTGGGATCATCACCGCCTCGATCTACCAGCAGCCCCACCGGCAGGGCCAAACTGCAGTGCGGCTGATGGCGGACAACCTTACAGGCAAGGTACCTCTGCCCTCGATCGTACATCTGAGCCCCGGGGTCGTGATGTCCTCGAATCTGCATCTGTTCCGCGAAATCAGACGCGCCAACGACAAGTTCGACGACTCCATCCTGAGCCCGCGAATGTCTTCCAAAGCTGTGAAGAAATGAAATCAGGTTAGGACTGTCGCTTCGGGGCGAATTTGAAACAGTAAATCAGTCCGATGACCAGCAACACCGCTCCCCACCAGACGTTGGCATGCAGATGGAAGAGCACCACGCCAGGATTCTCTGGAGGATTGATCAGCTGGTAAATTCCCGCGGCGAGGATCAGCGCGCCATTCACCGCGAGAGAAATGCCGATGAAAAACCAGATCGAAACCATGCTGCGCCCCCTCGTTGAACAAATATCGTTACCAGAAAATAATATCCAGCGCCAGGAATACAGCCAACACCACCGCGGCCCAGAAAAGTGGCTTCTGATACAGCGGAACATCGCCGACCTCGGGAACTTCCGTCAAGCCGTACACCAGGCCAGTCAACTCGCTGGCCGGCCGGGGCTTTGTCGCCAGACTGACCACCACGGTGACGACCACGCACACGATAAACGACCAGAGTGCTTGATACATATCCTGGGCCAACCCTTTGGCGTGCGGCGACATCGCTACATAGCGCAACGCGGAAGGATCGTGATGCACCCAGGCCCACATGCTGATCGACGATAGCGTCCCGCACAGCAATCCCAGGAACCCTCCTGGACCGGTCGCGCGCTTCCACAGCATTCCGAGCACGACCGTGCCGAACAGCGGCGCGATGAAGAAACTGAACAATGCCTGGACGTAATCCATGATGCTGGCGAACTGCATCACCAGATACGCCGTGCCGACGCTAATCAGCACGCCGATAATCGTGGTCCAGCGCCCCATGTTCACGTAATGATGATCGCTGCCCTTGCGATTGATGAAGGGACGATAGATGTCGTATGTCCACACGGTCGTGAAGGCGCTTACATTCCCTGCCATGCCGGACATGAATCCGGCGATCAGAGCCGTAACTCCCAGGCCGAGCAGACCGGGGCCACAATAGCGGGCTAGCATAAGCGGCAGGACATCGTTGTAGCTATGCCCTCCGGTGACGGCAGCCACCGATTCCGGGACCAGTTTCTCGGGCAGCAGGGCCAAGCCGAGCAGCCCGGGCAGGACCACGATGAAGGGGACCATCATCTTGAATCCGGCACCGATGATGGGCGCCATTTCTGCGCTGCGAATATCTTTCGCGGCCAGAATGCGCTGCACCACCAGAAAGTCCGTGGTCCAGTAGCCCATGGAAATAATCGCACCCAGTCCGAACACAATACCGACCCAGTCGATTCCCATCGGGTTGTTGCTGAACGAACCCAACCCGGACCAGAGGTGGACGTACTGATCGGAAGCACGCTGTGCGATCAGGACTTTGAGGTGGGACCAACCACCGGCCTCGTACAGGCCAAGAATCGGAATCAGTAAGGCGCCGGCCCAGATCAGGAAGAACTGGAGCACTTCATTAAAGATGGCCGAGCGCAGGCCGCCCAGCGCCACGTAAATCGCCACGGTGAGCGACGAGGCCCAGATGCTGAAATTGATGTCCCACCCGAGTACGATCTGCATAACCTTGGCCATGGCGAACATGTTGACGCCGCTCATGAGCACGGTCATGAATGCGAAGGAGACAGCCGACACCGCTCGGCAAGGTTCGCCGAAACGCAGTTGCAAATATCCCGGCACCGAGTGCGTTTTGGAAATGTAATAGAACGGCATCATCACCAGAGCGAGAAACAGCATTGCCGGGATGGCGCCGATCCAATACCAATGCGCCGCCAGAATGCCGTACTGGTAGGAGGAACCGGCCCAGCCCATCAATTCGAGCGCGCCCAGATTCGCCGAGAGAAAGCTAAGACCGGCGACCCACGCCGTCATCTCGCGGCCCGCCATGAAGAAGTCTTCGCCGGTGTTCGCCCGCCCTTTTAAATACCAGCCGATCGAGAGCACCAGGGCAAAGTAGAAAACCACGATGACGACATCGATGGGGGAAAGATGTACCAGGCGGGTGGGCACAGCGGCGGCTAACAATGACGTCATTGATCCTCTTTCCTCAGATGTCGTCTCTATCTCACCCCTAGCAGCAAATCGACCGTCAGTTGATCGAGACGCTCATACGGCAAGCGCTTCCGCAGAATCTGATCTTTGTCGAAAATGCGGGCCAGCAGTTGCGATGCACCCTGCTTCGAGTAATGGCCCAGCTCGCTACCCTTGCTGGAAATCTCGTTGAGGATCGCCTGGATTTCTTTATCCATATTCCAGCGTTGCGCCTTCTCCTTCAGGATCAGGTAAGTTCGCATGCAACCACGGGCAAAATCTTTGACCCCTTCATAGTCCTCGGTGCGGTAGGCATGTGCGTCGAAGTGGCGCGAGCCATCGTAGCGCACGTCCTCGAGGAACTTCACCAGCCAGAAAGCGGATTTCAGGTTCGCCGAACCGAAACGAAGATCCTGATCATAGCGGCCGGGCACTTGATCATTGAGGTCGATGTGAAAGAGTTTGCCCGCTTCCCACGCCTGCGCTACCGCATGCATGAAATTGAGCCCCGCCATGTGTTCGTGCGCAACTTCCGGATTTACTCCGACCATTTCCGGATGATCGAGCGTAGGGATGAATCCCAGATATTGTCCCGTAGTCGCCATGTAGATGTCGGCGCGGGGCTCGTTCGGTTTGGCTTCCAAAGCGAACTTCATGCCATATCCGCGATCGATGTTGTATTCGCAAAGATAGTTCACTGCTTCGCGCAAGCGCTTAATCGCCTCATCCGCTCGGCGGCACGCATCGGTCTCAACGCCTTCCCGGCCGCCCCATAAAACAAAAACCTTCGCGCCCAGTTCTGCGCCAATGTCCATGGCGCGCATGGTTTTCTGCAGAGCATAGGCTCGCACTTCAGCATCATTGGAAGTGAAGGCGCCGTCACGAAAGATGGGGTGATAAAAGAGGGAGACCGTAGTCATAGGAACCACGATCCCGTTGGACTCGCACGCTTTCTTGAACGCAGAGACAATGCGGTCGCGTTCGGCGGCGGCGGCATCGATGGGAACCAGATCGTTATCGTGCAAGTTCACGCCCCAGGCGCCAATCTCCGCCAGCATGGAAACAATCTCAATCGGAGAAATCGGCGGCCTTACCGCGTCGCCAAACGCATCGCGTCCCCGGTTGCCCACCGTCCATAGACCGAAGGAGAACTTGTCTTCCGCCCGGGGCTGGTAGTCGTTCGCATTTGTCATCGTCCATATCTCCATGCCGCAAAGTGATCCGTGGCAGTGATCAGTTTACGATGGACTTCATCGCCGGATAGATCCGGCGATACTTTTCGTACGCTTTCTGCATCATCAGCGAGTCTTCGGCGTTTGGGCTGATCTTGCTGGCGACGCGCACTACGGCGGTGCAGGCAGCGTCGACTGACGGCCATGCTCCAGCGCCCACTCCCGCCAGGATGGCGGCTCCATACGCGGCACCTTCTTCCGCTTCGACCGTCTCGACGGGCTGCCCGTAGATGTCGGCTTGAATCTGCCGCCACAGCCCCGATCTGGCGCCCCCGCCGCCCAGGCGGATCGTCTTTACCGGGACGTTGATCTCGCTAAAAATGGTGAAAGTATCGCGCAGGCTGAAGGCGACCCCTTCCAGAATCGCCCGAATCACATGCCCTCGCGTATGTGACGCTGTCAATCCCACCAAAGCGCCGCGCGCGGTCGGGTCAAGGTGAGGAGTGCGCTCACCCATAAGGTAAGGCGCCCACAAGAGACCGTCGCATCCCGGAGGGGCCTTCGCTGCCTCGGTCAGGAGCGCATCATAAGATTCAACTTGATCGCCCACACGGGCGCCAAACTGATCTCTAAACCAGCGCAGCGAAAGTCCGGCGGCCTGGGTCACTCCCATGACCATCCAACGCCCGGGAACCGCGTGGCAAAACGTGTGCAGGCGTCCGCCGGGATCGAGCGCGGGGGCATCCGTCGCGCCCAACACTACTCCCGAAGTCCCGATCGTCGCGCTGACTGTCCGTGGCGATACGACTCCAATGCCGATCGCGCCCGCCGCCTGATCCCCTGCGCCTGCGACCACTGGCGTTCCGCTGCGTAGGCCAGTCGCGGCCGCACCGGCAGTTGAGATTCGCCCACAGATTTCCGGGGACTCGCACAGGGTTGGCAACATCGACTCATCCATCTCCACGGCTTCCAACATCTCCTTCGACCAGCGGCGGTGGGCTACGTCGAGCAGGAGAGTGCCGGAGGCATCTGCCACGTCGATGGCGTGTTCGCCCGTCAACTGAAATCGCACGTAGTCTTTGGGCAGCATCAGCGACCGAACCTGGCTCCAGTTCGAGGGTTCGTGCTCCCGCACCCAGAGACACTTGGTCAGGGTGAAGTTGGCGAGCGCCGGATTACACGTGAGTTGGATTAAGCGTTCAGCGCCGATTTTTTCAGTCAGGTCGTGGCACTGCTTCTCGGTCCTGACATCACACCAGATCAGCGCAGGGCGCACGACGCGGGCTTGTTCATCCAGCAGGACGGCACCGTGCATTTGTCCCGACAAACCGACGCAAGCGATCTGATCGCCCAGGGTATGGCCTTCGGCGAGCGCCTTCTGCACCGCCAGGCCGCACGCACGCCACCAATCCGCAGGGTCCTGCTCGGCCCAACCGATTTGGGGGGAGGCAAAGGGCCGGTGTTCCTCTGTGGCAGAGGAAATAACGCGCCCTCCCTCATCGATGACGAGAGCGCGGGTGCCTCCAGTGCCTACATCGATCCCAAGAAAATACATTCCAGAGCCGCTTTTGCTGGCCGCCTCCGATCGGCAGCCTTACGTGGGAAAGAGTCAATACATTTGGATCGTGTACGTTAACGAGATGGCATAGTACCATGTCCGGCCGTCTGGCGAACCGCGGTTCGATCGTCAGTCGCAGTTACGCTCTAGAATGGAGAGAATGTGGGGCTCAGACCTGAAAGCGCTCGTCAAAAGCGCTGCCGAGCAAGCCGGATTCGACCTCGCAGGGATTGCTCCGGCTGGAGACGCTCACGAGCTTGAATATTTTCCTGAGTGGATCGTCGCCGGGCATGCCGGCGAAATGAAGTACCTGGAAGCGCGCGACCAGCGCGGCGATTTGAAACGGGGGGCTCTCTCTCGTGTGGCGCCGTGGGCGCGCAGCGTGATCGTTTGCGCGATTAACTACAACACGGCGCATCCGTACTCGACACAACTGCACGACCGCGATCGCGGATGGATCTCTCGATATGCCTGGAGCCACGAGGATTATCACGATGCGGTTCTGTGCCGGCTGAAGAAAGTCGAAGCTGCTTTGCGTGACCTGGTGCCGGGGGAACAGCCTGCGACACTCACGACCCGCAGCTACGTTGATACCGGCCCCATCGTCGAACGAGTATTCGCGAAGTACGCGGGCGTGGGATGGATTGGCAAGAACACCTGCATCATTCATCAGGAAAAAGGTTCGTGGCTCTTTCTGGGTGTGATTCTCACTTCCCTCGAACTTACGCCTGATTTACCCGCGCCCGACCGCTGTGGATCCTGTACGCGCTGCATCGAAGCTTGTCCGACCGACGCGATCATTGCGCCCTACCAACTCGATTCGAATAAGTGCATCTCGTATCTCACGATCGAGAAGCGCGGATCGATTCCCGAAGAATTCCGGGTGGGCGTGGGGCGCCACATTTTTGGTTGCGACATCTGCCAGGATGTCTGCCCCTGGAATCGCAAGGCTCCGGCCACCAGCGCGCCGGAATTCGAGCCGCGCTCCGGCCTGGTGAATCCCGCGCTGGCGTGGCTGGCGGAAATGTCGGTGGAAGGCTTTCGCGAGGCATTCCGAGGGTCCCCCATTCGCCGCACAAAGCGCGCGGGCCTGCGGCGCAACGCCGCTATCGCGATGGGCAACAGCGGAAATTCGGAGTTCCTCCCACTTCTCGAAACGATGGCTCATGACGAGGACGAATCCGTCGCCGAGAGCGCGCGCTGGTCCATCGCGCGCCTGCGTTCCTAGGGAATCATCTGCAAAAAGTTGGCAGTCGCGGGCAGGAGTGCCCGGCCACATTCAGCATCACTACACCACGTTGGAGTGCCTTCTACGGTTCCTGAGGCGGACGCGGCGGCATGCCTGCGCCGGGGACTGGCGGCTGTCCCGGTGGCTGCATCTGTTGCAGTTGCATCTGACGCTGCTGCATCTCCTGCAACATCTGCTGCGGAGTCTTCGCGCCGGGCTGATCGGCCGGTGGCGGCTGCTCTTGCTCGGCTTCCGCCGCGGACTGATCGGTGTTTTCCTCCGCGGCTGCATTGTCGTCCGTGGCTTCCGCATCGGGCTGGGCATCGGGCTGCCCTTCCTGCTCCGGCGGGGGCGCCATGTTGTTAGCCTGCGCGACGCCGGGCTGTCCGGGAGTGTTCGGGGCCGCATTTTCCGGTCCTGACTTGGCCACCAGCACTACGCGAGTGAGCGCGCTGACATCCTGCGGCGATCCCACGAGAACGTAGTTGAAGCGCGATCCATTGAGCAGATCCGCGATGACATCTCGTGCCGGCCCAGGACCGAGGCGCGTGACCACTCGTTCATGAGCGTCGGCCGGAATATCGATCTCCGCTCCGGTCTGCGTACGTACGGCTCGGAGAATGTCGCCCAGCGATGAGTTGGGCGCGACAATCGTCAGCTGCCCGTTCTGAAAACTCACTTGCGGAGCGACCGGCTTGATGGAGTCCAGCGGAACCTGCGGCACAGGCCCGGTCGGGCCAGAGGGCAGGGGAGCGGGCGGCTTCTTCGCTTTGCGAGTATGCACGGACGCCGAGGCGGCCGTGCTCATGCCGCACAAACAAAGCGCTATCACGCACAGGAAGTGCACCGATGCGAATTTTCTGACCTTGAATGCCGTGCTCATATTCCACAGCTCCCTGAGACTAGTTTCGGGGGACGTTGCAAGACCGCCTATAGTTGCATTCTACACCGGGGAGGTAGAAGGACTGGCGGGCAAAAGGCCCCACCAGAGAGAACGTCCTAACTGTACCTCCTTGCATCGGATGCTTGCTATGGCATCTTCGTGGGGCACTGTAATCCCTGTATATTCAGAGACTTCCCGGAAAGCTAAAATCCTGATGGGTAAAGTCTCGCCGGGCGTAGACTGAGCGGGGCCGCTCTTAAGCACGAGCTAAGTGCGGGGAGTTCACCATGCAACCAGCGCGCCACAGCCTTCATTACAATGCTTTTCGTCTAGCCCTGGCGGTCTTAGCAGCCTCGCTGGCGCTGAGTTTGCGGGCGCAGGCGCAGAGTTGCCAGGCCTCGAGCGATCTCGACGATGCCACGCGAGCCGCGATCACCACTGCCGGCCAGAGGTTTTTTGATATGGCAGCCAAGGGAGACTCGGCAGGAATGCGGCAGAATGCAGTTCCGAGCGTGGCCGCCGATTTTTCCGGCATCGAGGGCGCGATCAAGGACCATCAGAACGATCTTGCTGGCGCGAAGGCGGCCTTAAAATCTTTGTTCCTGCTCACGGTGGAAGGGACGGAACCGCTGGCGCACGGCGAGTTCTATTGCGGCGTATTTGGCAAGAACGGACAGACCGCCAACAGCGCCGTGTTCGATCTCGACAATCTGCAACCGGGCAAGTACGGTGTGGTTCTTCTTGACGCCGCCACGGCGAAGGGGCGAACGAGCTTTTCGCTCATCCTCGAACGCGAAGGGAACGACTGGAAGCTGGGCGGACTCTACATTACTCCGGGCACCGTCGGCGGCCATGACTACGACTGGTACATGACGCAGGCTCGCGACTTCAAGAGCAAGGGACAGCGGCACAACGCCTGGTTCTATTACCTCGAAGCCCGCGAACTGGCTTCGCCGCTGAACTTCATGGCGACCGCCGCCACCGACAAACTCAACGACGAGGCCGACAGCGTGGTACCGACGGACATCCCTGCGAACGGGAAGCCGGGCGATCTGGCGGCAGGAAGTACCACGTACAAATTGACTTCACTCTTCCCGCATCCCGTAGGCGATGATCTGGATCTGGTGGTGAAGTACTCGGTGTCTGATGCCTCCAATACGAATCAGGCCTACCAGAGTAATGTGGCGGTCATCCAGGCGCTGGTGGCCAAGTTCCCGGAGGTTCGAGGCGCGTTTGCCGGGGTGGTCGCGCGAGCCGTTGACGCGAGCGGACGGGATTATGGCACGCTGATGGCAATGAAAGATATCAAGTAGGGAACTGGGCGCGGAATCGGCGATCATGCAACCGGTTGCGATCCCTTGGCGGCGGGATTCTCTAGTCGCCGGGCAGTGTGAAGTTTGCGAAGAATGGTCCGTATCAGGGCATGCCTTTAGGCGTGCCAGGAAAGCACACAGCGCACGACCGCTTTAGCGGCTGCCGGTGCGTGCGCCAAATCCAGCGGCTTAAAGCCGGGAATGTCTCCCGCTCGTGGACGGCCTCGCTGAAGCGAGGCCCTGATACGAGGCGTTGCACACAAACTGTCCCCCCAATAATCCTTAGAGCGATGACAACGTTGTGTGGCATGGCCCTGAAATTCTCAAAACACTTTAGCTTCTTGCAGGGTGCACTCTTTCGGTTCCTTGTCATCGCGAAGCCCCAGGAATACCGGTGCGCGCAGCTTGGGACCGCTGCCTACGTTACTTCCGCCGGTCCACTCGGCATATTCGATTTCGGCCACTAGTTCCGGCTTCACCCAGAATGTTTTGCGGAGCGCTTCCACCTCGCCGAAAAAAGGATTCTTCTTCGTCCCGAGCCGTTTCAGGATTTTCCAAATCTCCGCCAACGATTTCTGATTGAATCCACTGCCCGCTTGCCCAACATGAATGAGCCGGCCTTTGCCGTCATACAGGCCGAGCACGAGCGAGCCGAAATACTCGCGGCTGCCTTCGGGCTCGGTGTAGCCGCCAACCACACACTCAATCGTGTGGCGAATCTTGATCTTGAGCCACTCACGGCTGCGCCGCTCTTCGTAGAAACTGGCGCGGCGTTTGGCCAAGATTCCCTCCAGGCCTTTTTCCTTCGCCATGTCGAATAGCGCGTTGCCGTTTTTCTCGTAATGATCGGAGTAGCGCAGGGAATCGCCGGATTCGACTACCGCTTTCAGTTTGTGCTTGCGTTCTTCGAGCGGCATCCGGCGCCAGTCGTATCCGTCGAGATACAGCAGGTCGAAGGCGTAGTAGAGCACGGGTACGTCGGCCTTTTCCGCGGCCCGGCGGCCGCCGGGCCGGAATCCGGTGCGCTGCTGCATCAGGCTGAAGGAGGCGCGGCCTTGCTCGTCGAGAGCGACCACTTCGCCGTCGAGAATGGCGCTCTTCGCTTTCAGAAACTGCGGCAAGTTTTGCAACTCGGGATAGCGGGGCGTGAGGTCATTCTGGTTGCGCGACACCAGACGCGCCTTGCCATTCTCAATGAAGGTGACGGCGCGGTATCCGTCCCATTTGATCTCGAACAACCAGTCGGAGTCATTGAAAGGCTTCTCGATTGATTCCGCCAGCATGGGATGGATCGCGCGAGGTATCGGCCGCTTCACGGGAGCCAACTTGGGCTCAGAGTCAGAAGCTCTTACCACAGAGGGGACAGAGTTCTCAGAGGACTTCTTTTTAGATTCTCCCCTGTGCCCCTCCGTGACTTCAGTGGCGGGCGTTGCTTCTTTTTTTTTCTTTTCCACCCGCGCCACGGCATCGGCCAGCCATGCAGCTTTCAGCTTCCCGCGGCTTGCGGGGCGGCTCTTCCATTCTTTCGAGCCCGAGTCGCCGGCGATCTCGTCCATGCTGCGATTGCTCAGCACGGATTCGTCGATCTCACCAGCGTCGTAGCCTTCGACAACGTGGTCGTCGTGCTTCTTGATCATCAACCACTCGTTGCCCTTGCTTCCCGGACGCCGGCCCTTCATCTTTACCAGAGCGAAATCGCCTTTGAGCCGCTTGCCGTTCAGGCGAAATTTCAAATCGCCCTTGTTAAGCATGGCCAGCGCTTCGGATTCAGTGCCCGGTACGTATTTCCCCTCCACAGGCACCGGCGAAAGCGGCTGCCACGTGCCCACATCCCACACCATGACGCTGCCGGCGCCGTAGTTACCCTCTGGGATGTTCCCCTCGAAATCGAAGTAAGAAACGGGATGATCTTCGACCTGCATGGCCAAGCGCTTGTCGGCAGGATCCAGCGAGGGCCCCTTGGGCACGGCCCATGATTTCAGCACCCCCTCCAGCTCCAGGCGGAAGTCGTAATGCAGGCGCGTGGCGTCGTGTTTCTGCACCACGAAGCGGTTGCCAGACTTGGTCTCGACCTTGGGCGGAGGTTCCGGCGTCTCCTCAAACCGCCGTTTTCGCTTGTATTCCTCCAGTGCCATCGCAAGGGTAATAAATTACTTGACACACATGTGTATTTAGGTTATAGTTTTGCCATGAAGTCGCCGCGCAATCTTCAGTCCGCAATCGCCTACTTCAGCGATCCTGACAGGGCTTTCGAGTACGCCTGCAAACTTCGCTGGCCTGATGGAACCGTGTCCTGTCCGCGCTGCGGACAAGTGAAGCACTCTTTCATCAAGACGCGGCGCATTTGGTTCTGCTACGTCTGCAAAAAGCAATTCACTGTCAAAGTTAAAACGATCATGGAAGATTCTGCGCTTGGCCTTGACAAGTGGATGACGGCGATCTGGATGCTGTCGAACTGCAAGAACGGCATCTCGTCTCACGAACTGGCGCGGTCTCTTGGCATTACCCAAAAGTCGGCATGGTTCATGCTGCAACGGATTCGGGAAGCGATGAAAGGCGATGCGTCTTACAAATTCGGCGGCGACGATGGCGGGCCTGTCGAGACTGACGAAACGTTCGTCGGGCCGAATCCTTACAAGATGCACCGCGCCCGCAAGCTCGCTACCAAGGCCGGACGCGGACAGGGGAAGCGCTTCGGCTACATCAACAAGACCGTCGTATTCGGCGTGCTTGACCGCGAGTTGCGGCAAGTCCGCGCTAAGGTTGTTCCCAATATCAAGCGGGAGACCTTGCAGAATGCGATTCTGGACAACGTGGAACATGGCAGCAAGGTCTACACCGATGCCGCTGCGGAGTTCGATAAGCTGCATCGTGACTTTGTTCACGAAGTTGTTAACCATGCCAACGAATACGTAAACGGACAGGTTCACACGCAAGGCATTGAGAACTTCTGGTCGCTGTTGAAGCGCACATTGCGCGGAACCTACGTTGCTGTTGAGCCGTTCCATCTTGACCGTTACCTAGACGAACAAGTTTTCCGTTTCAACAATCGGGCCACGAGAGACAACCCGCTCAACGACGCGGACCGCTTCGCACTGGCCATGTCTCAAGTCGCTGGCCGTCGCCTAACTTACGCCACGCTAACGGGCAAAGACCAATCGCCGCGCCACGAATCGACAGGGACGGGGACGCAGGAGCCGTTCTAGTCCTTGTCGGAGTTTTCAGATTTGCGCTCGGTAGCCGCTTTGCTGGGCTTCTTTCGCGTTTTCCTTCCCTCAGGCTTTGGAGCGTTAAAGATGGCCGTAGCCATGCGTTCAAAGTTCTCTACTGCCTTTGGGCCTTCGATGTATTCACGTTCTTTCATGGTTGTCACTGTTTCGAAGTAATCGTACATTCTCTAAACTGGAGGGTGGGATTCGTCGCAACGGTAGTCACGATAACTAACGTCTGATCCATTTGCCATGCCCTTTGGATGCTAAAACTCGCTTCGGTATCTGAATCTTGACCGTTCTCAAAGAGAAACGCTAGGCGATCTTTTTCCGACAATCCGGCGGTGTGAAACTTGAACGGAAATGGGCATTTGAGCTTGTGTCTAACTTCTGGTAACGGCCTATTTGTGCGTCCGACGAAAACAAGGGTCTGCGAAACTGGCTTGTTGTCCTTATCATGCTGCTCTCCCATCGTCAGCCATTGGACATCCACCCTTGGAGGCTCGGGCGTACTCTTCATCCCTAGGGTCAACATGCATTTATTGAAGGTATCTTGCTGGCCGGAGAGTAGTGCCTGCTGGGTCATCATGGTTCCCTGATTTGTTTTTAGGACGGCCTCATCAACAGCTAGCTGCTTATCGCAGGTACTAAACTTCGTCCAAGCGTCGGACTTTTCTTGTATGACCGCCTGGGTATTACGATGCTCGTCTTGCCATGCTTGATCAAAAGCAAATAGCAAGCATAAGACCGCAATTGCCCAAAACGCCTTCGTAGCTACTGGCCGATTCTTTCCTTTTTCGTATATCCCGATAAAGAACGACGCTATCCCACTCATGAGGGCCACCAGATGAGCGGCGACGTTGCCGATAAATAGCCAATGGTTATGCACTTCGCACACCTCCGCGCGACTCGGAATATACACTCCAAGTCACTGCGATGGCGAAGCTTAACCCAACGTAACATGTGCGTCAAGTATATTCATGCCATCGCAAGTGATTGTAGCAATTCGGTTTGGAGCGCGCGTCCGTGGATTTCCTGCAATGTGATGGGAGTCACAAGGTTGCAAGAATTTGCAACACAACCCCTTGATTCTTAAGAGCTTAGGAGTAATAAGACCTTGACACTCCTGCCTCTACGTACTATCGTTAAGTGACTCACTCAGCGGGCTCGTTTCATCCCTCCCTTAGCCCAAGGCTGTTCACTGATCCGAAACCGTCTAGCGGGGTTACTGCGTATGCCGAAGTACATAATGCCGCGTTTATCCGGCTTCTTGCTACTGCTTTGTGCGCTGGGTATGCAGGCGCAAACTGTCACCTCCTTTGAAGGCATAGATGCCTCGCAAGTAGCCAAGCCCCAGTATGACGTTGATCCTAACGGCGCGATCGGAACCAAGCAGTACATGGAGTGGACCAACGTGTACTACCAGGCTTGGAACAAGACCACCTTCGCCCCGGTCTGGTCGAAGCCACAGGCCGGAACTTTGCCGTGGACGACCAACGGAAACACGAATTGCTCCTCGATTTCCGGAGATGGCGTCGTAATATTCGACCGCTTGGCTTCACGCTGGGTCATCGCCGCACACAACTCCGGTTCGACCAC
>Ga0075029_100000551_pt1 | contig 21661 bp, 21 predicted proteins | sample LitLauG_LLR_2013_FD_71391 | JGI IMG/M metagenome (GOLD analysis project Ga0075029, IMG submission 71391) | Freshwater sediment microbial communities from North America - Little Laurel Run_MetaG_LLR_2013 | ecosystem: Environmental > Aquatic > Freshwater > Creek > Sediment | place: USA... | reverse complement strand
TCCCGGGAGGCTCTATGCGTGGGTTCTGGCGACTGATGACTCTAATGATGCTGGCGGGTTCGCTGGCGGTGGTTTCCTCGGCCCAGTCCACCACGTCCCTGCATGGAATTGTGAGCGACGCGAATGGAGCGCTGTTGCCGGGCGCGACCGTAAAAATTAGTGACCCGAAGACGGGATTTTCCCGCAGCGTTGTATCCGGCCCGGATGGCGGATACTCCGTACTTCAAGTCCCCCCGTCCACCTACAACCTTGAAGTTTCGGCGCCGGGCTTCGCCGTGTTCAAGCGTCAGGACGTGACGCTCCAGGTTAGTTCACCGGCGACGTTCAATGTGACAATGCAGGTGCAGGGCACGAGCGTTCAGGTGGAAGTGACGTCGGAAGCGCCGTTGGTGAACACACAGGATGCCTCGCTCGGTAACGCCTTTACCGAACGCCAGTTGATCCGCCTGCCGTCGGAAGGCCGCGATCCGGCTGCCATTCTCAGCTTGCAGCCCGGCGTTACGTTTATTGGCGGCGACAAGTCGATCGACCAGAGCAACGACAGCCGCGGCGGGTCGGTGAGCGGCGCGCGCAGCGACCAGACCAGCATCACGCTCGACGGCCTGGACGATAACGAACAGCTGCTCGGCTATGCCTTTCAGGGAGCGCTGCGCTCCACGCTCGACTCGCTGCAGGAGTTTCGCGTCACCACCAGCAACGGCAATGCCGACGAGGGGCGGTCTTCGGGCGGCCAGGTTTCGCTGGTCACCAGGAGCGGGACTAATGGTTTTCATGGCACATTTTACGAGTACAACCGCAGCAAGATCGGCGAGGCGAACGACTGGTTCAACGAAGCGGCGCAAGTGGGCGCGGGATTGAAGAATGTGCCGCCGCACCTGATCCGAAACACGTTTGGCGCGACCTTCGGCGGCCCGATTATCAAAGACCGGCTCTTTTTCTTCGTCGCCTATGAAGGCCAACGCAAGCGCGAGACCACGCAGATCACGCAGACCGTACCCAGCGACCTGCTGCGACAGGGAACCATGCAGTACCTGTGCAATCCCTCCGCCGATCCCAACTGCATTGCGAACACCAGCCCGGCACCGGGGATTTCGGTGACCAACGCACCAGCCCAGATTCAGACATCCGACAATTTGGTCATGATGCAACCATCGGCGATGGCGGCGATCGACCCGTACTGTTCAGGCAACGGCACGTGTCCTCTGGGCCCAGGTCCAAACCCGCTGATTGCCTACCTGGCGGGCAATCCCAATTCCAGCACAAATTCCATTTTCAACTTGTATCCCCACGCCAACACCGACACGGCGGGCGATCTGCTGAACTATCGCGGCTACACCTTTGCCGGAAGCAACCCTGAGAAGCTCAACACCTACATCGTGCGGCTCGATTACAAGCTCACGGCGAACGGCAATCACAGCCTGTTTTTCCGTGGCAACCTGCAGAACGACAACCAGATTGAGCCGCCGCAGTTCCCCGGTCAGCCGTCGAACGATTTCCACACCGGCAACAATAAGGGGATCGCGGCTGGGTACACAGCCCTGCTCAGCCCGACGCTGATTAACAGCTTTCGCTGGTCGCTCATCCGGGAGGGCGTCGGTGATTCCGGTGTGAATTCCCAACCTTTTGTTCACTTCCGTACGCTCACCGACCTTACCGGGCTTGGCTTTCAGTCCGAATATGTCAATGTGCCGGTGCATAACTTTGTAGACGACGTGACTTGGACCAGGGGCAAACACACATTTCAGTTTGGCACCAACCTGCGCCTGGTCCACAACAACCGCACCGGCAACTTTCAGAACGTCTCTTATGCGGTGACCGATCCGTTTTCGCTCGATACGAGTTCGGGCATCGCCAACAATGGTGGAAGCCTGGACCCGGCAACGGGGCCGAACTACCCGGCGGTGGATCCGGGTTTTGGGGAACTGTACGACTTTGCCACCATGGGGCTGGCCGGGCTTGTTACGGTGGCCAATGTCGAGTTCAATCAGGACAAGCACGGCACGCAATACGCTCCCGGGGCGCTGATCCCGCGGCATTTCAAAGCGTGGGAAGCAGAGTGGTATGTGCAGGACGCCTGGCGTGCCAGACCGAATCTGACGATCACTGCAGGCCTGCGTTATTCACTGCTCCAACCTCCGTATGAGACAAGCGGCAATCAGGCTGCCCCCACGGTCAGCATCGGCGATGTGTTCGCGCAGCGCGCTCGATCACAGGCCATGGGCCAGCAATATTCGCCGGGACAGAACGCCACCAACGGCGTGAGCGGCGGCCCTCCTCCGATCATGTTCGGCCTCTCCGGTCAGGCCAACGGAAAGCAGCCTTATTGGAATTGGGACTATAGGAACCTGGCTCCCCGGCTGGCGCTGGCTTACTCGCCCAGTTATGACCAGGGCTTCGGCCGGTCGCTCTTTGGGGCCGCTGGTAAGAGCTCCATCCGCATGGGGTATGGCCTGTATTTCGACCACTTCGGCGAAGGACTTGTTAATACGTTCGACAAGAATGGTTCGTTCGGCTTGACGACCGCAGAGGTCAACCCGTATGGCGTGCAGGACGTGAATTGCGCATTTCGCTTCACGGGTATCAATGACCTGCCGCAAGGCAGTTATTGTGGGCAACAGATGCAAGGCCTGGCGCCGGGGCCATTTCCCGTCACGCCGCCGCTGGGCGTGAACGCCCCCGGCGGCTACGCCCTTTACTGGGGCATGGACGACAAATTGAAAACGCCATACTCGCACGTTTTCAACTTTGCCTTCACCCGCGATCTGGGCAATGATTTCGCGCTGGAGATTTCCTATGTTGGCCGTCTGGGCCGGCACCTATTGCAGGAAACCGACCTCGCCATGTCACAGGACATTGTGGATCCCAAGACGCACATGGACTATTTCTCTGCCGCCACAAAGCTCGCCAAACTGGCCAACGCGAATACTCCAGTGGACCAGGTCAGTACGACCAATGCAGGAATGTACTGGCAGGACTTGTGGGGAGCGGCGGCAGGGCCGGCTGGTTCACAGCTAACGTTTTGCGGATTTCCCGGGGAATCCAACCTGACGGGCAACGTCACCGCCACGCAGGCGATGTATGACAGCTTTGCCTGCAACGTCGGAAATGAAATCCTCGCCCTGCAGTATGCCGATACGCCGACCTTCGATCCCACGGGCGCGACCTGCTTCCCCGCCTGCTCGCAGCTGCCTGGGCAGTCCGCACCGACACCGTACAACTTCTTCCTGCCGCAGTTTTCCGATCTCTGGGGATGGAGGAGTTCCGGAAATAGCTCGTATCACGCCATGAACTTAACGTTGCGCAAGGCCTTGCACGCGGGTGTGCAATTCGATGTGAACTACACTTACTCGAAGTCCATCGACGTGGGCTCCAACGCCGAGCGCGTCAATCTATTCGACACCAACGGCACCAACGTCGGCGGGTTTTCCAGCCAGGTGATCAACGCGTGGCAGCCCAACCAATTAAAGGCCGTCTCCGATTTCGATATGACCCACCAGATCAATTCCAATTGGGTGGTCGATCTGCCGGTGGGCCGGGACAAGAAATTCGGAAGCGGCATGGGTCGAGCCGCCGACTTGGTTTTCGGCGGCTGGACGATCACTGGATTGTTCCACTGGTCCAGCGGTCTGCCTTTTAGCATCTTCCCGGGAGGCGGGTGGTCCACGAATTACGACCTACAGGGCGAAGCGATAGAGATCGCCAATCCGGGGAAGGTGGGTGTGCACCGCAATGCGTCGGGTAACCCCACCATGTTTGCCGACGGTCAAGCAGTGACCCTCGATTTCCGACACCCCTATCCGGGCGAAAGCGGACAGCGCAACGAACTGCGTGGGCCGGGCTATTTCGGAATCGACGCCGGCCTGGACAAGGACTGGAAGATCAGGGAAGGCCAGACGCTAAGCTTTGCGTGGGAAACCTTCAATGTGACAAACGCTGTGCGGTTTGACGCGGCTCTATCCTCGAACAATTTTGACCTGACCAGCTCCACCAACTTCGGTGTCTACAGTTCCACGCTGACACAGCCCCGCGTCATGCAGTTCATGCTGCGCTACACGTTCTGATGGAATGCCGATCTGATGGATCGCCGATGATGGATGGAAGATAAGCGCTGCGTCATCCGGAGCGCAGCGAAGCCGAGGGATCTGCTTTTTGGGGATGTTGGAAGCGTCCTACGACAGAGGCGAATCGCTCATGCGGAAGCGGGTGCGCACATGCTCGCTGAGCAGTTCGATCGCTTCGCGGTTGGAAACCCGGTTTTCGACCGCCAGATACCGCATGGCCTGGATCAGCAGGCGCTGTCCATCTACGTAGCGAGGATCGGCCTTGCGCTCCCGCGTCCTGCGCTCTGCCATTCTGGGTCTTGCCGGGATGGTGAAAACTTTTGCCATGGGCCCGAAAATCCTTCCGGAGTCAGTATAGCTCCCCGACCCCGACTTCCCTCATACCTGATTACCTTTTAGAATCAATAGGTTAGCCGCGCGGTGACACGGTCTGCGTCTTGCCGTTGGTTTTCAACTGAAAGGCTTCGGAAGGGATTTTTTCGTTCAGGCGAATCCCTGAATAACGGGCCAGCCGGTAATCGCCCTGGGTCTGGAAGAACTTCTGCTGCACGGAAACGCCGCGGTCCAGATCGATCCATAGCACGATGCTGGGGAAGTTGGCCTTCATTTTGTCCGACTTTGGCACTAACTGCAGTTTGGCGGTCCGGATGTCGCCCAGCTTTTCTTCTCCCTGAAAAGTCACGTCGAAAGCTTTGAGCAGGTCTTGGCCGCTGCCTCCAAACCCGAGCACAAGGTAGCTTTCGACCTCAGCGCGGTTCTTACCCGAGCCATAGACGCTGACCTGGTTGATCTTGGGCTGGTAGACCGAAATCTTGCCGTCCTTGAAGAGCATCGACTTCTGGTCGGGCTCGCGGATGTCCGCCATCATTTCGATTTCTTTGCCAGCGCGGCGATAGTAGACCGTGCCTTTCTGTGTATCGGTTTCGTCCACCACCCGCTGATACTGGTCCCAGACGAATTCGGCCTGCGCCGATTGAAACCGGGCCGCGGTGGCATCCATTTTGTGCAGCACGGATTGCAACTCGGTGGAGTCGGTAGTCTGCGCGAGGGTCGGCATGATCGCCGCGCCGACAACCGCGGCTATCAACAGCCGTCGAGAGAAGAAAATATCCGTCATCGAAGCCCGAGATGGCCCTTGTCATTCCGACTGGAGCCGGATCGCAGCGACGGCGGAGTGGAGGAACCTGCTTTCCCTCGCCCACTCCCTACCGCTGCGCCACCACGCGATAACTTTCCACCCGCCCCGTCCTGTCCAGCGCCGTCGCATAGCTGATGATCCTGACCTCACCCGAGATCGGCGCAATCACGCGCAACAGCTGCGAACGGACTGCCGTATCGTCCCCCGCAACGATCAAGCCAGCCGGAATCTGGAACACGAGATGACCCTCAGCGTCTGGGGCCACCACTATTTCAGTTGGATGCGATGCCGGCACCGTCGGTTTATCGTGATAGTGGATCCAGTAGGGAGACAGGAAAATGAACAAAAGAATCAGCGTGACCATGATGTCGTAATGAAGCGTGCCACGCTCGTACTGCCACAGAATGTAACCGCGAATTGTGCGCCAGACGGAGTTCATCGGCAGGGGCGCCGCCTGCATCGTGTGGACTGCCGATGCGGCGCTGGTTTCAGACCGTTGCAAGTCTATTCACCTGTTTCCTTTCCCGCAAGTTTGGGCTAATGCCCGTTCTTCACAATCCGCTCCACCCCAAGATACGGCCGCAACGCCTCCGGCACTACCACGCTGCCATCCGCTTGCTGATAATTCTCCACGATCGCCACCCACGTGCGCCCGACGGCCAGCCCGCTGCCATTCAGGGTATGCACATATTCCGTCTTGCCCTTTCCTTCCGGCTTGAAGCGAATATTGGCGCGCCGCGCCTGGTAGGCCTCGAAATTCGAGCAGGACGAAATCTCGCGGAACAGCTGCTGCCCTGGCAGCCACACTTCAATGTCATACGTCTTCGCCGACGCAGCGCCCATGTCGCCGGTCGAGAGCGCCATCACGCGGTAGTGCAGGCCAAGTTTCTGCAGCACGGTTTCGGCGTTGCGCGTCAGTTTCTCGTGCTCTTCATACGAATGGTCGGGAAGCGCGAACTTTACCAGTTCGACTTTCTGAAACTGGTGCTGGCGGATGATGCCGCGCACATCCTTGCCATAAGACCCGGCCTCGCTGCGAAAACACGGAGTATATGCGGTGAGCGATACGGGCAGCTGTGCCGCATCCAGCACTTCATCGCGGTAAAGATTTGTGACTGGAACCTCGGCGGTCGGGACGAGCCACAGGTCGCGATCTCCATGCGGCACGCGAAATGAGTCAGCGGCAAACTTGGGCAACTGCCCTGTGCCAAACATCGAGTCGGAGTTCACCAGATAAGGCGGCAGAACCTCTGTATATCCATGTTCCCGCGTGTGCAGATCGAGCATGAAGTTGGCGAGTGCCCGCTCCAGCTTCGCGCCCATGTCCCAATAGACGGCAAAACGCGCGCCAGTCAGCTTGACCGCGCGCTCCAGGTCGAGGATGCCCAGTGCCTCTCCCAACTCGAAGTGCGGTTTGGGAGTGAACGAGAACTCTGGCGCTTTGCCCCAGCGTCTGACCTCAACGTTGTCTTCAGCACTATGGCCGACCGGGACCGAAGCATGCGGCAGGTTGGGGATGCCGACCAGCAGATCGCGCAGCCGTCCGTCCAGTTGTTCGGCGGTTTTTTCCAGGCCCTGCACCTGCTCGCGGACTTCTTTCATTTCCGCCATCAGCGGCGCGGCGTCCTGCCCGCTTTTTTTCAGGCGGGCGATTTCTTCGGTTGCCTGGTTGCGGCGGGCCTTCAGCGTCTCGGCTTCGGTGATGGCGCGGCGGCGCTCGCCGTCGAGCGCGGCGAAATCCTTGAGCACGGCAGCCGGGTCCATGCCGCGCTGGCGCAGCATTTCTTCCACCCGGGGCAGGTTGTCGCGGACAAAACTCAGATCAAGCATGAAACAACTAATGTAACGGAAAAGAGTGGTGGCCTGCACGCTTCAGGAGCACGGTCATGGTTCCAAATTCATCAACCACCAAGGGCACGAAGTTACAGGACGGCTCTGAATTCAAGGACTTCCCGGTATTAGCGCAGCGTGGTCCTTACACAACTTTGTCATCCTGAGCGTAGCCGTCTTTCAGGCGTAGCGAAGGATCTCCCGCTGAACCGGCCCCTTGCGTAAGCCAAACCGCACCACTACAGGGTTTCCTTCGTGTCCATAGTGGTTAATCCAGGACCCTACCCCGAAGACTCGCAGCTACTTGGCCGGCGTCAGCGATTTCAAATACGCCACGATGGCTTCCGAATCCGCTACGTTGAAGCGGAATTGCGGCATGGGCGGGCGCGCGGGCAGCCCGTTCGGCGCCATTCCGGTCATTAGAAATCTGATGGCGGCGTCTTTCTCCCAGCCCGGCAAGCCGGCGATGTTGGTCGACGTATCAGCCCAAACCGGCATGGGCACGGTCGGCCTGAAAGAAAGAGTGGCGCCTTGCAGCAGTTTTTCTTTCACCGGCTCGCCCTTTTCGTTGAACGGGGTGTGGCAATCGCCGCATAATCCGACGCCTTCGACCAAATATTTTCCCCGCGCAAGAATGGCCGCAGACGCAGATCGCGGCTTCATGTGCTGTCCAACGGCGGGCGTGATCAGGACTGCGGCGACGGCGACGGCAGTGATTCTTCGCATGTTTTTCTCTCCCTCGCGTCCAAGCGCGTACAGTCAGATCAATCGGGGGACATCTTATCAGTCCGGTGTCTCGCCCTTTGGCCGAATCCTCTTCGCTGTGTAAACTAACACGCAATGAGAGTCCTCCCCAGAGTGATCTCGCTGTTGCTGGCGCTCGTCATTGTGATTGCGCCCGGCCCGCAGGCCGCACTGGCGTCGGCCTACAACGGCCATCCCAAGCTCATCGTCGTCATCATCATCGACCAGTTTCGCGGCGATTATCTGGAGCGCTACCGCGGCGAGTTCGGCGACGCCGGTTTTCGCATGCTGCTCGATCACGGTGCCTATTTCGCCGACTGCAATTACAACTATGCCAACACGCGCACCGCTCCCGGCCACGCCACGCTCTTCACCGGCGCATACACCACCGGCCACGGCATTGTCTCGAACGAATGGTGGGACTCGGCCAAGAAACGCGTCGTCACATCCGTCGAAGACGGCGACACGCACCTGGTTGGAGTGACCAGCGACAGGTCGGGGGCCTCGCCGCACAATCTGCTGGCCGATACGCTCGGCGACGAGATGAAGCTTGCCACCCAGGGCAAGTCGCGAGTGTTCGCGATTTCGCTGAAAGACCGTGCCGCCGTGTTGCCCGGCGGTTTTTCCGCCGATGGCGCTTACTGGATCGATCAGCAATCAGGCTCGTGGATCACCTCGACCTACTACCGCAGCGACTTGCCGCGCTGGGCCGCCGATTTCAACGCCTCGAACCGCGCCGCCAAGTACTGGGACCGCGACTGGAAGGACGACCAGGGCAAGCTTCTGCTCTCGACGGCGCACAAGAAGAACAAGAGCGGCGCTAACGCTGGCTTCTACGAAGTGGTCGGCCCCACTCCGTTTGCCAACGACTACGAATTCGAGTTCGCCAGAGAACTCATGCTCTACGAAAAACTCGGTCAAGGGGACGCCACCGACCTGCTGTCGATCAGCCTTTCGCCGAACGATATTCTCGGCCATGCCGTCGGGCCCGACTCGCCGGAGATGCACGCGATGGCCCTTGCCCTCGACCGCGAGCTGGCGGACTTTTTCGCCTACTTGGGACACCAGATCGGTCTCGCCAATATCTGGATCGCGCTATCGGCAGATCACGGCGTTTCGCCGCTGCCCGCGGCGGCGCAAAAGCTGCGCATCCCTGCCACCGGGCTGGATGCGGGAAAGATCGCCTCGCAGATCAACGCGGCCATCAATGCGAAATACTCGCCGGGCAAGTCGGTCGACTACGTAAAGCTCGATTATCCCGACGCGCTGCTCGATATTCCATCGTTCGAAGCCGCGCATGTGCGAGAACGCGACGCGGAGGGCGCGGTTGGCGAAGCCATGAAGCAGGCTGGATTGCGCGACTACTACACCAAGTCGCAACTTGCCGGCGGCGAGGCCCAAAACACGTCGCTGGGCCGGAAATACCTGAACAGCTATTCGCCCGAAGCCGGCTGGTATGTGCTGGGCGTGCCGCCGATTTACAACGTGGGCTCGCGCTCGGGCGCCGACCACGCCTCGCCCTATGTCTACGACACGCACGTGCCGCTGGCCTTCTACGGCCTGCCGTTTCAGCCCGGCACTTATCACACTCACGCCGAGCCGGTGGATCTCGCCGTGACGCTGGCGTCGCTGCTGGGTATCAACGCGCCGACGCATGCCACGGGGCGCGTGCTGACCGAGGCGATCGCTGCCCCGGCGCGGCACTCCGAACCCGCCGAGGGTGTGCGATGAACTCTCCTGCAAACGGCGCCGCACCGCTCGATCTCGCGGTCAGCGTCGCTGGCGTTGCGTTCAAGAATCCAGTACTTGCCGCCAGCGGAACCTTCGGCTACGGGGTGGAATTTGAAGACATCGTTCACCTGAACAAGCTTGGCGGAATCATCGTCAAAGGGCTGTCGAAAGAACCGATGACGGGAAATCCTCCGCCCCGGCTGTGGGAGACCGCCGCCGGCATGCTCAACGCCATCGGCCTGCAAAACATGGGCGCGCAGGCCTTCCTTGAGGACAAGCTTCCCCTACTGCGCAAGATGAAAGACGTGGTCGTGCTGGCCAATGTGTTCGGCTATACGCGCGAAGATTTCGAAACCACAGTCCAGATTTTGAATGACGGTGAGGGCATCGCCGCCTACGAGCTCAATGTTTCCTGCCCCAATACTGAGCAGGGCGGCATGCAATTTGGCAGCGATCCCCGGTTGCTGGATGAGGTAGTGCGGAAAGTCCGCCGCGTCGCCGCGCGGCCGCTCATCGTCAAGCTCTCGCCCAACGTCACCAGCATCGCCCAGATGGCCTACGTGGCGCAGGAAGCCGGCGCCGACGCGCTTTCGCTGGTCAACACCTTCGTGGCCATGGCGATCGATGTCGAGACCCGCAAGCCGCGCATCGCCAACATTACCGCCGGACTCTCCGGCCCGGCGATCAAACCGATCGCGCTACGCATGGTCTATGACGCGGCGCAAGCGGTCCGCATTCCGGTGATCGGCATGGGAGGCATTTCCCGTGCGGAAGATGTTGTCGAGTACCTGCTCGCGGGAGCGACTGCAGTGCAGATCGGCACCGCCAGCTACTGGGACCCCTGCGCCACTGAGCGTATCGTCGACGAGCTGGCCAGGTGGTGCGCCGAGCACAACGTGTCCCGATTGGCTGACCTTACCGGCGGGATGGTCCTCGAATAAACCTGCCGCGTTTCAGGGCCAGAAGACGAAAATCAAGCTCATCACCAGATAGCAGACCAACTGATATCCGGTATTGATCAGATACAGTCCCCAGGGCTGCCTGGCGAACAGCGCGCCGGTCAACTGCACCGTGGTCACAAATCCCAGCCACATGGCGAAGCCGATTTTCAAGGCGTAAAGCGGAGTGCTCACGCTTGCCATCCAGATCACTTTGCCCAGCACAAAAGCCGTGACCAGCGCCGCGACGAAGGCCAGGCCGTAGGTCGGCCCGGCGCTTTTCTGCAACTCCGCCAATTTTTCCTTGTCATCCGGATCGATGCCCATCAGCTTCATCCACGGGCGCGCGAACAGCAGGGGCGAATACCACACAAAGCCGATGATCATCGCGGCCACGCCGGAAGCCAATACTGGGTAGAGATTTACGCTGGACAGGTAGTGCATCGGGCCACCCCCGCAACCATCATAGAGTGGCAGCGTTCAACCGATTAGTGACTGCGGGTGTACCAGATCGATCCCGGCGACTTGTAGTTCCGGCCTTCTCCCCACACGGCGTGGGTGGCCTTCTGGTCGTCGATGGCGAGAGAAAGATAATCGCCAAACGGGAACCGGAAGCCCTCGGGATGAATGTAGTCGTAACCGCGCGCGCCCGTGGAAAGCCGCGTGGCCGGTGACCAACTCGCGCCGCTGTCGGTCGAAGCGCGGTAATACGTGTTCCAGAGCGCGCCGGCCCGCCGGTCCATCCAGGCGATTCTTACGTCACCGGCATCGCCCGCGACCAGGGCCGGAAAGCTGTGCTCTATGCCTTCGCGCGCGTTCGAGATGTCCAGACGCGGCGTCCATCCCGCTCCCGCCGAAACCGAAGACGCAAAGTAAATGCGCTCCGGGCCGCCCTCCACGCGGCCGCTGTTCCATGCCGCGTAAAGCCTGCCGGCGGCGTCCGACGCCAGCGAGATTTGCGCTCCCAGGTATCCCGGCTCGCACATTTCGCGCCAGCAGTCCGGCGGAGCACTTGAAACGTCCAGCAGTCCGGTCGCCCAGGTCTGCCCTCCGTCCATGGAACGGCTTACGAAGATTCTTACTGGATTGTTCTGCGAACCCGGCGAATAGGAAGTCCAGCCAAAAAATACGTTCCCGGCGGGATCGACCGTCGCCCCGCCCGCCAGCGTGAATCCAGCCTGCATGCGGGGGTTCACGGCGATCGAGCGGAAATTCTGTCCTTCGTCGTGCGACACGGCGACAAAAACCTGGTCTTCGTGATTGAAGCCGACATAAACATCCTGGCCGCGCACGGCCAGGACCGGCCGGTCCAGTTCCTCGTCGGAGCGGTGGACCACCGTCATCGTCCAGTTGCGACCAAAGTCTTCGGAGCGCGCGAGCATCACTTCGCGCTTGTCGCTTTGCAACCAGGCCGCGTAGACCGTCTGGCGCCCCGCCGGATCCACGGCGATCTGCGGATCGAACTGCCCGCTCGCGGCAGGGAACAGCGGACGCGGCGTGGACCAGTGCCGGCCGTCATCCTCGCTCACCGTCAGCGCAACCGTCGGAACCGAGCAGGCACCGCACTCCGGGACCGCACCATACTGTGGAAACAACACGTAAAGGTGGCCCGTGGAATCGGCGGCGAGAGCGGGCTCCCATTGATCTCCAGAGGTGTATCCAATGCGCGACTGCGAGGCAAAGCCGGGGCTGGCGGCATAGGCAAGGCTCGCGGCCAGGCAAATGCCCGCCGAGGCCCAACGCATGAATTGGCTTAAGTGGCGCATGTCAGACGGGCACACTACTCCGGAGCGACTAACCTTAGAAACTTATAATGAACGGCGGCCCGGGTCAATCGCACGAATGGGGCATGCCCGTCCCTCGGGGAACCCGCCCAAGTTGTCCCGATATCAGCCTCGAATTCGCTTAACTGCTTTGTCAACAATAAGTTGACGCAGGCGTAGCAATCGGACGGGCCGCCATGCTACGAAAGGCTGCAGCGCAGTGCGCAAGCCACAGGTCATGGCCCGGCCGCTGTCCTAGCGCGGCACCCGCCCGCCGTACTGCCGCGGAGGTGGCGCGTGACTTTCTTCGCTTCCTCGTCATCTAATGGATGCGAATCAATCTGACCATTTTCGAGCAAGGAGTTCAGCAATGGAGAAAGCAACGTTTGCCGCAGGCTGTTTCTGGGGAGTCGAACACACTTTCCGCCAGATTCCCGGCGTGATTTCCACCCGCGTGGGCTACATCGGCGGCACCACACCCAACGCCACGTACAAGCAGGTCTGCAACGGAGACACTGGCCACGCCGAAGCGGTTGAAGTCACCTACGATCCGGAAAAAGTGAAGTATGCCGACCTACTCAAGGTTTTCTGGGAGAACCACGATCCCACGCAACTCAACCGCCAGGGCCCGGACTGGGGCACGCAATACCGCTCGGCGGTGTTCTATCACTCGCCCGAGCAGCAGGCGCTGGCCGAGTCTTCCAAGCAGGCGCTCGGCACCGCGGTGCAATATCCCAAGCGCATCGTCACCCAGATCGTGCCCGCCGCGGAGTTCTACGAGGCTGAGGACTATCATCAGCAATATCTGGAAAAACGCGGCATGGCGAGCTGCCACATCAAATAAGCAACGGGTTCAGTTCCTGTCATTTCGAGCGGAGTAAAGTTGCCCGTTTGCGGCAACTTTGCGAAGTCGAGAAACCGGCTGCTGTGTTTGTGGGCTGGCCGAGGACCTTCTCTAGGCCATGCGCGACTGGCTGGTATCGGCGTGCGCTCCGGCGGCGGGATTGCGCGGCGCAAAGAAGAACAGCATGATGAAGCCGCTGATGTAAAACGGCAGGCTGTCCTGAAACGAAGCTCCCAGAAACCGCAGCACCACCCCGAAAATTCCCAGGCCCTGGCAGAGCGCGTACGTCAAAAGGTGCCCCATTTTCCATTGCTGTTGCGCAATGGCGTCGTCCCCATGCTCGGCGAGGGCCTTGGCGGAAGGCAGCGCCAGCGTTTTTCGCACCACAAACACGCTGCCGACGATGGCCACGCTGAGCGTCGCCAGGGCATAGCTGATCGAGGGATTCACCGCGCCCGGGGCCGGGTGCGCCAATTCCGCTGCCAAAGCTTCCACGATGATTCCGCCCAGCATCGCTGCATGCACCAGGCGAACAATTTTGAGTGCGTCGTTCACTAGCCCGATTATCTTTCCGGCAACCGGAAAAATCTTGAGTACTTTTGTCACATCCGACACACTTGTTCACAAACTGGTGCATGGCCTAATGTCACTCTGGGTCCACAGCCACGACGGGCCCAAGCCCTAAACCAGCCCCTGTCGTGCTGAGCGGAGGCAGGAGGACCCAAGCCGTCCTACGGAGTCGAAATTTCCCTGCGTATTCCCGGATCTGTACGCGCGAGGGGATGACGGCACGCTGCTTCGCAGGGAGGCGTCCGAAAAGCCAATCTGCTAATGCATGTGGACGTGCCCGTCGCCGGTCCCGGGCCTGATTCGTAGGAAGATCTGGAACGAAACCGGCCGGCTGCCGTAAGCGGCGTCGAGCGCCGACGGTTTGGCATAGAAAGTCACGTCCACGCCCACGCCGCCTTGCCAGTTCGCGCTATGCACCACGTCGCGCACTCCGCCGAAGGTGAAGGCCCCGATGCGATAGACGGGATGCAGCGCTGCCTGCGGAAAGAGCTCATCTTTGTCGACCAGTTCCAGCCGCGTGAAGGCGTAGTTTTTGTCGAGAAAATTCAGCGTGGATTCGAGCAGATAGCTGTTCAGCCGTGCATTGCTGGCGAGTTTATGCACCCGCCCCCACACCAGCGAACTGGCCCAACTCCCGCGCACGATGGGCCGCGTATATTCGGCCGAGGCCGTTTCCCGCCACTGGCTGCCGGGCTCGTCGGCTTCCGGCTGCTCGAGCCGGCCCACGCTGTATTGCGCGGTCCAGTCGCGTCCTGGCCGCAGGCTGAAGCGGCCTGACCAGGAGTCGAGTGCCGCCGGCTGGATCTTCCAGCGCTGCTCCCCGGGCTCGCGGCCATTGAACGCCGAAGCTTCCACACGCGCCTTCTTCCACGCCAGGCCCGCGGTCACTACGCCAAAGCTGATGTGGGTGGAATCCTGCAGGTGGTGCGAGAGCGGCGCCATGGGCAGCTCCGCCGCCGAGGCGCGATGCATGAACGTCACCGGGCCCAGCGCCGGCTCGCCCACCGGACCGCCGTAGAGTTCGAGTGCGAGTCCGTTGCCGAGCGGCCGCTGAAAATATGCCGCCAACTCGCCAAACACGTTGTGAGGGTGCTGATGGTCGACGATGGGTTGCCCGTTATAAGTCTCGCCGGTCTGAAACAGCTCGGGGAAGCCGGGATGCGGCGCAGTCAGCGCTTCGGCGGAAAGCATTTCGCGAAACAGGAGGGTGCCGCCGGCCGCGCGATGCATTTCCATCAGCATCGCCCAGTTCATGCTCTCGGCTTTGCCCACGCCGCGCGGGCCGCCGCTCTGGTTGTAGTCGATAAAGACCACGCCGTGCGCCATCAGGTCCCAGCCGCCGCGCGTCATCATCCACTCGCGCGCCGGGTCGGACTGCGGCTCCCATGCGGTGCCCGAACTGCCGTGATCCATCTGCCCGGTGTGGGAAGCGTCCATATCTCCCATGACCATGCCCTGCATCGTCATGCCCGGCATGTCTGGCGTGGCGGCTTGATCATGCGCGCCAAGGGGTTCCTGCCCCAACGCCAGCGACGCGGCGGCGAGCAGCGTAAACGCGATCCATTTGCACATTTCGTTCCTGGTCTCCTGACCTGCTTCGACCTGCAACTGACGAACACGCAGAATCGTCCAACGCCGAAGCGTTAAGGCGCACAACTGCGTCAAAAAGGTTTGCCAACAGCTGGGGGATCAGACTCTCAGGGGAATGAGTCGAGGGAGGAACTGGAAATCTCTGTTTCGGGCATCGGGCCCGTGATGCTGCGCTTTAACCACAGGCGCGCTGGCTGCCACGGTGATCGGCTCGAGCGATGCCGTAGGAAAAGCAGCTACCGGCCGCGCGGCATTGTGGCCGGTCACGCAGCAGATCAAGCTCGCGGGCGTTCGGCCAGGCGCCTTCGGGGTCAAGGGATGATGGCTGCATCCCGGTTGCGGCGCCGCGCCGGAGGGCTGCGCCATGGCGAAAGACGCCAACCCGGATGAAAACATTCCCATCGCGAGCACCACCACAACCACGCCCTGTGCGAAATTCCGCATCACGAAACCTTGAAACGTGAAACTTTGAAACCTGTTGCTTGAAACCTGCTCTTCTCTACGTTCCCGTAATCTTCAGCCGGATCTCCTCCGGCAGCCGCTGCCGGATTTCTTCCGGGAGCTTGTCATGCACCCGCCGCGCCCCTTCTTTTGCCGCGTCGAGTACGGTGACCGGCGCCGGCGTGGCCAGCGCCACCGCCAGCCAGATCAGCGCCGACAGCGCGAAACCGGCCAGGGCCGCCACTTCCAGCCAGAAGGCATGCCGCGGCCCAAAGTGTCGGATGACTCCAAAGGCCAAAAGAAACACCGCCGCCGACAGCGAGGCCAGTCCGATCAGGCCCACATCAATGTAGCGGTGCATGCGCCGCCGGCTGCTGCAGCGCTCGCAACCTTCAAAATGCGCCTCATAGTCACCGCGCATCTCCGGCGCCAACCCGGAAATGTCATAGCGCCAGCCGGCCAGAATTTTTCCCACCAGTGGATCGATACATTCCATCGTTTTTCGTTTCGGGCCCACTGCCCGGCGATCGAACTGCCCTAAATCTGGATGGGGGCGAGCGCCTGGTTTTGCGGAGCCAGCAGCACCCGGCTCTGGAACAAGCTGCCGCGTCCGGACAGCGCCTTTTCGGCCTCCCGCCGCGCAATCTCCGGATGATTGTTCTGCTCGGAAAGATGCGCCAGCACCACAAAGGTTGCATATCCATCATAGTCGCTCGCGAAGAAATCCGCGAGGCTCTCGTTCGACAGGTGCCCCACGCGGCTCATCACCCGCTGCTTCACCGCCCACGGGTAGGGCCCCACCCGCAGCATCTCGACATCGTGATTGGACTCGACCACCAGCACATCGGATCCGCGCAGGTGCTCGCGCACGTTCGGCGGCACATAGCCGAGATCGGTGGCATAGCCGACCTTGACACCTTCCGCGCGGAAACTGAAACCCACGGGGTCGGCGGCGTCGTGCGGAATGGTGAACGGCGTGACCTGGATGTCGCCGATATGAAAGCTGCGTCCGGCGTCAAAGCGCTCCAGGCAGGCCATCTGCGGCGCCTCGCCTTTTTCGTCGCGCACCGCGCGCGCCCATGCCTGGTGCGTTGCCCCGGTCATGAACACCGGGATGCGAAGCTTCTTCACCAGGGTGGCCAGTCCGGCGACGTGATCGGAGTGTTCGTGGGTGATCAGCACGGCGTCAAGCGAGGCGGGGTCCTCGCCCAGGCTGCGGGTGCGCTTGAAGATTTCGCGGCAGGAAATCCCGGCATCGACCAGAATGCGGGTGCGGCAACTGGCCACAATCGCCGCATTGCCGCGGCTGCCCGATGCCAGCATGGTGACGCTTACACCCATCTCCTCGCCAGCATAAACGCCCCGCCTGTGGATTCCCTAGTGTTTTCCCGGGAACCACCCAGCACTTTAGAGGGCAGCCTCAGTGCTCAGTCGTCAGTTCTCGGTCATCAGTGAAAGACTGCGACTGGACATTTTCGAGCCGGACTCACTTCAACCCCACCCCGTAGAAATACGTATAGGTCAGGTTCTGCGGTACTGGCAGGGCGGTGGCGAAGCTGGAGAAAATCACTGCATTGCCCTGAAACGATACAAACAGGTCCTGCTGCGAGTTGGCCGTGGTGGTGCGAAAAGTAAACATGCCGTAAAGCGGATCGGACAGAGTGTTCGACGTGCCGTCGTAGAGGTACGATGTGTCGGCCACCGCCGCCAGCGTGCCGCTGGCCAGTGTGTTGCTGCTGCTGTCGGTCAAAGTGAACGCGCCTGCCGCGTTGATGGTGACGGTCGCCGTACCTTCCTGCGGCGTGCCGCTCTCCACGTTGCCCTGGCCGGTCTGCGCATTCGGCTTCTCGTAGTAGACGGCCAGGTAAGTGCCGGCCCGCGTCGAGTCAAACACTTTGCTCGCCGCTTTGGGCAAGCCGAGGATCGCGCCATTGCCGGTATCGACCGCGAAGAACCCGTTCTGCGTGCCGAAAACGTAGTCCTGCGCCCCGCCGCTCTCGGTGATGGTGAAAAAATTTCCGGAAGCGTCTTCCTGGACGCTCGACGCCGGGAAGCTCCCGCCATTGAATGCGCCCTGCTGGCTGGAGGCGCCGTAAGGCCAGTACCCGTCGTGCGAAATGCCGCCCTGCCCGTCCACGGTCACCGTGCCCAACTCGACGCCGCCCGCCGCGGTGCGGAACTGCACGTAGTTGAAGTTGCGCCCGGCAAACGTGTTGATCGTCGCCGGCGCGTTCTCAATCGCCGTGATCAGCGCGGGCGTATTGTGGTTCGGTCCGGCCTTTGCCGCTTCCACCATCAGCACCGTGCCCGGCACTTCGTAGGCCGACAGCAGGTCGCCGTTGGGATCGGTGATGGTATAAGTCCCGTCCGAATTCACCGTGTAGGGCACCGTCCCAGTGTCGCCGTTGGTGTAGTTCTTGTAAGTGATGGTCCCGGCCGCGGCGTCAATCGAGATCGTCAGAAAATCTCCCACCGAGGCGGTGCCGTTGTAGGCGCGCACCGTACTGGGCGGTGTGGTCAGCTGAGTGGAGTTGCAACTGGCGAGTGTGACGACGAGCACGAGGATCAGCGGCAGCACGGCGAGCTTCACGGTTTTCATGGTGACCTCTCCCGAGAAGGAACATCGGCAAAAACTGCCGCCGGGTGAGGAGAGAAAGGCGTGAAATTAGAGCGGGCTAAGACCCGTCGGGAGCTGGCTATTGCCGTTTGAACAAATTGTCGACCACCCCGCGCATGAACGCTCCGCCCACCGATCCCGCGATGCCGGGTAGGAACGCGAGGAACGATCCATAGACTTGCGCCCGGTAGGGCTTCACCGTCATCAGTTCGTACGCACCCAGTTCTACGAGCGGAATGGAAGCGCCGACAATGAGCAGCCACCGCCACGGCCGCCGCGGCCGCAAAAATCCCAGCAGCATGGTCGAACACAAAACCAGCAGCGCGGTCAGCAGCAGATCGTCCACCCGGACGTCGCACCAGCCGATGGCGAGGCCGAACACGATCGCGAGCAGGTAGCAAAAGAAGTCGCTGGTCATTGGTTGCTACTCGCTGGTTGCTTGTCGCTGATTGTTAGTCACTAGTCACTGGTCAATAGTTTCGGATCGCCCGGCGGCCTGGGCTCCCGCTACTCGCTACCCAGACACTAGCGACCAGCGACTAATGACCAGCGACCAGCAACTGAGTCAGTACTTATAAAATCCCCGCCCGCTCTTGCGCCCCAGCCATCCCGCGTCCACCATCTTGATCAGCAGCGGACACGGACGGTACTTCGGGTCACCCAGCCCATCTTCAAGCACCCGCATGATGTCCAGGCAAACATCGAGTCCGATAAAATCTGCCAGCGTTAGCGGGCCCATCGGATGCGCCATCCCCAGCTTGAACACCTCATCCACGGCTTCGGCCGTCGCCACGCCTTCCATCACCGCGAACATGGCTTCGTTCAGCAGCGGCATCAACACCCGGTTCGATACAAAGCCCGGCGCGTCGTTCACCTCCACCGGCGTCTTGCCCAGTTGCACCGCCAGATCGCGCACCGCGTCAAAGGTCGCATCCGCCGTCGCCAGCCCGCGGATCACCTCGACCAGTTTCATCACCGGCACGGGATTAAAAAAGTGCATACCGATGACCTTCTCCGCGCGCCCGGTCAGCGCCCCCAGCTTGGTGATTGAAATCGACGAAGTATTGGTCGCCAGAATCGTCTCGAGCCGTGCCATGCGGTCGAGATCGCGAAAAATTTGCGTCTTGATTTCCAGCTTCTCGGTCGCCGCTTCGATCACGAAATCGCAACCCGCCGCTTCCTCGCGGCTCGTCGTCGGCTGGATGCGCGCCAGGGTCGCCGAGCGGTCCTCAGCCGTGATCTTCGCTTTGGCCAGCTCGCGGTCCAGGTTCTTGGTGATCGTCGCCAGCCCTCGTTCCAGAAAGCGCTCTTCCACATCGCACAGGACCACGCCCAACCCGCTGCGCGCGAACACGTGCGCGATCCCGTTGCCCATCGTCCCGGCGCCGATCACCCCCACCCGTTTCATTTCCATAATGCCCCGCAGTTCTGAACTGGGAAGTCTAGCAGAGCGAACTGCCGTTTCCACTCGCGGTGCCCGCGACCGGGAGAATACGATGGACTTTCAGCCTGCGCGAGGTGTTCAGCCATGAAGCGTGCTGCCCGAAGTGTGGTTGTCACCGCTCTTGCTCTGGTGGCACCGCTGTTCGCCGCAGTCCATCCCCAACCTGAAAAACCGGCGGGCGACGAGGCGGCCAGAATTCTTTCGCTCGAAAACGCCTGGAACGAAGCGGAATCCAGACATGACGTGCGGGCGTTAGGATTACTGCTTGCCGACTCCTTCAGTTCCACTGACATCGATGGATCGTTTTTGAACAAGTCCCAGTGGCTGGCGCAGATCAAAAGCGGCGCGAGGCAATATGATCAACTGTCCAACAGCGGCATGGCCGTCCAGTTATACGGATCCGCGGCGGTGGTCACCGGGGAATATCACGAGAAATTAAAACTAAACGGCAAGCAGATGGTGCGTTACGGGCGTTTCACGGACGTTTGGATCCTGCAGAACGGCGAGTGGAAGTGCGCAGCGACCCAGTCCACGCTGACGGGCCACTAGAGTGTCACAAGCGGCGGGCTCTGCGGCTGTTGCGGGGTTTCCCAATTGAGGCGAACCCGCGCGGAGCAGAAAAGTTTCGTTCGGGCGCCGCCCTCTCCAGAACCAGCGATTGCGCCTGGCTCAGGCATCACCTTCCGCGTCCACCTGCATCCCATCAGGCAGCCCAGCCTTACTCGGGCCCGGGAGGACATTATGAATCGCACCAAGTTTCGCAGCGCCATTATTCGCCGCACCATCCTTCGCACCACGGCAGCAACTCTCGCGTTGCTGGCCGCCTTCGCTCTTTCTTCCGCCGCGCCTGCGCGCGCCGATGACGACGACTACCGCTATCGTCACAGTGAAGCCCAGGAACACGGCTACCGCAACGGCTACCAGGACGGAGTCGACCACGGCCGCTACGACATCGGCGAAGGCTACCGCTACAACATCCACAGCCAGCAATACAACGATGCCCGCAACGGCTATGAACGCTGGATGGGTTCGTTCGGCAACTACAAGCGCGCCTATCGCGCCGGCTACGAGCAGGGATACCGCCGCGCGTTCGACGCCGCCGCGTTCCGCCGTGACCGGGACCGCGACGCCTACCGCGATCACGACCGCGACGGCTGGCGCTAGACCGGGAGTTCCATCCCGGAGGGGCGGACGCCCTCGTCCGCCCATGTCGCCATTGCTGTATCCGGCCTTCCGCCGGCTTGCCGGAAGCGATGCTAAAATACGCTGGCATCATCAGCTTGCCCGAACTGAACAACTGATATTCCTCCCCGAGGTGCAACTGTCATGGCAACCATGGAAGCCCCAGCCCAGCCGCACGCCGCCGTTTCCGGCCGCTTTACCAACGAAGCTTTCTACGATTTCCGCATCGAAGAAAACGCCCGCCAGATGCGCGCCGCCATCGAGCGCGTGCGCGGCCAACTCGGCCGCGAGTATGACCTCATCATCGGCGGCCAGCGCGTCAAGACCGCCGAAAAAGCCACGTCGCTGAATCCGTCGCGCCCGTCGGAAGTCGTCGGCATCCACCAGCAGGCCGGGCTCGAACATGTCGAGCCGGTGATGAACGCCGCTCTGAAAGCCTATGAAACCTGGAGCCGCACCCCGCTTCAGGAGCGCGTCGATCTGCTGCTGCGCACCCGCGATCTGCTCAAGCAGCGCAAGATGGAATTCATGGCCTGGCTGGTGTTTGAGGTCAGCAAGAACTGGGCCGAGGCCGACGCTGACATCTCCGAAACCATCGACTTCCTCGATTTCTACGCCCGTGAAGCCCTGCAACTGTCGCGCGTCCAAACTCACGTCCAGATGCCGGGCGAGCACGACACGCTCACCTACATTCCGCTGGGCGTGGGCGCGGTCATTCCGCCGTGGAATTTTCCCTGCGCCATCATGGCCGGCATGACCGTGGCTTCC
>Ga0075029_100000546_pt1 | contig 21720 bp, 21 predicted proteins | sample LitLauG_LLR_2013_FD_71391 | JGI IMG/M metagenome (GOLD analysis project Ga0075029, IMG submission 71391) | Freshwater sediment microbial communities from North America - Little Laurel Run_MetaG_LLR_2013 | ecosystem: Environmental > Aquatic > Freshwater > Creek > Sediment | place: USA... | reverse complement strand
AATCTCAAGACCGCCAAGGCGCTCGGTCTTACCTTCCCGTTGCCGCTGGTCGGCCGGGCCAACGAAGTGATCGAGTGAGTCGGTGGCGCCGATCCTGCGCGCGGGCGCTTTTTTCAACTCTTGCTCAAATCGAAGGTGCTTTGCCTTTATTTGACGGGCGCGCTTTCGCTCGGCGTTTAAAAATACGGATAACCGGAGGCTGTGCAGCTTGCCCGCAGCAAACGGAACGCCGGGACGGTCACGCGGATTTTGCCAGGGAATCGCGGATCAAAAAGCTCAACGCCGCCCGGCGGAGTATATTCGCGGGCGGCGTTGGCTTTGTACCGGGGCGCTGAAATTACCCCCAGCGGCTTTTTATAGCATTTAATTTCCTAAGGTTCGATGAAAACAACCCTGGGTTAACAAAAAAAGCGAGCTTTTAATCTCGCTCAACCCCCGCCTGTGCCGCTCAAATTGCGCCATTTTTTCTACCACAGGTAGTACCCACGCCGGGCGCGGAGGCTACAAGGCGCCGCAGGGGCCCGGCGGCGGCATTTCCGGCCAATCAATCCCGCCTGGCGCTCCGACCGGCCGGCGGATTCCCCCCTTCAAACAGGACAGACGAGGCGAAAGCTCGCGCGAAGGGAATTTCGCTACTGGTCATTTGCATTGACGGCAACCAGCCCAGCCTTCACTTGCGAGAGAGGGGCGGTCGTGGCGATAGCGCCCTTCTTGATCTTTTGATCCGCTTTCTTAAAGGTTCCGCCTGGAATGGCTCGGCTTTTCGGTTTCGCCGGTGCGCGGATTGCGGCGGCTGGCGAAGTCCTTCAACAGGCGGCGATCGGCACATACCGATCGATTCAGGGAGTGCCCATGTGCGAGGTCTGCAGGCGTAGTTTCATCCGCGGCGCGGCCGCGTTCGGAGCGGCCGGTGCGGCCGGACTGTTCTCGTCGCCGTTGATGGCGCAGGTCGAGCGTGGCGCGGCAAGCCCGACGGGGCTTCCTCCGCGCGGCGAATTCACCATCGCCAATGCCTATGTGATGACGATGGACGGCGCGCTCGGCGATATCGCAGGCGGCTCGGTGCATGTCAGGAACGGCGAGATCGCAGCCATCGGCAAGGACGTTACGGGCGGCGGCGAAAGCATCGACGGCACGGGCATGATCGTGATGCCCGGCCTCGTCGAGACGCACTGGCACATGTGGAACACGATCTTCCGCAGCTTTGCCGGAGACAAGCCGGAGGACGGCTACTTTCCAACGGTGGCACGCTTCGGCCAGCAGATGAGCCCCGAGGATATCTTTTGCAGCACGCGGCTTTCCGCGGCCGAGGCGATCAATTCGGGAATGACCTTCGTGCATTCGTGGTGCCACAATGTGCGAAGCCAGGCCCATGCCGAGGCCGATATCCGCGCCCTCGCCGAGGTCGGTATCCGCGCGCGGCATTCCTGCGGCTGGCCGCAGGGCCTGCCCGACACCCGATCGGCCGATCAGGTGCCGATCGAGAGCCTTGCAAATGACTGGAAGAGCTGGTCCAACGAGGGTCTCATCTCGCTCGGCATGGGATGGCGCGGCCAGTTTCGCGCAGGCCCGATCAAGCCCGAGGTCTACCAGGGCGAGTTCGACAATGCCCGCAGGCTCGGTCTGCCGATCACGGTGCATGTGGGGGCGGCCGCCCACCGGGCGGTGAACCAGATCGAGCTGCTCCACAATTCAAAGCTGATGGGCAGGGATGTTCAGCTCGTTCACGCGATCGCCGCAACCCCAGCGGAGCTGGACATGATCAAGGAATCGGGCGCCTCAGTCTCGGTTTCGCCCGGCTCGGAACTGCGCATCGGCTACGGCTATCCGCAAATCAGCGAGATGACCGCAAGAGGCATCCCGCTCGGAATCTCGGTAGACACCTCTGCGCTGACCGGAAGTTCGAACCTGTTCGGCGTGCTCAAGCTTGCGCGCGATTCGGAGAACGCGAGAGCAGAAAGCGAATTCAAGATGACGGCGCGCAGGGCGCTTGAGCTCGGCACCATCGAGGGCGCGCGCTCGATGGGGATCGATGACATAACGGGATCGCTCAAGCCGGGCAAGCGCGCCGACCTGATCGCGATCAGCCCCAATGCACTCAACATGGCTGTCGTGACCGACGCGGCGCACCTGGTGCTGGAAGCAACCGCGCCCGAGAATGTAGACACGGTCGTAGTCGACGGCCGTATCCTCAAGGCGCGCGGCAAGCTGACCGCGCTCGATACGCCGAAGGTGGTTGCGGACGCGCGCGCAGCACTTGCCGGTGTTCGCCAGCGCACGAAATGGCGATGAACACGCGTTTTAGGAACCATCGGCGGAAGCTACACCGGTCGCTGCCGGTCGGCGTTGGCTACATCCGACCATAACGGCAATCCGCCCGGGGTCGGCGGCAGAGAATTCGGAGAGTCCGCCGGCCGATCGGGCACGGACATGCCGGTAGCGTCATGCTAACCTCCTGGGCATTTAGGGCGGTTCAGCGGTATCCGGCCACAGCAATATTCTGGTTTTTCGAGGCACCGGTTTTTTGGGAACAGAGTTATGCGCGCACTTTTTGTGTTTCTTGTCACGATGGCTTTCGCGGGCAGCGCTCTGGCGCAAGGCGCGGAAGGACGGCTGAAGCAGATCGGCGAAACCAAATCCGTCAGGCTCGCCTACCGTTCCGACGCAAATCCGTTTTCCTTCGTCAATGCCAACGGAGAGCCGGACGGCTACACCGTCGACCTCTGCAAATCGATCGTACAGTCTCTCGAGCGGCAGCTGAACACGAAGCTCGCGGTCAAATGGGTCCCCGTCGACACGCAAAACCGCTTCGATACGGTTGCCGACGGCTCTGCCGACATGGAATGCGGCTCGACCACCGTGTCCTTCGAACGGATGGCGAAGGTGGATTTTTCGAGCTTCATCTTCATGGAAAACACCGGTCTCATCGTTCGAACCAATTCCGGGATCTTCAGCGTCGGAGATCTCTCGGGCAAGAAGGTCGCCGTGATCGCCGGCACGACAAACGAGAGCGCGTTGGTTAGAGAACTGCAGCGGCGTAAGCTCCAGACCTTGCTGGTCCGCGTCAAGGACCGGCGTGAAGGAATGGCGGGACTGGAGAGCGGCGCGTTCGATGGCTTTGCCAGCGACAAGCTGCTTTTGATCGGCGCGCAGACGGCGGATGCGTCAGCCTACAAGATGTTGCCGGAGAATCTCTCCTACGAACCCTATGCCATCGTCCTGCCGCGCGGCGACTGGGCCTTTCGCCTGGCTGTCAACAAGGGACTCTCGCAACTCTACTCGAGCCCACAGATTCTCGAAATCTATCTCAAGTGGTTTGCCGCCATAGGCCAGCGTCCCGATCTCCTGCGCGCGGCGGTCTACATCTTCGGTACATTTCCCGACTAGAGCACGTCTTCAGGAACGCGGCGTGATCTGCAGCTCGACAAGGGCGATCCGCTTCAGCACGGCAACATCCCGCTCGCCGGCATTGGCGGTGCGCAGGATGGACTCGGCAAGCAGGTTGACATGGGCGGTACTGACCGGGTGAGGCAGGGTGTTGATCGATTCCTCCAGCGCAACCGTCATTATCTCGATGACTTCAGGGGAAAACGCTGCATCCGAAAAGTTCTTCATGGTCCTGCCGGACGCAAATGGCGAGAAATTCTGCTGAAGAAAAATCCCGCCCGCTGTGATTTGCGTCAACTCGTTGGACGATGCGGAGTTCCGGAAATCGGCCGGGAGGCGGTCGGATTGCACGAGGCGCCACCAAGGTTCCCGGCCAGGTTGCCGAACTGAAAGAGGCAATGTTGGCCTGCTAGGCCTTGACGAAGGCCGCGATATCCTCGTTGAGGCGGTCCTTGTGGGTCAGAAAAAGTCCATGGGCCGCGCCTTCATAGACCTTGAGCTCCGCCTTCGGAATCATCGCCGCGGTGGGCCGGCCGTTGAAATCGATCGGTGCGGAAGCATCATTGTTGCCGTGGATGATCAGGGTCGGCACCGATACACCGGGCAATTCCTTGCGGAAGTCGGTCGAGGTGACCTGCCGGTTGCTCTCGATCGCGACCGGCAAGGGCGTCGTCAGCATCAACTCCTTGATCCAGTCCTGCAGGCCAAGCGAGATGTCGGCGGCGAAAAAGGCCTGCTTGCCTTCTTCCAGCCATCTTGGAAAATCCCCCTGCAAGACCTTGGTGCGGAAGAATTCGAGCTGCGCCTGAGGGATGCCGCCGGGGTTATCCTGCGTCTTCATCACGAAGGGCAGTGCTGCCGGCGCGATCATCACGATCCGCTTGATCCGGCCCGCGCCATGACGTGTCAGATAGCGCACCACCTCGGCACTGCCGAAGGAATGGCTGACCAGCGCCACCTCGTTCAGATCAAGTTGCGTCAGCAACGCTGCCAAATCGTCGGCGAGCGTGTCGCAGTCGTAGCCCGATCCCGGCTTGTCCGAGCGGCCGTGGCCGCGGCGGTCATAGGCAACGCAGCGCAGTCCTTGATGCGAAAGTGCGGCGATCTGATAGTCCCACATCGGCGAAGGCAGCGCCCAGGCGTGGATGAAGACGACAGCGGGCCCACTCCCCCAATCGCTATAGGCGATCCTCACGCGGTCGGCAGTCTCGATGAAACCGCCCGTGCGCGCCTGTGTGGCTGCCGACCCGCCTGGCCTGGCGCCGCCATGGGCGCGGTTCGCTTTGGGAGTACCGCCCGCGAGCAGGCCGAGGCTCACGGCGCTTGATGCGGCCGATTTCAGAAGTATGCGTCGATCCATGGCTTTCGATCCCTGATCATGTTGGCGATGACCAGATCTTGGGCCGGCGCATGAGGCCTTGCGATTACCTTGGGGGTAAAAGTTTTGCAGCTACCGTCGCGGCGTCGCAGCGCTGGGAGATCGGTACCAGCCGATCGAGGCATTCATCTGGCCCGTCGCGCATGGGGCGGCGGTCTGCTATGAAGCCACACACATGCCGCAGCTCAGCGCCGAGGCCCCCATGACCGACCCGATCGACCGCGCACCCTTCTATCACGACGGCATGCGCGAGCTGCAGGACCGCTTCGACGGACGCCGTGTCGCCGACGGCCTCGAGAAGCATCGCCTCCACTTCGAGTTCTGGGAGCAGGACCGCAAGCTCATCGAAGAGGCGCGATTCTTTTTCATCGCGACGAGCTATCAGGACAACGTCGATTGTTCCATCCGTTCGGGCGATCCCGGCTTCGTCAGGATCACGGGGCCCGAAACGCTCGAGTACCCCGAATACGACGGCAATAACATGTATCGCACACTCGGCAATATTCACCGTAACCCGAACGTCGGGCTACTGTTCGTGCGCTTCGACGGCAAGACGTTTCGAACGCGCATCCGAGGCAAAGCAACGATCCACGACAGCGCGGAAACCCTCGCCGGGCATCATGGCGCCAAAGTCGTCGTGCGCGTCAAATGCGAGATATTCCCAAACTGCCCGCGCTACGTTCCAGACCTGATGGGCGCTTCCGCGGCTGTACCGGCGAATCCGTTCGTTCCTCGACCCGGGTACGAGCCCCCGGCACCCGAATGGAAAAGCCGGGATTACCTCAAAGACGCGCTCTCGAAGTACGATCCGCATCGGAAACGCGACGCATAGCGGGCGGCGCCTAAGCAAGTCGCGTTCATCCTCCCACCTCGTCAACAATCTGATCAACGCCCGGCGGGTCTGCTAGCGTCGCGGCGTCGCAAAGCCATAGATCAGCGCCAACCGGTCGAGGCACTCGCGCAATCGCTTCGCGAAATAGTCCATCCAGCGCTGACCCCTCAGGGCGCGACGCTCGCCGATCTGCTCCATGGTCATCCCGAGGATCAGAACCTCACGCACCAGCATCGAGCCATCGGCACCGAGTTCGCGTTCGACGCGATTGAGCCGCAGCACCGCCTTGCGCTGGCGATCGGTGATCGGCTCACGCGAGGGCGCGGCATCGACATAGTCCCGCGCCGGATCGAGGGCTCGCGGCCCGCGTTCGGCCTTCTCCCAATCGTCCTGAAATGCCCGCCCGCCCTGATATTGCGCCTCGTCGATCTGGTGATGGCTGTGCAGCCGTCCCAGGGGATCGTTGCGGATCGAACGCAGCGTGACGATCTTTTCTCCCGCCTCGAGCGCAAGCGGATCGTCGACCTCGACCTCGGCAACCTCTGCGTTGCGCGGCAGGTCCTGTGCCCTGCGGTCGTGAACTTTTGCGGATCTGTGCGCCCTTGAGCGTTTGGCCCGTGGCATGATGGAAGCCTTTCCTGCAAGCGTTGAAGATCGAAATTCCGAGAATTGCTGCCGTTCAAGTTGACGGTGTTCGCCGTGCGACGTACGCCGCAGGCTCGGCGCTGACCGCAATTGCGGTCTTTTCCGCCGACCCGCTCGAAGAAAGAGGCATCCAGGCTCGTTTCAAGTGGCGCGGTTTTCGTTTGCTGTCGCAGCCGTCAGTTGTTCCTGCAACAACCCTGCAAGCTCGCGCGCCCGCCCCGACCCGCGGGGCTCATTCCGGATCAGGGCCTGCAAATGCGCCAGGCGCAGCCGCGGCGCAAGCAGCCCCATCCGTTCGATCTTGGCCAATTTCCCGCGCTTCATGCCGCTTCCACCAGCCGCAGGCGTGCCCTTGGCGCATGCTCAGGCACCTCGGTGCCAACGCCTGCAGGAAGGCCGCTCGTCAGGTGGAAATGCGAGGTGCAGTAGCTCGAACCCTCGCGACGCGGATGACCGCAAAAGGTGATCGCCTCGCCCTCTCGGTCGCCGCCATAAGGGTAACGGCAGTCGCCGTCCTCGAGTTCGATCAGCGACAGATGGCGCGGAACGACGGCAACGCAGCGAAGTCTGAGCTCCGCCGCTCGCTTGAAAACCTCCCGCCGCGGCCGAAAGTCGCCGAACAGCCTGGCGCGCAGCTTGTTCAGCCGCGCGAGGCTGAGCTTGGGCGGAGTTTTCGCCCGCGCTGGAGAGACGGGCGGCCGCGGAGTGGATAGTCCCATGCGCCTGGCACGGCCGATCGCGGCGTTGCGGGTATAGGCGGTATTGAACCGTTCGTTGATTGCGTTCGCGATCTCGGAGAAGGACAGGCCCTTTTCGAAATATTCGCGCAATGCCTGTGAATGTTCCTCCGCCCAGCTTGATTGCATTCTTTCTTCCTGACATTCTTAGGTTGTATCGACTATTTCTGATATTCCGAAATCAAAGTCAAGCTTGATTTCGGATTTTCGGAACTGCTATGCTTTCAACATTCGGAGCCATGTTTTCAACATTCAGAGAGAGAATCGCCATGCTGGACGTCAGGATGATCGAGCGAGGCCTCCAGAAACCCGGAAGGACCAAGGGCGGTCTCGCGGCGGCGATGGGCGTTCGCCCCGGCGCGGTTTCGGAAATTCTCTCGGGTGCCCGCCTGATCAAGGCGTCCGAAATCCAGCCCATCATCGACTACCTCGAATTGAATGCCGTTCCGATCATGGGCCGGGTCGGCGCCGGCGCTTCCATCGGGCCTGAGCTCGAGCAGGTGCCGCCCGAAGGGCTCGGCGAAGTTGAACTGCCATTTCCGATCGCGGAAGGAACCATCGCCTTCGAGGTGGTTGGCGATTCCATGCTGCCGAAATACGAAAGCGGCGATATTATTGTGGTATACCGCGATCAGCGGCACCCGCTTTCGAGCTTCTTCGGCGAGGAAGCCGCGGTTCGCCTGAAAACCGGTGAGCGCTATCTGAAAACCATCGAGCGCGGCAATGCCGCCAACGTGGTCAATCTCACGAGCTTCAACGCCAAGCCGATCATGGCGGTGAAGCTGGAATGGATCGGGGAGATCTGCGTGACGCTGCCCAGGGGCCAGATCGAACGGCTGCGGGCAAGGGCAACGTCACGGTCGCGCAATGGGATACGGAGTCATTCCGGCGGGAAGGACGGCAAAGCGCCGGCCAGGTAGTCGAAACAGGCCGGCGTTTCGCTCAACCGCGGGAATTGCGCAGCTCGTCGCAACTCTTGACGACCGAACATCATGATTCGGTTATTCCGAAATTGTGATTTGACGTATTTCTGATTTTCAGAAATAAGCCGTACTGATCGGCTCGACCGTTTGTGAGCATCGAACCGATCAGCAGGAGAATTGATCGAAGACATGCAGTATTTCGTAGTGATGATCGATTACGGCCGCCGCGGGCGCGAGGCCGTCGTCGATCCGGAAGTAACAAGGCGCGAGGTCGTTTCCCGCGTGGCCTCCGGCGAGTACGCCAATATCAGCTTCATTCACGAGATCGCCGATTCGAGCGTGGAGGATGTCACTGAGGAAATCCTCGCCGAGGCCGCAATTCCCGAAATCGGCAGTTCCGGCGCCGACCTTCAGGCCGACCGCTTCGACCACCTTCGCGATCTGCGCAAGCACGAAGTGGCGTGAGGGGGATGTTGAGTTGGCGCGTTGCCAAGCGTTCGTCCTGTCTCCCTCTTTCCGCCGGCATGAGGTAGCGGTCGCGGCGAGCGGCGCGAATTCGTGACGTTCGACATGGCCGTTTGCAGTGTGAACGCAAGGTGTTAGTGGAGCCGATCGCCGGAGAAGTCCCACAGGCGTTGCATGACGATGTGGTGAGTCGCGGGAGTGTCGGATGAAAGCCTACGTTATAGCTATAGAGAGGGCTCATGATGAAGCGATGTTCGCGGAATATCGAAAGCAAGTCGCTGGCACACTCGCGCCGTTCGGTGGTCAATTCATCGCTCGCGGTGGCAAGCTGACCGAGCTTGAAGGTCACTGGCAGCACCCCGCACCGTGATCATCGAGTTCCCGACGCGAGAAGCTGCCGAAGGCTGGTACAAGTCGGTCGACTACCAAAAAAATAATAGGGCTAAGACGCAAGAGCTCGACCGGAAATCTGGCTATCATGGATGGAATCTAGGATTCCTCTGAGGGTCCTCCTTGGCGTCGCGCCTCACCCTTCCCGGATTCACTCCCTCGTAATGAATAATTTCAGCGACATCGAGGCCGCTGTCGCTGCGAGCATGATGGCGGCCACCGCAAGTAGTCCTGCGACGTAGGAGCCTGAAAATTCCTTCAGCCAACCCATCATCGAAGGGCCGACAAAGCCGCCGACGGTGGCAATTGAGTTGATGAAGGCGAGCCCTCCCGCCGCGGCGATGCCGGTGAGAAATCGCGTCGGGATGGTCCAGAAGATCGCGCGTGCCGCGGTTACTCCGACGAGGGCGACGCTGAACCCGATGACGGCGACCGCAACAGAGCCCGAAGCGATCGGCGCGAGCAGCCCGATGCCCCCAAGCAGGCATGCGAGCGCAAGATTGACGATGCGGCTCCCCTTGCGGTCGACGTGGTGCGCCCACAGGATCATGCCGAGCGAAGCAAACAGATAAGGGATCGCCGCGATCCAGCCGATGGCGAGATTCGAAAGGTGATATTCCTTCAGCATCAGCGGCAGCCAGATGCCGATACCGTACGACCCGAGCGTGAAACCGAACTGGATCGCGGTGCAGATCAAGACCCGCGAGTCCTTCAGCGCAGCCAGCAGCGATGAGTGCGGCCGCTCTCGCACCTCCGAAGCCAGCACATCGACCAGCGCATCGCACTCCGCGGCCGTGAGCCATTCCGCCACTTGCGGACGATCGGCGAGCAATTTCAGCGTCAGTAGCCCCAAGGGAATGCAGGGAAGGCTCACCAGGAGGAACAGCCATTGCCAACCGGCGAGGCCCGAGATGCCGTCCATCTGCAGCAACATCCCGCAAACCGGCGCCCCGACCAGCGAAGACAGGGGAATGCCGATCAGAAACCATGCCAGCATCCGCGTGCGGTATTGCGCCGGAAACCAGGCAGCGAGGAAGAATGTCACGCCAGGAAAGAACCCTGCCTCAGTGATCCCGAGCAAAAGGCGCAGAGTATAAAAACTGTTCGGCCCGACGACGAAGGCGGTCGCCGCCGACACGAGGCCCCAGCTGATCATGATGCGCGCGATCCAGCGCCGCGCGCCAAAACGATAGAGCAGAAGATTGCTTGGTATCTCGAATACGGAATAGCCGAGAAAGAAAACGCCGGCGGCGAACCCGAACTGGCTCGCCGTCAGACCCAGCTGCTGGTTCATGGTCAGCGCGGCAAAGCCCAGGCTCGTGCGGTCGAGATAATTGAAAAGATAAGCAATCGTCAGCAGCGGCACGAATCTGAGGGCGGCCTTGTGAACGGCGGTTTGCAGCAGCGCTTCCGCCCCGGCCTGCTTCGAAATATCGAGATCGCCGGGGACGCCCTGCTGTGCGAGTGCCATCCCTGTTTCCTTTCCCGCCAAGCGCTTCTGTCGTCGCCAGATCGGCTTCGGCCTATAGCACGATACCGTCGCAGCTTGCGAAATGTTACAGGAATGCCACAGGCCTCCGGCATTGTGTGCTTGTTCTGCAAACGTTCGGCAGAGTTCATGATGGGCCTTTGATTCGCAGGCGTAGACTCGGCGCCGGGGTTGAGTTCACTTCGGTGTGCGAGGGAGAGCGACATGCCAGCCTACGTCCAGCATCACGCGATCGTTGAGACGCCCCCGGTCGTCTGCCCCGGCTGCGTTGGACTGCTTCCGATGTTCGTCAGAGACGTCGAGCCGCATTGGAGCCTTGCGACGATCGACTTCATCTATGAATGCTCAGACTGCGGTGCCGAAGTCCGGCAGACCGTGACCAAGCCGGAGCGGCATCACTGAAAATGGCACGATCGCATGTTGCCCGAGCGCGGGCAGCAACAAGGCTGCCCGCGGCCAAAGCTAGCTAACGCAACGTCAGGTTGGAAACGCCCCGTACCTAGTGAGTGGTTCGGGATGGATCCGGAGCAATCAGGTTACACTCCCTGAAGTGGTACGCGATTTCGTCGAGCGCACGCTGCTCCCACTCTTCGGCTTCCGCGAGCCAGAACACTCTACGCTCGGAATCATGTAACGCACGCTCACGGCAAAAATATTCCTGGCGGCGAATTTCAACGAGCTGCTTGTTCATGAACTCCACTCCTTTGTGAAGCCAATTCACGCGGTCAACATAGCAGAGCGCCAACTGCGAGTCCGTGGCCTTTTGTCGTGAGGCAAGAGGTTATCCTTCTGTTCCTGTGGACATCGCAGTGCAACATGTCAGAGGCGTTTGGCCAGACATCTGGAATACATAATGCACTCGCCGCTTACGCCGACTTCAATCAGAGTCTATTGTCGGCGATGCCGTCTTCGCTAAATCACGAATTTCGGCAGTCCGATCAAGAAAAGAAGTCCGGGAACGTCCGGCAGGGAGAGATTTAATGAAGAACCAGGTTGGCAAACCACGCCGGTCGCTCAAAGGTTGTATGTGCGGATGCGAAGCGACAGTCTCGCTCACAGGCTCGACCCTGAGCCGGCGCCAATTCGTGGCCGCAGTGGCGGGAGCCGCGGCATTTGCAGCGGCCGGTTTGAGCGGCGCGAAGAATGCACTGGCCCAAAGCACTGGCCCAAAGCCCTACCGCATCGACGTCCACCATCATTTGTCGCCGCCAAGCTATATCGCGGCCTCGGTGGGGGCCGGTTTCGGTGACGGTCCAATGCGGAAATGGACCCCCGAAAGCTCGCTCGCCGATATGGACAAGGCCGGCATCGCAGTCGCGATGCTCTCGGTGACGACACCCGGCGTCAATTTCACTTCCGGAGGAGCGGCGCGCAAGCTGGTGCGCGAGTGCAACGATTATGCCGCCAAGCTGATCGCCGACCATCCCGGCCGCTTCGGCGGCTTTGCCATGCTTCCGCTCACGGACATCGAGGGCAGCCTGAATGAGATCGCCTACGCGCTCGATACGCTCAAGCTCGACGGTATCGGCCTGTTGACAAGCTATCATGACAAGTGGCTTGGCGACCCTGCCTTCCTTCCAGTCATGGAAGAACTCAACAGGCGCAAGGTTGTTGTCTACACCCATCCGACTGCCGCCGATTGCTGCGTCAATCTGGTACGCACCGAACCGCAGGCGATGATCGAATACGGCACCGACACCACCCGCACCATCGCCGACATCATCTTCAGCGGCAACGCGCAGAAGTTCCGCGACATCCGCTGGATCTTCTCGCATGCCGGCGGCACCATGCCGTTCCTGATCGAGCGCCTTGCCCGCCATCCGCAGCTCGACCCGAAGGCGAAACCAACCGTACCGGACGGAACGCTCGCCGAACTGACACGCTTCTGGTACGACACCGCGCAGACCTCCAACAAAGCGGCTATGTCGGCGCTGGCAGCGATCATCCCGACGTCGCAGATCGTGTTCGGCACCGACTTTCCCTATCGCATCGGCATCGACCATGTGAACGGCCTGAGGAATTCAGGCGTCTTTACCGAGGCACAGATCGCCGATATCGAGCGCGGCAATGCGCTGAAGCTGTTGCCAAGGTTCAACGCCTGAAGCTTTCCGGCGTCCGGCTCCTGCTCGCCGCCGTGCGGCGGACCAGATCATGATGCGATTGAGTGGAATTGCATCATGATCTCATCCCTTCGTTTGAGCATGATCTCCGCGCAAACGCGTTTCGCGTTTGTCGCGAGGGAAACCGGTTTCCACTTTTCCGGATCATGCTTTAGTCTTACTGCGTTACAAGACCCTCATGGTGAGGAGGCGCCCTTGCGCCGTCTCGAAACATGAAGGCCATGTTGCCTATTTCCGGGCCTCGTCCTTCGAGACGCTTGCTCGCGCAAGCTCCTCGGGATGAGGAGATAAGTCGGTTAGGAGGCAGTAAGACTAGAGCCATTTCAGTTTTGATTGAATCAAAACCGGGCTCTACTCTTTTGTTTGGACGCGTTTTCTTCACGCGAACCGGTTTCCACTTCGCTCGAAAACGCTCTAGTACGGCCGGCGAGCCGGGCGAGTTCTGACCCGCCCTGATTTTTCAACCGTTTTTGCGATAACGCAAGGCGTCGCCGTGAACCTTGCTTCATGGCTGGGCGACGCATGGGACATGCGCGAGCAAACCGGAGGGGATAGAGCGGGACGCTGACCCGCGCTGAGCCTCCGCTTCGTTATTCAATCGGTAAAAAATAAGGGGATGGCAATGACAAGCGCCGCCGGAAGCCAGGAGCAATCTCACGTCAAGGTAGCCACCGCCAGCCTGATCGGCACCGCGATCGAGTGGTACGATTTCTTCCTTTACGGCACCGCGGCAGCACTCATCTTCAACAAGCTGTTCTTTCCGACCTTCGACCCGATGGTCGGCACGCTGCTTGCCTTTGGCACCTACGCGCTCGGCTTCGTGGCGCGGCCCCTCGGCGGAGTGATCTTCGGGCATTACGGCGACAAGATCGGCCGCAAAACCATGCTCTATCTGACCTTGCTGATCATGGGTGTCGCGACGGCCGCGATCGGCCTGCTGCCGACCTACGACGCGGTCGGCGTGTGGGCGCCGATCCTGTTGATCGCCTGCCGCCTGATCCAGGGCTTTGGCCTCGGCGGAGAATGGGGTGGGGCCGTGCTGATGGCGGTCGAGCACGCGCCCGAGGACAAGAAGGGATTCTACGGAAGCTGGCCGCAGCTCGGTGCGCCGCTGGGCCTCGTACTCGGCACGCTGGTGTTCTCGGTCGTGTCTGCGTTTCTTACCGACGACCAGCTTTACGCATGGGGCTGGCGTCTTCCGTTCCTGTTCAGCATCTTCCTCGTGATCGTGGGCTTGTGGATTCGCTTCACGCTGGCCGAATCGCCGGAGTTCCAAAAGGTCAAGGACAACAAGGAAGAGGTGAAGATGCCAATCGTCGACGCGATACGGCTTTATCCGAAGAACATCCTGCTCGCGATGGGCGCGCGTTTTGCCGAGAACGGCTTCTTCTACATCTACGCGACCTTTGTTCTCGCCTATGCCACACAGGCGCTCGGCATGAACCGGCAGGACATATTGAACGGCGTCTTGATCGCAGCCGCCATCGAGACCTTCACGATCCCGGCCTTCGGCGCCCTGTCCGATCGCGTGGGACGCCGGCCGGTCTATATTTTCGGGGCGATTTTTTCGGCCCTGATGTCGTTCCCGTTGTTCATGCTGCTGGGAACGAAAAACCCGCAACTTGGCTGGATCGCCATCGTTCTCGGTCTTGCCGTCGGCCACGCCGCGATGTACGGCCCGCAGGCAAGCTTCCTCTCCGAATTGTTCGGCACCAAAGTGCGCTATAGCGGGGTTTCGCTCGGCTATAATCTCGCCTCCATCTTCGCTGGCGCGCTATCGCCGTTGATCGCCACCGGACTCATGACCGCCTACAAGCCCGAGACCTGGCCGATTTCGCTGTATATGATCGTGCTCGCGCTCATCACCATCGTCTCGGTCTATTATGCCACCGAAACGCGGCAGGAAATCCGAGGTCTGAGAGCTGCGACGTGAGGAGTATTCGAGTTGAGCCAGCACCCTGCACTGCCGTATCTGCGGTTGTCGGAAAAAGGCAAGGTGGTCACCGCGGCCGAAGCCGTGCGTCTCGTTCGCGACGGCGACACGGTGGCCACCGGCGGCTTTGTCGGAATCGGTTTTGCCGAGGAGATCGCAATCGCGCTCGAGGCGCTCTATCTCGAGAGCGAGGGTGATGCGCCCTATACGCAGGGCAAACCGAAGAACCTGACGCTCGTCTACGCCGCGGGCCAAGGCGACGGCAAGGACCGCGGCCTCAATCATTTTGCCCATGACGGATTGGTCAAGCGCGTGATCGGTGGCCATTGGGGCCTTGCGCCGAAACTGCAACAGATGGCCATTGCCGATCAGGTCGAGGCCTACAACCTTCCGCAAGGCGTGATCACGCACCTGTTCCGCGACATCGCCGCCCGCCGCCCCGCCCATATCACGCAGGTCGGAATCGGAACATTTGTCGATCCCCGCAATGGCGGTGGCAAGCTGAATGCGCGGACGACGGAGGATCTGGTTGAGCTGATCACGCTCGGCGGACAGGAGTGCCTGCTCTACAAGACGTTTCCCATCAACATCGGCATCATCCGCGCCACGACTGGCGATCCCGACGGCAATCTCACCATGGAGAAGGAAGCGCTGACGTTGGAGGCACTGGCAATCGCAATGGCCGCGCACAATTCCGGCGGCCTTGTCATTGCGCAGGTCGAACGTGTTGCCGAAAGCGGAACGCTCAACCCGCGCCAGGTCAAGATTCCGGGAATCCTGGTCGATTGCGTGGTGGTATCCAGGCCCGAAAACCATTGGCAGACTTTCGGCACGCAATACAACCCCGCCTTCGCCAGTGAAATCCGGGTACGCGCCACCTCGCTGCCGCCCCTGCAGATGAACGAACGCAAGATCATCTCGCGCCGCGCGGCGTTCGAGCTGAAGGCCAACAGCGTCGTCAATCTCGGCATCGGCATGCCCGAAGGCATTGCCGCCGTCGCCAACGAGGAAAAGATCATCGACCTGATCACGCTGACGGCGGAACCCGGCGTGATCGGCGGCATTCCGGCAAGCGGTATCGATTTTGGTGCCGCGATCAACACCCAGGCGGTGATCGACCAGCCCTATCAGTTTGATTTCTACGATGGCGGCGGACTCGACGCCGCGTTTCTGGGCCTTGCCCAGGTCGACCGCCTCGGCAATCTGAACGTCAGCAAGTTCGGGCCCAAGCTTGCCGGTGCGGGCGGCTTCATCAATATCAGCCAGAACGCCAAGAAGGTGATCTTCGTCGGCACCTTCGGCGCGGGCAAGCTGCGGATCGCGATTGCGGACGGCAAGCTTGCGATCCTCAACGAAGCCACGGCTCGCAAATTCGTTGAGGCGGTGGAACATGTGACGTTCAGCGGCGCCCACGCGACCGCACGCGGGCAGTCCGTACTCTATGTCACGGAGCGTTGCGTCTTCGTGCTCGCTGACAACGGGCTCGAGCTGATCGAGGTCGCGCCCGGTATCGATATCGAGCGCGACATTCTCGCCCTGATGGATTTCAAGCCGTCCATACCGCGCGATCCGGCATTGATGGATGCACGCATTTTCCGTGAAGGCGTGATGGACCTGCGCAACGATCTGGTGGACATTCCGCTTCCCCGGCGCTTTACCTATGACGAGCAGCAGAACCTGTTCTTCATCAACTTCGAGCGCCTGGCGCTGCGCACAAGCGCCGACATCAAGGCGATCGAAAAGGCCGTGGAAAGCCGGCTAACCTCGCTGGGCCGTCGCGTCTACGCCATCGTCAATTACGACAATTTCTCAATTCTACCCGAGCTGCTCGACGAATATTCGGCGATGGTGCGATCCCTCACCGACCGTTTCTACTCGGGCGTTTCGCGCTACACCACATCGGGCTTCCTTCGCATCAAGCTCGGCGAGGCGCTGGAAAAACGCGGGCTTGCCCCGCACATCTTCGAAAGCGCCGACGAGGCGAAGCGGCACAAGGAAAGAAGTTCGAGCTGACCGTCGTTCATATCGGCAGTTCATGCCGCCTCTCGCTCTGCCAAGAGGATCCGGCATTTGATTCACCAACCCGTCTTCCTGTCGCGCCGCTGTGACAAAAAATCGGGACAATCGTCTCAAGGTTCGGCCACACCGGGACAAGTCGCGTTGTCGGTGCCGCCGTAAATATTGCCGGCCAAGACTTGCCGAAAATACCCCGGGGATCGCCGCCTTCGGATGCACCCAAATTCATCCGACTGACTTCTGGATGTTTCTGACGCCCACTTCGGGAGCGTCCATTCGTGTATCGATTCTTCCGCGGCCGACCAACGGCTCGTTCAGATCGCGAGTGAGCCAGCGTGCGATATCGGGCCATGCGTGGCCGAGCACGTCGGCACCGAGGTAAAGGCTAAGATGCCCGCAAGGCTCCGTCATCTTCAGCAAATATTCGTCCCGGGTGCCGACCAGTCGTGCCACCGCAAACAACTGATCGACACAAACGACTTCGTCGTCGGTGCCCGCGAGCAAGCAGATCGGCGTTGTCAGCTTCGACAGATCGATGTTTTGTCCAAGCGCAACGAAGCGCCCTTCCGCGATTTGGTTCTGCTTGAACAGCCATTTGACGACCTGAAGAAAGAAGCTGCCGGGCAAGTCGACCGTCTCGGCATGCCACTGGCGAAACCGCTCGTTGAGCGCTTCGCGCTGCGTGGGGTCGATATTGCCGCTGGTTTGCAGCGTGGCGTCGGCCTCGTTTGGGCCGTGCGAGATTCCCCACAAGCCCAGCATCTGCTGGCCGTGCACGATCCCATCGCCGAGACGCACCAGTTCGTCGAACATCTTCAGCGGCACGTCGGCGGCAAAATGAGAAAGGGACGATCTGGCCGCGGCAATATCGATCGGCGCGCCAACCAGGACCAGCCGGCGCACCTTTTTCGGGAACCGTGCCGCATAAACCAGCGCGAGCCAGCCACCCTGGCATAGTCCGATCAGATCAACGGGTGGTCCAAGCTCGTCCACCGCGACGTTGAGATCGGCAAGATAGTTGTCGATCGTGAAATAGCGGGTCTCCGGCGTAGCCGAGCGCCAATCCGTGACGAAGACGCGCGATACGCCGTTTTGCCAAAGCCGCTCGACGACGCTGTGACCGGGCGCGAAATCGGCGACGGTTGCGCCATGCAGCGCGTAGGGCGCGCAGATCAGCGTGGCAGGCGAGCCCGCGCCGTTCGAGAAATCTCGCAGGCGCATCGAGCCGAGTTCGAGCGCAATCGTATTCGGCGACGACCATGGGAATGTGGATTCGCGCCGGGCGGCCTGCTTGGCCGGCGGCAACAGGCTTTCAAACAACCGGACGTTCGCTTCCGCGATCTGCGCGGCTGCCACCAACGGCCACGCAAAAAAAGTCTCGAGTGCCGATGCCGGCTGCTCGGGAGCTGGTCCTTGCTCGTTTGTCTCAAGCATTGGACCACAATAGCCGAACGGCTCTGGCGCCAAAAGCATAAGTGTCGGCAGACCCCTTCACTTCTGCAGTATCCGGGTTACCGCGGTTGCATCGCAAAACCGGATATATCCGCCGTCCGGCGCGCGAGAGCGGCCATCATCCATCGGCCAACCACCCCTCGTCGCCGATCAAGGGAACGAAGCGCACGTCGGCGATGTTTTCGCTGCGATATTCGCCGGCTGAAACCCTGGTGAGGCGGACCAATTCCTGCGTGCGCTGCTCCGCGCCAACCGGCATCACCAGCCGGCCGCCGGTTTTCAGTTGCTCCTTCAACGATTGCGGAACCTGCGGCCCGCCGGCCGCAACGACGATCGCGTCATAAGGGGCGTGCTCGGCCCAACCCTTCGTGCCGTCACCGCGCCGGACGTGAACATTGACGTAGCCGAGGTGGGCGAGCGTCGCTGCGGCCTGTTCGGCGAGCTGGCCGAGGCGTTCGACGGTGTAGACTTGGGCTGCGATCTGCGACAGCACCGCGGCGGCATAGCCGGAACCCGCGCCGATCTCGAGCACCTTCTCGCCGCCCTTGAGCATCAAGGCCTCCGCCATGAAGGCGACGATATAGGGCTGGGAAATCGTCTGTTCGCCGGCAATCGGTAGCGGCGAATCCTCGTAGGCGAATTCGCGAAGGTTTTTCGGCAGGAACAATTCGCGCGGCACCTTGCGCATCGCCGCAAGGACAAGTGCGTCCCGCACGCCGCGCGCAGCGATTTGATGCTCGACCATCCTTGCCCGCATCGAGGCAAACGCATCGTCTTTATTGAAACGATTGTCTTTCGACGCCCGCCAACCCATGACGAAACTCCCGTCCAGATCGGGGTGAGAGCCTGCAGAGGCAACACGTCTTGGAACCTGCGACGAATGCTCCTCTCTTAGCGGAGGCGGAACTTTGCAGGCTTGCGCTGGATCAACCAATACCGCATCGCCCGGTTCGTTGTCTTCAAGGAACGTCCAGGGTCGGGCCGGGTTTGTTGTTGGGGCGGGCTGCGGCTCGGTCGGCATCCAAGCCCCCAAGGATGCCCCACCGCCGTTCCGTGCCGGCGGCCCGCCCCACTGTGCATCCTCGCTTGCGCGCGGGCTTGCACAAATTCAATCCGATTTGCTGCGGCGCTCCAGTATCGCCAGCGTTTTCACATCGCCCGTGGCGTGGGCGTCATCGATGAGGGCGATCAAAAGATCCGCCAACGTCGCGTAGTCCCATAGTTTCAGACGAGCCGGGTCGATCCAGCCGCTGAAGAATTCGTCGAGATAGCCGCGTTCCGCACTGTCGGCTTCCGTCCAGCTTGGTCCGGCGAGGCCGGCAGGTTCGGCATCCCAGTGACAAATGATGAAACCTGCAGGCGACTTCGCCAAAATCCAGCGCCCATCCCTCGGGGCTTCGCTCAGCGGGCGCAAGGACTGGCCAATCTGCTCCAGAACACGATCAACGCTGCCCGACATTCAACGCTTCCGACTTTTACGCGGGTGTAAACGGCAACGCGCCGGGTGGTCCGATCCTGCAGCAATGCGGATGAACCGCCGCACCGGCAGGCGGTTCCGAAAGGTGGATTCAAGTGTGGCGATACGAAGGAACCGCCCGCGTGAAGCTCGCGTTCGCATCAAAGCGTGGCGGCGCGGCCACAGACAGACCGTGGAACGTCGTTCTGCGGCTTGTTTGTGCGGAAAGGCGCGGGAACGGCGGGCCGCCCAGGACGTTTACACCCCATTCAAATCGGAGGAGAGTGAGATGAGGAAGATTTTGCTGATTGCCGCGACTGTCGGCAGCCTTGCGGCGCCGGCCCTGGCCGAGGATGTCGGCGTTCAGGTCGGTCCGGTCGGCGCCGGCGTGACGGTTGGCGAGAGCCACCGCGATTACGATCGCGACCGGGTCCGGGAGAAGACCGTGGTCAAGGAGCGTGAGCCCACTGATCGGACCACCGTAATCAAGAAGGAACGCGGCGACGGCGTCGAAAGCAAGACCGTCATTCACAAGGATTACTGATTAGTTGGTAGCGTTGAGTAGCAATTCGCCCGCGCGTTCCCTTTCCACGGAATGCGCGGGCGATTGAAACTTTTCGCGCGTCTGAAACCTTGTGCGTCCTCCTCTAGACCAGCTTGACGTTCTTCAGCGGCAGGCTGCGAACCGGCTTGCCGGTCGCCGCATAGATGGCGTTGAGTACCGATGGCGCCACCACGCAGATGGTGGGCTCGCCGATGCCGCCCCAGAAATCGTAGGTCGGCACGATCGCCACCTCGACCTTCGGCATCTCGGCAAGACGCATGATCTCGTAGGTATCGAAGTTGAGACTGGTCATCCGCCCCTTGTCGATCGGCATTTCGCCGTAGAGCGTGGCGGTCAGACCATAGGCGACCGATCCCTGGACCTGCGCCTCGATCTGGCCGGGGTTGACCGCATGGCCGGAATTGACCGCCAGCACCATGCGATGAACCCTGAGTTTGCCTTGCGGACTAACCGAAACTTCGGCCACCGCTGCCGAGTAGCTGCCGTAACCCATGAACTGCGCAAGACCGCGATGGATTCCGGCTGGCAGCGGCTTGCCCCATTCGGCTTTCTCGGCCGCAGCGTTGAGCACAGCGAGATGCTTGGGATGCTCCTTCATGAGCGCGCGGCGGAACTCGAGCGAGTCCTTGCCGGCCGCCCGCGCCACTTCCTCCATGAAGCATTCCATGTAGACGGCGTTCTGGTTGGTGTTGACGCCCCGCCATGGGCCGACCGGAACATGCGTGTTGCGCATGACATATTCGATCAGCAGGTTGGGCACGTCGTAGCCGAGTTGCGCGTCGCCGGGCGTGTCGTAATAGCCCTGCAGTTGCCGCATGTCCTTGCCTTCGACGATGCCCTTGGGATTGAGCATCGCGTTGATCGATTGACCGCAGACGCGGACGTGCAGGCCGACGAGGTTGCCCGAATCGTCGAGGCCGGCCGACAATTTGCATTGCGAGATCGGCCGGTAGAAATCGTGCGCCTGGTCCTCTTCGCGGGTCCAGATCAGTTTTATCGGCGTGTCGGGAAATGCCTTGGCAATCTCGACCGCCTGGTGGACATAGTCCTGTGTGCCGCCGCGCCGGCCGAAGCCGCCGCCGAGGTCATGCCGGTGGATTTCGCATTTGTCGAGCGGAATGCCCGACGCTTCCGACAAGGCCGCGAGCGAGGCTTCGAGATTTTGCGTCGGCACCCAGGCGTCCGCGCGATCGGCGGACAGCTTCACCGTGCAGTTCATCACCTCCATCGTGGCGTGGGCGAGGAACGGCGTCGAATAGACCGCCTCGACCTTCTTCGGCGCTTCGCCGATCGCCTTCAACGCGTCGCCGTTCTTGCGATCGCCATTGGTGGCGGTCGCGTTGAGGCCGTCCTTGAGCAGGTCGGCGATTGTCGCGCTCGACTTCGAAGCGTTCTCGCCCTCGTCCCAGACGATCGGAAGAGCGTCGAGCGCCCTCTTGGCGCGCCACCAGGTATCGGCGACGACCGCGACGGCGGTGTCCTTGACCCTGACCACCTTCTTCACGCCGGGCATGCCGGCGATCTTGCTCTCGTCATAGCTTGCAAGCTTGCCGCCGAACACCGGGCAATCCTTGACTGCCGCGCAGAGCATGCCCGGCAGTTTGAGATCGATGGCAAAGACCTTGCTGCCGTCGAGCTTGTCCGCAGTATCCAGCCGCTTCAGCGGTTTGCCGGCGATCTTCCAGTCCTTCGGATCCTTCAGCTTGATCGACTTCGCATCGGGCGGCGTCACCTTGGCGGCGGCGGCTGCGACCTCGCCGTAGCGGATCGTGCGCTTGCTCGGCCCATGGGCGATGACGCCGCTGGAGACGGTCAATTCGCTCAAGGGGACATTCCACTGGTCGGCCGCCGCCTGCAGCAGCATGATGCGCGCCGCCGCGCCGCCACGGCGAACATAGTCCTGCGAGGTGCGGATGCCGCGGCTGCCGCCGG
>Ga0075029_100000545_pt1 | contig 21734 bp, 38 predicted proteins | sample LitLauG_LLR_2013_FD_71391 | JGI IMG/M metagenome (GOLD analysis project Ga0075029, IMG submission 71391) | Freshwater sediment microbial communities from North America - Little Laurel Run_MetaG_LLR_2013 | ecosystem: Environmental > Aquatic > Freshwater > Creek > Sediment | place: USA... | reverse complement strand
CGGTCGGACCAAACATCTTGATCCAGAGGAGGCAAGAAGGGCAGAGTAATCAGCTCTGTTCCCGCATCCGATAGGTCGCGGTCCGTTAAATAAACGGGTCCGGCAAACTGCTGATCAGCGTCGGTATCCCAACCATCAAGTGTACCCGATGAATATTGAACAAGTTCAACTGATGAATCTGATAAATCGCAGTCTGTTAGATAGACCGGACCGGCGAATTGTTGATCGGCGTCGGTATCCCAACCTTGAATAACACCTCGGCTATACAACAAAAGTTTGACGGTAGAATCCAGTAAATCTCCGTCAATATTATATGAATTTTGCCATGTAATATTGGGAGCGGCCAAAGTATTTAAATTAAACTGTTGGTCGGAATCGGTATCTTGGGCCTCCAGACCACCCGGCTTAACTGTCATAGGACGCTTGGAGTCGTCCTGACGAGAAACATTTCGCCCAAACGTAGACAAACTTAAATTGAATGACCGGGCGCGCCAACGAAGTTCCGGATTTCTGTGAGTACAGTGCTCACCGAAACCACCGATATTCGGCCCATTAGACGGGGCCACCGTCCATAGTCCGCAAATACCACCGGTGTTGGTATTTTGAAGAGTAGCACCGCCCACCGGAGGAAACATGTTTAGCATTTTTACCCCGCGACGGTTCGAATGAACCCGGTTAAAATTCCGGTCGAAGTCGTGTTCGGCAAAACGTACAAAGTTAAACAACCCAGTACGTTCGAGGCCGACTGGATCACCGCCACACCATCAATCTGAATGGTCGAATCTCTTTCGATATATGCGTTGGCCGCAATTCCTGGAACCATGGCAAGTGGTACGTATAAATTAAGTGCCAATGCTCCGGCGGTCATGTTCGCCGATGTCGTGGCCGTGGCCACGGCACGTACCCCGTAATCTCCCGAGGCCAACTGGGCATACGGTCCGGTCACCACCGGTTGCAACCGACCCACGATCGCCGAGGTCGTCATGGCCGTCGAGGGGGTAGTTTGACCAGAAGTTCCCGCATGATTGGTATAACTTACCGTCAAGTTAGAAGCGGTACTGCCCAAGGCCGTGGTAACCTCAAAAGTCATCAACACGCCATTGCCGTTGGTATACCGCGTAAGAGCCGTACTGCTCACGGTCGCGGCCGCGCCGGCCACGGCGATGGACCCCACCTGCGACAAAAGATCGGCGACAATTGCCATGTTGATTTGCTGGGCGGCCGTGTACCCAAAAGTCAACATATAAACCAAATTGCTACCGGAGGGGTTGGGAATACCAAAAGAAAGCGCCCCGGTAGTTGCATTGGTACAAACGGCGCCGGGGGTGGCCGTATAGGCCCCGGCCGCGGGCAGGCCGCCCGCATCAAACAAACCAGACCATGCGTTCGCCACGGTCGTAATCGACGTTTTAGTAAAAGACACGTCGGTGGCCGTTGACCCACGAGCATTGATAATGGCGTCGTAAGACGAAAGAAGACCAAATACGGCCGGAAATCCGGCCAAAAATTGACGAGAAAAAAATGAGGCCGCGGTCAGGCCGGCCGCGACCACGATGGCCGTTCGTTCCGACCGGATTTTTTCCAACAAACGCATAACCGGAGTTCGTTCAAAAACAAATGGAATCTTTTTTTGAATTCCCAGGGCCTTTAAGTCGGCTTCAAGATACAAACCTCGCCCCGGAAGAATCTTTCCAATGTTTGCCTCTCCATCGGGAGAAATCACTGGAAAATGACATTTTGCCCCGTCCCAACTTGGAGGCATGTCTTTTCCAAACCGGCCCAAATAGGCCAAACGGTCCGCGATGTAATCAACGTTGGAATAGGACATCGGAATCCTTTCAAAAAGAGTGGGGGGCCGACTCGGAGCCGGCCCCGAAACAAAATTACTCGGAGAAGATCAACTCAAAAGTAACCGGGACCGAGGTACCAGTTGACTGAGAGTCAAGGATGATGATGCCGTTGACCGCGGCGTTCGAACCAGAGATTCCAACCGCCTCATCCGGGTTGAAGGCCGCCCACATGGCGGTTCCACGTTGGTTATATGCCAATTGAACCGCGGGAACCGTGTTCAGGGTGCCAGTACCAATCGTCGGCAGGGTAGATGCCAACGAGGCCGAGGCCGGTGCGTCCGGAACCAGGGGCGCCGGGGTCGCGGCCGAACCCGAGGCATAGGTACCGACCGACGTCAAACGGTGAATACGGAGACGTACCGAGTTATCCGCCGGGGTTACGTATGTGCCGGCGATCAATTTCTGCAAGTAGGCGCGCAGACCGGCGTTGGCCGAGGCCGTTTTCAGGTCCGCAAGAAGCGTATCGGTGTTGGCCGACGCGTTGGTGTTTTGCTGAGAAGCAACGCTGTAATAAAAGCCCATCTGGATTTCTCCTTCACTTTGTTACGGGTGCCGCCAGGGGGTCGGTCGCCTCAGTTGGAACCAGTTTAATTTTCGCCTCTTGCAATTGAGGTTTTCCAAGAATCTGTTCGCATACATCGCAAAGAACCACGATGTTGTTGACCGCGATATAACTGTAACTCTCGGTGGTTACCCACCCGTACGGTCTACTGCAATTTATACAGTATACACGTTCGAGTGGTAAAGTGGGGTGAATTACCGGAATATTCAAGTTGGTGTGGCGTACTCGGGAATCCACCAACCCGGCCTCGATCAGTTTAACATCGGCCTCCTTACTCACTTTGAAAGGCCGCCTTTCGATAATCCATTACCTTGGCCCCCGGTACGTCCGGACCAGATTTGACAATACCCGGAGAATCAACCCCCACTGAAATAGGGTCTGACTTTGCAAACATGGTTGGTTTTTCTGACACAAATGCCTTACCCCCACATGAGCAAGGTGTAACCGATAGAACATCCGCGTCAGTTTCGCGTCCGCACTGGGAACAAAAAAGAGTTGCCATTTACCTGATCCTTTCCGGAACGCCCCGCAACTTTCGTTGCTGTTCCAGAACAGTTTTTAACTTCGGCGCCTGCCAGCCATTTACAAGGTCATTGCGACTGGGAGACTGTAACAATTCCATTTTACCCCATTGATGGCCACAACCATTACATCTGAAATCTTTTCCGATGCGCACCACGGCCAAGCCATGGCACATCGGACAAGACCCGGCGGCGGTTATCTTCGGGGGGTTTACTTTGAATCCGGGCGGGGCCGGGGTCAGGAGGATTCGCTTTGACATAAGATTTCCTTGAGGCATAGAAACGTTGCCAGTACAACCAGGTAAGAGGACGCCCGAGGCCATCACACCAACCCCACTTGACCATGTTTTCAAAAGTTTCTTGGCCAGAGATAAATGCTTTTTGCAAACTTAGCTTGTCCAAATGGACTTCCTCCCCCGAATGGGATAAAATAATTTTTATGCCTAAAACAATTAAAGCACTTTCGATCAAAGAACCCTGGGCCTCGGCAATCTTTATTCTTGGTAAAGATGTCGAAAATCGAAACTGGAAAACGGACTATCGAGGTCCATTGGTTATTCATGCCGGTAAATCTGTCGAGTGGGCGGTCATCAACCAGCCACATTCGGAGTTTACTTATAAAATTTATCCCGGTCACATCATCGGCGTGGTTAATCTGGTAGATATTACGTTTAAGTCAAATAGTGAATGGGCAGATGAAAATTCCAGTTTCTACTGGAATCTGGGAATCCGTTTCGGTGCCCGGCCGTTCAAATTTCAAAAACCAATCCCATATAATGGTCAACTAGGCCTCTTCAACGTTCCCCTCCGCCTTCTGAATAAGGCCGGTTATCATCTCCCCTGAGATGTATTTTTCTGAACGGTCCACATGAACAAGATCGAGGAATTGTTCAGACTTAGACCGGTTTTTGAAGACAAGGACGAGAAAGAACTCGACATCTTCATTTTCAGGATGAGCCTCGGCAGATTGGGCGCGAGCCGCCCGCTTTTTTTGCGCCGCCGCATCAAAAGCCGCCGCATCGCGTACTGCCTCACCAGATCGCGTCGTCTTTATCGCTTCCTCGATGTCATCAACCACCCTCGATACGTCTTCCAGTTGCTCCTGGGCGGCCTCGCCGGCCGGTAGTTCAAAAGATGGCAGCATGACCTGCAAGTCCAGTTTATCAAAACCACAATTGGAGAAATCGACTTCTTTGAGAAGTACGTCTAACTTAGGAAGATCAAAACTTCCCATGGCAAGTTCATTGTTGAGAAATACCACCTGTTCTTTCTCAGTCTTTTCATCCAGGTCCACCACGGCCACATCCAAGTTATAATTTGGATTGTTACGAGACAGGGCGTCCAGGATGGCAATTCGTTGATGGCCGGCGACAATATTTCCGGTTCGTTTATTCCAGATGATCGGTTGAATAAGACCAACTTTCTTGATGTTTTCTTTCAATTTCTTTTTGGCGTTATCATCAATTTGACGCGGGTTGTACGGCGCCCCCCTCAACCTCGTCCGCGGCAGAGTCATCATTTCGAACTTTTGCAGAACGCTTACCGTTGGGTTTTTTGCCATAGAGTTCGTGTCTTTTCCTAATTGCTTCCACAAAGGGAAACACGTCTAAAATACGTTTGTAATCGGCCGGGAAATGCTCCCGTACCATCATCAAATCCTCGCCGCGGAACCCACCCCAGGAGCGCCGGGCACCCACGGAATACTCAGCCGGCAACGGAATATGCCGCAGGGCCAAGTAGTCCAAAACTTGATGGTGTGTCCAGTCCTGAATTGGGTAGTATCGGAGTCTTTTTTCATCCCACGGACCCCGGGCATTCAACATGCCGCGCCGTTCGAGAGAATCACATTTTTTCTCCCCCGACGCAATCCACTTCAACCCAAAATGACGACGGGCATAGTCGTCGAGTTGCCGCGGCTTTATCCGTTTAAAATCTCTTTGACTGGCACGATACCAGTTCAAAGATTGATTATTCATGATGTTCGGTATGTCGAAATGAGGAACCCGAAGAATCTTGATTCCATATTTTCGCTCAACCCATTCCAGCGTCGCCTCCTGGAATCGAAGCCCCTTCACCCAATACATGAAGTAGGCCTCAACCCGGGAAAATTTCTGTGCGCAAATATCAATAGTTGCCAATGAGTCTTTGCCCACGGAAAGCGCCACCAATACCGCGGAGGGCATCTCCGGTGGAAGTAACACTAACCACCACCCTTACCGCCACCCGAACTTTTCTTGGCGGCCTTCTTGCCTCCCTTGCCTCCCTTGCCTCCCTTACCGGACTTCTTTTTACTTTTTTTACCAGCCATATCACGCTCCTTGAGGTGTCAAGACTTCTGGTTCGATGGGTAATCCGGAACGGGTATCAATCCAAAACTCCCCGTCCCACTTACGCGTGCGATCGGTGGAAAACCAATAACCTCCATCAAAAATGATAGTGGTACCATCGGGATTCGTGGCCGTGATTTCGGCGGTGGTATTACCATCTTCCAAAACCAATTCTTGTATGATTTTTGCTTGTTGCCGTTCGTAATACTGGCTGAGACCCAAACGGCGTTTATGCCGCCAATTTACATATTGGGTACTGGCATCCATATCGTCATCGTGGGGTACCGAACCCTCGCCGGCAAAGTTAGACATGACCCGAAGATACTGGGGCCATCCCGGCATATCCTGACAGGCGTAGATATTTCCGGCCTCCCACTCGGCCGAGGCCGCATAGGCGCGGGCATCTTTACCACCCTGCGGTTGTACGGCGACCACCGGGATAAAGATGGGCGAGCCATCCGGCCATTCCCCGAATGACGATCGACGCAACTCTTCAATAATGGCCGGACCATTGGCGGCATCTTCCACCAGAATCGCCGTGGGCCTCATACCACGGCACCAGGGGCAAGAGGCATCATGAAGAGACATCGCCTTGATGGCTGCCTTGGTGGCGACATAACCCAAATGTTCCGTCTGTCGTTCCAGTAGATAAGATCGAGGTCCAACTCCGCCCCACTTTTGGATGGACACATAGTCAGAGTCCCCGTGGGCCTTGAAGGCGCAGTCCACCGAGATAACCACCACGTCCATCGAGGGGAGAGGTTCGTGTTGTTCGTAATACTTCCACCAGTTTGGGTTGATTATTGCGCCGCCGGCCGGGGCGGGTTCCTGTTGCTCCTGGTTGGCCCATTCTCGAGTCTTGCGTTTGAGACCTTCCAGAACGACGGGCGGGCAACGATCTGGTTGAACAACATCTCCCTTCGGACGGTTGAAGATACGGCCACTGCGAGGAAATGAGAAGACTTTGTCTTCGGAGGCCTCACGTTCAACTTTAACATGGACGTAGCGATCGGCATATTTCTCCAATAGATATCCGGTCGGATCATCGTCGGCCAATCTTTGCGATACGTGCACAAAACAACCGGTCACGCGGCTATTCAAACGAGTGCTGAACGTACCGTCGATCCAATTATTTGTCGCGGTGCGAGCGGCCTTGGAAAAGGCCTCCTGGGCAGACAGAAGATCGTCTCCGATGCAAATATCGCCACCAAATCCGGTGCCGGAACCCTCGACGGAAGTGGCGATAAAATAACCCGTTTTGTCATTACGAAAATCATCGGCCTTGTTTGTAATCACGTTAAAGATATGACCAAACCGAGACTGGAACCAGGGAGACATAATGAGAAACCGGCGTTTGTTATGATGGTCTACCGCCAGTTTCCCAGAATACGAACCGCAGAGAAAACGCCGCTCGGGCGCCTTCAACCAGGTCCATACCGGGAAACCCACCGTGACCATGGTAGATTTACCGGTGCGCGGAGGAACATTAAATATGATTCCTTCCTTGTCCGGATGTTTCTGTTTAAAAGACCCATCGGCAATGTCCATGAGCCACTCGCACATAAATTCGTAGTGCCAGGACCCACTGAACGGGGTCTTGGGTTCTACGATGTTCCAAGATTCGGCGATAAAAAAACCAAGATCATCCATCAATCTTTGGTCGTACGCCTTCTGGAGCAGGCTCAGATACTCCATTTGGTCCAGGGGAGACAACCGCTCTATCTCCCCCGGGTCCAGTTGCAGTTCCTTCGGAAGCCATGGGATTTGCTCGAAGTTTTCGAATAAACTCATTGATTTCTGCGCGAACGCCCTCCGTGGCACTCTCAAAAGGATTTGCCGGGGTGGGCGTACCGGCCGGCCCCTCTATGCGATCGGTAATCTCACGAGCCGCCCCCACGCTGCCCTCTTCTACCACTGCTTTAAATACCGCCAGGGCAAGAAGTTCTGCCCCGGTCCGTCCCAGTGGGTCACCGGGATACCGTTCGTTCATTAGATCACGGTAGGCATCGGTAATCGGCATACGACGCGGACGACCCTTGGCGTTTCCGGTGCGCCCCGGTTTGAATTGATGAGGAACTACATTTTGCTGAATATGCGTCTGGACCCGGGCATTATGCCCCAGGATAAATTTCGAGTCATTCCAAGTTTTTCCTCCACAACCACAGGCGCAATGCCCAGGCGGAATAATAGTTTGGCTATTATTGTGGTCAGGAAACTTGATGATTTCATCACTCATATTAACCTCACAATGGTACCCACGACGGGGTTTGCACCCGTAACCTGCGGATTTAGAGTCCACCGCTCTCTCATAGTTGAGCTACGCGGGTGTATGCTCACAACTTCCAGGTTTGATAATTACGCAAAAGTTCTTTTTCTTCCACTGACAATGGAACCGTGGCAATGGCCGTTAGGCCAAAGTCAAAATCTGGTTCTGTCCATGGAAAATGTGCGACCTGGTTTTTAACCAATTTCTCTTGCACTTTTTTTAGGGCGCCTACGTCTCGCACACCGATATACACCAAATTAGGCGTGCCGGAATCGTGAACGGCCACGTTGGCAATCCCATATACGGCATGACCGGCTTGTATTCCTTGTTGTTCTTTAGATAAATCAGTACGTATGAAAACAAACACGTACTTTTCGTCGTTCGGCATCTATGTCATTGTTCCTCCTGTTAAGTTCCTACCTTTGGTCCGGTAGTTCCGTCCATCTCATACCATACAAATTCTCCGTCTTCACCGACCGGGTAGTGCGCCCCACAGGTCACGCAGAACGTTCCCTGGTAGAAGTAGGGATCACGGGCGTAGGTCTCGGCGATCGACCTACCCATGGTCGTGATTTCTCCACACTTCAAATGCCGGTAGGCATCCCGATACGGCCGGACAAATCCCTTGGACCGTTCCCCGGGTGTCAAAACTACATATCCTTTTTGTTGACCATTCGGGCGGTGCTCCGTATGACTGCGATCCGCGGGAACCGGAGAACCATCCGTCAAAATCTGGGCCGAACGGTCTACCGGAATCTTCTCGGCCTCCCGACGGCGTTTCTTTTCATCTTCATTCCTGGCAATGCATGAAAAATATCCAAGAGAAGAAGACAAGTTACTTGCCTGTTCTGACGTCAAAGACAATAACAGTGTTCCCGCGCGCGAAACAGTAACCGAACCGGCGTCATCGGTACTGATTTCAAGTTCTCCTCCCACTTTTCTTTTTTCCATCAGGTCATACCGTATGCCAACCGGCGTTTGACCGGGGCGGGTTTTACGTCTGCTTTTGGTTTTGGGACTGGAACTTTGACATTTTCCGACTTCCATTTGGCATACAGTTCTTGTTGCCGGGCAATATCCCCTCGAAAGCCGGCCTCTTTGAACTGTTCCATTTCGTTCGGATCAATTTTCCAGTCCCAACCAATGACGGGGTGATAGGCGTCAAGAAGAAAATGGGACATGGGATGAAAACTCGAAAGTGCTGTTGAGAGGGCCGCCGAACATTATGGTGGCATTTGGCATGGAAATGGTAAAACCATTTCCAATGATGGTCGGATCAGTAACCGTTCCGGTTACAGTCCAAGTCGGTATAAAAGGATAGACTGGTTGAAAATACGAATAGGCCGGATGCCCACAATGAAGACATCGGCCGCAATGGGGACAGTACATAGTGTTTCTCCTTTAAAATTGGAGCCGCGGGGTGGAATTGAACCATCGACCTATCGCCTAAAAGGCGATTGCTCTTTCTCTGAGCTACCGCGGCCTGGCTCCTCCGTCGCCATCGAAGGCACCCGCGTGCACCGGGCGGAGGAATAATAAGAAAGCAGAGGATTGGCCCCACCCCACCGGAGGTGGAATCTAAGACACTTCTTCACATGTGAAGCCTCACGGTTTCTCCATGGGCGGTAGTGGTTCCTCTGCTTTCTTACTGCCCCGTATTATTTGACAAGGAACGGGGCCAAACCTCGGACGGCCTACGACTAGGCCGCGCAGGCCTAGGCGAACATCGGCATCTTGGGTGCCGGGAACGCCAGGACCTTTGCCATTTTATTGGCGGTTACTGTTTGCGTGTCTTAACGCGCCACGCCGACGTTGTCCATCCATGCCGTCTTAACTGCCCCATCGAAACCGGATCAGGCCCATCAGAGGCGCCGGGACGTAACCTTTGTACTGGCGCGCACAAAGGGAGAGGCCGGGCCATGTCGAAACCCGGGTCACGGCGCCTTTGGTGGACCTGGCGGGAGTCGAACCCGCGTCTGGAACACCAAGAAGGCACTTCATCTGAACAAATTCGTAAGGTGGGCGCTCTCACCGTTTCTGTTTCCATTACGGTTGCCGACCCATAATCTCGACATTGGTGAGCACTACCCACCTACCTTGTAAATAAATTTATATTGGGTTGGTTTATATCCGGCGCAATGAGGTAGCTCTGAGCACTTGTTAACGGGGCATGCAACATGGTGACCTTCGTACACCCCTCCCTCTCTCGCCGGAACTTCCCCAACCCAATGTTTAGGGGCGTCCGGAGACGACCTCCACCAGTCCATTTAAGAAATGGACAAACTTACTTCGCCACCGCGGGATTGGCCGCGGTGGGCGGAGCCGGGATGGCACCGGTCAGACTGGTATCCAGCGTACCCAGGTTAGTGTTTACCGATTGGAGTGCCGCATCCTGGGCCTGGGCCGCCGTCAGAGCGGACTGTAGGCTCTGAACTGCCGTGGCCACGGCCGTGTCTTCCGCGCCGGCGGCGCTTCCCAGGGCGGCAATCGCGGCGTTGATGGCCGTGGTTAGATTTGCATTGTTTGTACTGAGAGTGTTGATATCCGTTGTCAATTGCGTGACGAAGTTGGGGAAGGTGGTCGAGACAAAAGTCTGTAGCGCCGTAAGACCCGGTTGAGCAGCCGACATAAATTCCTCCAGTTTTGGGATCAGTATTTCGAGTTTTTTAATCAAACGCCATAATCTACTCATGTGCCATCCTCATCGACGGCCGGATTTTTTGCACAGTGGAACTCGCATTGCGGTTAATCCGCGGAACTCCCCTGAGAAAGAACGGACGATGCTCCTCTGTGCAAACTTGTTTATAAAAGCGTGAACAGAATAGTTAAATACGGTGTGATCGGCCGTGTCACGATCCTTTGGACTCACCGCACCAACTATTCTGTTCTTAGGGCAAGCGGGATTCGAACCCGCGGTTCAGGTATCATCGTCTGCGACCGACTATTTGGTGTGGATACCCGAACTATGTCGCCTTACCGTTAAGCCACTCCGGCATTGCCCGACTCTCGTTAGGTGGCGGTCACCGAGTTGTTCGGAGCCGTGACCAAATTTCCATCGGCCTCCTTGAATACACAAGAAAGGCCCCCGTTCACAAACCCCACCACGGTCCCGGTCAGGGAGGGCGTCGCGGCCACCGTATAAACGGCGGTCTTGGGGTTATTGGTAAAGCAAGTTTTTCCATCGGTGGTTTTCACAACTGCCACGTTACCGGTACCAATCAGGGCGGTGACCACCGGGGCCACGGTCACCGTTGAACCCACGATGAAACCTTTTCCGTTAATATCCTGGGCCATCGAATCCTCCTACTCCCCATGGGGGTGTTTTCGGTTGTTAAAATGTGCGTTGGACAGGGGTTCCACCGCGGAACAGGCGCCTTCCAATTCGGTACATATTTTGGAAAGTTCGTTTAGGTTAGTGCAGGATATCACCTTTTGACAAACGTCGTAAAGATTGCGAATTTCGATCGGCCAATGATCCCGGGGAGATACAGATTTCATGGCCTCTTTCAAATCAAAAAATTTACTGGTCACGGCGCATACCGATATACCCCGGTTATCGGCATAACTACGCAGGCGCCAGGCGAAGTTGTGGGCCGTGGCCGCCAGACCCCGGATTTCAGTTGGGCACATTGGACATGGAATTCCGTCGTAGGGTGGTTCACGAAACATGCCTCGTCTCCTAACCGCCGAAGCCGGTACACGATTCTCTACCATCGCAGACTTGTTGAATTTGCGGACTGAGGCATACCGTGGTCAGGGCGGCGTCAGTTACACAAAAGATGACGTTTTTGAATGTTCCGATTTTAATTGGAACGCCGGAGTATAAACCCGTGGCACCATTCATTGTTAATCCGGGTGGTGCATTTCGAACGGTGTAGAAGTATGGCGGTGTACCCCCGGCCGCCCGAAAGTATTGGCAGTAAAGACCGGGACCCTTGCTAAAATCAATCGGAGATAACTTGTTCCCGGTATCCGGTATGCTGGTATTTTTCTTTTCCTGATAAAGCGTATCGGCCGGTTGAATAAAATTCAAGGCTGTTACCCAGGATGGCAAAGTATAATACCCCGTTCCCGGCTTCAAAATATCGTAAATACTTTTTTTGGGGCAAATAGTATTCGGAGGTGCCGGACTCACAAAGGCATAGGCCGTGGAGGACTTCGAGGGATCAGCCTGACTAATGGCAAAGACACAAATTGACGTTTTACCGGTTACGACCGGGGCCAAAAAAAGTCCAGTTTGATCAATTGTTCCACCACAGGCATACCAGGTAACGGCCGTATTTGTGGTTCCGATGACCGTGACACTAAACTGCTGCACCTCGCCACTGATCAGGTTCACGGTATTGGGAGCCACGTTTACGACGACGACGTTTTGGCTCGATTGGTTTGGTGGGTTCTTTTGATTTTGACTTATTAAAGTCCGTGGCCGAGGGGAACCCCAACATGGCCGCCCGATCGCCGTCGTTAAAAGGAACAAAATCAGGATAGTTCTCGTAAAAAATTTGTACCACCAGTGCAACCCTTGCATAACACCTCTTCGAGTCTATCTCAAATTTGTTAAAAAGACGACTCATGTGTCCCTTCACGGTTCTCACAGTAATACCTAAAAGTTCTCCAATTTCGCGATCGGGTTTTCCTAACAACAGATATTTTACTACTTCTTTCTCTTGAGGCGTATATTTGGCTTTCATGATTACTTCACCAGCGTTTCTGACACCCGAATCGAAATCCAGGTGTACGCATAATCATCTTTTTGCACCTTGCTGGTAATGCAACCACCTTGCAAGAGACAAACATCTGACTCGATGTCGTCGGCGAGGGTCCGCAAAAGATTGGCCGCGGCCTCTTTATTCATGCCAAATACGTAACGACGGCCAAGACCGGTTCCCACCGACATCTGGACCGCCGACAACGGAATCCGGGTAGATGGTTCTTTTTCTATCATGCGTCCTCCGCAAAAAACTTGATCCCGTTTCCCGACATGGCAATTACCAGGTCCGGATGAAATTCCATGGTTTCAATCAAAAAACGTACCGTATCGGGTCCCATGACCATGGTCTGGGAGCATTCTCGCAGAGAACCAAGCGTGGTATATATCACGTTGGGTTCCATTTTTATCGACTTCCAACGATGTTGTAAAGATTCTGCCATGTCATTCAAGGCAATAACATTGGGTTTCAAAATTCCTCCTCGTTTTTAAAAGGGGACCGGTCAAGGTCCCCTTTTTACGGCCGACCTTCTGACCGCACTTCCATCCATCCCCCTCCGGGGGCGAGGCGCGTAATCCAAGGTTCTCCAAGACTCGGCCCAAACGAGCGGGTATCGAACCCGCAAGTTCTTATTTCCGGGGAATCGGGACCTTCACATAAGGCATCGCGTAACTACTGACCTGAGTTCCATTTACGGAGGCGGCCGTATAAAAATAAGTCTTTCCCCGGACGGCCGTGAGGTCCACATAACTGCAAGAACTCAACGGAGCCTGATTCAGTAAGATCGGTGTTCCGGTGGCCGAGGTGGCCCGATAAAAATTGTAACCGGTGGGGGTCAATCCGGTCGTCGGGGGTTGGCAAGTTAAATCCACCCGCGCCACGGCGGCCCATAAATGAGTGGCCATCAGTAATAGAAGGCCGATTACTCGGGCGTAGTTTTGTCGATGTGAGACCATGTGTGTCCTCGGGTAATATCTCCGATCGTATTGGCACAAACTCCGTACATGCGAGCTACGACCGAGGCCCGGATACCGGCCCGCCGTGCGACGATGATTTCCCGCACATCGTCCGCGGTGAGTTTCTGGCCGGCCGCCCGACCCTTGCGCGCCATATCCTCGGCGTTGTCCTTTGCGGTACCGGCAAACAAATGATCAGGATTGACGCATTTCCGTCGATCGCATTTATGCAATGCCCCCTGCCCCGGCGTCAAAGCACCTTTCGCCATTTGATACGAAAGGGAATGTGCGGTGTAGGTACGGCCATTAAAACTAAACTGGCCGTACCCTCCGACCATGGTTTGACCTCGCCAATCCCAACATTTTGTTCCCAACACCGGGTGAATGGGGCCGTTCTTATCTACCCGTGACCAAAACCGGCGTTCCCAAGACAAGTTGTCTTCATCCTGGTATTCCCGATAGGTACGATGAGCGCGGGAACCCTTCGCATGAACCGGACCCTTTCCCATTCTTGACTCCTATTTCAAGACTTGTTGGTATGCCTTGTCATACCCCGGATACGAGGGGTCGTAGGCGGTCAACCAGTCATTTAAATAAATCTCAAGTTCCAAGTCTCCGGGGGTTTCCTCCTCGGCCCAGGGAATGAGATTCATCAAAGAACCGGTGGTACAATTGTTATTGGTACAACTTTGCAGATAGGTCTGCAATTCATGAATACCGCGGGGGTACTTCTGGAACAAGTTGCACCAGTCGGCCACCGAGGTTGAGCAGTGGTTGATATCTGACTTTTGAAATCCTTGGCTTCCGATCCCGATGCCCAATGGTTCGGCAATCAATGCGATATAATCCGGAACCTGGGCAGAGGGAACTCCCATCGGAGTGATACCCACCATAAACGTGCCGAGTTGCATCGGCTTACTTCCGATGAACTCGATCATCGGCAGAAGATACTTTGTCATCCAGGTATCGGCCGTCAAACCCCACTGGGCATAGGCCTGACCGCAGGGAGTAGACTTATTGTTCCAGTTATCTCCGGGAAAAGTCTCGCCGCCGCTGCCCAGGCCAAAGCGGATATAACCAATTGATTTGTTCCCCTTGAGATGCAGGGCAAGGGCCTGTTGCGCCGCCTGATAATCCTTTTGCCAGGAGGTGGCAAAGTAGTTGGGCATCCGCCGGGTTCCATACTGGGTTCCATACTGGGTTCCATACTGGGTTCCATACTGGCTTCCATACTGGCTTCCATACTGGCTTCCATACTGGCTTCCGCATGATACGTAACCGCCGGCCGTCAACTTTTGCCACTCGTAGGCCGGGACCGCACAATTTCCCACCCCACTCTGTCCACTATTGGTGCACGTATCCGCCGACGAATCGGCATTGGCCCAGATGATAAGATTCACCTTCTTGCCGGCCGCGGCCCAGGGCGCGATCCCCGTGTCCAACAGTTTGAAGTTATAACCCTCCGCGCCGTAGTCAAAGTCGGCCCATTGCAGAACCAGACTCGCGCCGGACACGGCCTTGTTATTGAGCAAATACTTTTGTACCGACTGCTGTGAGGCCGTGGTCATGTTTCCGAGCACGTTCAGGTGAATAACCGTGGCCATCGGTTGGGGCCGCGTGGCCGGGGCAAAAAAGAACAGGACCAATAATGCCAAAAATTGCTTCATGGGGGAGAATCTCCTTATTCAGGTTTTGATGGAAAATCGAGGGGACAACCGGCGTTTCGCCAGAGGGTAAGATTGATTTGTTTGACGAGTTCTTCGGCGTCGGCGAGACTATTGGCCACAATTACCTGATGCCCATCAAGATTGATGGCATATATTTCGCCGGGCGGAACATATGGGTTGATATTGATTGGGACCCCGGCGATGGTTACAAGATTCGACACACAGACCTCCGATGGCGAAACTGAAAAATTTTCAGGGAAGTTACCGGGGAACCTTTTAACCGGTCTTTTGGGTCCCATCTGCACAAGTAGAAAAACAATCCTTACTCGGTATGTTCGTAGATGCGCCAGGCCCGACTCTCAAATTGAAACAACAGAGACCGGCCGCACGGACATGAAAATGGAACCAGATGATCAGAATTTGTACAGATATGACTCCGGACATCATGTTCATGACCGCATGGACATTTCCATAACCAGGGGTTGCTTAACCCCATGGTGCCGGCGGTAAAGGTAAGGGTGTCGAGGAGAGTGTCCATAATTTCGAGCCTCGGGAGTCGGGAGTCGGGACTAATGTGCGTCGGCATTCATAGCGCAACAGAATGGACTCGTTTTTCCAGCGGAGGGAGACGGTGCCCGTTGGGCTACCCCCCGTTTTCCGCTGGTTTTTTGAAAAACAATCCCTAGTATCCCGATGGGGATTGTCCAGGTTCGAACCTAGCCTTGAATCCCTAGTAAGTCTGTGGGGTATCTTACCTATCTATTGCCTTGGTAGTAAACAAAAATAATTTTAAATTTGCCTACTTAGGTACTACGCTATTCTCCAAGGTTAAGGTATACTAGGCTGATGTTTACTAGTTAGTTATTAACTAATCTTTGGAGTAAAAATAATTTTAAATTTGCCTACTTAGGTACTATGCTATTCTCCAAGGTTAAGGTATACTAGGTTAGTAGTTAAGGAGAGGAACCTTGAAAAAAGATAAAGAGCTAAAAGAGCTAAAAGAGCTAAACGAGCTAAAGAAAAAGAGAATTAGAAACCTTAAAACGAAGGCAGAGCAACTAGACTTAATCGGAGCCTTCCCAACTAGCGAGGTAGACCAGTTAATCTCCAAGGTCCCAAAGAGTAGCTACTACATCCTTACCTCAGACGACTACGGGGGAGAGGCGGGGATTAGCTACCATACAACCCTAAGAGAGGCCCAGTTAGTTTTCAGGGCGGGAGTAGAGCAAGCAGACCTAGAGGCAGACTTCCTCAGTATCTACTACTTCTCTCAGGAAGAAAAGGGAACTAGAGAACTACTCGGATTTAGAAATTCTTTCCAAGCTAGCTTTAGTACAGAGCCTCAGACAGAGGAACAAAAAGAATCTCTCAGGCTCTATACTTCCAACGGAGCTATAAAAGACCAGTACATTCTCGGAACCTATCTAGAAGAGTAAAAAAATTCAAACCTACCATTTTTCCCCTAGGCCTTATATCCTAGGGGAAAAATTTTTTTCTTTTCTTCTGGACGACTAGATAGAAAAGACCCCCGCTATTCGTCAGGCTTACCTAGCGGCCCTCCAACCAGCAGTACCCGCCTTTACTAAAGACCAGGGCTACGAAGTAGACGAAACAGAGCTATTCGGAGTCGGTTCCTTAACCAGCTACGAACTAGGCCTAGTCTTTAGAACTACTTGGATTAACGAATCCTCGGATATCCTGCTGGAAGTCTTCCAGGGAGAAAGAGGAAACCGGCTAGACGAGGGAGCAGTAAGAGTAGTCTAGTTGCCCTTAAAACCCTGGGCTAATAACCCGGGGTATTTTTGTGACCGCTGTGAAATTTTTGCGTCAGTGTTGATAGCAGTGTTGACATCAGAACAAATCATTACGCTGTCAGTCAGTGTAATCAGTTGCGCGATGTTTACTAGTTAGTTATTAACTAATCTTTGGCGTAAAAATAATTTTAAATTTGACTAACAAGGGACTAGACTAAATTTGAATAGCAAGGTATTATTATTTCAGAGTTAAGGGATAGGAAATAAAAAATCCCTAGGAACTCTAGGAGAGGAAAAAATGCCAACTAAAGAAAAGAAAGCCACCGCTAAGAAACCTCTGGTCGCCGCCGAAAACCTCAACATCTATTCGCTAACCGCCGAGGCGAAAAAAGTCGACTCGAAGAAAATCAAGCCGGCTACTCACAAGGGTGCCTGCTACCTCGCCGTCAAGAAACTCGTCAAGGCGCCCTTCTCGGCGATTCTCGCCGAGGTCCAGAAGCAAAAGAAAATCAAGACGACTATGGACATCGACAAGGCCGTCCGCTGGATGTTGTTTGACATGACCCGTAAGGGGTGGCTCAAGGCCGAGTAATTCAGGAATAGGGGCGGACTGACCTCCGCCCCTACTCTCAGAGCCGTAAGTAAACTGACGACCGTGAGAGTAGGAGAGGAACACAACATGCATAGTATGGCACACGAATATCAGATCAAGGAACGACTCGGCGTTCCGCGGAAACTACCCGCTGACTTCCGACTACCGTTCCAGCAAATCAACGTGGCGGCCGTGAACGATCGACCGCTCTACGCCCGGGTCGCAATAAATGCTCGGCTGCCTGGTATCGTACACCGAACCACGGTCGAATGCCCCGCTTGTCGCAAGCGGATGTCAATGGGCCGATTGAATCAACACTATCCTTGCCGGGCGGTGGAACATGTGGGCTAACCTACTGGCGAATGAAATCTACACGTTGTATCACTTCGGGAAGATTGACGAGCTAACCGCTCGTCAATCTCTGGCCCGGCTGGCCGACGGCGATGTTCAAGTCATCGAAGATTTGCCGCCGCTGTTTCCAATTCAACTTTGGGGGAACTGCTAATGACAACACTCTTCGTAATGGCGCTGACCTCGGGTGACGATCGGTGGCTGCTGGGATTCATCGTGGCATCCGCCGTGCTGTGGGTCGCCTACACCAAACTCGCTACCTCTCGATAGAATTGAGATTGCCCAGGCTAACCGCCTGGGCATTTTTGTGACCGCTGTGAAATTTTTGCTGCTGAAATTCTCAGTCTCAACTCGCTATCACCACTGATGCGTATTTTTGCGCTGCGTATTGTTTTCAACAATACGCTCGCAAAAATTTGCATCAGTGTCAACAGCAGCATCAGTTAGCTGGTCAACATCCACACCAGACCAAATACCGCTACGAACAAGATTACAAGTGCTATCACCAATTTCATACGCTATTCCTCAGTGATCCGTTTTGACCATCCTGCTAGTTCGCCGTTCGGTAGTCTAATAGCGGGGGGTATCGAGTCGCGCAACTCGCTACCCGGTCAATGTGCCTTACTTGTCATGTACCAAGTAGTACAAATCTTTTTTTAAGATTTGACTCAAATGATACTAAACAAGCCTTGCCTAGCAAGATAGAATAGTCTCATAGTTACCTTAGAGACGATCCTAGGGAACTGAGGAAAAGAGGAGCTACTATGAAAAACACTAAGAAAGCCGCTGTGAAGAAGAACCTGGTCGCCGCTGAGAATCTGAACGTTTACTCGCTGTCTGCCGAGGCGAAAAAAGTCGACGCTAAGAAAATCAAGGCTGCTACTCACAAGGGCGCCTGCTACCTGGCGATCAAGAAACTGGGCGCCGCCCCGTTTCAGGCGATCCTCGCCGAGGTTCAGAAGCAGAAGAAGATCAAAACCTCGATGGACATTGACAAGGCCGTGCGCTGGATGCTGTTCGACATGGTGAGAAAAGGTTGGCTGATCGCGAAGTAAGTTTTTCCTCCCGGGCCGCGCTAAACTGCGCGGCCCTTTTTTTGTCTGAAAAATAGCCCAGTCAGTCCGCTGAAAAAATTTCGCGTCAGTGTCAGTAGCAGTGTCAAAAAGACACTGCACAAAACACCTGACGCTTGTTCAGTGCAGCACGCAACACTGCTGTCAATATTGATTCAACACTGCTAACGTGGCCTTGTTGTCAAGTTTGTCAATAAGGCGAAAACAGCAGAAACTTTTTCAGTGTGCTAGGCGGGTTCAGTATCACGACAGTCGGTGTGGATATTTGTTTTGAGGAAATTCGGGTGGCCAGCTACAAACCAGGATTTTCGAATCCTGTAATTCAATCTCAACAACGCCGTACGCCACGCCGGCCGAAATCACGGGCGCGTTCCTGTCATGTTCAAAAGGCCACGCGTTGATCTTGTCTTTCAGTTCTCGAGTCGCCACACAAGGATTGCCGCGATCGTGATCAAAGCAACCAGCATTTCGTAAAATCTGATTCCAGGAAATAACCGGCGAACTTTGACGTTTGGGTTTCGAGTCACGCGGGTGTAGCAGAACGGCGCCCCAAAATTTGCCGTTAAAAACAATATCATCGATCCGCTGTTCGCGAATCAATGTATTGTACTCGGATCGTGAAATGTGAGTTTTGAGATAACCGTCATGGGTGAACAACTTAACGTTGCCTTTGCGCGCCATCAAAGACACCTCAGTCGTTGGTTGGATCGGCCCACACTGTGCAGGGGCATGAATCAGTATTACTAAGCAATCAGATTCTCAGTGTCAAGGTCAATGGTGAGAAATCTCGCTGAACTTGTCACGAGGGCACTATATCTCGCTGTTCCGGGGTGTTGTCCAGTAAAAAATAACATTTGAAATTGCGGATAAGACTCGGGACCTAGGCTAGACTCGACTCTATATCCCGAATCTCGTAGTCACCTCCCGAATTACGTATCCTACCCAGTAACGCCTGAAATTCGCTGTAAATCTCTCAAAACGCGGGACTTAATCCCCGGGTGCCCGAAAACCTCACTTTCCTAACACTTGACTTCCGGTATATAATACCCACTTTTGGCAGTGACATGTTTGCATAAAGAAAAAAAAGACGATTCACCTATATACTACTGCAAAAAAGTGGTATTATAGGGCCGGTTTCGGATCGGCTAGGAGGCCGGCCCCAAAATGTTTCAGACAAACTGGTCGAATTCGTGGGCACACCTCGGACACTCCCCGGACGAGGACCCGACGAGGCCAATGCGTTACAAACTCAGTGTCACAGGTGCAGAGGGCTATGAAGACAAGGCCCGAGTCCCGAAGCTCGACCCAGATGAGATTATCACCGACCCCCTGGGCAATAAGTTCCGGCGCTCCCAGGTCACTCCCAAACATCTTCTTGCCCTGAATCTCGTGATATGGGTGGTGACCGAAGAAGAAATTAACAACCGGCCCAGGATCATGCGAGGACTGCCGGTGATGGGTCCGTATCTGCCCGGCGAGTTATACGACGCCGACGATCGTCCTCACTACCATGCTTACCTGGACACGTTGCTCTGCGATCGAAAGTCAAACTGGGGCAGTCGATTCCAGTCGATGGGAACGGCCGAATATGAAGATTCTACCTTTGACCCGACGATCTATAAGAAAGGCGACTTTGGTACGTTTGTACCACCCGGTGTGTTATTTCCGTTGCCACCCGGATCGTCGGTACAACGCGCCCAGGTCGGATTCTTCACCATGGCCGGCCGCCGTAAGTTGTCAGTCCGTTGTGGTCGATGGGACGCGGGTCATTTACTGATCGAACGGAATAAAGAATGGTCCAGCCTGGAAATCGAGACCAAGACCCGACGGAAGATCGAGGCTGGGCAACGCGTCAAGGATTACCTGGAACAAATGGCCGAATTACGTGAAATGATCCGGAAAGAAAAGGAGTTGATAAAATCACTACGATGAACCAGGATATTACTCGACCAATGATCAATGCTTGTATTCGAGAAACTCGCCGTCATATCAAAAGATTGAAGATGAGAAAAAACCGGGGATTGCCAAATAGGCTGAAAATACTGGAAGAACTGGCCGAGAAAGAAAAGCAATATCTGGAAGAACTGGCCGAGTTTGACAAGTTATTGGCAAAGGGGAAAACTGCATGAAAAATTCCGACGTTCCACGCTTTATCCAGAACTTTCGGGTCAAACAGGGTGGCGGGGTGCTCCCCGGCCCCGGTGTCCCGGAGCAAATCGACTTTGCCCAGTTACAGGGTAAGGCAAAGTTGTCCAGTGGCGCGTATATGAATAATGCCTTTGCCCGTGCCATTCTCAAGGCACTCCATTTCGTCGAGGGTGACGACGGCGTGTTTCACAAGGCGGTGGAGTAATGCTTCATAAAGACTGGTTACTTACCGTCGATGGCCAAAGAACGCTTGCCTGGTTATTGATGCTTCAATTCTGGCAACGAGGTTACCAGAAATATTGGGGGTGGGAACGATGAGCATCGTGGCATGCCGGAGGGTGGATGGCAGATTTGAAATCGCCGCCGATAGTATATTTGTACGGGGATGGACCCAGGGAAAAGACCCATCCGTCAAGTTGTGGTGGATAGGTCAGATGATCGCCGGTTCTTGCGGCGCTATGTCATTAGGTGGTTGTTCCGCGAGTATATCGAGAATCATCAACCAAAGACTAACAACGAATGGGGTTGGATAAACTTCATGTCGGAGTTCACCAAGTATGTTGTTGGCCTGGATAACCGGATCAATTACCATGATAACGATTTCATCGTGGTGTGGCAGGGTCGCGCATTTGAAATCGACGGAACACTCACCGTCCACGAGATTACTGATTTCGCGGCCATCGGGGCGGGTTCCGACTTCGCACTCGCCGCCCTTCACCTGGGCAAGACGGCCACCGAGGCCTGCGAAGTTGCGTGTAAATTGTCTGTTATGTGCGAGTTACCGGTGGTCACCATGTTTGATAAGGAAGGCCAATAATGGAATATCCCAATAAGATTTATGTTTGGTTTGACCCCGTTTCAAGTCAGTTTGAATTTGCCGCCCAAGATCAATGGGCGCAATTGGCGAAGGTCGGGCAACCGCGCCGGGGCAACCGCGCCGGGGCAACCGCGCCGGGGC
>Ga0075029_100000543_pt1 | contig 21752 bp, 17 predicted proteins | sample LitLauG_LLR_2013_FD_71391 | JGI IMG/M metagenome (GOLD analysis project Ga0075029, IMG submission 71391) | Freshwater sediment microbial communities from North America - Little Laurel Run_MetaG_LLR_2013 | ecosystem: Environmental > Aquatic > Freshwater > Creek > Sediment | place: USA... | reverse complement strand
CAGTGAAGTAGCGAATTCTCCACGACACGGGGGCGTCGCGGAAGGCCGGTCAATGGATGGTTGGCCCTCCCTGCGCCTCCGTGTCCCAGTGGTGGGTGCATTTTCCCGGTGTTAAAATCATGGTTTGCCCCCATCATGCTGACCGGTTCTGAAATCCGCCGCAGGTTCCTGGACTTCTTTGTGCAAAAAGGCCACAAGGAAGTGCATTCCTCGTCCCTGGTTCCCGCCAACGACCCGACTCTGCTGTTCACCAACGCGGGCATGAACCAGTTCAAAGACGTCTTCCTGGGCGTGGAAAAGCGCGACTACTCGCGCGCCACCACTTCACAGAAATGCGTGCGCGCCGGCGGCAAGCATAACGACCTGGAAAACGTGGGCTTCACCAACCGCCATCACACGTTTTTCGAGATGCTCGGCAATTTCTCGTTCGGCGACTATTTCAAGAAGGACGCCATCGCTTACGCCTGGGAGCTGATCACCTCCCCGCAATGGTTCGGTATCGCCAAAGACAAGCTCTACGTCACCATCTTCAAGGGCGAAAACGGGGTCGAGCGCGACGCGGAAGCCTATGACCTCTGGCTCGCCACCGGCGTCGCCGCCGGCCGCATCTTCGAGATGGGGTCGAAAGACAATTTCTGGCAGATGGGCGACACCGGCCCCTGCGGCCCGTGCAGCGAAATTCACTACGACATGGGCCCGACCGCTTCCGATCAGGGACACGCCGACTGCAAATTTCCCTGCGATTGCGGCCGCTACGTGGAAATCTGGAACCTCGTGTTCATGCAGTTTGATCGCGACTCCAGCGGAAAACTGGCTCCCCTGCCCAAGCCTTCCATCGACACCGGCATGGGCCTGGAGCGCGTGGCCGCGGTCTTGCAGGGCGTGATTTCGAACTACGACACGGACTTGTTCACGCCGCTGACCAAACGCGCCGCCACGCTCGTCGGCATCGACCAGAACACCAGCAGCAACACGCTGGCTTCGGTCCGCATCATCGCCGATCACGCGCGCGCGGCTACTTTCCTCATCTCCGACGGAGTGCATCCTTCCAACGACGGCCGTGGATATGTTCTCCGCAAGATCATGCGCCGCGCCATCCGCCACGGTCACATGTGGGGACAGCGGCAGCCGTTCTTCTATCGTATGGTTGACGCCGTCCGCGACGTGATGAGCTCCGCCTACCCCGAACTCGAGGAAAGCGCCGCCACCGTTTCCCAGATCGTCCTTGCCGAAGAAAAACAGTTCGGCCGCACCGTTGAGATTGCTTCGCGCCGGCTCGACGAGTTGCTCAGCGCCGCGAAAACCGAGGCGCGCGACGCCTCCTATGCCAGTTTCTCCACCACTCACCCGGGCTTCGACCCGAAGCGTGGCGCGGCCATCATCGACCACATGCTGCAGGACAATCAGCTCGATCCCTTCCGCATTCCCGGCGGCACGGCTGCGAGCTTCGTCGTCACTGAGCGCGATCAGGATTTGCTCGATCATTTTCAGAAGAATTATCGTCCTGTTCTCGCCGGCCCCAAGGCCTTTAATCTTTACGAGACTTACGGCCTGCCCCGCGACTTCATCGAAGACGCGGCGCGCGACCACGGAGTTGACTTTGACTCTGCCGGCTTCGACGCCGCAATGGGCGCCGAGCAGGCCCGCGCCCGCGCCTCCTGGAAAGGGGCGGCCAAACAGACTGCGAACCCGGTCTACGCACAACTGCCGAAATCAGAGTTCGAGGGCTACCGCAGCACTCGCTCCGACGGCTGCGAAGTGCTCGCCATCATCAACGCCGGTCAGGGCGCGCGTGAACTCACGCCCGGCGATCAGGGCGAAATCATTCTCGACCACACGCCGTTCTATGCCGAGTCCGGCGGGCAGGTCGGCGACCGCGGATGGCTCTATTCCGACGATCACAACACCGTCGTGGCCGAAGTCAAAGGATGTTATTCGCCGGTACAGGGCGTGCGCGCCCACCAGGTCATCGTCCGCCAGCCGATCCGCGTGGGCGACAAGGTTGACGCCGTCGTCAATTCCGACATTCGCCAGTCCACCATGCGCAATCACACCGCCACGCACCTGCTGCATGCCGGACTCCGCGAAGTGCTGGGCAAACACGTCAAGCAGGCCGGATCGCTGGTCGCGCCCAATCATCTGCGTTTCGATTTTTCTCACTTCACCGCCGTCGATGACTCCGAGTTGCAGGAAATCGAAGACATCATCAACAAGGAAGTGCTGGGCAACACGAAGATTGAAGTCATCGAAAACGTTCCCATCGACGTGGCCGTCAACGAGTATCACGCCATGGCGCTGTTCGGCGAGAAATACGGCGACAAGGTTCGCGTCATCCGGATCGGCGATTTCTCCACCGAACTTTGCGGCGGCACTCACACCGGCGCAACCGGCGAGATCGGCCTGATCAAAATTCTGAAAGAAGGCAGCGTGTCCTCCGGCGTTCGCCGGGTTGAGGCCGTGACAGGCGAAGGCTCGCTCGCCCATTTCCGCAAGGACCACGCGCTCGAAGGCTACGTGGCCAGCATCGCCACCCACTCCGACACGACTTCGCCCGCCGATGCGCTGAAGGCCGAGCTCGATAAGAAAGACGCCGAGATCAAGCGCCTGCAGCGCGATCTCGACCAGGCGCGCATGAAATCGGCATCGTCGGGCGCCGCCAATCTTGAAGAAAAGATCAAAGACATTCGCGGCGTTAAGGTCCTCGCCCATCGGGCCGACAATCTTGAGCGCGCTCAGCTTCGCCTGCTCGCCGACCAGCTTCGCGACAAACTCGGCTCCGGCGTCGTCGTGCTGGGCTCGGCCAACGACGGCAGCGTGTCATTGATCGTCGGCGTCACCAAGGACCTCACCTCCCGGTTGCAGGCGGGAAAAATAATCGCCCCCATCGCGCTGAAAGTCGGCGGCAAAGGCGGCGGCCGCCCCGACCTGGCTGAAGCCGGCGGCAAAGACCCCGCCGCGCTCGACGGCGCGCTCGGCGAGTCCTACGGTGTCGTAGATTCCTTGCTCGCCTAACCACACGCTCAGACTGAAAAACTCGGGTTTTGGGTAGCATGGCCTCCAGTCCCGCAATAACACCTACGACTTTGTCATCCTGAGCGCAGCCGTTTTTCAGGCGTAGCGAAGGATCTCCCGCTAAACCGGCTTAAAGCGTAAGCCAAAACGCACCACTCCCCAATCTTCCCATAGCTATCTAACATAGCTATCATGACAGCCATGAATGTCAGCGTGGCCGATGCCAAAAACAAGCTGCCCGAGTTGATCAAAGCCGTCGAACACGGCGAGCAGGTGACCATCTGCCGGCGTGGCACGCCCGTCGCCGACATCGTTCGCACTCGGCGGCCTTCCCGTAAAAAGCGGGCACTGGGGACGCTGAAGGGAAAAATCCGGATTCTCGATCCGGATTGGTGGAAGCCGATGACCGACAAGGAAGTCGACGCCTTCCTCGAGGGGCGGGATTGATGTGCGTCTGCTCGTAGACACCGCGGTTCTTATCTACGCCGTAGAATCGCCAACCTGTCTCAGCAAGCGAGCGGCGGCGATGTTGGAGGATACAGCCAACGTCCTGGAATTCAGCTCTGTTTCCCTCTCAGAGATCGCGATCAAAGCGTCGCTCGGAAAGCTTCGACTCACCGCTGAGACCGCGCGTCAGGCGATTCGCGACCTCGACGCGCGGGTCCTACCCTTCACCGGCGACCACGCATTTCGCTTGTTCGATCTCCCGCTGCATCATCGCGATCCCTTTACCGCGAAATCATCGCCCAGGCGCTCTCCGAAAAAATCCCGATCGTCACTCCGGACGAGGCCTTCAGCCTCTACAAAGGCGTGAAGCGGATATGGTAATCCGGCCTCGCCGTCGCTCTGGACTCCACCCCGCCGCGGGTGTATACCGTTGAAGATTCGCTTTTCGGGACCAAGGCCACTCGGGCCGCAAGAAGGCGCCCATGGAAGAACGCATCCGCTTTATCGAGCACAAGGGCAAGCAGGTGTTCCTTGTGGATATGTCCAACTGCACCGCCGAAGAGCTTGAGAAGTATGCCCTCCTCGTTCCCTCCTACGTGACCAGCGAGAAAGCTGGCTCCGTGTTGCTGCTCGCCGATTTCACCGGGGCCCAGTTCGATCGCCTATCGATCGAGCGCCTGAAGGTGGCCGCCGTGTTCGACCGTCCGCACCTGAAGAAATCAGCCTGGGTCGGCGCGGACAAGCTCCCCAAAGTCGTTTTTGAGCACATCCGGAATTTTTCCCGCCGCGACCTCCCCACCTTCAAAACGCGAGAAGAAGCGCTCGACTGGCTGGTCAGCGAATAGGTTGGATCTCAGAAAAGGCCGTCATCCCCAACGCCCGCGTTCTTTCCAGCGGGCCGAGGGTCCTCACGCCCAGAACGCCCGCTCAACTCCGCCACTTCAACTGGACCGGCCCGCTCATCGGATGTTTCATCGTCCCGCCGCTCGTTTTCGCTTCCAGATGCGCGGCCTTCAAAGCGAAGTACCACTTCGCCGGCCGGTCGGCATCGTCAATCAGCATCAGGTGAGGATTATGCTTCAGCCCCTCCGCCTGCATTTCCATCGTGCGGCGGTCCTGCTCCACGAATTTACCGAACACCCACTTCAACAGCGCCGCCCCGAACGGCATCCAGCGGAAAATGTTCCAGCACGCCACGACATCGATGCGGCAAAGCGTCCGCGCGATCGGCGTCACCGTCGTCAGCGACGAGAACCAATACTTCCCGGCGCGGATTGTTTCGGTCCGAATGTTCGGCAGCGCAAAGTCAATCGTCGTCGTGATCGAGTCGGCATCCGCATACATGCGCAACAGCTTGTAGGGTGCCGAGTTCGCACTCGGCGTGTGAGCGCTCATGCGGAATCCGCCCGGAATCGGCTCGAAATTCTTGGTCTTCTCGTGGATGCTGTGCTCGCTCCGCCACCACCATGCCTGATGCACAAAGGGACCATGCGCCGGGTCCATCAGCCCGATAATGCCGTGGTCAATGCTGACCGGCATCTCCGCGGTCAGATAGGCAGTCTCAAATTGGCTGCTGAATTTTTCGACCTCGGGTGCGCCGCCCTGCGGTTCATCCCGCTGCGTGAACCCCGCACCCGAGGGACCCGGATCCGGAATGAACGCCCAGATAAAACCGTCCCGCTCTTCGCATGCATAGCTGCCGCAATAGATTCTGTCGACGCGCAATTTCTGGTCGGTGGTGAGCGACGGAATTTCCTGGCACTGCCCCGACTGCGCGTCAAACTTCCAGCCGTGGTACGGACACTCGACCCGCAATCCATCGAAATGCCCCGCATGCAGCGGCATACCACGATGCGGGCAGGCATCGCGCAGCACAAACGCTTTCCCCTGCCGGTCGCGCCCCACGACCAGCGGAATTTCGAGCAGCGTCGCCTTCACCAGCCGGTTGCGCGGCAGCCGGTCCGCGGGCAGTGCGCGGTACCAGAACCCGGTCAGCATCAGCGTGTCGGTGGATTGCCTTTGCGGGGCTTCGAGCATGGCGTGGGATTCCATCGAAGCCTACTACACCCGCCGCCTCACGAGAAAGTGCGACACCCAACACGGCCGCAGGTGTTGTTTTCTCGCCCCGGCGCACGGTATAAAGACGTGACCCACTGGCCATGACCGATTCCGCCCCGCCACCCGCAAAGCCGCGCCGCTGGACCGTCCTGGCCGCCGCCTTTCTTGTTCTCGCTCTCGCCGTCGTGGTCATTTACACACGTGAGGGCGCGTTTCGCAGCCCGATGGCACTGGTAGTGGTCGCCGCCATCGGAATGGCGGCCCTGCTCATGCAGGTTCGTTATAAGCCCGATGCCGGCGGCGTGCGCAGCTCGTCGTGGCTGAATTTTATCGGCTTGCTGTTTGCGGTCGCCGCCATTTTTGCCGACTTCCTGCACCTGGGCGCAACCTTCATGCTGGTTGCCGCGCTCATCGCGGTTTTTTGTTTTGGAGTCAGCGGCTTCCAGGTGCTTCGCGCCATGCGCCGCCGAAACTGACGGGCCGCGTTCGGAAGTTCTTGTCATCCTGAGCGCGGCCTAACAAGCTAATTTACGGCTTGAAGTCCACTTCCACCGTTGTGCCCACCACGGCCGGGCGGCCATCGATCTGGAACGGCTCGAACTTCCACCATCGCACGGCCTCGGCTGCGGCGCGGGTCAGCACTTCCGGGCCGCTCTGCACATCCACTGCGGCCACTGACCCGTCGCGTCCCACTACGACGTCGAGCAGCACCACACCGCCAATGCCCTGCGTACGCGCCGCTTCTGGATAATCCGGTTCGGCCCGTTGCACCAGACGCTTTTCCATTTCTTCGTAAGGGACGCGCGCCTCGGGCTGGACCTTCTTCGGCGCGCGCGCCGCCGCCGTCGTTCGACTCTCGATCTCTTTCCACCCCTGCTGCCAACGCCACACCACGCCCACCGTAAACGCCAGCAGGAACATCAGCGTCACGCAGGCGCGCCGCACCCACCGCCAACCGGCCGACTCGGCCTCTTCGTCCACCCGGTCGGGCGACGCCTCCGGGTTTTCCTGGACCAGTTCCGCCAGCCCCGGCTCGGCCTCTTTCGAGCGCAACCACTCCAGCAGGACCTTTCGCTGCGGCTCGGCCACTTCCGCAAATTCAAAGCCGTGATCCAACCGGCGACGGTGGCGCACCACCGCATCGGCGCGCCATCTCTGGTTTTCGCTGGGCAGCGCGAGTTCAATCCCGACCACTTCTCCGGGACGCAATTCGCCGGCCAGCGCCGCTCCAAACCCGCGTGCGCTTACATTCAGGCATCTCCCCGGCAGTTTGTCGGACCGGTTGGCGCGCACCACCGTGATGTCGACCGTCAGCGCGCTCACGCGCCGCGGATCGCGCCTCCGCGTCGGCTGGTTCCACGCAATTTGCGTCTTTGCCGCCATCTACCACTCCGTCGACTATCGGCGGATTTCCGCTACCCCGCCGCTGCCCGCCACCAGCACCACGCTGGCCAGTCCAATAAACAGCCCGTGCTCCATCACTCCCGGCATGTCACTCAACCGGCGCGCCAGCAGTTCCGGCGCATCGATTTCCCCGAAATAACAATCCAAAATTTGATGGCCTGAATCCGTAATAAAAGGCGCACCCGCTGCATCCGTGCGCCGCACCACTCTAGCTCCAAGCTCTTCAACCCGCCGCACCACAAGTGCCTGTGCAAACGGCACCACCTCCACCGGCAGCGGAAACTTGCCCAGCACTTCCACCTGCTTCGAGCTGTCGGCCACGATCACCACCTGCCGCGAAGCTGACGCCACCACTTTCTCACGCAGCAGCGCGCCCCCGCCCCCCTTTATCAGCCGCAGTTGCGGATCGAACTCGTCGGCCCCATCCACGGTCACGTCGATCTGCTGTACATCGTCCAACTGGATCAGCGGAATGCCCAGACTGGCGGCCAGTTTGCCCGCCCGATCCGAAGTTGGGACGCCGCGAATCTTCAGTCCTTGCTTCACCCGCGCGCCCAGCAATTCGATAAAGAAGGCCGCCGTCGACCCGGTTCCCAGTCCCACGACCTGGCCGTCGCGAATGTATTCCAGGCTCCGTTCCGCCGCCATTCTCTTTTCGCCGTCGTTGGCCATCGAATCGCGAACCCTCTACGGAATTCCGACCACATTCCTGATGCCGATCGCCGACATAGTCGCCAGCGCCGCGCTCACCACGCACAGGCCCCACACCAGCCTGCGATCCTTCGGCAGCCAGCGCCACATCGCGAAGAACACCAGAGGCAACGCCGGAATCACAAACCGCATGAAGGTACCGCGCGCCCACAGCAGGTAGTCGTAGCAGAACACGGCCATCAGATAACCCGCCGCGAAGATCACCTCGTTCACGTGCTTCCGCGCAAATTCGCGATACTTGGCCGAAAACATCATCGCCGTCCCCGCCAGCACCAGCCCGATCCAAGAGTAGCTGAGCAGCAGGTTTGTCCACGGCGCCGGATAAGCCAGCGTGCCCGCCACAATCCCGTGAAACGGCCAGCCAAACAAATGCCCATGCGGCCCCTGGATGCCGCCTCCGCCGTAGTCCCTCGTGGTGTAACTATGTACTGTGGTCAGCGGATCGCCCAGATACACCGCCAGCGGCAAAACGTAAAGCGCCCCAATCGCCGCGCCCGTGCCCAACGCCAGGAGAAAAGCAACGAATCTTTTCTCGAACAACAATGCCAACCCGATTCCAATTAGCACAAAAATCATCAGCGGCCTTACTGTCGCCGCCAGCCCACCTAGCAGCGCCGCCGGGAACACGTGCTTGCGCCGGAATGCCAGCATCGCGCCCAGTCCCAGGGCAACGGCCAGCGGCTCCGACCCGCCAAGAAAGGAGAGCTGCAGCCAGGCAAAATTCGTGACCGCGAAATATGCCGCAACCCACCCGCCAAACAATCTTCCCGCCAGCACCACCGATACAACCGAGGAAACCGCCGCGATAATCCACAGCGCAAACGCCGCCGGCACGTGAAACATGACCGAGACCGCCGCGATCAGATACGGATAGCCCATGAAGTGCTGAATGCCAATGTGTCTAAAATCCCAATCCCGCAGGCCTTCGGCCACGCCCAGGTAGGCATCGTTGTCTCCGTACGCCAGCATCTGGTGGATCGACCGGTGCAGCAGAAACGCCGTCGCCCACATCACTAGGCCGCTCGCCATCGCAAGAAAGATCAGCTCTCTTTCACTCGGCGCCGTGTGGTAGCCCTTTGTCGAGTCCGTCTCAGCAGAATCCGGACGGACGTGCAGTTGCAACTTGGGCCGTGACTCTGCCCCTGCGTCCACCGCGATCGCACTGGAGCCGCCTCGAACAGAAGATGACATTCGGATGCCGGGAATTATATCGCCCAGCGGGAATCCCGCGCCCGCTCGAAGGTTCCGCACTCCGGTTTGCCAGCTCTTGGGTGGCGCAGCGCCTTCGGCCCTGTGATCGAGCCTTTTCGGTTTATCGTTGCTTCAGCCGCTGAAGGGCCGCCTTCGCCCTTCGGTCCCCACATCCACCGCCCATTGCTTTATCCTAGAAGGTTGCCCATGTCCACGACGAAGGTACAACCCGCCGCTCGCCCCGCTTCCACCAATCACAAGAATTCCGGGCCCTCCTCTGGCCCCAGGCGCGAGGCCGCGTTCGAGGCGTTCCGTCGCTGGGGGTATCTCGAAGCCCATCTTGACCCACTGGCCTTCCTGCGTCCGCGCTCCCATCCGGCGCTGCAAATCGAGGGCCCTTACGCGGACGAAGCCCGCGCCATCTATGCCGGCTCCATCGGCGTCGAAATCAACCACATCTCAGACCCCGCCCGCGTGCAGTGGATCTACGACCGCATGGAGTCCGCGCCCGCGCCCGTCGACCAGCAGCGCGCGCTCGAACTCCTCATTCGCTCCGATATTTTTGAGCAGGTCCTGCAGCAGCGCTATCTCGGCAGTAAACGTTTTTCACTCGAAGGCACCACCGCACTCATCCCGCTGGTGGATGAAGTCCTCGACACCGCCGCACAGCAGGGCGCAATCGAACTAGTCATGGGCATGAGCCATCGTGGCCGCTTGAACGTCATCGCCCACGTCGCCAAACGCCCGGCTGCCGAAATCTTCGCCGGCTTTGAAGACGTTGATCCGCGCAGCATCCTGGGCAGCGGCGACGTGAAATATCACATGGGCGCAACCGGGACCTACGTCACCCGCAGCGGCGCCAGCGTCCACATCCACCTGGTCTCAAACCCCAGCCATCTGGAAGCCGTCGACCCCGTCACCGTCGGCCGCTCCCGCGCCAAGCAGGACCGCACCGGCGCAGCCGGCCACAACCAATATCTTCCCCTGCTGGTTCACGGCGATGCCGCCTTCGCTGGCCAGGGCATCCTGGCCGAGACCATGAACTACGCCGACCTTCCCGGCTACACCGTCGGCGGCACGGTCCACGTCATCGTCAACAATCTTCTCGGTTTCACCACCAACGCCAGCGAAGAGCACTCCACTCGCTTCGCGGCCTGTATCGCCCGGCGCCAGTCCATCCCCATCTTCCACGTAAACGGAGAAGACGTCGACGCCGTGCTCCGCGTCACCCGCCTGGCCACTGACTATCGCTATCAGTTCAAGTCTGACGTCGTGATCGACCTCATCGGCTATCGCCGCCACGGCCACAGTGAAGTCGATGATCCTACCGTCACCCAGCCGCTGCTCTACAAGAAAGTCAAAGAGCATGCTCCGCTCTGGGAAATTTATGCCGAGCGCATTGCCGCCGCCGGCGCGCAGCAACTCGCCGACTCGATCAAGCAGGAAATGGAAGACGCGCAAAAAGCCGCGCGCGCCTTCGAACACAAGCCCACCATGCGCTCGCTGCCCGCTTACTGGAACGGCTTCTTCGGCGGCCGTCACAAGCCCGAATTCGAAGGCGAAACCGAGATCGCCGAATCGGAAATTGCCGAACTCGGTGAACGCCTGTCCACTTATCCGGATGACTTTCACATCCACCCGAAAGTGAAGAAGTTGCTCGAACAGCGCGCCGAGATGGCGCAAGGCAAGCGCACCGTGGACTACGGCATGGCCGAAGCTCTCGCCTTTGCCAGTCTGGTCAAGCAGGGCGTCCCGGTGCGACTCTCCGGCCAGGATTGCCGCCGCGGCACTTTCAACCATCGTCACTACGAACTGCTCGACATCGAGAACGAGGACTCCCACATTCCCCTTGAGCACATCTCCGGCGACCAGGCTCGCTGCGAGGTCTTCAACTCAACTTTGTCCGAAGCCGGCGTCCTCGGCTTCGAATACGGCTACAGCCGCGATTATCCCGAGGCCCTGGTCTTGTGGGAAGCGCAGTTCGGCGATTTCGCCAACGTAGCGCAAGCCATCATTGACCAGTTCATCTCCGCCGGTGAGGCCAAGTGGAACCTGCTCTCAGGCCTGGTCATGTTGCTGCCGCACGGCTACGAAGGCCAGGGACCGGAACACTCCAGCGCCCGGGTCGAGCGCTATCTTCAGCTTGCCGCCGGTCACAACATCCAGATCTGCCAGCCCTCCACCGCCGCGCAATACTTCCACATGCTGCGCCGTCAGGCGCTGCGCAAGTGGCGCAAACCGCTTATCGTCTTCACGCCCAAAAGCATGCTTCGCCATCCCGACGCCTGCTCTCCGCTCGAGGACTTCACCACACACGGCTTCCAGCCGATCATCCCCGACTCCACCGTCTCGGAAGCCAGGCGCATCATTGTCTGCACCGGAAAAATCGTCCACGAACTCCGCGCCGAGCGCAAGAAGCGCAACAACGACGACACTGCCATCGTCGCCATCGAACAGATCTACCCGTTCCCCGATCCCGAACTCGAAGCCGAATTCGCCCGCCACGCCTCCGCCACCGACATCGTGTGGGTGCAGGAAGAGCCTGCCAACATGGGCGCTCTGTTCAACATGCTGCCGCGCCTGCGCCGCATCGCCGGCAATCGCAGCGTGCTTTCGGTCAAGCGCCACGCCAACGCCAGTCCCGCCACGGGCAGCGCGAAAGCGCACGAGATGGAGCAGAAGGCCCTGCTCGCCCTCGCCTTCACTACCGGCGCTTGATTTTTTTCTAAAGTAATCCCGAGACGCGGCGTAGGTCAGCCGCGTGAGGGATCTCCTAGCCGATGGATTCAGCCTCAAAGAACTGCGCCCCCGCCTCCTCGGTGTCTCCGCGGTAGGTGTTGCTTCTTGCCCTCTCCACGATTGTTACAATCGCATGAAAATCCCCGCGCCCCGTGCGGCCCGCGCGTGCTCTGCGGCTACAATACCCCTGTGAAACCTTCCATTTATGTCGTAGAAGACGATGCCGACATCTCCCGCCTCGTTCGCCATCATCTGGAAAACGAAGGCTTCGCAGTCCGCGTCTATGCCTCCGGCAACAGCGTACTGGGTGACGCCGAGCGCCAGCGTCCCGCGCTCTTCGTGCTCGACATCATGGTCCCCGGACGCGACGGCCTGGAACTCTGCCGCACCATCCGCCAGAGTCCCGCACTCGCCTCCGTCCCGGTGATTTTTCTCACCGCCAAAAGCGGCGAAGCCGACCGCGTTCTCGGACTCGAACTCGGCGCCGATGATTACATCCCCAAGCCTTTCAGCCCGCGCGAACTCGTCGCCCGCGTCAAGGCCGTGCTGCGCCGCTTCGAGCGCCCCCTGCCGCCCAGCCCGCTCAAGATCGGTGACATCGAAATCGATCCCTCCGCCATGACGCTCACCGTCCGCGGCAAAACCGTCTCCACCACTGCCACCGAGTTTCGCCTGCTCGACTATTTCGCGCGCCACGCAGGCCGCGTCTTCACCCGCGACCATCTCCTCGATTCCGTCTGGCGCGACACCGCCTACGTCACTCCCCGCTCGGTCGACGTTTACGTGCGCCGCATTCGTGAGAAAATTGAGGCCGATCCGGAGGACCCGCGTTACCTCCGCACCGTCCGCGGCGCGGGTTACCGGTTTGAGGGCCCGAAGTGAGGTCGAGCGCTTTTTTCAAGCTGATCGGACTTTTCCTCGCTGTCATCGCCGCTTCCGCAATCATTTACGACGTGACCGTGAGCCGCGCCTGGGAAGCCTCGCTTCGCACCGAAATCGAACGCGACCTCACCCAGAAAGCCGTGCTATTCGCGCGTCGCGTCGAGTCCGACCGCTCCTCGCACCCACTCTCGGAAATCGCAGCGCAGGAAGCCGAGACCGCCGACGCACGCGCCACCATCATTGACGACGCTGGCAAGGTCCTCGCCGACTCCCAAGCCGAGCCCGCGGGCCAGCCGAAACAGGCCTCGCAGGCCGAATTCGCCGCCGCACTGCATGGCAATACCGGCATCGCCGAACGCCGCGACGCCACTGGGATGCCTTCCCTGTTCGTCGCCCGTCCGATCGCCGGCGGCGCTGTGCGTCTCGCCTATCCGCTCTCCGAGGTATCGGCCGTTTCCGCGCAGGTCCATCGCAGGCTGGCTTGGAGCACGCTGCTTGCTTCCCTGGTCGCTCTGCTCATCGCCGGCGTCGGCGCAAGTTCCATCGGCGGCCGCCTGCAGCGCATCGTCTCCGTCGCCGACCGCCTCGCCGCCGGCGACTTCAAAGCCCGCATCGGCGAATCCTCTGGCGACGAAATCGGCCGCCTCGCTTCCGTCCTCGACCAGACCGGCGTGAAGGTCGAAGCCAGCTTTCAAGCCTTGCAGTCCAGCCAGCATCAGCTCGAAACCCTGCTCAACAGCATGCGCGACGCCGTCATCGCCGTCGGCCCCGACCTGCAGGTGCGCTGGGCCAATCAGACCATGGACCGCCTCGCCACCTCGCGCACCCGCCTCAATGCTCCCGTTGTCGAAACTGTTCGTGATCCCGACTTTCTCGCCGTCGTCAGTCAAGCCGCCAGGTCGCGCGAAGTCCACACCGCGCGCGCCACGTCCATCGTCCCCGGCCGCGCTTACGAAGTCACCGCCGCTCCTTTGCCCGATGGCGGCGCCGTCGCCGTGCTCCGCGATCTCACCGAGACCGAGCGCGTGGAGAAAACCCGCCGCGATTTCATCGCCAACGTTTCCCACGAACTGCGCACGCCCCTCACTTCCATTCAGGGATATTCCGAAACTCTGCTCGACACGCCCTCGGTCGATGGCGGCACGCGCGAGTTTCTCGAAATTATTCGCAAGAACGCCGCCCGCATGTCGCGCCTTACCGAAGATTTGCTCACGCTCGCCCGCGTCGAGTCCGGCGAGACGCGCTTCGAAATGAAACCCGCCGCGCCCATCGACCTGCTCAAAGATGCCGAAGAGAGCTTCCGCGAAATCGCGCGCTCCCAGGGCACGGAACTCGTGCTGCAGAACCCGGCGCCCGTCGGCGCTTCCGGCCGCTCCGTCCCAAATGCCGAAGCGCTGCCCAACGTGCTTGCCGATCCCGAGGCCATCCATCAAGTGTTCTCCAACCTGATTGACAATGCGCTGAAATATGGCCGCACCGGCAACCGCGTCGTGCTCGGAGCCCGACCGGCGCAGGCGGGGGTTGAGTTCTATGTGCAGGACTTCGGGGCAGGCATCGCCAGTGAGCACCTGCCTCGCCTGTTCGAACGCTTCTACCGCGTCGATAAAGCCCGCTCCCGCGAATCCGGCGGCACCGGTCTCGGCCTCGCCATCGCCAAGCACATCGTCCTCGCCCACGGAGGCGCCATCCGCGCCGAAAGTGAAATCGGCCACGGCTCCGCATTCATCTTCACTCTCCCCGTTTCGATAGAAGACGACCCGGCCGAATCCTCCGACTAAGAAAACTCTTTCACCTTGTCATCTCGACCGAGGCGGGAGCGTCAGCGACCGGCTCAGTGGAGAGACCTGCTTTCCCTGACAACTGACGACTGATCACTGACCACTCCTTTTGCTACACTTCCCCATGGTCACCCTCGCCGACATCGAAGCGGCCCGCTCCCGCATCGGCGATGCTCTTTACCTCTCTCCCTGCACGTACTCCGAATCGTTCTCCCAGATCAGCGGCTCGCGCGTTTATTTCAAGTTCGACAACCTGCAGCGCACCGGGGCCTTCAAAGAGCGCGGCGCTCTCCACAAACTGCTCACACTCTCTTCCCAGGAGCGCGCCCAGGGCGTCATCGCCGCCTCCGCCGGCAACCATGCCCAGGGACTCGCCTATCACGCTGGCCGTCTAAGCATTCGCGCTGTCATCTACATGCCGCTGACCACGCCGCTGACCAAGGTCTCGGCCACGCGCAACTATGGTGCTGAAGTCATTCTGCATGGCACCAATTACGACGAAGCCTTCGAAGCCGCTGTCGAGCGTTCAAAAAAAGATGGCCTGCAGTTCGTCCACGCCTTCGACGACGATACCGTCATCGCCGGCCAGGGCACCATCGGCCTCGAAATTCTCCAGCAGCTCCCCGGCTTCGATGCCGTCATTGTTCCCATCGGCGGCGGTGGATTGATCGGCGGCATTGCCTGCGCCATCAAGAGCACGCGGCCTGACGTGAAAATCTATGGCGTACAGCCCGTCGGCCTGCCCTCGATGCTCGCCGCGCTCGAGCGCGGCGGCCCGGTCACCATCCCCGCCGCCAGCACCATCGCCGACGGCATCGCAGTCCGCCGCGCCGGTGAGCACACCGTGCCGCTGGTCCAGCGCTACGTCGACAAAATCGTCACCGTCACCGACGAAGAAGTCGCCAACGCCATCCTGCTTCTGCTGGAGCGTGAAAAAACTTTGGCCGAAGGCGCCGGCGCAGCTGCCACCGCCGCGCTCATCAATCGCAAGCTGCCGCTGGAAGGCAAAAGCGTCGTCGTCCTGGTCTGCGGCGGCAACATCGACGTCACCCTGCTCTCCCGCATCATCGAGCGCGGCCTCGTCAAAGACGGACGCCTGCTGCGCCTCCGCATCCATCTGCCCGACTATCCCGGTGCGCTGCATCGCCTCACCGGAATCCTCGCCGAACTCCGCGCCAACATTGTCGAGACCGCCTACGACCGCACCCACCACGGTGTCCGCCTCGGACAAACCGCCATCGACATCACCCTCGAAACCCGCGGCCCCGAACACATCGCCGAACTGCTGGCGGTTCTCAGCTCCGCCGGCTACGCCCACGACCGCGTCCTGTAGTTCGGTTTCTCGTCCCTGGCGACGATTCACCACCGCCGGCGCGCGACAAAAAATAGCAATGTCATTCCGAACCGCTTCAGCGGTGAGGAACCTGCTTTCCAGAACAGAAGCCAGGAAACATACAGCGACCGTGGTCCACTGCAGCCCGCTGTGATTGAGTGGGCGAGTCTCCCTCACGCCTTTATCACCCTTGCGCGGGACCAACTCCTGACCAACTCCCCCAGCCGGCCCAACGCCTCGGGAAGTTTCTCACTCGCCGCCGCGAACCCCAGGCGAAAATGCGCCGGTTCATCCCAGCAATCCCCAGGGGCAAGCAGGATGCCCCGTTCCGCAGCCGCCTCGCAAAACGCGCGGCTGTTCTCTCCACTCACCAGCCACGGGAACGCGGTCACTCCGCCACGAGGAGGAATCCAGCCCAGCGTATTTCGATGCTCGGCCATGAAGGCGGCAAGATGCCGGAGATTCCGCGTCGCGATGTCCTGCGTTTTCCCCAGGACAGTCTTCCGGTGCCGCATGGCAATCTCCGCCAGCATTTCTCCGGCGGTATTGTTGGAAATCGAGAAATAAGCACGCGCGTTCCAGTAGCGCTCGCGGCGCTCAGCATCGTGCTCGATCATCCAGCCGGTCCGCACGCCGGCCAGGGGAAACGCCTTCGAGAAATCATGGATCACGGTCGCATGCGGCAGCCGCGACGCCGATCGCGTCCCTTCCCCATGAGATTGCCCATGAAAAATGGGATGGTAAACCTCGTCGCTGACCAGTTGAATCCCCCGCGACGCCGTGAACTCGTGCAGACTGTCCAGTACCGCATCGCTGATCGTGCCGCCCGTCGGATTGTGCGGGCTGTTCACCAGGACCAGCTTTGTATTTCGATCCGACAGCCGCTTGATCGCTTCGAGATCGACGCGAAAATTGTTCTCTTTGCGGACCGAGTAGAAGCGAGTCTCGATCCCCAGCGATTGCGGCAGCGCAGAAAACGGCGGATAGCCCGGTTGCGGCAGCACAACGTTCGCGCCCGGCCCCGCTGCCAGCCAGAAAAGAATGACCAGCGCCTCCGAGGCGCCGGTCACAACCTGCACGGTTTCGACGCTGACACCCTGCATCTCGGCGATCGCTGCGCGCAGCCCGTCGGCCCCCGCTGGGCGGCTGTAGGCCAGCTTGTGATTCAGGAAGCGGTTCCGCTCCTCTTCACTCGCGAGGCCCAGGACCTCGTTCAGGGCCCAGCGCGGTCCTTCGCTCGAGGCCAGGTTGAACTCGACGTCGTGCTCGTACTTGGCCAGCCATATGTCCAGCAGGAAGGGCTTTAATTGCATGTCGTACTCCCAACAACCTTAAATTTTCACACCTTTTTAACCGCTTTCCTTCAAAGAAGCGCTAAACTGACAGCGTCTGCCTGCGTCTTAAGAGGGCAACATGACAAGCGCTCCGGCCACGCCCATGCCCGAATCCGTCCGCGAATCGCTGGTGCGCCGCACGGCGGAAGCCTGCCGCCTGGCCAAAGAGGCTGCGGCCGCCGCCGCCGAAGGCATCGCCACCGGATCGTCCGCCACGCTCAATTCCCTGCGCGCCCGCGAAGCCGAACTCGACGTGCTCGACCGCGAAATTGACGCCGGCGTCACCGTCGCCATCGCCGGAGCCGAGGCCACCGAGGCCCGCGAGTTGCTTGCCTGCATGAAGTGCATGATCAACCTGGAGCGCATCGGCGACCTGCTGCTCAGCTTCGCCAATGGCGCGCTGGCCTGCCTGGGAAAAATCGATCCCGACGACTGCCGCGACCTGACCCGCATGGCGACCCTCCTCGAAAAGATGCTGACCGACGGCGGCGAATCGTTTTCCCGGCATGACCTCAACCGTGCCGTCGACGTCATCCGCACCGACGCGGAAATGGACCGCCTGCGCAACCTGATCTTCCTCCGCCACATCGAGAACCCCGAAGGCGTCGCGCGCCTGTCGAGCCTTCAGGTCATCTTCATGACCCAATGCCTCGAGCGCGCCGGCGACCACGCTAAAAATCTTGCCGAAGAAGTCTGCCACCTGGTCAGCGGACACACCGTCCGCCACGTGCTGGTGTCTTCGGGCAAGCCCATCGAGCAGCAAAACTTCCTCGAACGCCTCCGCCGCAAGCAGTAGTAGCCGCCTCTACGCCGACGCCCGGTCCGACTCCAACACCATCTCTGGCGCGACGCATCCCGCCCCAGCCGCGCCTTTCGCCGCCCGCTCACCACGCCGGATCAGCACAATCGCACCCAGAATGACTGCCGAAGCCAGCACCAGCCGCATCGACACCGCCTCGCCCGCCAGCAGCCATCCCAGCAGCACCGCCACCACCGGATTCGCGTAAGTATGCGTCGCCACCAGCGCTGGCGAGCATTGCTGCAAGAGCCACGTATACGCGGTAAACGCAATCACCGATCCGAACACGATCAGAAACGCCAGCCCCATCCACGAGCGCGTGGAGACTTCGCTCGCGTGAAAGCCGCGCCACTCGCCCGAAGCAATCGCCGCGACCCAAAGCATGCCGGCGCCGCAGATCAGCGGCATCGCAGTGCGCGCCACCGCGTCTTGCGGCAGTCTCACCTTCGCCGAAACACACACGCCCACCGACCACGCCAGCGAGCTCACCAGCGCTGCCACCAGGCCAATCGACGACGAGCCTCGCGCGCTCAAGTCCGGCCCAATCAGAATGCCCACGCCCGCCAGCCCCGCGATGAAGCCCAGACCGCTCAGCCAGTGCGGCCTTGCCTGGCCCATCGCCCAGCCCACCAGCAGGATGAACATCGGCTCGGTCGCCATCAGCAGCGCGGCTGGGCCTGAGGTGATCGACTTTTCTGCCCAATGCAGCAGCCCGTGTCCCAGCGCGAAATAAAGCAGACCAACCACGAACGCCGCGGCCCAGTGCTCCCGCTTCGGACGATAGCCACGCGCGAAAGCCCACACCAGCAAGATGCCTCCCGCCAGCGTGTGCCGGATCGCCACCGCGACCAGCGGAGGAATCGTCTCAACCGCATAGCGAATGGCTAGGTACGTGGAACCCCACACGATGTAAGTCGTGACAAACGCCAGCGCCAGCTTGATCGCGTGCCCACGATCGGGTTTCGGCAAGCGGATTGGTTGAGAGACAAGCACGGGCCTTCCTCCAATATTAGCGAGTTTGCCGCTGTGAATCCTGCTGCGCTGAATCGCGGCCGTCACGCGGGCGGGTTCATCGGAAAACATGCTGCCGGGCCTCATTTGTAACCTATAAACTGTTATTTATAGGTTATATGGACTTTCGAATAACTTGTCAAGATAATTTTGATGGTTATATAATCAGACCGAAACCGCATGCGCGACACCCAGTCTCCCAGACGAAGGCCGCCGACGTTCGAACGGATCGCGGGCAACCTGTGCCTTGACTTCGTCAACACCCTCGACAATCGGCCAAGCGCCCAACCCAAAGAATTGCTCAATCACTATGTGGACCTGGTCCGCTTCTGCGAAGAGGCTGGTGCATTGACCTTGAGCGAGGCCAACGCCCTGATTGAGGAGAGCCCCTTTCAACCCGACACGGCGCGCCGGGTCCTGGAGAACGCGATCGAGTTGCGCGAGGCCCTGCACGCGGTGTTCACGGCGATCATCGAGAAACGCAAAGTGCCCACCGACGCGATGGTGCTCGTGAATGTGCGTATACAGGACGCGGCGACCGATGCGCGCCTGCGGCCGGTCAACGGGAAGTTCGAATGGGACTTGAGTTTCCCGCCCACGCTGAGCCGGGCGCTGCGTCCGATCGCGCATTCCGCCGCCGATCTGCTCACCTCCGACGACCTGCAGTATCTGCGGGCCTGCTCGTCCGCCACCTGCCAGTGGCTGTTTCTCGATACCAGCAAGAACCACCGCCGCCGCTGGTGCGACATGAAGTCGTGTGGCAACCGGGCCAAGGTGAGACGGTTTTACGCGAAGAAGAGGAGCGCGTAGGGACGTGTTCCATATTTATGGCGTCCATGCCGTAACGTTCGATTTAAGACTGGCCCACGGCGATCATAGCGGCCGTCAGTTTTGCAGTGCCTGCTGAAAATGGAAAGTGACTGAGCCGCTGCTGATCGCCGTTGCCGCGGTGGCAGGGTTGATTCTGCGCGGGCACGTGCTATGACGGTCGGCGAAGATGCTTCCTATTCGGCAGCTCGCGAGGGACCATTGTTTCCCTCCGAAATCCGTACCTCATAGACGATCGGAAGCGGGTCGGAGTTGGTGCGAACGAAACTGCGCACGAGTTCGGTACGGGAGAAATGGCCAAGACTCAGGAGGCGGACGCATTCATCGGTAGCGCACGTCTCCCATGAAGTCCGGCTTCCCCAGGGGAAGCAGCTGGCCTCAATGACGCGCACCGGAAGCTGTTCTTGAAACCCGGCTTCGATCTGCTCGCGCAGCCATCGTAAGTAGTCCAACTTCTGCGATATCGCAATTTTGGGGTCCTCACGAATTACAACGCCGGGAAAATCGGGAATGTCGGGGCGTAAGGTGTGGACGTGTCCGTGTCCTTCGACCATGATCTGAATGTCAAGTTCCATCAGGCGTTCGAGGCTGACCAGCCACTTCTTGCTATCCACGTCGGGATTAGGAGTTGCAAAGTAACTGCCCATGAAGGCGTCGCCAGCCAGGAGTAATTTCTCCTGGGGATCATATAGGACGACATGATCATCACAATGGCCGGGAGTCGCAAGCACCCAGAGCTGCCCGGAGTCAGTATCGATGGTCTCGCCCAAGAGGTGGTAAGGCGGCTTCAGGTTTGGGGGCTGCCCGATGATTGCGGCGCGCACCCAGGGGAGCTTCTTAAACGGCGAGAGAAACCGTGCAGTCATTTCGGAAACGTAAATGGGCGCCTCGGCGAGATCTGATAGCCAATTGAGGTTTCCGACGTGTTCTTCGTGGGCGTGCGTGGCCACGACTTTTGTGACTTTCGATTTCTTTCGGCGCAGGTGTCGCGCCAGTGAGCGTCGCATCTTGGGCGAGCCGGGATCGACTGCAACCCCGTCGTAGAGCACCGTCGTGAACAGTTCTCCGAAGAGCAGGGGCACGGTATTGGGCAAGAAGCCATTCAGAAAGAGAATGGTGAGCTTGCCGTTGAGAAGGTCGAGGCGGTGGTGATACGTCTTGGTGAAAATACTGGTTCTTTGCCACGCAGCTTGTATAGCCGCCCACAGAATAAGCGGCAACCGAAGGAGAAATCCCACGATGTAGCACGACCAGAACGCACTCAGCCGGGCTTGCCGGCGCACTACTTCCGGTTTGGCTACGCGGCAAGCTCCACCTCGACATTTGCTGAGAGAGTATCGATTGGTGGCAACAAATTGGTAGAGCAGGCGTCCTGAAAAGCGAAAAGGGAAACGCTGTCCTAGCACGCCGATCAGCCGGGTAGACGGAAACAAACGCGCCAAACAAGTGACGGCGTCCCATCCGGTCAGGATTTCGCTATCAGGAGTGACGACGTGCAACTGCTGTAGACATTCATCCATGCGGAGCCGCGAATCCACCTCAAACAGGGCTTCCGCGGTGATGGGTAGAGAAAGCGTCTTGTTCCCACGGTCAAGAGTCTTTAGCCAGGAGACAAGTGCCTGACAAATCTCGCACTGCCCATCGTAAAGGACTCGGTAGCAGGGGGTCGTGCCATAATCTTCGCCATGCTTTGCCGGACTGTCAGTTACTGAATCGTGCATGTTCTGCTCGGATTATTCGAAGCAGTATATGCCCGGTGCGCGAGGCACATGGCTCTCGGCAGCGCCTTCCGCGCTTGCGTTTCAACACAGGGCAGGCTTTCTCGCGAAAGGGCGCGAGAACTGCGGCATTCAGATTTGGGTACTCAACAGGCTCCCATTACAATCAGCAACGATAAAAATGAGGTCCGGAGGCTTCTCGTGGTTCCTCGCATTATTTCCGTTCTCCTGCTGCTAAGTTCCGCACTTGCGCAAGACACCGTCCACTACACGGCGACCAATGCAAACGTGAAGTATCTGTTCGCCACGGCGGAGCCGGTGGCGCGTTTGAAGTCGGGCGACATTCTCGATACCAACACGCTCGACTGCTTCGGCAACGGCATCCGCAAGCCCGGCGACACGCTGGCGATGGCCAAAGGTGACAACCCGCTGACGGGGCCGTTTTTTGTGGAGGGCGCCGAGCCGGGGGACACATTGGCGGTCAAGATTCTCGACCTGCAAGTGGAC
>Ga0075029_100000541_pt1 | contig 21759 bp, 26 predicted proteins | sample LitLauG_LLR_2013_FD_71391 | JGI IMG/M metagenome (GOLD analysis project Ga0075029, IMG submission 71391) | Freshwater sediment microbial communities from North America - Little Laurel Run_MetaG_LLR_2013 | ecosystem: Environmental > Aquatic > Freshwater > Creek > Sediment | place: USA... | reverse complement strand
CCAGTTTGAAGGTGCAGAACTGACGCGTCGAGCCTCCGACACTAGTTAGTGCGCGATGGCGTCAAGCCGCCAGTGGAAAGATGCAGAACCGTTTCGTCTGCCCCCCACCGATCAAGGTTCGATAGGGTCATGTAGTCCAGACCCAATAGAACTGTTGCTTCGGGTTTTCGTCATGACTGGAAAAACCCGTCACGGAAACTCCAGTCCGGATAACTTGTGGCGAGAAGTGCAAGCTGCGCGTTCCAATGAGTCGCTTCAAGAATCGATGGTTGGCAAATGTCGATCTTGCCGTTGGAGATGTCGAAGCCCCAGCCAAAACCAGCAACCGCTCGAACCTGACGAGTGACGACCGCGTCGGGCGATACGCAAAGAAAGCTATGTGCTCTCCAGATCATTTCGTTTCGAGTCTCTCGGGACGGAGCATCGAAAAGTTGTGGTTTGAGTCCGTACCACGCAAACGGCGTCGGAACTTCTGAGTAGATGGCGATGGGGTCCATTTCGAAGTTACGGCTCGCACTGTCTGATGAACGGACCATTTGCGTCCATCCGAAGACTGCCGCATATCCCTTCGCCGGATACTCAATCTCGGCACTGCAGACAGGGAATCCCTTGGCGTACTCCACGGGATTCCCTCCACTCATCAAATGAAACCCGATGGCGTCTGGATCGATGTTCTCGGCCACGGAGACGCCGATGACGCCATCAAGGCCCCGGAGCGAAAACGGCAGTTGGAACTCGTACGAAGTGCTCATCTATAACTCTTTCACCCTCAGCGATGCCCGGTGAATAGCTTCCCAGAGATCGAAATTAGTTCCAAAATGAGGTCATAGTTGACGCTATTTAGGAGACCCTACCCACTTAGTCGCATGTCGAATGTCGGTGCCGGTCCGCCTGGACCGTTGGGTGCTTGGGCGGTGCCAACCGCCAATGCGTGGTTGCAGGTCTGTTGCGTCGAGCCTCCGACACCAGTGTGACTCTAGGACACGCGCCTCAGTGAAGAGTTGACTGCAAGACTTGGAATCATGACCTCCGACCCGTCCTGCATCTTCTGTGACATCGTCCGCGGTACTGCGCCCGCTCACATTGTTTGCGAAGACGAACACTCGATTGCAATTCTTGACATAGCCCCGGCGGCTGAGGGACACATCCTTGTGATCCCACGCACTCATTTTCGGACCCTCATAGACATTGACGAAACGAGCGCGGGTGCCCTGATGAGTTTTGCGACGAAGGTGGCTAGCGTCATCGATCGGACCCTCCACCCTGACGGGATGACACTGATTCAGACCAATGAGAATGCTGGTGGTCAGTCAGTTTTCCATATTCACCTACACCTGGTGCCCCGCTGGAACGACGACAACTTGATAAAGCCTTGGCGAACACTGCGAGTGCCAGCCGAACTTCTTGCTTCAACCCGCATGAGGCTGATGCAAGAAGTCAGGAATCCCAGCCCCTGACTGTGAAGCCGCCAATGCGAGGTTGCAGATCTATGGTGACTAGCGCCCGATAGCAGGTGGATGTTTAGAGTTCGAATACTCGCCCAACTTGATTCAGGTGGCTGTGGAATTCTCCAACTCAAAGTCATCGTCTTGCCTTGGAGGATCGCCAGACTCGTCAGCGGACACTTCAATTTGGATCGTGATCTGGGGACTTCTCGACCAGTGGTCGGTCGCATTGGCTTTGGGTTGAAATATCGTGCCGAAGCCGAGCAGCACTGGTCCAAGTACCTTCAAGACGGCGGTGGAGATCAGGGATCCAGACACAATTACATATTAAAAGTCATGAATCTCCAATCATTCGCTCACATTGACTTCAAGGCCTTGGCCCGCTCGGTCGCTCAAATCAAGACGGGGGTCAATCGACGGGGCACGATTGCAGAATTGTATGTCGGGCCTAGGGCAACAACTCTCTACGCGCGTGGGATCGGCAGATGTATCGCGCCTAGTCACTCTTCAACGTCAAACAGAATGGGTGGCCTACTGGATCTAGGAACACTCTGAAAGCCTCCCCGGGCTGGAGATCGGCCTTCCGGGCTCCTATGCGAAGCACGTGAATCTCTCCCTCGTCGAGATCATCCACTTCAAAGTCGAGGTGCATCTGTTTCGGAATGAACCCACCGGGCCAGGTGGGCGCCACATAGTCCTCGACTTTCTGAAAACTCAAAGCCGGGAGGTAGTCGTGCCTCAAGTCGATGTCGGGCGTATCTTTCGGGGCGTGTCCTGGCCGAGTCTCTATCGCAATGCCAGTTAGGGCCGAGTAGAACTTCGCGAGCTCGAGGGGGTCGGGACAGTCAAGGAGGACGAGGCGTAGCCGTGGAAATCTCATGTCGTCACGGTACATCGGACTTCGATATGCCTACGCACCGACGCCTGTTCCTTCGAAGGTGGGCGTCGTCACAGGTCGGAGCTAATCTGAACTCGCGTTCCAACGTGCCGGGCAATTCAAACCCAAGGTATCCGATGCAACCGTCGCCACAAGTATTCGGTTCAGTTATTGTCGGTCGCCGTGTTGGCGCGAAGCAGTTCGGTGCGGACCCGCTTCATGTGCTCAAAATACCGGGGACGACTCTCGGGGAGGTGAGGTCGGAGCACCGGATGGTAGTGGGTTAGGTGTTTGTGGGCGTGTGGAAGTTCACCAATGATGTATCGGTCCTCAATGCGCGTGGTCGCTCGCAAGATCCCGTGGACCCGATGTCCGATCTTGGTGATCGCGAACGCCAAGGCTGTCGTTGCGACGAAGGCTTCGACCAAAGCGAACCCGATTGTCGCGAGTGAGAATCTAGCGACAGTTGTCAGAACCAGCGCGGACGTAACAATGTCCATCACGTAGGTGAGTCTGCTCTCCGAATCGGGTTCGAACCAGAGCTTGAACAACGTTGGAGTTCCAGCGGCGAGTTGGCCCGCCAAGAAGGCCCAGAGCGCGAGGGTCGAGTTTCCAGAAGAGATCCATATGAACACTCCGACTACCGCGGTCGACCCGCATAAATAGTCGATTGGATGGAGTCGGTATGGCGCGTGGGGGCCACGAAGGGCGGTGATGAACACCAAAGCCGGGCCTAAACCAGCGGTGAAGGTGACAAGTGCGACCATGCCAACACCTCGAGTCAATTGGGTCCCGAAGGCCAGAAGTGGAACGACCGTCCATAGTCCCCAAGTCACGAGATCGGGGTCTGCTTTCCCTCGGCGAACGTCGCGCACGTACGAGAGATAGCCGAACATCGACAGGGCGGCACCGACGTAAATGAAGTCCACATTCAAGAATGAAGTCGGGGTGTTCGCTGCCATCGGCTCATGAACGCCGGAGTCTGCCCGACGATATTGAGACGGTGCTCCCAATGAATTCCACCTTGATGCAGGTGCGACAACGGGCCGCCTCTAGGTAGTGCGGTTGCAACATCAGCCAAACATAGCCGGAATCACTGTTGAGCTAAGGCCGCCGAGCGTAACCGGATTGCCAGTGAGGAGCTACTCCGTATTGGTAGTTGGAGACTTCAGAGCAACCCGGTGAGGAGTCTCAAGGGGTTGGTCAATCCGGTAGCAGGCCAATGCACAACGTGGTCCCAACCCGAGCAATATCGCTCCGCGTTGCGACGGGCCTCTAACGTCATCTACTACGAACGCTTTTACCAAAGAGACGAACTGAGGCATCGTGAAACTTCTCCTTACTTCGGCAGGCGTCAAGAACGCGAGCATCCACAACGCGTTGCTCGACCTGCTCGACAAGCCAATCTCCGACTGTGCCGCTCTCTGCATACCGACGGCGAGTTACGCCCTCGGAGGATCTGGCGCGGCGTGGCGGTTCATCAGCGGACAAGAACCTCGCACACCAATGTGTGAGTTGGGGTGGAAGTCGATGGGAGTTTTGGAACTAACCGCCCTACCCAGTCTCGAACGGGAGATGTGGTTTCCGGCGGTCCAAGAGGCCGACGTCTTGCTGGTGAACGGTGGTGACGCCCTGTATCTGAATTACTGGATGCGAGAGTCGGGCATTGCGGATCTCCTGCCGTCGCTTGGTGCCGTCTACGTGGGGCTGAGCGGCGGGAGCATGGTAATGACGCCGAACGTGGGCGAGGACTTCATCCATTGGCAGGCGCCTGCAGGTGGCGACGAAGCGCTGGGGTTCGTGGATTTCTCCCTATTTCCGCATCTCGATCACGAGCAAATGCCAGAGAACTCAATGGCCGACGCGGAGCGATGGGCGGCGAACCTGCGGGCGCCGGCCTACGCCATTGATGATCAGACCGCCCTCAAATGCGTTGACGGATCGGTCGAAGTCATCTCCGAAGGGCACTGGAAGTATTTCCCCCGCTAGATCTGTGGGAGCGGTCTTGATCCATTGGCGCCGACCGAGAAACGCCTGTCTTCCCCACCGCCACGACATCGACACAGCTCTGCGGCTGAGAACGGTGACCACTTCGGTCGAGAAGTGGGTGTGGCAGCGAAGGTGTCTGGGGAGGCGACCGGCGGAGAATTCCGATTGACGCAATCCGTGCAGGAAAGCCCAGGTGGCTCGCTGGCTCTCGAACTTGCGCGCACAGTTTCGCTCAAGGAACTGAGTGGTGAATTTGCCATTCTCGCCTTGGTCAGGTCGTAGCGCCCGGCGCCGCGGAGATCCGTCGGAACTCTTAGCCTGCCACTGGCCGTTCGGTTCGATCATCTCGGAGTTCTGCTGCAACCAGGAGATGCGATCACCAGGAACACATTGACGCCTGGGTGTCAACGGTTGTTGTCGATCGGACCCTTCGTGCGCCGTGATTACATTGGGTAGGCAGTTGAAGGAGGTTTTGATGCCGGTCGTCGTCTACCGTGCCCGGGAGATCGTCACCCTGGACGCGAACTGTCCAGTGGCCGAGGCGGTCGCGGTCGAAGAAGGTCGTATCCTGCACGTCGGCTCATTCAACGATGTCGCGGAAGCCCTTCGAGATCGGGAATTCACGGTCGATTCAAGTTTCCTTAGTGACGTCATCGTGCCCGGCTTCATCGAGGCTCATGGTCACCTCATCTCGGATGGATCGCTCGGATCCCTCGTCTGGGTGGGGTTCGACGATCGGAGGCGTCCTGACGGGACGATTGCGCTCGGGTGCCGCAGCGTCGAGGAAGTCATTGAGAGAATCCGTGTACGAGTCGACCAGCTGGGCTCGACCGTCATCGCATTTGGATTTGACCCGGTCTTCCATGACGGACGATCGTTGCGACGTGAGGACCTCGATCAGGCGAGCCTCACCCACGGCGTCGTTGTCGTGAACGCGAGCTTCCATCTCGCGTACGCGAACTCGATACACATGCGCGCCTGCGGCGTCGACCACTCGACTGATGCGGCCGGTGTCATGAAGGGGCCCACTGGCGAGCCGACGGGGGAGTTCCACGAGACGGCGGTTCGGCTCGTATTCGACGGCGTAGGTATGCTCACTGGCGACCCCGAGAGGGCGATTCGAGACGGCGGGGAACTGCTCCGTCAGGTTGGTGTGACCTCGGGAAGCGACCTCGCACTTTTCGCCGCGGGTGACTTGTTCGACACCTACGCGAAGATCGTCAACGACTCGTCGTATCCGGTCCGGGTCTTCTATTCACCCAGCATCCTGCACATGTCGGATCAGTTCGACGATGAGGAATTGCTCATTCACTTCACCGAGCTGCGCGCTCGCGACACGGATCGATTCTCGATGGGACCGCTGAAGTTGATTGCGGACGGTTCTATTCAAGGCTTCACAGGGAAGTTGAAGTGGCCCGGCTACTGCGGAGGAGAGGATCACGGTTTCCTGATCCTCGATGAGGACACGGTCGTCCGGCGCGCCACACCGTTCCATCGATGTGGCTTTCAGATCGCCGTGCACACGAACGGTGACGACGCAACTGACATCGTGCTGCGCGCCTTTGAACGAATTCTGGATGAGTCGCCGCGCCTGGACCATCGTCATCGCCTCGAGCACTGCCAGATGGCGTCACGCGCGATGTTGCGTAGGATGGCCCGCCTCGGAATGTGCGCGAACCTGTTTTCGAATCACGTCTACTTCTGGGGCGATGTCCATCGCACGAGAACTATGGGGCCCGACAAGGCTCGCCGGATGGATGCCGCAGCGACCGCGTTGAGCGAAGGAGTGCCGATTTCACTGCACTCGGACCATCCAGTCACGCCAGCGAATCCGCTGTTCACGATGTGGTGCGCAGTGAATCGCCGAACCAGGAGTGGCTTCGAGCTCGGAGCGGCGCAGAAGATCTCTGCGCTCGAGGCCTTGACAGCAGTGACGCTTGGTTCCGCCTACCTGCTGAAGCGAGACGACGTACTCGGTTCGATCGAGGTCGGCAAGTTCGCGGACTTCACGGCATTGCGTGAGAACCCTCTGCGGGTCGACCCGATGGGTATCAAGGACATCGTGGTTGTCGGGACCGTCGTCGCCGGTGTGGCGACGGCCAGTTGACCGCCGCCTCGTGGCGATTGCCGTAGGTGGTTGTTTCTCACCGTGGAGTTGTTGGACCCTGATAGAGCCAAGAGAACGCGGTTCCGTCCGCAGTTCCGCTGGCTAGCTCGGGGCTAGATTCCTCGATCTTTGTTCGGGCCTCTTCGATCCATTAAGGGTTATCCTTCATCGATGATTGAGATAGTCGCAGTCAACGTCGCGGTGCCCCGGCTACTGGGACAACGACAAGGTTCGAGTGTGTACAGCGGGATCGCCAAGCGTCCGTTGCCAAACGGAACGACACTGTGGTTGTCGCTCGTCAATCTCGCTGGAGACGGCCAGGCTGATCTATCCGTCCACGGTGGCCGTGACAAGGCCGTCTATTGCTACCCGAGCGAGCATCTTCCGGGATGGGAGACGGAGCTGGGCGGGGAGCTAGGGCCGGCTCCCTTCGGTGAGAATCTCTCGACGCTGGGGGTTCTAGAACGCGACGTTTTCATCGGGGATCGGTGGCGGTGGGACGGTGCCGAATTGGAGGTCTGTCAACCACGGTGGCCGTGTTTCAAGCTCGCTCTCCACCGAGGAAGCGACGACGTCCAGTCCAGAATGCGGACGAACGGTCACACCGGCTGGTACCTGCGAGTAGTTGAGCCTGGTGAGGTGACCGTCGGGTCTTCGATTGAGGTAGTTGAGCAAGATCCGGCACGGTTGAGCGTTACCGAAGCCCACTTGGCAATGGGCGATCGCCACTTGGCGAACCGCGACCTAGTGGAACGTCTGGCCGGTCACGGCGCACTGGCCGACGAATGGCGCCGACCACTCTTGGAGCGTCTCGGATTCAATTGAGGTCGCCCCGGCTGGAGGCATCGTTCGTAGGCGAGCTACTTTGACCTACGAATTATGATTTCGCTGCAACTACTGCCCAGAGAGAGGTCGCACATGGCCGCAGAGTTCACCGGACCCCTTGTGGTCGATGAGATTCCTGGTTCAGACCGTCCGGCGAGCATCTATCTCGCGCCTACTTTGGATGGGCTCTACACGCCCTACGCTCTTCGAACGCCCGCGGATGAAGGTGAGTTCCCCTTCGTGTTCTTGGCGTACGGCAACGGCGGCGGCGGGATCGAATGGCTCCGTTCGAGGTTGCGGTCCCACGCTTACGTGATGGAGCGCCTGCTCAACGCGGGTTATGCCTGCGCCTGGGGTCGCTACCGCACCGAGGTAGAGCTCGGCTTCCACCACGGTGGACGACTGGTCATCGACCGTCGCCAGGGAATGGACCTCATGAACCGCGCCCCGCTCGAATACGAGGATGAGTTGTCCATTTTGCGACATGTTGGATCCCATCCCAACATTGCGGCCGACCGACTCGGCCACGTCGGTGTGAGCCACGCCGGCGAGATGCTCTACAAGTTGGCGTCGCAGTATCCCGGAGTACTGCGTGCTGGCGTCGCGGCTGAGCCTGCCAACCACGAGTTGCTCGACCTGACACCTGACGAAAGTGTCTTCGTCAACCCCGACACGCAGCTGCGCAACATTGAAGAGATGCAGATGCACGACACGCAACGCGTCCGCGCACGCACGAACTTGCCGCTGGCCCTCGAGCGAATGTCGACCATCGACCTGCCGATTCTCGTGCTGGGGCGCGATGACGATCATCTTCAGGGGATCTTCCGGCTCAGTTACGAACTGCTCGTTGAGGCCGGCAAGGAAGCCACCTGGGTTTCGTGGGACCACCCACTCCATGGATACGTCTTTCCAGAGACGGACATCAGTGGGAACGTAGTCGTCGATTCGGTCCAGAATGCAGCGATTGATGGCATCATCGAATTCCTCGACGAGCACTTGTAAGACTCCTCTCCGTAGGCTTTCGAGGCTCTCGAGATCGAGTCACCAGAAGTTGCGTTGGGGGACTACTCAGTCTGACGCAATGGCTGGTTGGAGGAGTGGCGACGAACAGGTTCCGGGAAACGCGACCAACTTCTCGAATGGAGATGACGCCGGGATCGCATGGTTTTCCAAGAAGGGTGTTGAGGGGCGTCAGTGAGAGACTTATCGTGGGACAACTGCTGTTCCGTCGCTGTGAATATCGGCAAGGGGAACTATGTCGAACACGACCGATTTGATCGATGAGCAGTTAGCGGCTTGGCGTGCGCGCAACCTGGATGAATTCATCTCCTTCTATTCACCTAGCGCGGTGATCAGGGACGGTGACGGAAACGTTTTGATGGAGGGAGAGCTCGAGATGCGTCAGGTCTACGGACCCTTGTTTCGCGACAGTCCTGATCTGCGAGTGGCGGTCCCGAGACGTATTGAGATCGGCGATTTCGTCATCGATGAGGAGCTGGTGGACGGGGCCATTCTCGAGGGAGTTCCCGGACACCAACACGTCGTCACCTTGTACCGAGTCAAGGGTTCGAAGATTTGCGAGGTCACCTTTCTGTCCTGAAGAAATCTGGTGCGACTCGCCGTGACCGGCAGTGAAGTTCCTGATGATTGGCTTGGCGCCACGCAGTGGCGCACTGACGTGGTAGTAGGTTCCAGCCATGGCGCCCGATTCGATGACGATTCGATCGCCCTTTCTGACGGCGTTGGTTTGCGCTGTCCTAGCGCTACTGGCGGTCAGATGTCTCGGGCGGGGCTCCCACCTCGCCGGTTTCGCGCCGACGAGTTCCGTCGGAGTCGAGGGCATCGCGGCACCCACGACCGTTGCAAGCTGCGGAGCGAACTGTGGTCAGTAGTGTGACAACCCTCACACTGAAGTGCGCGGAAGTCGATTCATCCCCGCCTCGAACTACGCGTATCTCGCTACCCTTTACGAAACCCCAATCGTTCTCAATGGCGCTCGTTGGGCTCGCTGTTCTTGTTCTCCCTGGCTTCAGTGCGACGATGGCTCGAGCAAATGGTGTACCTCGAGAAGCGATGGCCCATTCCGTCCAATCGCGAGCGGAGATGCCTCTGCGTGGAACACCGTGTCGCGTCTTTCCGCGCAACAACGTTTGGAACACGCCGATCACCTCGCTGCCCGTCAATGCGATGAGTTCAACCTGGCTCGCTTCGATGAGCGCTTCATCTGCGAACCTGCATCCTGACTACGGACCCTCTGGCAATCCGCTCTCCCCTTACGGGATCCCCTGGACCGTGGTGTCAAGCAAGACGGTCTTCACGCACATCTCGTTCCAAAACGCCTCCGAAAGCGACCAACGGCCCTATCCCTTGAACGGCTCGACGCCCATCGAAACAGGCTCGGATCGACACGCGCTGATGGTGGATCCGCGAGCCTCGGCGACGTCGGCGGCGTGCACGCTCTTCGAAACCTACGCCACCACATTTAGGCCCGGCGGCCGATCAACAGCGGGATCGGGGGCAACTTGGAATCTCGGCTCCAACGCGCTTCGCCCGGCCGGGCACACGTCGGCGGACGCCGCGGGCCTGCCGATCCTGCCCGGCCTCGTGAACTTCGACGAAGTCTCCGCCGGAACGCTGAACCACGCGATTCGCTTCACCGCCCAGTGCACCCAACGGTCATTCCTGTGGCCGGCTCGTCACCAAGCTGGACAGGCGAATACCCAATGCCCCCCAATGGGAGCCAGGTTTCGACTGAACTCATCATTCAGCCTGCCGATGTCGACCTGCAATCGTTTATGCCAGACAGTGGTGACGGCTATGAAGACGTACGGTCTGATCCTGGCGGACAACGGTAGTAACTGGTTCTTCCAGGGCACCGCCGACCGGCGTTGGACCTACAGCGAGGTTGACCAGCTCAAACAGATTCCGGCGGCCCAATTCGTCGCCATTGACGAATCGTGTCTGATGGTGAACGCGAACTCCGGCCAAGCTCTTCAGCCCGGAACAACGGCGTACGTCAACAAGTGTGGATCTACGGGCTTCGGCGGTTGAACCGCGTTGCGGCGAGACTAGTTCACCAATCGTTCCAGTCAATCGAGTTCGAGGACTGCGACGTATGGCTCGCTCGAGACGTCGCCGATAACTTGACGTTGATGCCAGCCGGTTCCATGGAGGATCGACCGCATTTCTCGCCGTGACACGTAAAGCCAGTCGAACCAGGGGCCAGTCAACTCTTCGTACCGGAATCGGAATCGCGCCTGACCGGGCGAGACTCCACGCTCCTTGTTCCGCCAGTAGTAGGAACGGTCGAAGCCGGGCGCTCCGCCGCAGTAGGCGTTCGTACTCTCGACGAAGATTCGCGCACCCGGTCTCGAATTACGCGCCAGACCGGTAAGAATTCTTCGGGCACGACCGGGCGTTCCGAATATTCCAAAGTTGTTGCCGAACATCACCAGGGAGTCGAATTCTTGCAGGTCGGCTCCCAGGCCTTCAATCCTTCGGCACCAGACATCTTGCACTCCGCGCAACTTCGCGGCTTGAACAGCCAGGGGAGAGGTGTCCAGGCCGACCACTTCGAAGCCGCGGTCTTGTAGGGCCAGAGCCACTCGACCGGCGCCGCAGCCAACGTCAAGGACGCGCCCGCGAAGATGGCGTAGGGTCCGACGCTCCGCGAGCGGCCAATCGGTGGGGCCGGACAGATAGACCTCCGGACCCGCTCCAACCTGAGTGAATCCATCGTCGCGTTCCAGCACCTCGGGTGTTAGTCCTCCGTTGGCCCAATCCAGGAGAGCCCGTCCGAAGACATCGCTGCTGCGGGTCATATGGGAAAGGGTCGCTCTCGATGCCAACTTCCCCCACGGTGTTCGGCGGCCCATGGCGGCATCCGGAGCTCGAAAGACGACACGGTTCGGTCCAGTTCGCTGATCGATAGGAAATGCCTTGGCGCGAGCGATCCAGCATTCAACGACCGGGAATGTCCGGATTGAATGATCATTTGGCCTTCGTTGCCTTGGTCGCTTCAGCCAGATGATGAACCTCGAAGGTGGCGTGTCCCCGGCCAGAGGTCATAGTCCGAAGCTGGAGCCCATATCGGTGGAGCTCGACCTCGGGAACGTGAGCGGTCACCACGGAGTTCATGCGCTCGTCCTGCTGGGTGCTGATTACTCGACCCCTGCGCACCGACAGGTCATTAAGGACATCTCCGAGATTCTCGGGAGGTACGACGGCGGTCACTACCATCACTCGCTCGAGGACCATCGTGCCGGCCTGTTCCAGTGCCGCGCGAAGGCCCAGCGACGCAGCGGTCTCGAAAGCGGCCTCTGACGAGTCGACGCTGTGGAACTTCCCATCGTGGAGGGTGATCCTGAGCCCCACCACGGGATGACCCTGCGGCCCGCCGTGGGCCATGGCCTTTTCGACGCCGTGGCGCACCGCTCCGATGAACTGTCGTGGCACGGCGCCACCGACCACGGCGTCGATGAACTCCAGGGGCGCCGTCGGCTCGATCGGCTCGATCTTCAGATTGACGACCGCATACTGACCGTGCCCCCCGGTCTGCTTCTTGAGGCGCCCCTCGGTATCGCGCGCCGCACGTATGGTCTCGAACAGTGCGACCGAAGGTGGCGCGGTGTCGACGTTGATGTTGAAACGGCGATTGAGTCGTTCGAGTGTCACCTGCAGGTGGACGTCACCCATCACGTCGATCACCAGTCGCCGAGAGACGGGGTCGTGGCGCACGCCGAGGGACGCGTCCTCCTCGGCCAAACGGTGTAGGGCCGAAGCAATCTTGTCGTCCTCGTCGTGCGACCCGCTGACCAGGGCGACCGATAGGGCCGGCAGGGGAGCCGGCACCGGCGGGGCCGTCAGGTTCCTTCCCCGGGTGGCGAGAACGTCCCCAACGACGACGTCGTTCAGCTTGGCTATGGCCACAACATCTCCGGCGACGGCCCGGTCGGTCGGCCTCAACTTGGTGCCAAAGAGATGGTTGATCGAATGGATGCGCTCCTCGGATCTCGTTCGAACGTTGACGAGGCTGAGGTCCTGGACCAGCGTCCCCGAGACCACCTCGAAAACGACGATCCGCCCGACGTAGGGGTCCACGATGATCTTGAAAGCCCGCAGGACCAGGTCTGCGTCAGCGTCCCTGGCCAACTCCACGTCGGTGCCGTCCTCGGTCAACGTTATCGGTCGGCTCTCCGCGATCTCGTCGAGCAACGTGGCCAGTCGGTCGATGCCGATGCCACGGATCGCCGAACCGCAGGTGAGAGGCACTGCGCCGGCGGCGCTCATCAGATGTCCGAGGACCGACTCCAACTCATCGAGAGAGGGCTCTTCGCCCGCGAGGTACTTCTCGGTGAGCGAGTCGTCACCGACGACGATGGCCTCCATCAGACTTGAGCGAACACGGCTTTCCAGGTCGACCAACTCAGCGGGGATCGGCAGCGACTTCGGCTTTCCCGTGCTGTAGGTGATCGCAACGTCGCCGAGCAGGTCGACGATTCCCTCGGCCGTCGGGCCCTCACCCAACGGGAGTTCCAGGGGCGCGAGGATCGGGCCAATCATCCCCTCGAGGGAGTTGAGAGTGGACGCATAGTCCGCGCGCTCCGCGTCCAGTGCGTTGATGAAGACAACCACTGGTACGCCGGATCTCTGGATGATGTCCCACAGCACCTCGATCTCGGCCGTGGCCCTCGGCACGGCGCTCACCACCAGCACAGCGACGTCAGCGACCTCGAGCGCGCGCTGCACGTCGCCGTGGAAGTCGATGAATCCGGGAGTGTCGAGTATCGTGAGCTTGTCGTCGCCGATCCAGATCGGCGCCATCGATATCCCGAGCGACATCTGGTGCCTGCGCTCCTCGGGGTCAGCCCCGCAGAGCGTGGAACCGTCCTCCACCCTTCCCGGACGCTCGAGCCCCCCGGAGGAGAACACGAGTGCTTCGAGTAGTGAGGTCTTGCCCACGCCGCTCGGTCCGACGAGAGCGACCGTTCGGGCCTTCGGATGGAGAGTTGCGACCATGACGCCTCGATTCAAACGTGTTGGATGAAACCAAGATATCTATAACACGCGAAGAGCGTGGCATGCCGGTCCACGCTCGGCGCGCCAGATTGAAGTGGTCGCGTTCGAACTCTGGGACGATCCGTCAAGGCGGGACAAGCCGCTGGCAGAACGTGGCAGCGAAGATTGCGGTCGTCTCGCGGGCGAATGTCCTCGATTGGACATACGACGTTGCCCGGTCACGACGTTGCACCCGCGACTGAGCGAAGATTATGCACATGATCGAACACCGGGACGTTTCGCTGGCCAAGAAGTTGGGGGTCGTCGACGGATCAACCGTGGTGGTGCTGGCCCAGCCCCAGGGGCTGACACTCCAGTTTCCCACTGGTGTGGTGGTGAGGCGGCGATCCATCGACCACGCAGACGTCGTCCTGGGATTCTTCCGCAGTAAGGCGCAACTGGATCGCAGGATTCATGACTTGGCCGGATCGGTGTTTCCAGCCGGCGGCCTCTGGATAGCGTGGCCCAAGCGAGCGTCATCCATTCCCACTGACATCACCGACCACGTAGTGCGAGAACTGTCGCTGCACGTGGGACTCGTCGACAACAAGGTCTGTGCAATCGATCGTGATTGGACGGGACTGCGCCTCGTTTGGCGGCGCGAGTATCGCTGAACCGGGTCAGGAGGAGCAAAGGTCTGATCATGATCGGCGGCAACTCACTACAATTCTCAGAAGGTCTACGTGTGGTTCCCGAGTCACGGGGGATATCCGCACCGACATTCGCGAAGGAGCGAAAAGTGTTCAAAGTCATTGTGGTGGGCGCGGATGGATCCGTCACGGCACGGCGTGCCGTCGAAGCGGCGAGTGAGATGGCTCAATTCTCCAAGGGCATCCTGCACATCGTCACAGCCTTCGGCTCGAAGGCTTATGCCGAAGGTTCGCGACCAGACGAGTTCAAACACATCAACACCGATGGCGAGGTCGACGCCCTGCTCCAGGAACTCTCCTTCATCGCCAAGAAACGCGGTCTCGAGCCGGTTCTCCACGCGGTCAAAGGTGCCCCGGCGGAGGTCTTGATCGAGTTGGCCGACAAGGTCGACGCCGACCTCGTGGTGGTTGGCAACCGAGGGATGAAGGGCGTACGCAAGGTTCTCGGCAGCGTTCCCAATTCCGTTGCGCACGGGGCCAACTGCTCGGTGGCGATCATCGACACCACGGTCGACCCAACCGTCAATCAGTGATCGGGAATCCCAAGGAAGCTCAATGCGATCGTCGTGACTACTGACTCAGCGTTACGACGATCAGTACGTTGCGACCCCGTAATTACTCTTGGGTCCAGTGCATGGCCGTGTTGCTCAGTGACATAGTCCCCTAGTGGATCCGAACGCGATAGCGCCAGAATTCGATTAGTTGGTGCTTTCTCGTGAATGGAGCTGACTATGGATTTCGTGCGTTGGTTCAAGGACATTCGGCTTTCGGATGCTCCGCTGGTCGGGGGCAAAGGCGCCAACCTCGGCGAGTTGACGGCGGCGAAGTTGCCAGTGCCGCCAGGGTTCGTCGTCACGTCGGACGCCTATCGGTTCGCCTTGGAGTCCGCCAAGATCGCACAGCCACTGGAGGATCTCTTCCGGAGCGTCACCGCTTCGAGCACCGCCGATCTGGCCGCGCTCTCCACTAAGGCCCAAGCGTTCATCACATCGATCGCGCTGCCCGAGAACGTGCGCGACTCAATCCTGGACGCCTACCGCGAACTGGGTTCCAACGCCATCGTGGCAGTCAGATCGTCGGGTACGGGTGAGGATTCGGGCGACACCTCGTTCGCAGGTATGAACGCGACGTTCACGAACGTGACGGGGGAAGACGAACTGCTGGCGAGCGTGGTGAAGTGTTGGGCCTCCCTCTACGGTTCGCGAGTCATATCCTACCGATTGACCCGGGCGATCTCCGAGGTTCCCGCGATGGGCGTCATCGTCCAGGAGATGGTCGCGTCAGAGAGATCAGGCGTGATGTTCACGGCGGACCCGTCCACCGGAGACGTCGGACGAATCGTCATCGACGCCGCCTTCGGTCAGGGCGAGGTGGTCGTCAGTGGGGAAGTCGAATGCGACACCTACATCTTGGCCAAGACCGGACCCACCTTGATTATGGCCAGGGTGGGGACCAAGGACTTCAAATTGGTTCGAGGTCCCGACGGCAACGACCTTCACGTCGACTTGACAGTGGAGGAAGGTTCGAAGAGAGTCCTCAGCGACGAGGAGGCGGTGGCGCTGGGCCGATTGGGGCTGGCGGTCGAGGCGCACTACGGTTCACCCCAAGACACCGAATGGGCGATCGCGGACGGCAATCAGTACCTCGTGCAGTCGAGGCCGATCACCACGCTTGCCGCAGCGGCGCCGTCGGCCGTGGGGACTCAGCGCAGCAAGCCGCTCATCCAGGGTCTGGCGGCCTCGTCGGGCCGGGCAACTGGACAGGTGAGGATTCTCGACACTCCCGACCAGGGCGACCAGTTGCTGAACGGTGAGATCTTGGTGGCTCGAATGACGAGTCCTGACTGGGTTCCCACGATGCGCCGGGCGGGTGCCCTCGTTACCGACGGGGGAGGCACCACGTGTCACGCGGCGATCGTGTCACGTGAACTAGGGGTCCCCTGCGTTGTCGGTGCTCGTGTCGCCACCACAGTCCTGCGGACCGGGGAGTTGGTGACGGTTGATGGCACTGAGGGTGCGGTCTATGAAGGTGCAGTGCCATCGTCTGGTGCTGCGGGCGGATTCCTCGAAGTGGAGCGGACGGTCGGTGTGTCGACTCGAGCGTCGGTCAATTCGGCGATGCCGCTCGCGACCAAGCTCTACGTGAACCTGGCGTTCGCCGAGCACGCCGAGGAGACAGCTGCACTGGACGTAGACGGGGTCGGACTGTTGCGCGCCGAATTCATGGTGACCGATGCACTCGGTGGAGCGCACCCAAAGTTGCTCATTGAGCGGGGTGAACAGAAGGTCTTCGTCGACAAGATGGCGGCGTCATTGCTGCAGATAACCCGGGCCTTCGGGAATCGCCCAGTGGTGTACCGGAGTATCGATTTTCGGACCAACGAGTTCTCCAACCTGGAGGGTGGTTCGCGCTTCGAGCCAGCGGAGGAGAACCCGATGATCGGCTATCGCGGCTGCTATCGCTACGTTCGAGATCCCGAGGTCTTCCGCCTCGAACTCGACGTTCTCACCAAGGTCCGCGAGGAGTCCTCGAACTTGATCTTGATGATCCCCTTCGTGCGCACCAAGTGGGAACTCGAGGCCTGCATGGAACTCATCCACGAGAGTCCGGTCGGTGACGACCTGGCGGTCTGGGTGATGGCGGAGGTCCCGTCGGTCGCCTACCGGATACCCGAATACGCCGAAATGGGGATCTCGGGAGTGTCGATCGGGAGTAACGACCTGACGCAACTCATGCTCGGGGTGGACCGTGACTCCCAGGTATGCGCCGAGTTGTTCGACGAGTCTGATGCGGCGGTGTTGGACGCGATCGAACGGATCGTCACGCAGAGTCACCACGCCGGGATTACGTCTTCGCTTTGCGGGCAGGCGCCATCCAACCATCCTGAGTTCGCCGAGCACCTGGTTCGCTACGGCATCACCTCGGTGTCGGTCAATCCCGATGCGGTGGAGGCCGCGCGCCACACCATCGAGCGCGCCGAGTGGCGTCTACTGCTGGAGCGAGTGGATCCAGAGCATCGCGAACGCCTCGTCTCGACGAGGGTGCGCTAGTTCACGTTGAAAGGTGATGCCAGATGCAACGATGCTTGAACATCAATTTCGGGATACCCCGGCTGGACCTTTGAGATGGTGCCGCGGTGCGTAGCCCGCCAATTCTTCAAGATTGAGTCTGGTCGGCCCCGGGCGAAGTGAACCTCGGCGGAATGTCCGCTCAGTGCCATTGATACCAATCGACGTCCGCGTCGGGGTACTGGTCGTGGATGCGCGAGTGGCCGGCGTCGTTATCGTGCGACGGTGGAAGGGTCGTCGCTGGACCAACTGAGTTTGTCGGCGTGGACCCGCTGGCTGGACTCAAGTTCGAAGCCAATGTCGTGGTCGTGAGACGACCCGAACCACCGCTGGCCGGACTGCCGTTGGCACCTCGGCCTAGGAGCAACACCGCGGTCGTCACCGCGGCGAGTGAGATCACCACCAATGTGACCCGCTTGATCACTTGGAGCGTCTTCATCGAGCGACGCTGCTCACTCTTGGGAGGATGGAGGGGTAGGCGGATTGCACGAGTTCAATATAGGACCATTCATGACGGGTCCCGCGACCGGGACTCACGGTCTGCGCCGATCGCTTGTTCTCAAGGGATCGGGCGGCGGAAGTAATGGATGATTGCGGTAGTGCGACCACCGGAGAGCCCGAACCAGTAGGCGCCGACTTCGGTGATCGGAACGGCCATGAAAAGTTCCCAATCCTCGGCCGGCAGCTCAGTGATCACTTCACCGAGTTCCCGCCAGCCCTTCTTCTGCACTCGTATGTATCGCATGGTGTACTCGAACGTCACGTCATCAACCTATCCCTGCGGTGACGAGACAGCCCCAATCCTTTGGCCCTGGGGCAACTGATCGGCTCGAGGGATAGTCCGGATGTCCCGAAGGCGTCACCCGCCTACAGTTTGCGCTGTCGCCACGTCCTCGGAGTGCGATTCGTGCCGAAGCGCTTGACACCCTGGTCGGCCAGTAGGGCGGCAGCCGCGGCGAAGGCGAATGAACCGACGATGTCGATCGGGCTGTGGATGTGGGCGGAGACCCGAGCACCGCCGATCAGTGCGGCGATGGCGAGCAACACGAAACCAATCGCCCGAGAGTAGACCAGCATCGTGAAGCCTAGGAACGACGCCAGTAGCGCGTGGTCCGACGGGAAGCCGTTGTCGTTGGCGTGGGGAATCAGAGGTTTGACACCGGTTCGTGCGAAGGGTCGGGTGTCGTAGAAGTAGTGGGCTCCGATTCGGGCCAGGACTAGGGCGATCGCACCACCGATCACCAATCTCAGGCCGAGTCCGACCTTGTCGCGCCTAGATGCTGTCAGCCAGTAGAGCCCAACGACGGCGACGCTCAGGTACAGGAAGTACTTGGCGACGAAGACGATCATGGAATTCACGACACCACCTTAGGTTCCTCGTGAACGCTGGGCTCGACTGGGCACTACGAGATTGACATTGTGACGAAGTCGCGCGAATACGTCGGTTGGAAGAACCGCCAAGGTGTCTGGATCATGTTCGAGAGCAGGTCCGTGCCGTTGGCGGGCCTGGCCGGACCGTGGGCGAGAACGGGTCGGTACGAGGCGAAGACGGGCCACAGGGGGTTCATGTCGAGGGTCATGGCCCTTACCGCGCCAGCCCGGACCAGTATTGCCGCCAGGTCCACGATGTTCATCGGACCGGCGACGTACACGAGCGCTCCGGCGTTGGTGACCCCCAGCCCCGAGCGCCACGTCGTGACCTTCGAGTTGAGACTGGCGCCCCAAACCGAGACGTCGTTGGGGTTGAGGCCGCCTACGGCACGTCCGTGGTCCACCAGGAGGTTCAGGTTCTGGCGGACGGCGATCACCGAAGGGTTCATGGACACGTCGCGGCCCCACCGACCCACGGTGGCGAGACCGTTGCGGTAGATGACCAGCGAGGCCGCCCCTATCCTCAGCGGGGCGACCATCCTTCCCTCGCTCAGGTACCCGCCCTTGGAAGCCTTCAAGAGGAAGCCACCGTTGAAGGCGGCCACCAGGGTCCTCGAAGCCGATGGCGAAATCGGGGCAGTAAGGGTCCACCCCGTCCCGCCGGGGCTGAGGCTTCCCGAGTAGAGGCGCGCGTGCAGAAGCGATGTGTCCATCCAGGCCACACCCGCGACGACCGAGTGATCATCGGGGAGTCGGATCGTCGTCGTGTAGACCGCTGGGTGGCCGTTGACCAAGCGTCCGGCGGCGTGCCAAACGCCCTCACCAGCGAGCGCGGGCGCTACCAGCGCTGTGAGATTCGTTGGCGGTGCCAGATTCCGTGTTGCGCCAGCCACCGAAGGGCTGGAGAAGAGCAGGGTCGCGAGAGTGGCCATTGCGACGGCGGGGGTTGCCAGTGACCATCTGCACCGAGGGCGAGGCAACGCGACGCCCCTGTCCTTGATTCCCGTGGCCGCGGTAGATCCATACACCTGAAAGTTGGATCCTGGATCCGCGGGCGAAACACTTCTGCGCTGCATTGGGACAACCTACGGCGCGCCGGGGCGCCGTTCGCGGAATCTTGGCGAATCCTTAGACATCAATTAGGCGAACGACGGCGCTCCAGATCTAGAGACGGCCGATCGGTGAGTTGGAACTGTGGATTCTCTCGTGGCAGGCCCGGCATAGGAGCATGCAGTTGGCGACATCGTCTGCCGCTTCGCCGCTCAACTCCCTCTTGTGGTGGAACTCCTTGCCGGCCACTCGGCACTGCCCGAAGTGCGGACAGGTGTCGAGAGTGCATTCGCACGTGCCCCGGGCCCTCTGGCGGACGAGGCGCATTGTGGACTCTGAGAACATTGGCACTTCTCCCTGGACTTTGGGACTGCCTTGATGAATCGATCCAATTGTCCCACAACCTCAAGAACCGGTGGGGTCAGTCCGTGGCGCCAGTGCTGAGTTCACCACCGAACAGGGCGTAGCCACCCTTGCCACTGCGCTTGGCTTGGTAGAGGGCCATGTCGGCGTGGCGAATTACGTCCGCGCGGTCCACGTTCTGTGCGTCCCAGACGGCGAGTCCGATCGTCGCTCGCTGCATGATCTTGACGTCGGCAACGTCGAAGGGTTCGTTCAGTGTGTCGATGAGACGCTGAGCGACGCCTTGAGGACCCCGTTCGTCACTCCAGCCCTCCGCCAGGTAGAGGAACTCGTCACCACCGAATCGACACAAGGTGTCGGTGTCGCGTGTGACGGTCTCGAAGCGCTTTGCCACCTCGATCAGCAGCGTGTCACCGACTAGATGCCCGAAGGCGTCGTTCACGTTCTTAAAATCGTCGAGGTCGATGAGCAACAACGCGAACGATCCACCCGTTCGTTTCAGACGCGACAGGGTCAGATTCAGACGGTCCTCGAACAGGGCTCGATTGGCGAGACCGGTGAGCGGGTCGTGGAGGGCCTGGAAGGAGAGTTCCGCGGTCAACGCCTTCTCCTCGGTGATGTCGCGCTCGGAGATTATGAAGTAGCGGACTTCGCCGTCCTCGTCGATGACCGGAGACTTCGAGACCTCGGCGAAGATAACCCGGCCGTCGCGGTGGATGTATCGCTTTTCGTAGCGCACGTGGCTCACGTTGTTCTGCATGATCCTCTCGTGACTGGCCTCGGTGATCCCGACGTCTTCGGGGTGGGTGAAGGGCTTGGAGTCGAATCCCAGAAGCTCTTGACGGGAGCGACCGACCATCTGGCAGAAGGCGTCGTTGGCTCGAACGATGCAGTCCTCAAGGTTGGTGATGATCATCGGGGCCATGTTGTCCTCGAAGGCGAGCCGGAACTGCAGTTCGGCTTCGTGGCGGGCCTGTTCGGCCAACCGCTTCGCGCTGCTGTCGCGGATCGAGGCGATCGCCCACTTGTGCCCTTCGAAATTCAACGGCGTGAGAGCGAAGTCGATTGGAAGCTCGCTGCCGTCCTTGCATAACACCGAGAGGTCCTGGTCACTCCAGACGAGTCGAGTGCTCGGATCACGCGCCACTTCATTGCGAGCGACGAATTCCAAGTCGCGGTGACGGGACGGAATCAGCATTTCGACGTTCTGACCCTCGAGTTCTGCACGCTCGTAGCCCGTGAGGGCGGAGAGCAGATTGTTCACGTGGCGGATTACTCCGTGACCGTCGAGTAGGGCACTTCCGTCGGGCAGTGCTTCGAAGATGCTTCGCCAGGAGAGTGATTCCCCATCAGACATCCCCATCACCACCTCCTCAGTCTCCCGATATCTATCTGCCTCCAGGACCCTTGATTCGAGTCTGTCACACTTCTAGGACATCCAATGGCTGTCCACGTCAGCGGACCTGGCTGCTGTCGAGAGCCTTCAATCAGCCGCTTCGGGTTTGGCGCATTGACTATGGCGAGGTCCCGGACCGATGTGTTCTGGGCCGAGGCGTCCGGTTACTACCATGTCCCTAGCGAGGTGGAGAGTGTCTCAGTTGATTTTTACGGCCTTCAGCAACCGGACCGACGCGGTCCAGCTGGCCGACGAGGTTGGCGCTCGATTGCGCGAAGAGGGCATCAATTCTGACGTCCATCTGCTGGATCGAGTCGACCAGCCCGCACCTGACGCCGAAGCCCTCGTCGTCAGCCTGGGTGGTGACGGAACTTTCCTCAAGTCAGCTCGGCTGGCCCATCGAGTGGGCGCCAGCGTGCTGGCGGTCAACCTGGGCCGCCTGGGGTTCTTGCTCAATGTTCCTTCGACCGAGATCGTCGAAGAGATACAGCGAGCCCTGCGCGGCCACCAGGTGGCTGAACGACTGGCGTTACAGATCACGGTGTCGGGCACCGAGCTTGA
>Ga0075029_100000540_pt1 | contig 21769 bp, 23 predicted proteins | sample LitLauG_LLR_2013_FD_71391 | JGI IMG/M metagenome (GOLD analysis project Ga0075029, IMG submission 71391) | Freshwater sediment microbial communities from North America - Little Laurel Run_MetaG_LLR_2013 | ecosystem: Environmental > Aquatic > Freshwater > Creek > Sediment | place: USA... | reverse complement strand
CAGTCCAGGTGATGGGCTTCCAATCCGGGGCCAGGACCAGCCGTGCGCCGGCGTTAGCAACTTCCACGCGATTGCCGCCTGGTTCATAGACGTAAAGAAAAAAAGTCTGCTGGACAGCGTGCTTGTGAGGACCGGTTTCGATAAAGACACCGTTCTCCAGGAAAATGTCGGCGGCCTTCAGAATGTCCTCCCGACTATCCAGCGCATAGGTGAGATGATGAAACCTGCCTTTCACTCCATGCGCTTCCTTCGTGTAGGCAAAATCGTAGCTCTTGTTGGTACAGGTGAGCCACATTCCGGCTTCCGTGCCGTCGTTCAGAACGATGCGTTCGGTTAGCCGAAAACCCAGATATTTCTCGAAGAACTCCCGATTTGCTTTGACATCAACGGCAAGACAATTGAAGTGGTCAAGCCGCCGCACACCGACACCGCGCGCCGGATAGCGTTGGGCCTGATTTTTAAGGGCTGGGCGCAGATGCGAAGGGGCATCGTACCATTCCGTCTCATAGTAGATCTCGATGAGATGCCCGTCGGGATCGTGGAATTGATAGGCCGGTCCATGACCCAGCTCTCCCTCATGCCAGCCCACTTCAAAACCTGAACCTTGCAGCGCCTTCACGCGCCGCTCCAGAGCTTGTGGACTGCGAGCTCGAAAGGCCGCATGTCCAAGACCGGAGGTGTGCGATCCGGTCAGCTTCAGCGAGTAACGTTCATAGTCATCCCACGCCCGCAGGTAAACCGAATTGCCTTGTCGCCCACTCTCCGTCATCCCGAGAACATCGACAAAGAATTTGAGGCTCGCTTCGGGTCTTGGAGTGAACACTTCCAAATGCGCCAAGTGGGCCAAATCCATGACCGGTTCTTCGTGCATGACGTACTCCTTTGGTCTCAAGATGTGTTCCGGCCGCGGCGTTGCCGCCGTAATTCGCGGCGACCTTGTGATCCGCCGACGGGGTCACCGAGGCTCCATGCCATGTCGTCTCTTGGATGCATTCGAGTCCTTGGACGTCAGATAGCTGACAAGATCCATCGCCCCACGTTCGTTGAGAGCCTTCGAACCCACGCCGCACGAGAACAGGGTCAAGGATTGGATTTCGCGAGGCAATGGTCCGGCGATCACTATGCCCGGCACATCCAGAAGTTCGCTCTCCTGCTGGAATCCGAGTTCGGCTTCGCCACGCGCCAGCAAAGCTCCGACCGGGATGCCGGCAGGTGCTTGAACAAGCCGCTCTGACATCACTCGATCTATGTCCCACTTCTCGAACAATTTGAGCAAATGGGTGCCGCTTGGCCCTGTCGAATAACAAATGGACCGCGCTTGCATGATTGCGGCCTTCGTGGTCGCTTCGTCGGTCAGAATGGGAAGCGCTGCTCCGGATCGTACCGCTACGGCAATCGCCGACTCAGCGAAGCCTGCGCGACTTCCCGATTTGACATGCCCCTCTGCTTCCAGGCTCCTCATGACATCATCTGCAAGTATGACGATATCGAACTGCTCCCCGGTTCGAACTCGGCGCGTCGCATCTACCCCGCCAACAGATTCGATCGCCACCGACTGACCTGTTTTGCGCTGGTATTGTTCCTTCAGATCCGCCAGAACTCGACGGGTTGCCATTGAAGAAATGCCGACAATATCTTTCGCCATCGCTCAGCCCTGCAGTTCCCCATACGGTCAGTCGTTCAATCGATATATCTGAGCCCGGCTTTAGCCAGCGGCTCTCGCATGCCGTACAAATCGAGACCCAGGACGCCGGAGGCGAGCTTTTCCCGCTTGCCGGCTTCGTTCGCTTCCCGCGCCGCCGCCGCGTCATGGGTCTTTTGAGCCCAGTCGGCGGGAACGACGACGACCCCGTCATCGTCGGCGACGATCGCATCGCCCGGATTGACTGCGACGCCAGCGCAGACGATCGGAATGTTCACCGAACCGATCGTCGCCTTGACCGTGCCCTTCGCACTCACGCATTTGCTCCAGACAGGGAAGCTCATTTCAGTCAATACTTTCACGTCGCGCACGCCAGCGTCGATGATCAGTGCTCGCGCGCCACGCGCCTTGAAGCTGGTCGCGATCAGGTCGCCGAAATAGCCGTCGGTGCATTCGGCGGTGATTGCCGCAACGACGATATCGCCCGGCTGGATTTGCTCGGCGACGACATGCAGCATCCAGTTGTCCCCCGGATGCAGCAGCACAGTCACCGCGGTTCCTGACACCTGCGCGCCCGGATAGATCGGTCGCATATAAGGCTTCATCAGGCCGACGCGCCCCATTGCCTCGTGCACGGTGGCGGAACCGAATTGCGCGAGCCGATCCACCGCCGTGCGGTCGGCCCTCTTGATGTTACGCTTAACAATGCCGAGCTCGGTCATGATCTATCGTCCTCCAGCCTTCAGCGCCGCATCGAGGCGCGGATAAACGCGCCGCGCATTACCCTCGTATATCTTCTGACGGGCTTCGGCGTTAAGATTTGCCGTTGCCTCTATGTAGCGCTTCGTATCATCGTAATTGAACCCTGTCTCGGGATCGATTCCGCGTACCGCGCCGACCATTTCGCTCGCGAACATAATGTTGTCGACCGGAATTACCCTGGTGAGCAGATCTATGCCGGGTTGATGATAAACGCAGGTGTCGAAAAATACGTTCTTGAGAAGATGCTCGCGCAACAACGGCTTGTTGAGCGCCTGGGCTAATCCGCGATAGCGGCCCCAATGATAGGGCGCGGCACCGCCTCCATGGGGGATCACGAACCGCAGTGTCGGGAAATCCTTGAACAGATCGCCCTCGATCAGCTGCATCACGGCCGTCGTGTCGGCGTTGATGTAATGTGCGCCCGTCGTATGAAAGCAGGCGTTGCAACTGGTCGAGACGTGTATCATCGCCGGAATGTCGTGTTCGACCATTTTCTCGTAGATCGGATACCAGTGCCGGTCGGTCAACGGCGGGCTTTTCCAATGACCTCCCGAAGGATCAGGGTTGAGATTGATCGCCACGAAGCCATATTCCCGTACGCACCTCTCGAGTTCCCCAACACACGTCTTCGGATCGACGCCTGGCGATTGAGGGAGCATCGCAGCACCGACAAAGCTGTCGGGAAAAAGCTTGCCGACCCGCCAACAAAGCTCGTTGCAGATCGCAGCCCAGATCGACGATACCTCGAAATCGCCGATGTGATGGGCCATGAAGCTGGCACGCGGACTGAATATGGTAAGATCGATGCCCCGTTCCTTCATCAGCCGGAGCTGGTTGTCAATAATGGACTCGCGCAGCTCGTCGTCGCTGATTTTCAAATCCACTGCTTTTGGCTTTACGGATGCATTCTTGATCCCTGCAATCTGTTGATTGCGCCAATTCTCCAGCGCCTTGGGCGCCGTGGTGTAGTGGCCGTGTATGTCGATTATCATTACTATTGCGCTCCAAAAACAAGGACAGTGCATACTATCAGGAATCTGCCCGGCTTGCCGGTGCCGTTTGAAACGTGCTCGAAAAGCCGCAGCCTGATCCCAAGGGCAGGCGTTTCGCGTCTGCTGTCTCTCGCAGTCAATGAGAGACCTCGTGGCGAGGGGGATGGCGGATTCATTTGCGCGAATTCCGCGGCTACCATTGCAAACCGGCCGGTCAAAGCAGAACATCCGCGGGAGCCAATACCGGGAGAAAAGCAATGAAGGTCCTTGCCGCGACACTTGCCTTGCTGGCTTCAGCTCCTGCCGCCGCCCAAGAGTGCCAGACGTGCTCAATGGCCGACGCCTGCACAAAGACATATCTCAAGGCAACATCGGAAGTCCAAAAGGCCACCAAGCAGGCTATCCGAGATTGGAAACAGAATCTCGACAGAAAGGCCTCCGCAGAATTCTCAAGCAAGGGCATAGCCGCACTACAAGACGCCATGGAGTCTCAAGTTCGTTTGGAGCTTGAGCGCCTGAAGGAGTGCCTGGCCAAGATCAGGTAACTGCGTCCGTCGGCGCCAGCGCCTCGTTGTGCTGCAGGTGATAATGGCAGTTCAGAGCGCGAACGAAGTTGGACGGAATTCACTAGCGACAGGGTCGATTTCGCAGGTGACAGGGAATACGCTGGAATCGATTGTTTGAGGCCAAACCCAGCTCGACCGGTCTGCTGGCGCCAAATAACATAGGAGGTACATGAGAAAGGCAGACCGCAGCGCTAAAAATTGCTGCCAGGTCCTCGCGATCAAGGATAGGTTCATCGCGGGGCATATCGGAACCTGTTGGGGCAAAGCGCAGGCTTTCCTCCGCGCACGGTCATTTCATAGCTAGGTGTTATGGACTAGAGGGAGGTGAAAGTGCCGAGACCATCGAGTGCTTCAGACCTGGTGCTCTTCCCTCAGCAACCCGCCCTGCAACTGATTTATGACACAGCTCCGATCGGCCTCGCTTGCCTGTCGCCAGACTGCCGATACCTGCAGATCAATCAGCGCCTCACCGAGATCTGCGGTATTTCCGTGGAAGAACACCTTGGTCGCTTTGTTCGGGATTGCGTCCCGGCGCTCGCGGACTCCGTCGAGGCGATCGTACGCTCGATCATCGAGACCGGCGAACCGGTGATTGGAGTTGAGGTCGCAGGGCAACGCGCCGACCGGGTCGAGGAGCGCTACTGGGTGACCTATTGGCATCCGCTGCGCGCGCCGAGCGGCGAGATCGTCGCAGTCAATGTCGCGGCCGAAGAGATCACCGAGCGCAAACGGGCCGATCAGCAGATTCGCGGCGCCAGGGACGCGGCAGAAACCGCTCTTCGGCGCCTTCGGGAGACCCAGGATTCCCTGATCGAGGCCGAAAAGCTCGCCGCACTTGGCCGGATGGTGGCGGGCATCGCGCACGAAGTGAACAGCCCCGTCGGCATCAGTCTGACGGTTGCCTCCACGCTGCAGCAAAAGGCGGCGCAATTCGCGGCGGAGGCCGCGCGCGGGGATCTCAGACGTTCGAGCCTTAACGTGTTCCTGGACCTGGTACATGATGCTACTGCCCAACTCGTGAGCAACTTGAAACGCTCCGCCGAACGGATTCAATCCTTCAAGCAGGTGGCGCTTGATCAGAGTCAGTCGCATCGGCGTATTTTCGACGCGAGCGAGTTGACCGAGCAGGTTCTGTCGCATTTTACGCGGGAAATGCGCGGGCGCGCCGTCACGCTCAGCCTTTGCTGCGAGCCCGATCTCGTGATGGACAGTTATCCCGGACCGTTCGGGCAGGCCCTGACACATCTCGTCGTCAATGCCATCTCCCATGCATTCCCGCAAGGACGCAACGGAACGATCGATGTCAGGGTAAGGCGGGCGGAGGCGGATCATATCGAGGTGCTGGTGGCAGATGACGGCTGCGGTATGGCGCCGGAAGTCAAGCGGCTCGCATTCGATCCGTTTTTCACCACCCGCCGGCAGTACGGCGCAACGGGCCTTGGCTTGCACGTCGTGTACAACATCGTCGCGGAACGACTGGGCGGGCGGCTTGTCCTCGACAGCGAGCCCGGTCGAGGAACTACCGTCCAGCTTGTTTTGCCGCGCGCCGCGCCAAGTCCGGACTAGATTCCAATCTGTACTCCAAAGCGAACTGCCTTGGGCGGCAATTCACGCACGTTCGCACCTGAGCTGGCGGCTTTGTCAAAAGCGCCCGCGGAGGGCATTTGTTGTCGTTGCGACTTCCGGCTTCGATCACGCCTTGGCCGCGACCACCTCCACTTCCACGAGCAAACTCGGCCATACGAGTTGAGGAACGACAAGCAACATGGAGGCCGGCCTTGCTGCACCCAAAAAGCGGTTACGCACCTGTGCATACGCCTTCAAATCCTCGGCACGCGTCAAATACTGCGTCACCTTGACGATGTCATCGACCGTCATTGCCGCCGTCGACAAGACGTGAAGCACGTTCTCCCATGCCTGTTCGCTCTGACCGACGATATCGGTCGGGATCTTGCTTGCATCGACAAAACCCGGCGTTCCGGACGTCATCAGCCAACGAAGGTTCGGTCCCGCCTCAATTGCGTCGCTATACAAGCCGATTTGTTTGGCGACTCCGACGTCACGCACGATGTGGCTCATGATTCCCCGTCCTTATCTCGTTCGGCCTGCCCGAGATCGCAACGATCCGGACCACCGCAAATACTCGTTCCTTATCATCTCAAGGACGCGTTGGCTGCCTGCTGGGCGCGCGCTACAAGCCGGGAAAGCGACAGCGCTCGTTAGCAATATGGCTACATTGTGGTTGGTGCGGGCATCTTGTTGATTCCAGAGTGGCTTTGGCTCGGAAGTCCGCATGCCAGACAGACGGCTGCAAAATACTGGCGGTCACGCAAGGGGCACAAACGTCGGGCCATTTTCTGCCTCCCGTGTTAAGGATCGAACGGGACAAATTGGAGAACGTCAGTGCTACAGCCCGATGCGGTGGCGAAACGACATTTTCAACTCGTCCTGATCAAACCGTCTCACTACGACGACGACGGATACGTGATCCGGTGGTGGCGCGCAATGACCCCGTCGAATTCGCTTGCCGCCGTGTACGGCATCGCCGCCGATTGCGCTGAGCGGCGGGTGCTTGGTGCGGACGTAGCCATAGACATCGAAGTAATCGACGAGACCAACACGCGTGTCGACGTCCCGGCACTGCTGTCCCGCTTCAGGTGTCACGACAATTTCGGATGCGTCGCGCTGGTTGGCGTTCAATCAAATCAATATCCCCGCGCCCTCGATATAGCACGCCCATTCCGCGCGGCCGGGATTGCAGTTGCCATGGGGGGCTTCCATGTCTCGGGATGCCTGTCAATGCTGGATGGCCGCGCGGTAGATCTCGACGCTTGCCGGGATATCGGTGTCGCCATATTCGCTGGCGAAGCCGAGGGGCGGTTCGAAGCGGTAATTGCTGATGCGGCCGCCGGACGCCTCGCGCCGGTATACAACTACATGAAGGACTTGCCGGGAATGCAGGGCACCCCCGTGCCGTTCCTCCCGAAGCGATACATCGAGCGTACGCTCGGCTCAAGCGCCAGTTTTGACGCTGGCCGCGGTTGCCCTTATCAATGCTCTTTTTGCACCATCATCAATGTGCAGGGTCGCAAATCGCGCTACCGTTCTGCGGACGATATCGAACACCTCGTACGTCTGAATTGGACGCAGGGCATTCGAAAATTTTTCATCACCGACGATAATTTTGCACGCAATAAAGAATGGGAATCGACCTTCGATCGACTGATTGAGCTCCGTGAAAGGGATGGTATCCCGCTCGGCCTCATGATCCAGGTCGACACGCTTTGTCACAAGATTCCGAACTTCATGGAAAAGGCAAGGCGAGCCGGCGTCAACAAAGTCTTCATCGGGCTCGAGAACATCAACCCCGACAATCTGGCGGCGGCGAAAAAACGGCAGAACAAGATCACCGAGTATCGCAAGATGCTCCTCGCCTGGAAAAGGCAGGGCATCCTGACCATCGCGGGTTATATCCTGGGCTTTCCAGCGGACACACCGGAGACGATCAGGCGTGATATTGCAATCATCAAGGAAGAATTGCCGATTGACCTTCTCGAATTCTTTTGCCTGACACCGCTTCCCGGTTCGGAGGATCACCAGACGCTCTGGAAAAACGGCGTCGCCATGGACTCAGACCTTAACCGATACGATGTGGAACACGTCTGCACTGCCCACCCGACGATGAGTATGAGTGAGTGGCAAGACATCTATCACGAGGCCTGGTCGGTCTACTATACGCCGGAGCACATGAAGACCCTCCTGCGCCGCGCCGTCGCTACTGGTGTTCCCGTCGGCAATTTGGCCAAATACCTGCTTACCTTTTCGACGACGGATCGGCTCGAAAACGTACACCCGCTGCAGGGTGGAATTCTCCGTCTCAAACACCCGTCGGAGCGTCGACCGGGCATGCCGCGCGAGAACGCCTGGCTCTTCTGGCCGCGCTTGGGTTGGGAGACCTTTGTCAAACACGTGATCCTGACGGGTGCGATCGTACGGCTGCTGATTTGGAAAACAGTTATCGCTTCCAGCCCAGGTGCGCACAATTACATGGACCAGGCGCTCACACCGGTCGGCGAAGACGACGACGAGACGCTCGACCTTCTCACAAAGACGACCGGCGCCCGGGCCGCCGTCGCGCACATCAAGAAAATAGCCGAACTGACGGGCATCCGGGTCGCATGAGGCTGACGGTTTGGCTGGTGCTGAATGTCGCGAGGGGCCGTTTGCAGACATGCATGCCCGTCCTGATCAAGGTTGGTGCACGAGGCCTGAGGCAGACATACCTCCGGGAACGGTAATTGAGGGCATGCCAGGAGACGACGGCGGCGGGAAAAATCGGACCGCGCTAGTCTGGATTCGCTCGATAGTTGGGATAAGGTTGCGATACTTGCAAAAAAGTTGAAAACGCCCGCCGGGAGGAAATAATGCTCGACACCACGCTTAATGGGCGCGTCCAGGTCTTTCTTGAAAAATTCGAAGCGGCGCTTGCGGCAGGCGATCTCGACGCCGCCGTGGCGATGTTCGCACCGGAATGCTACTGGCGCGACCTCGTTGCCTTCACGTGGAACATCAAGACCATGGAAGGCCGCGATCAAGTCCGTGAGATGCTCAGCTCTTGCCTTGCGCACACAAAGCCGCGCAATTGGAAAATCGCCGAGGGGGAGAGCGCGACCGAAGCCGACGGCGTAACCGAATGCTGGATCTCGTTTGAGACCGAGGTCGCGCGCGGCTACGGCCTGATCCGCCTCCAGAACGGCCAGATCTGGACGCTTTTGACCACGATGGTCGAGCTGAAAGGCCACGAGGAGAAGGCGGGTTTCACCCGGCCGCTCGGCGCCCGGCACGGCGTCAATCCCGGCGCCAAAACCTGGAAGGAATTGCGCGACGAGGAAACCGAGCAGCTCGGCCTCAAGTCCCAGCCCTACGTGCTCATTATCGGCGGCGGCCAGGGCGGCATCGCGCTCGGCGCGCGATTGCGCCAGCTCGGCGTGCCCACCATCATTGTCGAGAAAAACGGACGTGCAGGCGATTCCTGGCGCACTCGCTATAAGTCGCTCTGTCTGCACGACCCCGTCTGGTACGATCACCTGCCCTACATCGACTTCCCGAAGAACTGGCCGGTGTTCTCGCCAAAAGACAAGATCGGCGACTGGCTGGAGATGTACACCAAGGTCATGGAGCTGAACTACTGGACCGGCACCACGGCCAAACACGCCGACTGGGACGACGCCAACAAGGAATGGAACGTCGTCGTCGAGCGCGATGGCAAAGAGATCACGCTCAAGCCGAAGCAGCTGGTGTTTGCGACCGGCATGTCGGCCAAGCCGAACATGCCGCGATTCAGGGGCATGGACAGCTTTAAGGGGGAGCAGCACCATTCCTCGCGCCACCCAGGACCGGATCGCTACAAGGGCAAGAAGGTAGTGGTGATCGGCTCGAACAATTCCGCGCATGACATCTGCGCCGCGCTGTACGAGGCCGGCATCGACGTGACCATGGTGCAGCGCTCTACAACCCATATCGTGCGCTCGGATTCGTTGATGGAATCGATCGCCGACCTTTACTCCGAGCGTGCCGTCCGCGGCGGCATGACGACGGCAAAGGCCGATCTGGTCTTCGCCTCGCTGCCCTACAAGATCCTGGCCGGGTTTCAGAAGCCGGTCTACGACAAGATCCGCCAGGACGACGCCGATTTCTATGCGGGGTTGGCGAAAGCCGGATTCCAGCTCGACTTCGGCGACGACGATTCCGGGCTGTTCATGAAATATTTGCGTCGCGGCTCGGGCTATTACATCGACGTCGGCGCCTCGCAGCTCATCATCGACGGCAAGGTCAAGCTGGCCGCTGGCCAGGTCGAGGAAATCACGCCCGACGGCGTCAGGCTCGACGACGGCAAGGTACTACCTGCCGATGTGATCGTTTACGCCACCGGCTACAGTTCGATGAACGGCTTTGTTGCCGACCTCATCAGCCGGGAAATGGCCGACAAGGTCGGCAAAGTCTGGGGGCTCGGCTCGAACACGACCAAGGACCCCGGCCCATGGGAAGGCGAACAACGCAACATGTGGAAGCCGACGCAGCAGCAAGGCCTGTGGTTCCACGGCGGCAATTTGCATCAGTCGCGCCATTACTCGCAGTTCCTCTCCCTGCAGTTGAAAGCACGCTACGAGGGCATTGCGACCCCGGTCTATGGCCTGCAAGCAGTCCATCACAAGGCCTGAGGTTTCTCGAAGGTCGTCCACCTCACCAAATGGCGAGCACTGTATTCACTCGCTCAAATCGAACTGAATGCGAAGTCGACGGGCGATCTCCTCGGCTCGTCGCTGATAACCGATCAAGTCGCCCGGCGCGGCGGTGACAGAAGGTTGCCAGCCAAAGGCATGGTCCTCGCGAACAACAACTTCCAAGCCAACCACACCGATCTTTCGGGTGATCATGTCGGCGAGCTGCGTACCACTGGCGCGTTCTTTGAGCATGGCGAATCTCTACAAACGAGAAGCGCCCCCGAAGATAAACAGATCAGGAAATTCTGAAGGAACCGTCAATGAATATGGTTGATCCGATACCCGAGCTTCTGATGGAGCATGGGAGAAATATTCCGAAATAGAGCACCCCGCTACACTCCTCACACGCTCATTTGGAAAGTCTTCGCCGGTTTCCACGAATTCTTTTCTTGTAAACGCCCAAAGCTTTCTTTGCGACCTGGTTGCTGTTGCCGCCTTTCATCGCGGCAATCGCGGCAGCAACTTGAGCTTCACCAACTGCCTCGACCTTTTCGGCAATCATTCGACCCGCCTCGGATTCAGCCAAGGCACCGCCCGCCGCCAGTCGCATGAACCTGAGCGCGATCACGTGCTGGGCTTCCAACCCCAGCAGCGCAGCTTCCGACGACAGAGCAAACCAGGCGTTCCACGTCCGCATCGCGGTCAGCATTTTCCTTCTCCCGGCTAAATCACCTTATGACCCGCGACGCCGAAGAGCTTTTGCGATAGCGCCGTATCACGTTTCTCAAATCTCCGGAACGGGTACATCGAAGGTGTTGAGAGTGACCGATACCATGCAATAGAGGCCGATGAGGTAGGACAACTCTGCTGTCCCATGCTGTCCAAACTGCTCGAGCGCTGCCCTGTAGGTCAGTTCGGGCAATACACCGCCAGACACCAGTGCGGACGCGAGGTCGTACGCAACGGCCTCCTGCTTCGTGAGGTCCACCGGGCGTTGACCTGCCACGATAGTTGCGAGTTTTTCATCGGACAATCCTTTCCTTTCGGCCACGATCACGTGAGCGTAGAGTTCGTATGCCGCTTTGAAGTGCGCTCCCGTCACGAGGATAGCGATTTCGCGAACGGCAGGCGGCAATGAAGGATTGAATGCCATCGCCTTGGTCAGTTCCCAAACCGGCTTGCCGAATTTTGGCTCCTGCAACCAGGGGTTCCACGGGCCCAACAGGGCACCGTCATCGCGGATGTTCACGAAGCCCTGAAAGCTCTTGCTTATTCCCTCTTTCATGTCTGTCGCCAGCGACTTTTGCTCGTCGCTGAGCTTATCGGGCAAAATGATTGGCAACCGCATCGCTGTTTTCTCCTTCGTGACCAGCCCCGGTCGGATCATCCCGACTTCTTCCATACCGAGCTCGGCGTCCCTCGTTGCGCGTCGCCCTGTCGCGAATGTGTCTTGCGGATGTGCCTCATGGTAGCCTGGTTGGATGACGGGACCGGCTGCGGGAAAAATCCCCTGGAATGATTGCGCAAAAGTAGTTTTAAGTGTGGCTTGCGCGACCGCCAAATCGGCGAAAGATCCATGACAAGTTTGCTTGTCGCCTGACAGAGCTTGCTGCGGATGGGTCGTGCTCCACCGCATGGTCGTCGTCAAGTCTTCGTGAAATGTGAGACGGGCAACACATCGCTCGTGAACGCGCGGCTTACGTTGGAGCCAATTGATGTGGGCGGTTTGCTCGCATCAAGATTCCATAGCCACAGGGCGAGGCGCTTGCCTCCTCCAGGTCTAACCAACGGAGACGACCATGCAAAGAGCAGCCCTTACCATCATCGGCGCGCTGCTGATCTTGGGATCGGCAGTCCAAATGGCAGCGGCTTCCCCGCACCACCGGAGCAAAGCCTACTTCGGCCGTGATATTTCCGAATTTCGAGGAGCCTACAATCAGGCGAACGGGGCGATCAGTGTCGCTCCGCGAGCGCTTGATCGCTTTGATCCGGCGACTCCGCGCAGCGAAGACCCCGCGCTGAACCCGTCCGGAAACTGATGCCTTCAGAATCTTCCAAGTCAACAGGCCAAGGCTGCCCACTCTCAGGCGTGGGTAGCCGAAAAGGCAAATACCCACATCCCACTGCCCTTTAGTGGAGGTCGAGATGCCTCGGCGCTCGGCACTCACCATCTTGTCGATGTGATCCGCTTAGAGCTGGCCGTCTCCGCGGTCTGCACGGCAAGCCCCTTGGGCGGGGACGGCATCAGCATCGACGTCGGGTACATTCCGTCGCGACTTCCGGCACTTCGCGGCCAACGTTGATGTGACAGCGTAGCTGGCGACCCAACTGCGCGCGGCACAGGCGAGTGGTCCGCTATTTCCGCCATCAAGGTGGCGGACGTCTTCAACTCGCACAGGCACGAGGCGACGAAAACGAGCCGTTATTCTCTACTTCCGTTTGTCAGAAGCCAAATTGGGCTGCCAACTTGCCGCTGCACTCTTTTGACTCGGTGCCGCCGCGACGCCCTTGATCTTCTCTTTTTTTGGTTTCTTCTTCTCTCGATTGCTTTTTTGCTCACCTCTAGCCATGACGTTCTCCTCAAGTTGATGTGACAGGCTATCAGGAAGACGCAGTTTATCATTGCCCCAGGAATTGCCCATGGCAAGTCTGCAAATCCCTGTTGGATTGGCTGTCGCAGGGCTGCTCACCCCGAGGCATACGGGCATTGTGCTGGGCACAACGCTGGCGCCTTTTGCTCCGGGCAAGCCGGTGAACCTCCTCCGAACCGATGGACACCTGTAGTAGGCTCGAAGAGCCAGGAGGCGTCGGATGGAAGGACGTCAACTTCGGTCGTTTGCGGATTGGCCCAGATATCGAAAAAGGGTGTCTTTCCACCAATCAGACTCCTCAACTTCCAGCAGCGCAACGTTGATCTGCTTTCTCAGGACGCTGTCGTTGCGTAACGCAATGGCATAGCTTTGCGGCTCGAACGTCACGTCGGTTAATTCGACCGACGAAGAGCCATCCTGACGAATCATCCACGCCAGAATCGGTCGGTCGTACGCCAAAGCGTCGATCGTTCCTTCATGCAATGCTTCGAAACCGTCCTTTGGGGATACCACCGTCCTGTATTTGATGCGCATCCGCGACAGGGCGTCTTCTGTCGAGGTTCCCCGCACAACGCCAACCCGCACCGCCGACAGATCGGCGAGCGTGTTCACCGCACCATGCAATCGCTTCGTGGTCAATGCCGAGGTGATGCCTGCGGTGAAGACAGCAATTGCGATAACTGATACCACCATCCAGACGATCGCTACAATCCGGCCGGGCAGAGTTGCCGGCGCGGTGCCGCCGCTTGAGCGCTGGGTCATTGTGTTTGTCGACCACCAGACGCCCGAACTGATGCCGCGCGCCATTCCGCCGCCGAAACCCTCGTTGGCGCGGCGTTCGAAAAACCAGATCAGCGCGCCCGCCAAAAAGGCCAGACCGAGCAATGCCATTGCGGCTTGCAAAAAACTGAAGGACCCGATCGAGCGGATCACCGGCCCCCAGCTCGTAATCCGGTCGGCCTGCACCGCGACCCCTGTACCAGTGTGGAAATAGGGTGTGCTGAAATCGACCAGTTGTTGGCGTGCCGGTGTCACGGTGATAGCGGCGACGGCGACATCGAAATGGCCGGATTCAAGGTTTTCGAGCAGGGAGGTGACCGATACTACATCGACGAAGTGATATCGCAATTTCAGTCTGTCCGCGACTTGCCGCCATAGATCGATGCTGATGCCGCTCCAGTTGCCCTCGTTGTCCTTCATCGCGAAGGGAGGCGCTTCTTTGGTACCCACGACAAGTTCGCCGACAATGACCTGGTTCTCGGGCGAAGCTGCCTGCGCCGCAGGTACCAGCTCGGACGCGACAGTGATTGCAAGTGTAAGCGCCATCGCCGCCAAAGCGAAACGACGCCTCCGCTTCTTCATGCGCGTGTTCGCTACGTCATGCGTGTTTAGGCACATCGCACGGGAACCCCAAAGCGCAGAACAGCAAGTCCACCTCGATCTAAGCATCGGCGCGATGAAAACCAGCGACGCGGCCGCAATTCGGATCTATCGGCCAACTTGCCAGCGACACATACCGCTCGGCTGCGACGAGGTCGGGCCGTTCACCGTCCGCCTCTGCTGCAAGTATTGGGAGCTTTTTATGGAGCTTTTGCCGAAAAGCGATTGTTCGATGACGCCGTGTATTTTCCGACGCCATCGATATGAACGGCTCCTCCTTCCGCACTCGCCCTAGATCATATGGTTGAGGCAGTCCTGGTAGATGTACTGGCATTCAAAGGCTGGGATCTGGTTCTTTGAAAGACAGTCGCGATAGCGCGCGCGACAGACCTTTGCACGTTTCTGCTTATCGCTATGAGTGGCGGCTAAAGTAAGTGGTTTGTTGTCCGCGTCCTGCGCCCTGACTGTCGGCGCCGGCAACAGGAATGCTGCGAAGAATAAAAAGACAAATGCAAATGACCAGCTTTTGTTTTTCATGATCCGCCTGTTTCGAGTTGGAGATCGAATTCGGTCGAATAAAATTGAAGGCACTTTTCGCATAGTAATCCGGCACGCCTGGAAGGTAGCTGCTTATGTTGGCGTCGGCAATCGGGCGCCCGTGATCGGGGCGCCCGGTCAAGTCGTATCAATTTCACCACAGAGTCTGGTCGCTCGCGTGAGAGTTCGCCTTCTTGACCTCTGCAAGGACGCCGCTGAGATTGTAGCTCTCAGGCGCCCGCAGCGGCGGGGACTTCTCGCCGCATCGCTATCGGTGTCGAAGCGTTTTAGCGGCGAAAAGTGGTATCTAAATAGTGAGCAGGCTCGTGACGCTTCTGTCACAGGCGCATGTGAAGCGCTCCGTTCTGCTGCGTTCGCAGCGGGCCCCGCAAAACCCTTGCTGGAATTAGGTTCACCAAGGCTCCTCAGGCTTCGTAACCACTGACCGTCCAGAGATCCCACCTGCTTATGTCATCACTCAAACTGACCGACCAATCGACCGGGACGTTATCGATCCTCTGCCTCAAGGCCTCTTGTCGCGGTCGGATGAATAATATGATGGCCGCTCCAACGAAGAACAGCGCTCAGCCCCGCTTCGTTTCCAGGCCAATGGCATCTTCCGGAGCACGAGCGAGTAAGATGCGAGCGGCGTGCCCTTGCATGGCTGGAATTCGGCCGACACTGTGAAAAAAATCTGCGGAGACCCATCGAAATTCCATTTGGCCCTCTGGTCCTCGATTGGCGTGGTGATAGCTTGCGCTTGGTCAACCAAACCGGAGGTCGACGATGGAGCAGATTCTGATCAACCTCATCGCGGGTGCAATCGGAGGCGTGGGTGTCGGCAAAGCATCGCCAAATTTCGATTTGGGTACGGTCGGTAACATTGTCTCCGGCCTGGTTGGTGGCGGGGTGCTCGGCCAGATCGTAACTCTGGCGCTGCCCACGGTCATGGCAGCGGCACAGTCAGGCAATCTGAGCATTGGTGGCATCATTTCTCAATTGGTCGCAGGCGGGGCCGGCGGAGCCATTCTCACGGCGATCGTCGGCGCGATCAAAAACAGAGCCGCAGGCTAACCCGGATTCGGGCTGCCATTATCGGCGATCCGGACGGACGCCCAGTCACCGGCCGGGCGAGACGATTTCATTTATGCGCGCGCGTCAACGAGACAGGGATGTTTTTCAGGGTCGGACCCTCTCGCGCGGCCCGAAAGTGCGTTCTCCTCAATGACGACGTTCTGCCTTCGACGTAACCGAGGTCGCGTAATCCCGCCCTGAGGGCTTCCGCTTGATCGGCTCGGGCTGTAGCGGGACCCACACCCAAAAACCCAATCCGCGCGACTTTGGCCTGTTGTGTTCGCGCCGCGCGCACGCGAAATGACCGGTCTAGCCGTGTCGGGGTGAGTCAAATAAGCTGGTCCCCGACGTTGTTCGACGCAAGCACGTGGACAGGCATTTCAAGCGGGACATGGCATGGCAAACCGATACATGACGGCGCAATCAACGGTGGCGATGCGACGTTGCGGGCCTCCCGCTATTGTGACGCTCGCCGCGATGGCCGCACTGACGGCGCTGACCGCCGGCACATCGGCGAGACAGCCGCGTCCCGCGCCACCCACCGAGGCGACGGCGCCGCGCGCGGCAGGCGAGCCGATCATGGCGATCGTGTCGATCAAGAGCCAGCAGGTCACTTTCTACGACGCCGAGGGCTGGATTCTGCGCGCGCCGGTGTCGACCGGCACGACGGGACGCGAGACGCCTGCCGGCGTTTTCGCCGTCATCGAGAAGGAAAAGGACCACCACTCCACCCTGTATGACGATGCCTGGATGCCAAACATGCAGCGCATCACCTGGAACGGCATCGCGCTGCATGGCGGGCCGCTGCCGGGGTATGCGGCTTCGCACGGCTGCGTGAGGATGCCCTACGGCTTTGCGGAAGACCTGTTCGACAAAACCTGGATCGGGATGCGGGTGATCATCTCGCCGAACGATACGGCGCCGGTCGAGTTTTCCCACCCGGCGCTTTTCGTGCCGAAAGCCGAGGCCGTCGCGGCTGCTCCGGCGCGAGCCGAGGCGCTCGCCCGCGAGGCCGAGGAGGCCGCCAGGATGGCCGACGAATCGAAGAAAGCCGCCGCGATAGCGGCGCGCGAGACGGCATCGCTCGCAGGGTCACTGCGCAAGCTGGAGTGGCTCAAGGCCCGCGCCGACGCCGAGCTCGCCTTTGCCGACAAGACGCTCGCCGCCTCAAGGACGGACCAAGCCAGGGCGCGGGCCGAGGAGCAGAAGCAGAAGGCCGCCCTTAAGGCCGCGGAAGCTGCGACACAGCTCGACGCCGCCAAGGCCGCCGCGAAGTCGCAGCTTGACGCCGCCGCCGCTGCAAAGGACGCCGCCAAAGCGGCCCAGACCAAAAAGGCCGACACCGCCAAGGCGGCGAGTGAGGCGAAGCTCGCGCTCGAGCCGGTCTCGGTCTACATCAGCCGGGCGACGCAGAAGCTGTACGTGCGGCGCAACACTCATAAGCAGTGGCCCGACGGGGGCGAGGTGTTCGATGCGACCATTGAGGTTCCGGTCACGATCCGCAACCCCGAAAAGCGGATCGGCACGCATGTGTTCACGGCGATGGCGCGCAACGACGCGGGGCTGCGCTGGACGGCGGTCACGATCGACGATGGGGACGACGCCAAGGACGCACTCGACCGTATCGCCATCCCGCAGGATGTGCTCGTTCGCATCGCGCCGACTGCGTTACCGCGGTCTTCAATCATCGTCTCGGACGAGCCGCTGAGCCGCGAAACCAACTATCGCACCGAGTTCGTCGCTGTGCTGAACAACCAGCCCCAAGGCGGCTTCGTGACGCGCCGGCCTACGGTCGATGTCCCTGTTGCGAGCGGCAACGACTGGGGCAACGGAGGCTTCGGCTTCTTTTTTCAGCCCAATTGGAACTCCCAACCCGGCAATACACGTCCGCGCGCCGGCCAATCCTATCAACCGATGCAACAGCGCTGGTGGTAAGGCGCACTAGATCATGATGCGATCGGGTGGAATCGCATCATGATCTCATCCCTTTGTTTGAGCATGATCTTCGCGCAAACGCACTTCGCGTTTGTCGCGAGGGAAAACCGGTTTCCACTTTTCCGGATCATGCTCTAATCTTACTGCGTCATAAGACCTTCATGGTGAGGAGGCGCCCTTGCGCCGTCTCGAACCATAAAGGCCACGCTGCCTATTTGCGGGCCTCGTCCTTCGAGACGCTTGCTCGCGCAAGCTCCTCAGGATTGGGGATAAGTCGGTTATGACGCAGTAAGACTAATGATCTGGGCCAGACTGACGCGCTCGGCAAAATCATCGGACTCGGCCCAGACTTCGGCTAAATCCGCGAGCAACACCTCGGTCAGTCTCCAATTGCCAATCAATTTGATCTCTTCGGCACGCGCTTTTTTTGTTTAGCCCCGGATGCGACATCGTCGCCGAGGCATGGCCACGCATCTCTAAATGCTTCGATAGCAACTGTAATCCCTGGCTCGCTTACTCGATCTGGATTCTTGTCGAGGTACCTCAGCATTACCTTGGCGCTTTCCATAATACTACCTTGCGCAGGAGGGCACGCGCGCACGTCAGCCGGCAAGTTTGGCGAAAAGAGCATCGCAGTCTCGATCATTCCCTCGCATGACCCGGCGAACCGCGCCTCGCCACTATCGCGAAACGAGCCCTCAACGAGGAGGTGGCAATATTTCTGTGCATCCGCTCCTTTATCGACAACGGTGCCACTGGCACTTCCGATGACGGAAAATGCCAGGCTCCCAACGATAATATAGACCCGCATTGTTGTTCCCCTGATGCCAGTTCGGCGTTATTCAATTTTCCCACCTCTATTTCAAGACGGCGGCGCTGAAGCCGAAAGTGACTGAAACCGCTCTGCTCCAAATTTCTGGTCGCGTCCCATTTTTGCCCCCCGCGGCGCTGATGCCGCGCCAAGCCAGGAACCGACAGACTGCAGTCACCCGTGGATGAAAAACGCGTGCGGGAATGACGAAAAGTTCTTCCCAATCGCTCAGGTCCGTTTCGTCCAGCTAGTTGCGTGACTTTTCGCTGAAGCGGGACCATAAATGACCGATCAGCGACAGAATTATGGCGCCTGCAACAATCGGGAGCCAAATCGAAGTGGTTATGATGAAGAAGCAAATGACGAGCACACGTCCAAAGACCGACTGGCTAACCGGGTACTGAAGACGTGCGAAATATGCGTAAATTGCAAAGATGATAGCTAGCACCAGCCACGCGGCGACAAGTACCAGCAACAGGTCAATAAGTTGGCTGGCATATTGGTTCATGAGGCCACTGCCTGACAGCTTCAGCGCGCATTGCTAGTTAACCCCGGGAGCGATATGTCGGCGGACATCTTCCAAGAGGACCGGTCGTGTTGCCGTTCGCGGCCATCTATGCGCGCCACTATCCCGGCCAGTGCCCCCAAAATCGTGCCAAGCCGCACGCTTCGAGTGGCCGGAGGTAGACCTCTTAGTACGCACTCGTCGCGATGGCTCGGGCAAGGGCTCGTCCAATGCAATCATAACCATCGGCGGTGTTGTGCAATCCGTCCCACGTTACAAGCGCGCTTTGCGCTACTCCGGCATCGATCGAGTTTCGCATTAGCGCAAAACGAGAGAATAGCCCGACCCGTTCCTGCCTTGCGACATCGGCGATGATGCCTTCCATCGTCGAATAGCTCGCCGAGGCGAGCACCTGGGGTGCATATTGCAGGTCCATCAGCACGACGTCGGCAGATGCTGCCTTAAGTGCCCTTACCCCTTGAAGAACGCTTTTTTTTAGCCCATCGTCCGGCCGGCCACCCCAGGCAACGTCATTGGTTCCCAATTGCCAGATAACGAGATCGGGCGTGTGGGCGAAAACGTCGCGCTCGAACCGTGAGATGTTGTTCGGAATCGTATCGCCGATTCGACCGCTGTTGATGACCTTGATCGTGTCGGCCGATCTAAGTCTCGAGAGCTCTCGGGCCATCACCTCCGGATATGTGGCCGCGGACCTGAGCACCCAGAGTCCTACTGTCGACGATGATCCGATCGCTACAATCTTTAGCGGCTCACGGGATTTGAAACGTGCCGCCGTGCGCGGCAATTTTGCACCCAGCGAGACATTCAAATTTGCCGCAAGGCATCTTTCTGCAGATGATATCTCGTCCTGTGCTTGACAGGGCGCACTGCCAGACAATCCGACAAGCATGGCCGCGCCGATCGACGCCACGATTCGAGCGGTTAGGGTGCGGAGGGCAAAATAGGTCGACAAATGTTCCCCCATGACTGGTCGATTTTCTCTTGACAATCCCTGGCGTCAGACGTTTCGCTAGATCCTTGAACTAAAGATCGATCTATTCGTGGGCGGTGTTTAACATGACGACTCCGCGGACAATCGCGGGCAAGACCATGCCCCGAACGCCCGTGGCGAAGCGGGTAGTATTCCATATTGGCGGCTATGATCCAATCACGACGCACGCCAGCGCGCAACGTCGCTTTGTGCGCGAAATTGCGAGATTCCAACGCACTTGGTCAGTGAAGGCGATCGTTGACGGTCTGCGCGATAGCGCCGATCAGATACAATGGAATGTGACGACAACCGGTCCCGATTGGCAAGTCGAAACCGATTACCACCTGGTTCGGTGGCACGACGTAATTGAAGCTTTTGGGCGTCGAAGCATTGGCTCACGCATTTCCGTCGGCATTCTTGCGTTTCTGGATTTCGTTTTGGCCGGCACTCTTTGGCGTTACCTGGTGACCAACTGGCGCTACGCGGTTTTTTTTCTCTATCCATTCGTCATGTTCGGACTGCTCGTCGCGGTCGCCTTCTTGATTGGCGTGTTTGCATTCAAAATCACCGGATCAATTCCCATTGCTATCGGTGGCGGTCTCTTCGGGTTCGCAGCCGTTTTGGCGGGTCCGTGGCGCTGGCTGCAACTGGGCAACTTGTTCGACGACTGGATCTTTTCCCGGGAGTATATTCGATGCGGCAATCCGGAAATCGAGCAAAGGCTGGACAGGTTGGCTGCCGAGCTCGTGGCTGCGGCGAGCAACTCTGCGGCAGACGAAATTTTGGTCATAGGCCACAGTCTTGGCGCCGTACTTGCAGTTGATCTGCTTGATCGCGCCTTGAAGCTGGACCCTGCGCTCGGTCGGAACAAAATTCCCGTTACATTTCTGAGCGTTGGATCATCCATACTCAAGATCGGCCTGCACCCGAAGGCAGTACGCTTTCGCACGACGGTGGAACGCGTCGCCAGGTCGCGCGCGATCTTCTGGGGCGACTATCAGGCCCTTGTCGATCCGTTGAATTTTTACAAAAGCCGACCAATGGCCGAAATGGGCTTGTCGACGGAAAACGAAGCGACCGTCAGGGTCGTGAGACTTAGTCGAATGCTTGACCACGACATCTATCAACGCATCCGGCTCGATTTCTTCCGCTTGCACTGCCAGTTCGTCAGTGGAAATGACAAGCGAACATCGTACGATTACTTCATGCTCACATGCGGACCCGTTTCAGCCAAATCCCAGACGCTCGCCCCGGATGGCGCCATGGCGATGATCGCTGACGACGGAGGACTTGTTGCGAGCGCGCCGCTGTCAGAAAGCGAACTGCCAAATAGTCCGGGCGCTGCAGCCTGAATCCAAATGACGGCGAACATTTCAAAAGTCATTTTCGTTGTCCTGGTGATCGGTTGGTACCTCATACGTTACAAGTACGCGCGGCGTTCACGGCGTGTAAGGATTGTATGGAGCGCTCGCGGCCAGCTGGAAGCTGCGCTGCTGCTTACATCTCTCGCAGGACTCGGACTTGTGCCGCTCGTCTACATTTGCACGGGAATTCCTCGTTTCGCCGCTTACAGTTTCCAACCTCTGTTTGCGTGGCTGGGACTTTTCCTTGCGATTGCGGCTTTGGGTGTGTTTTACCTGACGCATCGTGCGCTCGGACGGAATTGGTCGATCAGTCTCGATGTGCGGGAGAATCACGAACTGGTGACGGAAGGGATTTACCGGAGAGTTCGACACCCGATGTATTCGGCATTTTGGCT
>Ga0075029_100000538_pt1 | contig 21783 bp, 18 predicted proteins | sample LitLauG_LLR_2013_FD_71391 | JGI IMG/M metagenome (GOLD analysis project Ga0075029, IMG submission 71391) | Freshwater sediment microbial communities from North America - Little Laurel Run_MetaG_LLR_2013 | ecosystem: Environmental > Aquatic > Freshwater > Creek > Sediment | place: USA... | reverse complement strand
TACTCGTGCATCTCGGCCAAAGTCCCGGCCAGCCGGCGAGTTCACCTTTTCAGGCTCCCCAGGTGCCCAGCCTTACGTCCGCGCCGCAACCAGTCGTAACCTCGGTCCGAGCGGCCGGCCCGCTGGCACTGGCTGGAAAGGAATCGGCCGCGGGTTCTTCGTTTACCGCCGGAACCGATACCGCAGTCCTCAACCTGTCGACTGGCGGCGAGGTGGATGTTTGTCCGGGAACGACCGTTTCGGTGACACCTTCGCAGGACCGTCATAACCTGATGCTCAGCATGAACACGGGCGCACTGGAAACGCATTTCGCTCTCGACGCTTCTTCTGATTCAGTCATGACGCCGGACTTCCGCATCCTGCTGGCAGGTCCGGGCGCATTCCATTACGCCATCAGCGCGGACAGCCAGGGCAACACCTGCGTGCGCTCTCTGCCCGGTAACACGGCATCGGCGATTGTCACCGAGTTGCTCGGCGATCGCACCTATCAGGTCAAAGCAACCGACCAACTCGTGTTTCGCTCCGGACGGCTGGATCGCGTGGATATGGCTGTGCCCCTGGAGTGCGGATGTCCGCCCCCGCGGGACGCTCCGCTGCGGGCAGAGAATAATCTGCCTGTGCAGAGCACGCCGACCGGAACGGTGTCGTCCCTAAATTCGATCCCAACGACGGTTACCGAGACCCCGCAGGCGAAAAGCGCTGGCTTGAGTCGAGCGCCTGTGGCGGCGAACGAGCTACACGTACAGGTGGACGCACCGTTCGTGTTCCGCGCAACGGGCCCGCCTCCGGCGCCAGTCGAGGAGGTGCGCGCCCTGCCTCTCGATTCGCGTCCAGGAGCGCCGCCGGCCTTGGCCGCTCCGCTGCCTCCGGCGAACGACACGCCGAACGCAATCGGCACTCAGTCGCCGCCGAAGCGCGCGCCCGCACGCGGGTTCTTCAGAAAAATCGGCGGGTTTCTTGCTGCGTTGTTCCGCTGACCTGCCGCAAATTAAACGGCCTGAAATTGCGCGGGTGCCGCCGCTTGCTCCGCGCATTTTTCCAGAATTGCGGGCACTTCCAGCAGCGCGCGATTGGAGTATTCGTTTGCCTTCCGGCGGAACTCATGGAACGTCGCAACCTGCAGTAAGCGTGCAACGGCGGGCGCGATCTTTTTGAAGCTCGGCACCACGATCCCGTAGCCATTCTCCGTCACCCATTCCGCGTTGTAGCGCTCCTGGGGCAGCGTTTTGGCGTTGCATTCCACGATGACAGGCAAATGGAATTGCAGGGCCTCACTGATCGAGCCCGGCCCCGGTTTCCCGATGAAGAAGTCGGCCAAGGCCATGTAGTACTCGACATTCTGCGCAAAACCCACGACCGCGATTGGCTTTTTGGTATGCAGCTCTTTCAGTTTAGCGGCGAGCTTCTGGTTGTGCCCGCAAATCAGGATTAACTGCACGCCGCTGCCACTTTCGTTGAGTTCTTTCGTGATGTCGATCATTACCTGCGAACCGTGGCCTCCGAACAGCACGATGGCGGTTGGACAAGCGGGGTCTAGGCCGAGACGCGTCCTTTCAGCAACGCGATCGACGGTCGTCTTCTCGTAGAATTTTGGTTTCAGGATCATGCCCGATGTCTGGAAGATATGGTCGTCGGAGTGGCCAATAGTTAAGGCTTGTTGCCGGGCGCGGTCCGTGCCGGCGATGACGTATTCGGATTCCTGCTCGATCCAGAAGTGAGGCGGGTAATCCGCCAGATCCGTGATCAGGGTCACAAAAGGTGCCCTTGCAACGGGCGCTTTTGCGCCGAGTGGGCGAAGGCTGTCGGCAATTTCGCGATTGAAGTGCGGGATTACGGAGAGCACCAGGTCCGCGGGAAGTTGCGCCCAGTAAGCGCCCAGCGCTTTCACGATCGGAGCGTGGTAGAGGCGAATAGTCCCCTGCAGGATGACCAGCAGTTGCGGTGTGATGCGCGTCCAGCCTTTACGGAGGATCAGGTTGTAAGTGTCCTGAATGCGCAGGCCCGTCGCCCGGCGAATCAGGTCGAGCGGATCGAGCAATTCCTGAATGTCGAGGAGGCTGACGTCCCAGGGATGATCTTGGCTGGAGAGCGTGGCTTTCAGCGCCTCCGCAGCGCTGCGATGTCCTCCGCCGGCGTGGTGGAAGACGATGGTCAGTTTGCGCAAGTTTGTTTGTCCCTCGTCGGTCGCACAATCACTTTTTCAAAGTCCCGCTGGTCAATGGAGTGTCAGGTAGCCACACCCTCATACTCGCCATCTTCGAATAGTCCCGAGTCATCCGCAAATTCAATCGCTTCGGTCTCAGCCAGAGTTGGCTCTTGGGCGGAATGACCATCGTCAGGCCGCTCGACATACTCATGAATCTGCACCCCGTCTTCGCCAACGGTGATGTAGGTGGGATGCGCGTCAATCCACGCTCCGCAGTTGAAATAGTCGGTTCCGTGCTCGCTGTCGCGCTGGTGCATGGCGGCGTGGGTATGGCCGCAAAAAATCCGCGCCGCGTGATGGTGACGGGCATGGGCCAGCGCGCCTTCGGCAACCTTGGGCGACAAGCGCAGCCAGCGCGTGTTGAGCCGGTCGAGGAATCGGGTCAGGGTCTTGTTTTTCGAATCCAACTTCTGCAGTTGCAGGTAGAGGAGAGTTCCGATCCAATAGCTGACGCGAACATTGCTCACCACGAATCCGTCAAACTGATGGCCATGCGCCGCGATATGGCGCAGACCCCGATATTCCCATTGATATTCCTGGTACACGCGGACGCCCACCAGGTGAGACATGATTTGAGCCAGGCCGTGATCATGATTGCCTTCGACCCAGACCACTTCGACGTTGCGCTTGGGATTGGAGAGCTTGCGAATGAAGCCGAGAAACTTCCAGTGCTCTTTTTTCAAGCGTCCGAAATTGAGGTCGGCAAAAATGTCGCCCAGCAGAATCAGGCGGCGATATTGATTCTCCCTAAGGACGCACAACGCCTCGCGGGCGCGGCTCATGTCTGCGCCGAGGTGCAGATCCGAGAGGATCAGCGTGTCGATCTCCGGAGCGACGATCTGCGGCGCCACGGCTTCCATTGTCGCCAGATAGTGTTACGAGGTGATGAATTGGGAACTCATTGATAGGCCAGAGGTAACTGGTCAGTAACCCGACCCACGGCATTCCCGCTCGGTTGTTTCACCGTGGCAAATGGCTCGCCGGGCCGCGCTCCTGCTCTGTCGCTCAGTGCGAAGGAGGCACGTATTCGGCCGGACGCGCAGCACCTTCGCCGAAGAAGAATTGCTCCATCTGTTTCACGATGACCTCCTGATCTTGCTTGCGCGCTGGATTCAGGCGATATTCGTTCAGCAACATCTTGCAGTGTTCCATCCACTGTCCCCACGCCTGTTGCGACACGTTTTCGTAGATCTTCTTGCCCAAGGCGCTGTCGAACGGAGGCTCGGGGAGGCCAGGCAATTCCTGTTTCAATTTTGCGCAGAAAACTTTGTGATCGGACATAGACTTTCTTTCGAGATTATCGCACAGGCATCGCGGCTCCATGGGCTTGTTCGCCGGAGGATCGTCCGCGAGAGCCAAATTCTTGCGTGACCTCGCCGGAACAAGCAGGCAAGCACCTCGCCAAAATCGTCGGCTGAACTAAGATTCTTGTTGACAAATTACATACGAATGGCAATATCTTGTGGTAGGACAGCTGCTCATACTAGAAGTTGAGTGGCCCGGGCATCAAGGTGCCCTGTCGAGAACCTTGGGAGAACAAATCGTTCAAACGGAGGAAACACTTCATGGCAACCAAGAAGAAAGCCGCCAAGAAAAAGAAACACTAAGCGGACCGACGCTCGTTCAGAATTCCCCCAAGCCTCTCAGGAGAAGCACCTCTTGAGAGGCTTTTCCGTTGCGGCTGGGGTTGGCGGATGGTTTCCCGTAGAGAGCTTGCGGCGTCTCCCGCAGGTGCGGCCATCGGTACTTTTGGGGGTTGTCGCGCGGCGCGGCTCGTGCTAGAAAGCGTATACGGGAGTAGGGAAGCGGTTTCCATGAGCCTCGGCAAGAAAGCTTCGAAGAAAACCCGCAACGCCGAAATCGTTATTCCGGACAAGCTCTATTTCCGCATCGGCGAAGTTGCCGGTTTGTGCCGTCTGCCCGCCTACGTGCTGCGCTTCTGGGAAACTGAATTCCCGCAGCTCAAGCCGATAAAAAGCAGCACCGGGCAACGCATGTACCGCAAGCGCGACGTGGAATCGGTGGTGCGGATCAAAAGGCTCCTCTATGAAGACGGCTTCACCATCGCGGGCGCGCGAGTGCAGTTGCGCGAGGAGAACAAATCCGAGCGCAACCAGACCGCGCTTCCGTTTCCCGTGAATCCTGCCTTAAGCGTGGCGCACTTGCGAAATGAACTGCAGCAAATCCTGCATATTCTTTCGGCTCGGCATTAGAACCACACCCACCATAAATTGTCATCCCGAGCGAAGCGAGGGATCTGCAGCTTGCGGCGAAATGCAGATCCCTCGCTTCGCCCGGGATGGCAAAATCTGCTGAATCAGTTTTCCTATGCCGATTCGCGCAAAGGCTCGGCTTCGACCAGGGGCGCATCGACCAGGTGCTCGCTCAGGAACCAGACCTGCAGTTCGCCGGGACGAAGCACATCACTGACCACCAGATCGTTGGTGCCGGCGTCGCCCAGTTTGTTGGCGCGCTCGGCCAGTTCGCGGCAGTGAGTGATTATGACCTGATGCGCGTCCAACAGGCGCGACAGTTGCACGGGAACCTCTTCCCGTCCCTTGGGCGGGCGCGGAATGCGGGTCAACTCGGCCACGTCGGCGGCCATGGCGATGCTGATTCCGCCCAGAAGCTGGATCCGTTCCGCGATGGTGTCCACGATCTCACTCTGTTCTTCATAGTGCTTGTCGAACAGAAGATGGAGTTGATAGAAAGTGGCTCCGGACACCTGCCAATGTGACTTTTTGTAGAGGTCCCGAAGAGTGATGGTGTCGGCCAGCAGTTGATTGAGCTGCTCGGTCATTTCCAGGCGGACTGGTTCCTCCAATTGCAACGGCATCGTGCTGGTCACCGTGCCAAATGCCTGGAGTTCGCGCGCAGACTGGTGGAAGCGGGGTTGGGCTGATGCTTTATGCGAATTGCCGGAGATCGGTTTCTTAGCCATGAGACCCTCCTGAGACAGTGAAATTGGGGCAAGGCAGAAAAGCGGAATTGCCGGAACGGACAGTCTCCGCCGGTGCTGCTGCCCCGCTCGTCCGTTTGGATGCGGACCGTCGCAAATGGATTCCCCGCATTCCGGAATGGAAAATCGGTCGCTTCAAGCGACCGGTCTGGGTTGGTTGGTGGACAGCGGCGCCCTCTCCGCATAGCTCAGTCGGCAGCGCTGCGCCGGACGCTATGCACCTCGGTCAGAAAGTGAGCCTGGGGCGGGCCTTTGACACCCGCGCTTGCCATTTTCGCCTTGAGTTCGTCGGAAGCGAGGAAGGCGCGGGCCGAGTCCAGACTGTCCCACTCGAAGAAAAGAGTAAGGTCGTTGACGTTTCCGGCGCTGCGGAAAATGCGGCAACTGCGCTCACCGTGTTTGTGCCGCCAATCGAGGTTGGAATCGAACACTGCCTTCCAGGCGGCGTAGTCGGCAACTTCGTGGTGGATGAGAACGTTGATCATGATTTCGGGCGCACTCCTTTCACCGTGAAAAGGTGCTCCAAATGCGGGAAAAATGCAAGGGCCGGGGTCACAGACGTGCGGGCCCGTTATGTCGGTTCGGGGCTGACGGGCCGCCTAATGCCGGACGAAGGCTCCAAGTACATCCTGCAGGGAGTGCGCGATCATTCCGGGACGCACGCTGCGACGCCAGTGCGCCAGAATCCCACTCATCACCCCCATCACACCGATCAGCGACGCCCGCGCGAAACCTTGATAGGAATGGGCCAAACCAAACACCAGCGCCGAAAACACTATGCCGGCAGGGACACTCTTCGTCAGCGCCATGAATTGTTTCTGCAGGTAGCCGCGGTAGACCGCTTCCTCGCAGATTCCGGCCGTGATCGAGAGCACGATCCAGAGTGCTATCTCAACACCTCCCCGCGGAAGCAGGAATTGTATGGCCTTGTCACCCGCGCCGCCGTGACCGCCCAGGATTGAAGTGACCACGATCGTCGTGACAAGGAAGAGCAGCCCGATTCCGGCATCCCGGAGAAAGTCGCGGACTGAATGCCACCGGTTCCCCAGGACCGTGCGAAGCGAAAAACCACTCAGCCACACGCCCACGAGCACCAGTGCCAGAGTGAGCCATTCGAACAAAATGGTGCGCTCATAAAGGGCGAGGCGATCCGGATTCGCAGCGGCGCGCATCTGATCGGCTCGGAGCCTTCCCCAGAACACCATGGCCGCGATCGCGGCCAGTACGACCAGCGTGTGCCAGGGCGAGGCCACGCGATCAAACTTGTCGGATCGTGGTTTCGCTGGAACGGCAGTCTCCATAAGGCGCTCAACCCTGCACACGCGAAAAAATGCTCGGCTAGTCCAGTCGGAAGTCTTAGCTTGCGGTACTTGGACGGGCTGGCGTTGGAAACGTCATACTGGAAATGGTCGGGACGGGGAGATTTGAACTCGCGACCCCTTGCACACCGAGTTGAGCCGGTTGGCGGGCGTGAGCGAAGCGGGACCCCGCTGGCGAAATCCTGAACGTGAGTGAAGGACCTCGGCTAGAGGAAGGAGGTTGGTCGGGACGGCGAGATTTGAACTCGCGACCCCTTGCACCCCAAGCAAGTGCGCTACCAGGCTGCGCCACGTCCCGATGGAATCCGCTGCCCCGTAGGATCTTGCCGGCAGCGTGAGGTTCGACCTTCAAATTCTACACCAGTGGACAGACATGGGCGAGGAATGGGAGGGTCATCGCACCCTCCGTGGGGCCTCAATCACCTATTGCAAATTACCAATTGCAAATTCCTTTCGGATCCGCTCCCAGGTCACGTCCAGTTCCTCCGGCAGCACCCTGGTTTCGCCGATGACGCTGACGAAATTGGCGTCCGCGACCCAGCGCGGCAGAATGTGCATGTGGATGTGTCCCGCCACCCCGGCACCTGCGGCTTTCCCGATATTCATGCCTAGATTGATGCCGTCCGGCCGATAAAGAGAGCGCAGAACCGACTCCAGCTTCTGCGTCAGAGTGATCATTTCGTGGGCGGCATCGGCCGAGAGTTTCTGCAGTTCGTCCAGATGTGCGTAAGGCACGATCATGACATGGCCATTGGTATAGGGATAGGTATTGAGAATGACGTAGCACTGCGCGCCGCGGTGGACAATCCGGGCCTGCTGGTCGCTTTCCTGCGCAGCATTACAGAAGATGCAGCCCGGCTTCTGGTCGGCGCCAGTGACATACGCATAGCGCCACGGAGTCCAGAGATGATCCATGCAGGGGAGGGTAGCAGAAATGTGCTGGGGGCTGCGAGCCAAGAGCTAAGAACTAAGGGCCGGGTAGCAACGGTTTGCGCCGAAGCCGTGGCTGGATGCTCGCAGCGAAAGCCAGTGTGACAAGCCCGTAAATTCTTAGGCCATTGGCCTCTTTCGTGTTTGACACTGTTCCAGCGCGGTTGCTATAGTCAAAGGGTCCCAATTGGACGTGATTTCGAACCAGCTGGAATTGTCCCAGGGTCGTCCGCCAGGTCGGCCTCAACGTAACCTAATGACCACGCCAGCAGTCCGCTACACCACGTCCCGCATGAGTTGCGCATCAGCGCGCGCGACACAGAACCTATGAACTTGTTCGACGACAGCACCGCCCGCAATCTTGAATCCAGTCTTGAAACCATGACAACTGCCCACGACAACCACTCCGGCGGCTCGGCCGTAATTGACGCTCCCGAGCACGCGCAACCTTCTCCCGCGGAACCCCAGGCCTCCCCTGACGCTCCTCCGATTGACGCCTCTGAGGATATTGCTCCTCCGCATGAAGCTCCTTTGAGTGCGGCTCCCGAAACTTCGCCAGCCGAGCCCGCCGCTGCCAGCGATGATTTCGCCGCCGCCCTGCATAGCTTCGAAACCGAAACCGAGGAAGCGGTGGGTGAGGACCACGTCATCAAGGGCCGCGTAGTGAAGTTGACCGCGACCCACGTCGTCGTCGATATCGGGGCGAAGTCCGAGGGCATGGCGCCGATCGCGGAAATTCTCGATCACGAGGGCAAGCCCAAGTTCCAGCCCGGCGACGAAATCGACGTGATGCGCGAAAAGGGCGAAACGGAAGAGGGCTACATCAACCTCTCCCACCTGAAGGCGCAGCGTCTGAGGTCGTGGGACGAGATTGAGCGCGCTTACAACGAGAAGAAGCCGATCAAAGGCATCGTCGTAGAACGCATCAAGGGCGGACTGACACTCGACATTATGGGAGCGCGCGCCTTCCTGCCGGGCTCGCAGGTGGACTTGCGTCCCATCCGCAATCTGGACGGGATGAAGGGCCAGACGATGGAAGTCGCCATCATCAAGCTCAACAAAAAGCGCGGCAATATCGTGGTCTCGCGCAAGCAGCTTCTGGAAGAAGAGCAGAACGAGAAGCGCGGCAAGACCCTCGAGCACCTGGAAGAAGGCAGCATCCTGACCGGGATCGTCAAGAACCTGACCGAGTACGGCGCCTTTGTCGATATGGGCGGAATTGACGGCCTGCTGCACATCACCGACATGTCCTGGGGACGTCTGACGCACCCGCGCGATCTGGTCAACGTCGGCGACCAGATTCAGGTGAAAGTCCTGAAGTATGACAAGGACAAGCAGCGCGTATCTTTGGGATTCAAGCAGCTCACGCCCGATCCCTGGCTGGATGCCGAGCACCGCTACCCTGTGGGCGCGCACGTTCACGGACGCGTGATCAGCGTCACCGATTACGGCGCGTTCGTCGAACTGGAGCAGGGAATTGAAGGCCTGGTCCACGTGAGCGAAATGACCTGGTCGAAACGGATGAAGCATCCGTCGAAGCTGGTCAACGTCGGCGATCAGGTGGATTGCGTGGTCTTGAGCGTGAACCCAACCGAGCGCCGGATTTCGCTGGGCATGCGGCAACTCGCGTCCAATCCGTGGGACTCGCTGCACGACAAATATCCGGTGGGAGCGACGGTCGAAGGCCGGGTGCGCAATCTGACCGAGTTCGGCGCGTTCATTGAAATCGAGGACGGAATCGACGGCCTGGTGCATGTCAGCAACCTGAGCTGGACGACGCGGGTGAAACATCCTTCCGAGGTTTTGAAGAAAGGCGACAAGGTCAAGGCCGTCATTCTGGCCATTGAACCGGACAAGCGGCGTCTTTCCCTCGGTATCAAGCAGATGCAGCCCGACATTTGGGACTCGTTCTTCGCGCAACACCGCGTCGGCGACATCGTGCACGGCAAGGTCCTGCGCGTGGCAAATTTTGGGGCGTTTGTCGAGATTGCCGAAGGCATCGAAGGTCTGTGCCACAACTCGGAAGCCGTCGACGGGAACGGCCAGCCGATGCATCTGGAGCCCGGCGCCGAGTTCGACTTCAAGATCATCAAGATGAATCAGGAAGAGAAAAAAGTCGGACTGAGCATCAAGGCGGTCGGTGAAGAAGCATCGCGTAAGGAAGTCGAGTCCTACAAGCACCCGGCATCGTCATCCTCGACCAGCACTACCATTGGCGATTTGATCTCGTGGAAACGGGCGGGCGGAGACAGCAACTAATTTCTGAACGCACTGGGGAATCTAAGGCCACCGCCAGCGGTGGCCTATTTCTTGGCCTCAAAACTGGTATCGAATCCGGAGAACCTCCCCACTTCCCGCTCCGTTTCCGTCATCCGCTCGCACTTGGCGTCGATGCTCTTGTATTCGTCGTTCCGGCTCTCTCGAAATGCCCGGTACCCCGCCTCGGATGCCCAGAAGTCCAGCGTCAAATAGCGGCTTGCCTCGCACACATCTTGAATCAGCTCCGAGCGAATATATGCCGGATCCTGGTGGAACAACCCTACCCATTCGCCATGGCATCCATAGGCCTCTTCGAACTGCTTCTGCATACCCGATCGAACCCTGAATTCCCAGACGATCACGTAAGCCATCGGGTTCTCCATCAATGCGGTGAATTGCGCGGATGCGACACCTCATCGCTAAGGCGGTGGAGCATGCTGGACAACGTGCGTGCTATGCGGATGCAAGGGCTACTTAGTCTCGACTTTAGCGTCGATCTTCAAGGTGATGTAAACCTGCTGACGATTGTCAAACTGGCTCACTGTCTTGGTGCCGCTCTTGCGGTTGTCGAACTGCGCGTAGACTTCGTAGTCGATGGTGGGCTGAAGCGCGGGGAAACGATAAAGTCCATCCGGGCCGACGATATAGGTTTTCACGGAGCGGGTGTGGGTATTTGTCAGGTATACAACCGCGTTCGGCAGAGGGTTATCGCCGCCATCCAGTACTTTGCCGGTAAGCAGGCGCGTCTTGTCTTTTTTCGTATCGCGGCCAAACAACTGCGCTGGAGCAGCGAGCGCCGACGTCGAGAAGAAGACCGACGCCAGCATCGCAGCCAGCGAAAGCGTAAGCAGCAGAGGAGCGGCGATGAGCGCCTTCTTCATGAATATCCCAGTAGGAGCATCCCAATGCCGCCTTTTCGAACCCACGGCGGCTATTGCCAGTCTAAATGAAGACCGATGTCGGAACGCTCGTCGCCGTCGACATGCACGGTTACTTCGGAGCCCGGCTTCAATTTTTGGCCCGAGGGCAGCTTGTACCCCTTCACGTCCGCCCAAACAATGTAGTTGGCCTTGCCGACGGGCAGCCGCTGGGCAAACTCGCCCGTGTGATTGGAATAGAGCTCCCAACGCGTTTTTTTCTCGTCCGCCCTTCGGATCTTCACCTTGACCCCGTAGAGCGGGCGCCCGTCGGGGTCCCAAACGGTCCCGAAGATCAGGGCGTAAGGCTGCGGCTTTTCGTGTCTGTTACCCTGCGCGTTTGCGGGGGCCAGCAGAGACGCCAGTAATACCATGCAAGAAGCCGCTGCGGCAATGCGCCATAGGGCCCGGATATGTGCGGAGTTTTTCAGGAATCCTCGTCCTCATCCTCTGCTTCGTCGGCGTCCTCTTCGTCCTCGTCGTCTTCAATTTCGTCTTCGCCGACCACCTTCAGTTCCACGGGATTCACCGTAACCACTTCGAAGTCCGTGCCGCACTCCGGGCAGGAGACGACCGCGCCTTCATCGACCTCATCTTCCTCGATGTCGAGATCCGTCTCGCATTCTGGACAGTACACCATGTTTTCCTCCACACTCGGGGTACCCTGTTATATTTAGTTTCTTCGAGAGGAAAAGGTCAAGTGGCTTGCCAACAAAATTCTAAAAAAACCGGGCGCGGTAATTCGTTTTTCGGTGGCACCAGCTTCCTGGCAGCGGTGACGTTGGCCCTGTCGCTGGCATCGGGCGCTCTTCCTTGCCAGGCACAGGAAATAGCTCAGGAACCGCCGCGCTTGGCGGCCGACCGGCACACCGACGGGCACATCGCCGAGGCGATCCGGCAGGTTTCGGCCGACCACATCCGGCAGACTATCGAAAAGCTGGTCAGCTTCCAGAACCGGTCTACGATTTCCGCGCAGGACCAGGAGTCCATCAAAGAGGGCCGGGGGATCGGAGCGGCGCGGGAGTGGCTCAAAGCGGAGTTTGAGCGCTACTCCAAAGACTGCGGCGGGTGTCTGGAAGTGAAAACCGACACCTTTACCGAGTCGCCGGGCGAACGCATCCCGAAACCGACGGAAATCACCAATGTTTATGCCGTGTTGCGAGGATCGGACGCGAAACAGGCGGAGCGTATCGTCCTGGTGACCGGCCATTACGACTCGCGCAACAGCGACACTTTCAATGGAACCGATCCCGCGCCGGGAGCGAACGACGATGGCAGCGGCACCGCAGTGAGCCTGGAATGCGCCCGTGTCTTGAGCCAGGCTGCTGCCAAACTGAAGTTCCCGGCAACGATCGTCTTTCTCGCGGTTGCGGGAGAAGAGCAAGGACTCAACGGCAGCAAGCACTTCGCCCAGATGGCCAAGCAGCAGGGATGGAAAATCGAAGCCGTTTTGAACAACGACATTGTGGGAGGCGACCTCGGTCCGGGGCAGGACGCGAGCGTGGTGCGCGTTTTTTCCGAAGGACTGCCGGCAGCCGCGAGCGAGGCTGAAATCAGGCGCATTCGAATGCTCGGCGGAGAGAGCGACTCGACCTCGCGCGAACTGGCCCGCTACATCGCCGACGTGGGGCGCTCCTACCAGTCTGGAGTCAAGCCGCTTATGATCTTCCGCTTGGACCGTTTCCTGCGCGGGGGCGACCACTACTCCTTCAATCAGCAGGGGTTTGCCGCGGTGCGTTTCACTGAATTCCGCGAAGATTACAACCATGAGCATCAGAACGTTCGCAGCGAGAATGGTGTCGAATATGGGGATCTGTCGAAATTCGTGGACTCTGACTACGTTGAGCACGTCGCGCGGCTGAATGCGGCGACCCTGGCATCGTTGGCGTCGGCTCCAGCGCCGCCGGCTAGCGTAAAAATGCTGACCAAGAGCCTCGAAAACGATACGACTCTGACGTGGGAGCCTTCGCCGGGCGCGTCCGCTTACGAGGTGGTCTGGCGTTCGACGAATGCGGCCGACTGGGAGTACGTCCAAACGTTCAGTAGCGGTGTGCGTGCAACCCTGAAGGTTTCGAAGGATAATGTGATATTCGGAGTGCGCGCGGTCGATACGGCGGGGCATCGCAGTCTGCCGGTCGTGCCCGAGCCAGAAAGATAAAATTAGTGCCTCGCGGACAAACTATCTCGTTCAGCTTCCCTCCTTTTGCCGGGTGGGTGAAGCGCATCATTATCGCTTGCACGGCAATCTTCCTGCTGGAACTCGTAGTACGCCGGGTGTTTAATGTCGACCTCCGCTGGGTGGATGAATGGTTTGCGCTGATACCGGTTTTTGTAATGAAGGGCGAGATCTGGCAGCTTGTGACCTACTCGCTGCTGCACGCCAACTTCAGCCATCTGTTCTTCAACATGCTCACGCTCTGGTTCATTGGCGCCTATCTGGAGCGCGACTGGGGATCGCGACGATTCATCGAGTGCTACACATTCTGCGTGGTGGGCGCTGCCTTGGTCACGATCGCCGTTTCCTATACGCATTTTCTGGGGATGAACGAGCACGGCGGAACGGTGGGCGCGTCAGGAGGCATTTTCGGCCTGCTGATGGCCTTTGGAATTCTCTACGCCGATCAGGAAATGTATCTATTTCCTCTGCCGTTCAGGATCAAGGCCAAGTACCTGGTCGGTATCTGGGTCGTGGTCGCCATTGTGGCCGTTTTTGACCCCAGGCAAGGCGGGGTCGCGGTTTTCGCTCATCTCGGCGGATTGCTTTTCGGCTACCTGTGGGTAAAGTTCATGCCTGCGCGCGGGATGAGCTACGTTGCGTCCGAGCGTTATTTCGGCATGCGAAATTCCTACTATCGCTGGAAGCGGAAGCGTGCAGCGAGAAAATTCGAAGTCTACATGAGGGATCACGACCGCAAAGTCACCTTCGACGAGCACGGAAACTATGTGCCTCCCGACGACAACGACAAGACCAATGGCGGATCGAAATCGGGCTGGGTGAACTGAGTTTTTCACCGTCGAGACGCCGAGTGCGCCGAACGGCAACATTACGAGGAGTAGCAGAGCATGGCGAGGCTTTGTGCGGCATCCGCGATTCTTGGGACGATAGTCGGACTAAGTGCGGTCGGCGCTGCTCAACCCGCTCTGACATGTAAGCCTGTGGAGCGTTACGGCGTGAAAGGCTGCGAGATCTTGCCGGATCAAACCTGTCCGCCGGGCTATCACAAGCAAGCCGTCGGGCCGAGCGATCCACGAATGAAGGGCCCGACGTTTTTGATGTGCGTAGCAGACGAGCCGCCCCCGAAACAGCAGCCGACCAATCCGCCGCCTCGACCTCCGAAGACGAATCGCTAGCTCGCTTCGGTACCCGTGGAGCGGCGGGCGTCCCTGTCCCAAAGCGTGAACCCGAGGAACGCGCTGAGAATCTGCGCGGGAAGTTCCTGAACCTGACGTTTTCCCTTGAAGCCAAGGTCGTGACCGGCTCCCTCCACTTCCAACAGGTCTTTCTTGGCCGGGATCAGGTTGAGCGCCTTCTTTAGTTCCTCATTGCTTCCGAAGGGATCGCGCGTTCCATGCACGAACAGGCTCGGCGTGCGCAGGTTGGGCAGGTGTTGAATGCGGAGTTGATCCGGCTTGCGCGGCGGATGCAAGGGGTACGAAAGCAGAAGAAGTCCGGATACTAGGTCGGGCTCGGAGGCGCAGAGCATGGTGCACTGACGTCCGCCGTAGGAGTGGCCGCCGAGAAAGATCCGGCCCTCGATGCGTTTGCGCAAGACCGCAACCGCATTGCGGAGGCCGGCACGATCGCGTTCCGCGATGGCCGCAGTCAGCGGGCCGGTTCGCCGCTCGTGGCGAAAGGGCAAATCGCAGCGCAGAACCAGGTAGCCACGGCTGGCAAATGTCTCGCCGAGCGCAACCAGCAGGGGCGCAGTGCAATTCGATCCTGCGCCGTGAGTCAGGATCAGGGCGTCGCCGTTGGGATTCGCGGGCGAATGCAGAAACCCGTGGACGGCCGGGTCTAGCGAGTCATCACGGAATTGCTCCGGTGGCGGCTCAGGCACTCGGCGCTCGCAGTCTTTCGATAACCCATTTTCGAGTTTGCGACTTTGTTTCTCCCATGGATTCCGCTACCCAGACCTCGTCATCGAGGGTGCCGACAGACTGAATTTCTCGAGGGTAGTCGGCTTTGATCCAAAGATACTCAAAATCCTTGATGTGAAGCAGCGGATCAACTCCACTCTCCAATATTTCTGCCGCTTTGCTCTTTGCAACTCGAAGAGCCGCCTCGCCGGCGGACAAATCGCGAAGTGCCATTTCTGCTTTTGCTTTTGGGAGCACTTCAGCAACTTCGAAAAATGTGGGATGTTCTAGAACCGCAAGGCGGATGATGCCGGGTCCGTCCAACCCTGCTTCGAGCGCATCCTGAGCTATCGTTGGCATGTCTTCCGAAGGAATCAGGCCCAGAGCGAGCTTCGCCTCAATCAGTTCACGATCAAAACTCACGGAGATATCCTCACAACTAGGACCTGCGCTTCTTCAGGGATACCGCCCCGCTCTCCCCCACCGTGTGCAGCCGCATGAAATTGGTGGCGCCTGACGTGAGCTGCGTTCCTGCCACCAGACCAAGCACGTCGCCCGGACGAAGGAGGCCTTTCGGCAGCAATTCTTTTTCGGCGGTCTGCAGCATTGCTTCCGCTGATTCCCACTCTTTTTTGTGAACGGGATGCACGCCCCACAGCGCATTCATCCGATTGCAGACTTCGGGCTTACGGCTGAACGCATAGATACAAACCTTCGGACGATGCTTGGACAACATGCGAGCCGTGTTGCCGCTTTCCGTGAAGACGGCGATCGCACGCATCGGCAGATCTTCGGCGGCGTGGGCGATCGACTCGCAGATCGTTTCGGCAACCGAATAACGGTGCTCTTCATGCCGGCGGCGCGACGCCGACGGCACCTGCGCCATACTGGCCTCCGCCTCTAGAATGATGCGTACCATCATGGCCACGGTCTCGCGCGGATAGCGGCCACTAGCCGTCTCTCCTGAAAGCATTACCGCGTCGGTCCCATCGAAAATCGCGTTGGCTACATCGCTCGCCTCCGCTCGCGTAGGGCGCGGATTTTCGGTCATGGACTCGAGCATCTGTGTGGCCGTGATCACCGGTCTGCGCCATACTCCCGCGCGCTGAATCACCAGCTTCTGGATGATGGGAACGCGCTCCGGCGGCATTTCCACTCCCAGGTCGCCGCGGGCAATCATGACGCCGTTGGTGACCTCGAGAATCTCTTCCAGGCGCTCAATGGCCTGCGGCTTTTCCAGCTTCGCGACGATGGGCACGGACTTGCCGAACCCGCACATCAGGTTCTTGGCCGAGCGGATGTCATCGGCGGAACGAACGAACGACAGGGCAACTACATCGACCGCCTGCTTCAAACCGAACTCGAGGTCCAGTTTGTCTTTGGCGGTGAGCGCCGGGATCGCCACAGCCGCGCCGGGAAGGTTGATTCCCTGGTGCTCTCCCAGCAGGCCTCCGTTGATGACCTCGCATTCCACATCTTCGGCGCAAATCGAAAGGACTTTGAGTTCAAGACGGCCGTCGGACAGAAGCACCCGCGCACCCGGCTCGACCTCGCGGGCCAGGCCGGCAAAATCGGCCGAGACCAGTTCTGCAGTTCCTTGCACCTTCCGCGGCGTGATGGTCAGCACGGCCCCGGCTTCCAGCAGCACCGACTTTCCATCTTTCAGGCGTCCGGTACGAATCTTGGGGCCTTGCAGGTCCTGCAGGATGCAGATTGTACGCTTCAGATCATGGGCGGCGTGGCGCAGGCGGTGGATTCGCCGCGCGTGTTCGGCGTGAGTTCCGTGGGAGAAATTAAGCCGGGCAACATCCATGCCCATGCGCATCAGGTCGCGAATCATTTCTTCGGAGTCGCAAGCCGGGCCAATGGTGCACACGATCTTTGCGCGGCGCAAGCGCTCGGCGGCTTCTTCCGGTACAGGGCCGGAGACCGGTAGATTTCCTTCAACCAGATTGGGTTTGCGCTTCAAGTCGGGAATCCTCTCTGCGAACGGCTCCGTCCATCTTATTGCAAACCATCGCGCAAGGGGGCAGGGCTTTGCCCTCCAGGCGGGGCAGAGCTCAGTCGTCACACGGTCAGCGAACTTCGCTGCCCGCTGGCGGAGACGTAGCTTTCGTGAGACAGCGGGGAAACAGCATGGCGTTGAATTCTGCGCCAATCAGCACTACCAGCGAGATCAGGTACATCCAGACGAGCAGTGCAATGCCCACTCCGAGCGATCCATAGATGACGCTGTAGTCGGCATAGTGCTGCAGATACCATCCAAACAGCGCGGTGGAGATCAGCCACATGGCAGTCGCGAGGACCGCTCCCGGCAAAACGCTGTGCCAGGGCTGGGTGCGCGGCACCGCATTGTGATAGATGAGCTGGATCACGGCGATACTGGTCAGGATAGCGATGAGCCAGCGGATCAAGCCCCACAACAACAGAATCAGAGGTCCGAACTCATGGCCGATGTGAAACAGAATCCGCGTTTCAATCCGACTGCCGAAGGCCACCAGAATGGTGGCGAACGTCAGGGGAAGGCCCGCCATCAAGACCAGAGAAATTGCAATCACCCGCTCTTGGATGATGCCCCATGTCTTGGGCAGCTGGTAGGCGCGGCGAAAACCATCCATCCAGGAGATGATGACGCCCGAGGCGCTCCAGAGTGTTATCAATGACGTGGTGATGAGCAGGCCTACCGGACGGTTCGTGCTACCTCTCAGGTAGGCCAGCACAGTCGAGCTGCCCGCGGGCAAGATGGTGCCCAGGGCGTAGGAGATCTCGCGCAGGTACACTTGGCCCCGGCTAAGAGTGGCAAGCACCGCGCCTAATACTAGTAAGGCGGGGAAAAACGTGAAGAGGGACGAATAGGCCGAAGCTTTGGCCGTACCGAACGCGTCATGCTCGAACGCGCGCCAGATCGACAGCCGGAACAATCGCCAGAAGCGCCCCAGGGCCGGCGCGACCACCAGCCCACCCGGAACCGGCTCCGGCGTGGCGTTTGGATCCTGAGGTGGGCCGGTGAGGCGCTGTGGTTCCAGTGCTAGAGACATGGGTTGAGGAAACGCTATTCAAGAAAAGCGTTGTTAACAAAATCAGGGGCGACTCGCGTCGCCCCTGTCCTGGATTCGTCTCGTCTTACTCTGCGGCCAGTTCTTCCGTTTCGCCTTCGTGGCGCATGAGTTCGAGTGCACGCTCGGCATCTTCGTAAGCCTGCGACACTTCCTCCTGTACCTTGCTGGCGGCCTCTTCCATCTCTGGAGAGAGACGCACGTTGCGGTAATACTCCATGCCGGTGCCGGCGGGAATCAAGCGGCCCACGATCACGTTCTCCTTCAGCCCGCGCAGATGATCGACCGCTCCCTGAATGGAAGCTTCGGTCAGCACGCGCGTCGTCTCCTGGAAGGAGGCGGCGGAAATAAACGAATCGGTCGAGAGCGACGCCTTGGTGATGCCAAGCAGCAACGGACGCCCAGTGGCTGGTTTGCCGCCGTTCGCGATCGCGCGCTCGTTCTCCTCGTGGAAGCGGAATTTGTCCACCTGCTGTTCGAGGAGGAACTGGGTGTCGCCTACGTCCTCGACCTTCACCCAGCGCATCATCTGGCGGACGATCACCTCGATGTGCTTATCCGAAATGTTCACGCCCTGCAAACGGTAGACTTCCTGGATTTCGTTCACCAGGTAAGACTGCAGCTCTTTCTCGCCGAGCACGGCCAGAATGTCGTGCGGGTTGAGCGGGCCGTCCATCAGCGGTTCGCCAGCTTTCACACGCTCGCCTTCCTGCACGTTGATGTGGACGCCGCGCGGGACAGAATATTCCTTCTCCGTGCCGTTATCGGCTGCCACGTAGAGTTTGCGCTGTCCCTTGGCGACCTCGCCGAAGCGCACCACGCCATCGATTTCGCTGATGACGGCGGTTTCGCGCGGCTTGCGGGCCTCGAACAATTCCACCACACGCGGCAGACCGCCGGTGATGTCCTTGGTCTTGGTCGTTTCGCGCGGGATCTTGGCCAGCACGTCGCCCGGATACACCGTGTCTCCGTCCTGCACCATCAGGTGAGCACGCGACGGCATCAGGTAGCGCTTGCTCGCCTTGCCCTTGATGACAATCGCGGGCTGACGTTTCTCGTCGGGCGAATCCGCCACCACGTGACGCGACAGGCCGGTGACTTCGTCGACTTCTTCGTGCAGGGTGATGCCTTCCTGCAAGTCCTTGAACTGCGCCGTGCCGCCAATTTCGGTGAGGATGGCGAAGGTGTAGGGATCCCACTCGACCAGAGCCTCGCCGAGCGTGACCGGGCCGCCTTCGGCAACTTTCACTTTGGCGCCGTACACGACCGCGTAGCGCTCGCGTTCGCGGCCCTTTTCGTCCACCACTGCAATCGAGCCCTGGCGATTCATGACGACCAGGTCTCCAGTCTTTGACTTCACCGTTTGAAGATTGATGAAGCGTACTGTGCCGTTGCTCTTGGCATCGAGGCGCGACTGTTCCGAAACTCGCGATGCCGTGCCTCCGATGTGGAAGGTACGCATGGTGAGCTGGGTTCCAGGTTCGCCAATGGATTGCGCCGCAATCACGCCGGTAGCCTCGCCGAGTTCGACGAGGCGTCCGGAAGCCAGGTTGCGTCCGTAGCACATGACGCAAACCCCGCGCTTCGATTCGCAGGTAAGCACCGAGCGAATCTTTACCCGCTCGATACCGGCGGCCTGAATAGCGCCTGCCAGGTCTTCGGTGATCTCGTGATTCACGTCCACCACAACCTGGCCTTCGTAGTCCTTGATCTTTTCGAGCGATACGCGGCCCACGATGCGGTCACGCAGCGGTTCGATGATCTCGCCCGCTTCAACGATACCGGAGACGAAAATACCGTCCACCGTGCCGCAGTCGTATTCGCTAATGATCACGTCCTGCGCGACGTCGACCAGACGGCGCGTCAGGTAGCCCGAGTCGGCGGTCTTGAGAGCCGTATCGGCCAAGCCTTTACGGGCGCCGTGCGTCGAGATGAAGTATTCGAGAACGGTTAGACCTTCACGGAAGTTGGCCGTGATCGGCGTCTCGATAATTTCACCTGTCGGCTTCGCCATCAGTCCGCGCATTCCGGAGAGCTGGCGAATCTGCTGTTTCGATCCTCGGGCGCCGGAATCGGCCATGACGTAAATCGGGTTGAGCTGGCCTTCCTTATCGCGGCGCTGCATCTGGCCAAACATTTCATCGGCAACCTTCTCTGTGATCGCCGACCAGATTTCGATGACCTTGTTGTAGCGTTCGCCGTTGGTGATGGCGCCGTCCAGGTATTGCTGCTGGACCGCGATGACCTGTTTGTCGGCGTCCTTCACCAGTGTCTTCTTATTGTCGGGGATAACCATGTCATCGATGCCGATGGAGAGACCGGCGCGCGTGGCATAACGGAAGCCAAGCGATTTGATCTCGTCTAGCATCTTCACCGTGACTTCGAGGCCAAACCGCAGGTAACAGTAATTCACCAACTGACCCACGCCCTTCTTCTTGAGCAGGCCGTTGATGTACGGCATAGCCACGTTGACCCCGGGCACGTCTTTCGGCAGATGGTCGTTCAGAATGGCGCGGCCGACAGTCGTGTTGAGGTACTCGCGCTTCAGCGTGATGGGCTCGGTGTGGTTCACGTCCTGATCGTCGTAGGCCTGGGTCAGGTCGATGACTTCGCCGGAGTAGCGCAGACGAATCGGGCTGAGCGTTTCCACCTCGCCCATTTCGAGCGCGATCAGGACTTCATCAATATTGGCAAAAGACCGGCCTTCGCCCTTTGCGCCCGGTTTCGCTTTGGTCAGATAGTAGAGGCCGAGCACCATGTCCTGTGTCGGCACGGTGATGGGTTGTCCTGACGCCGGCGACAGAATGTTGTGCGACGAGAGCATCAGAACGCTGGCTTCCACCTGCGCCTCAGGCGACAGCGGAATGTGCACTGCCATCTGGTCGCCGTCGAAGTCGGCGTTGAACGCGGTGCAGACGAGCGGGTGAATCTTGATTGCTTTGCCTTCCACCAGCACCGGCTCGAACGCCTGAATGCCCAGACGATGGAGCGTAGGCGCGCGGTTCAGCATCACCGGATGATCTTTGATGACCTCTTCCAGAATGTCCCAGACGATCGGGTCCTGCTGCTCCACCATTTCCTTAGCTTGCTTGATGGTGGTGCAGTTTCCCGTCTGTTCGAGCCGGTGATAGATGAACGGCTTGAACAACTCGAGCGCCATCTTCTTCGGCAAACCGCACTGGTGCAACTTGAGTTCGGGACCGACCACGATCACGGAACGTCCGGAGTAGTCCACGCGCTTGCCGAGCAGATTCTGGCGGAAGCGCCCCTGCTTGCCTTTCAGCGTATCGGAGAGCGACTTCAGCGGACGATTGTTGGCGCCGCGCAGAACGCGCCCGCGGCGTCCGTTGTCGAACAGCGCGTCAACCGCTTCCTGCAGCATGCGTTTTTCGTTGCGTACGATAACTTCGGGAGCGTGCAGGTCCATGAGCTTTTTCAACCGGTTGTTGCGGTTGATCACGCGGCGGTAGAGGTCGTTCAAGTCGGAGGTCGCGAAACGTCCGCCATCCAGTGGCACCAGGGGACGCAATTCCGGTGGAATCACAGGCAGTACATCCAGGATCATCCACTGCGGCTTGTTGCCACTCTTGCGGAAGGCCTCGACTACTTTGAGGCGCTTGGCGTACTTCAAGCGCTTCTGCAGCGAGGTCTCGTGCTTCATCTTCTCGCGCAGTTCGCCAGAGAGCGACTCGACCTCGATACGCTTCAGAAGCTCCTTGATTGCTTCCGCGCCCATCATCGCCTTGAACCCGGCGGGACGATATTGCTGGTCGAGTTCGCGATACTTCGCTTCGTCCTTGATGACTTCGCGTTCTTTGACCGGGGAGTCCCCGGGATCGACGACCACGTAGGCCTCGAAGTATAGAATCGCTTCCAGATCGCGCAGGGAAATGTCGAGCAGATGGCCGATGCGGCTCGGCAGCCCCTTAAAGAACCACACGTGCGAACAGGGCGACGCAAGTTCGATGTGGCCGAGGCGCTCGCGGCGGACCTTGGACAGCGTGACTTCCACTCCGCACTTGTCGCAGATTACTCCGCGATGCTTCATGCGCTTGTATTT
>Ga0075029_100000536_pt1 | contig 21798 bp, 14 predicted proteins | sample LitLauG_LLR_2013_FD_71391 | JGI IMG/M metagenome (GOLD analysis project Ga0075029, IMG submission 71391) | Freshwater sediment microbial communities from North America - Little Laurel Run_MetaG_LLR_2013 | ecosystem: Environmental > Aquatic > Freshwater > Creek > Sediment | place: USA... | reverse complement strand
CACTTTTTTGCGGACGCCATCGATCCAGCCGAAGCACAAGGCTTCGTCCAGCGCCTCAGGATAGGTGATGCTCGGTTTGCCGGAGGACTTCTTGTAGAAGCCTACCCAGAGTTCGTTGCACTTTTGCTGTGTGGCTTCGAGCCATCTCCGAAACTCCGTCGACGATGGGAAGAAGACAACTTTCATCGCCATTCCTTATTCCGCTAGGGGCTGCAAGGTGTTGCCGCCGTCTGCGTTGAGTATGGGGAGGTGACTGCGCAAGTCTTTGGCTGTGGAGGAATCAACGGGGCTGGAAATTCGACCGCGGCGGGTGTCAATAAAGGGTTAGCCGGGACGCCGCAGGTGTCCGTACTGATGTCAATGGTCCCACAGTCCCCGCGATTCCACCAACCTGAGTGACGCCCGTCCGCGCGGAGTTCGTCAGCAATGTTATTTGTAATCGTCATCGGTCCACAAGAGGTACTTTTTCCATAGTGTGCAACATAGATGGCTGTGTTGCCACCTCCCACCACGGGGTTGCGGTTATAGACCCTGTTGCCGTCCGCGGTGTGCGTTCCACCCGTGAGGCCGATTCCGCATTCAGCCGTGTCTAGTAAGAGATTTCCTAAGAGTTGCCCCCTGTCGGTGAAGGTGTCCGCCATAATGCCGCAGCCATAAACGCTGTGTCCACCAGTGATGAAATTGTTTTGTGCAATAAATCCCGTGGTTACGCCAAAACTGATTGAGTCCTCCGTGGCTTCCGGATACAAACTTGTGGATTCAAGGCGACGTGATTGCCTATGGTAGCCACTGCGAATCTTCCAGGGACTGTTGTTTCTAGGGACTGGTCACAGGAGGGAAGCAAGTGGCACTAAAGGCGTATTGACATTGCACAGTGGGGGGGGGACACTCCGCTTAAGGCCAATTGTTTTGCGTTGTAGGGCTTGCCGGTGATGCCAGAGCAAGAGATGTCGGGACCCGAATCGTCGAACCCTCTTCCGTCCGCTGCGGGACTGCTCCGCGAACTGCCGGACGAAAGCAAATTAGAAACCGATCTTGCTGATCTGGCGGCGCGCTTTTCCGCGCAGAGCGGAGGCGGGTTGCCGCCGGAGTTGTCGGCCGATCTGGCGCTTGAGATTGTGCTCAACGAAATTGTGGAGCAGGCGTGCCTGGCGACGGGCGCGACCGGCGCCGCGGTGGTTCTGGAGCGAGACGGGGAAATGGTCTGCCGCGCCAGCAGCGGTCCTACTGCGCCGGAGTTGGGATCGCGGTTTGACACTACGTCGGGCCTTTCCGGGGAGTGCTTCAAGACGCGCCGAACCCAGCGGTGCGATGACGTGCTGGCGGATACGCGGGTGGATATCGATGCGTCCGGCCGTCTGGGCGTGCGCTCGTTGGTGGTCATGCCGCTGCTCCGGGGGGCCGACTTGGTGGGAGTGATCGAACTGTTTTCCGCCCGGCCGTACGCGTTTGGAGTGCGCGACGAGCGCACCCTCGAGGTTCTGGCCGACCGCACCTTGAATAACCTGGAGCATGCCTCGCATCCGCTGGATTTGTGCAGTGAATCTGGGGCGCCCTCGATGGCTGGAGATCGGCCAGAGGAGACTCATCCTCCAGGCGTTGATGCATCTCCGGTTCATTCCCAGCACGTCTCTGAGCCGGAAGCTTTGGCGAAAGACGCAGGGGACGGTCCGCGCCGTCGACTCCTCGCGACCAGGTATTTGCTGAGTGGGTTCGTTGTGGTTGGCGCGGTACTGATTGGGCTGGTGTTGGGTCGACAATGGGGAACGCGCGCCGCGACCTCGCAACCGCAGCCGGCACTGAGTGCGTCCGGTGCGGGAGGGACGACGACGGTCCAGCCAGCCTCGGCAGTCAAGGCAGGGAATCCCAATAAAGGTGCCGAACCGAACGCCCTGGCGGCCGCTCCCACTCCCGCTCCTACTAAACCGAGCAGGCGAGTTCCCCCCGGCGGCCTGCTGGTGCTGCAAAATGGTGCGGAAGTTTTCCGTCTGCTGCCCAATGAGAGTCCAGCGAGGGATCAGGAAGAGCGAACGCGGCGCCCTTCTTTGCCGCAATCTGAGAGCGCGGTCGAGACGTCGGCTGCCAGTGCCGAGGGCAGCCTGGTCTATCGCGTCGAACCGGAGTACCCGGAGGCGGCGCGTCTGCAAAATATTCAGGGCACAGTGGTGCTGGAAGTTCACATTGACACCGACGGCGCGGTGCAGGAAGTTCGCATGGGGAGTGGGCCGCCGCTGCTGGCGCAGGCCGCTTCCGACGCCGTGAAACAGTGGAAATTCAAGCCCCGTCTCATCAACGGGAATCCGGTCGAGATGCAGACCAGAGTGACGCTGAACTTCCGGTTGCCTCAGTAGGAACGCGCGCGGCGAAAGGGAAATTCTTGGGGGGCTGTCTTGCTGCCCGTGACGGGAACGGCTCCGGCGGACTTGCGAGCAGCCGTCGATTGCGACTATGCGGGTGGGCAATCGTGCGCGCCTCGCCGTTGAGGGCATAGAGCACGACTTCCACGCGGCTGGAAACCCCAGCTTGTCGAAGATGCGGAACAGATAATTCTTGACCGTGTGCTCGGTGAGCTTCAGACGCCGCGCAATTTTCACGATTGGTGAGTCCTTCCGCAACGCATCGAACCACGTCTGCCTCGCGAGCGGAAAGAGGAGAGTCGGCCAGGTGGGTGAAGTTGGCATGATTGGGCCGCGCCAGGGCTTCGAGTAGGAAATGTAATTCGTTGCTATTGGCCCATACTTGTCCCGAATGGACGCATTCGATGCATTTGGCCAGCAAGCGGAGCGGTTGTGTACGGCTGAAGATCCCGTGGGCTCCCGCGCGAAAGGCCTCCACGACTGCGGCAGGTTCGGAGTTGTCGAGCAGCACCACCACGCGCGGACCCGGCCGTTCGGTGCGAATGGTCCGGATGGTCTCGAAACTTCCTGGCTGTCATCGCCCAACCTGGTGCCGATGAGCAGGACGTTCGGGACGATCACGCCTCACCAGGGCAAGGATCTCGGCCGGTGCTTCGATGACGTGGAACTGAGCGTTCTTGGCCAATGCCTCTACCAGCAACTCGGTGCTCATGTAGGTGTTCGGTTCACCGACTTTTTCAACACCCACATCTGCCGTTCCCGTTCTCTTGGGCAAGCGCATCATCCGGCTCAAATGGATGGTCAAGTGCAGTCGTCAGATCTCGCCCCGTTTGTTCTTAACGATTTCATGACGGCGAACGTGGCCCGGGACGTTGCCGCCAAAGATTCAATGCTGATAGGAGAACCGGCGCCGGATTCAAAACCGCCAAGCAAGGCTTTCATCTCTTCAGCGTGTCCTTTGTTGCCGGAGAACGACGTGGTTGATATCTTCCGTCCAACTGCGCATTCGAGCTTCTTGAAATTCCACAACCGCGCGGTCTTCTGGTCGCCGAACACTTCCAGGTATTCCTTCTCGACGGCGTGGGCGCCGTTGGCCAGGTAGTGAATTGTGCCGGCAGAACCATCGGCGAAGGTGATTGAAACCAAAACATTGTCGTTGTTGTAGCGGCGGGCGCTGTCGGTGGGAGCAACCGCGTGCAGGCTGGTCGGCAGGGCGCCGCAAAGGAACTGCATGACGTCGATGAAGTGCCCGCCCTCGCCAATAAAGCGCCCACCCTGCTCGGGATGCTGCATCCATTGCGTGGATGGCATGAAGCCAGCATTCACGCGATAATGCATGGCCAGCGGCTCAGTGCGTCCTGCGAACAATTTATGGATGGCGCGAACCGGTTCGGAAAAGCGCCGATTGTAACCGACCATCAGCAGAGGCGGGGTTCCTGCCCGTCCGGCCTCGGTGTAAGCCGCGAGAATCGATTCGAGTTCGTCGCTATTCAGCGCCAGCGGCTTTTCGACAAAAACGCTCTTACCGGCGCGCAGAGCCTGGGTCACGTAGCGGGCATGGGAGTCGTGACGCGATGTAACGAATACGAAATTCACATCGTTGTCATGGATAATCTCGCTGGCATCCGTGGCGCAGAATTCGAACTGATATTTCTTTGCGATGTTCTTGGCGTTAACTGGCTTACGGGTGGCGAGACCCCGCATACGCGGAGCCATTTTCATCAGCGGAGGTAACAGCATCGATTGCGTGAAATTACCCGCGCCGATAAAGCCCAGAACCGCTTTGCGACCGGAAGCCGCGCGCGCCTCACGCCGCAGCTCAATTCGCCGAGAGAGAGAAATTGGCGCGCTTGGATCGGAGTACTGGATCAGGACGCCGAGATATGGCTCCTGCACCTTTCCCGTAATTATCTCGTAGGCGCGAAGGCCCTGTTCGACCGGGATTCGGTGCGTGATCAGGGGCTGCACTTTCAGTTTCCGCTGTGCCATCATGTCGAGCACAGCTTCCATGTTGCGGTTTTCCGTCCAGCGAACGTATCCCACGGGATAGTCGTGGCCGCGCTCTTCGTAGTCGGGATCGTAGCGGCCAGGGCCATAGGAACAGGAAGTGCGGAAGGTGACCTCTTTCTCATAGAACGGAGAACGGGGAATGTGCATCCCGACTGTGCCGACCGCGACAACCGTGCCGCGCTTGCGGGTACATTGAATGGCCAGTTCCACCGGCTGACTTGACGTGGTCGCCGCAGTGACCAGCACGGCGTCGGCGCCATAGCCTCGGGTGAAATTTTGCACTTCGAAAACAGCAGCATCGTCATGGCTCGCGGTGCAGCGGTCACATCCCAGCTGCAAGGCCAAGTCGAAGTTGCGCGTGGCGATGTCCATACCCATCACGCGGCAACCACTGGCCTTTAGCAATTGAGCGGTCAACAGGCCGACTAGTCCTAAACCGATGACAACGACCTGCTCTCCGACGCGCACGTCAGCCTGACGCACTCCTTGCATGGCGATCGCGGCCACTGTCGTGAACGCCGCCTCATCGAAGCCCACTTCGTCCGGCATCTTGACGACCAGCTTGCGCGGGACCAAAACTATTTCCGCGTGCGAGGCATAGCCGACGCCGGCGCAGGCAACACGGTCGCCAACCTTGATGTCGTCCACTGCGGACTCGACAACTACGCCGGCTGAGCTGTAGCCGAGTTCCTTGAAATTATCGAGTCGGTCCTGAACTTTCTTGTACGTGGCCAGCAAGCCCTCGCGACTCACATTGTCGAGCACCTGTCGGACCAGGTCGGGGCGCAGGCTGGCTTTCTGCACCATCGACGCCTGGGCGGTTTCCACCGACGTCCGTTCGGTTCCGGCGCTGATTAGCGACCATACGTTGCGGACTAGTACACTGCCCGGCCGGAGTACCGGCGCGGGCAACTCGTCGACCGTCATCTCACCTGTTTTCTGGTACTGGATTACTTGGAGCAACGTGAGTCCTTTCGAGTGCGTGTTCCGACAGTTTAATCAGTTACGGGTTGTTTTGGAAATTTGCGCGGACCTACGAAGGTTTGATAATTAGCGGTGTGCGTTGGAGTGCGTATAACCGTTTGAAAGTCAGATGCTGCTTTCGTGGGAAGTGGCCGTCCGGCCGATTCTACAGAAGGATTAGGACGTTGCGCTTAGATCCTTTGTTTCGACCAACCGCATGGACTCGGCTGCTGCCGCACGGCTTGCGACATGGTAAGCACCCAGGTCAATAACGGAGGCTCGCGTGTCCTTGAGAAACTCGGCAACTTCGGGGAAGTAGTGTCCCACCAGAATGAGTTCGGCATCGGCCAATTCGTCGAGCGAGCGAGCCAGGACGCGGGAGAGATGCGGGATGACGCCATCGATGTATTCCTTGTTTGTGCCTGTCAATCGCGTCACTAAGACGTTCGGGTCATAGATGCGCAATTCGTAGCCTTTACCCAGCAATCGCTCGGCTAATTCGACATATGGGCTTTCCCGTAGATCATCGGTGTTGGACTTGAAGCTTAGGCCGATCAGTCCGATGCGCCGTTTGCCCGCCGCCCGGACCTTGTGGAATGCCCGTTCGATCACCTGTTCGTTACTCGCCAAGATGGCCGCAATCAGTGGTACTTGGAGGTCATGCTGTTTTGCCACGTGGAGGATGGCCCGCACGTCCTTCGGCAGGCACGAACCGCCAAAGGCAAAGCCGGGCATAAGGTATCGGCGCGAGACGTTCAGCTTGGTATCATTGCAGAATACCTTCATGACTGCTTCCGCATCCACATCCCCCTGCTGGCAGACGGCCGCGATTTCGTTTGAGAATGCGACTTTCAAAGCGTGGAAGGCGTTGCTGGCATACTTCACCATCAGCGCCTCTCTTGGGGGCAGCACGAAGATCGGAGCTGACTGATCCGAATAAAGCGAGCGCAAGGTGCTTTCGGTCGTGGCATTGGTCGTGCCCAAAATGGTGAATGGCGGTTGCTCGAAATCGGTTATCGCAGTTCCTTCTCGCAGGAATTCCGGATTAACGCACAACTCTACTAGTCCGGGCGCAGTCAAATTGAAAGTCTTGCAGCATTCGTCGAAGATGGACGGCAATACGCTACTGCGGATCACCACGGTCTGCTTCCTGTCGAGTTTCGAGAGGGCCATCGCTATCTGATTGCAGGAGCGGAGCAAGTGAGCGGAATCGATCTGCCCATTGGTGCGACTCGGAGTGGCTACGGCGACAAAGCACACCTCTGTTTCACGCAATGCCTGCTCGATGTCTGCGATGGCGCACAGACGTCTGGCCCGCAGTCCTCGTGCAATTTTATCGGCGAGGCCGCTCTCAACAATCGGCGAACGGCCTTCATTGATGATGCGTACTTTGTCGGCATTGATGTCAACGCCCCAGACGCGGTGTCCCATGTCCGCCAGGCAAGCGGCTGATACTGCACCCACGTAGCCTAGACCAACGACGCTGATATTCATAAGTTGACCCTCTGATGAGTGCAGATAGTACCTGAGCCTTCGATTGCTGGAAGACTGAGCGTGGCGATGCCGTGATTGTTGTAGTCGACGGGGCTGGCCGGACTGGCGAAGTGAAAGACGTAGTCCATTCTGCCTACGTCGAACGGCTCGCAGGTATTTTTTTCGGTCAGCAGGTTGTCGACGGGCACCACGCTCCAGCCTTCGGCCAGCAAGCATCGCAGAGGTGGGTCCCGAGAAATCCAGCACCACCGGGGAGGGAAACGCCGTTGGGATGCGACGCGCCCCGCTGTTGAAGCGGGGCGCTATGACCCTCCTGCAAGATTCTACTGGACAACCAACTGGAACGTGGTCTGTCCGGTGATCGGAACCGCGCCGCCAGTAGTGGCGTTGATTGTAACGGTGTAGGTGCCCTTGGGCGTTCCCCCTGTCTTGCTGCTGATCAGTTTGCTGCTGCCGCAAGATGCGAGCCAGATGGTGGAGACTCCCAGGACCATAATCAGCCCGAGCATCCGCATGCCCCGCAACGGGCGTTTGCGCGAGCCTACCGTGAACATGACTCCCAGCAATCCCGGCAGCAGGACTGCGTACAAGATTCGCGAGCCACGATCCAGAGGCTGGCGCAGCGCGAAGCTAGGAGGCACGGTACTAATCTGGAAGCCTAAGGATGTCTGGGTTGAGGCGCCTGATGGTCCCGTGCAGTTAGCTCCCGTCGCGGTCGTCGGGATCGAGCAGGTGTAGGTTAGCGCGGTGTTGAAACCATTCGTCGGCGTAAGGTTGATGGTTGCGGTTACGCTACTCCCTTGCGTCACGGTGTAGGTTCCGGCGGCGGGTGCCAGCGCGAAGGTCTCGACCGTCAGGCTAACGGTTGTTGTAGATGACAGCGAACCCGACGTGCCAGTGATTGTGATGGTGGCGGGCCCATTCGGCGGCTTCATGGTGGGCACTGTTGAAATCGTCAACGTGCTCGTGTAACTCGAGCTAGTCGCGGTCGCGGGACTGAAGGTGCACGAGGCTCCCGTTGGCAGTCCCGCCGAGCAACTGAGGGTCACCGCGCCGCCGAAGGCGCCGCCCGGGGTAACTGTCACCGTACTTGTGGTAGTGAGGCCGGCGTTGACGCTGGCTGGGTTCAGCGGGCTGGCCGACAGCGTGAAACTCTGGGCAGACGACGTGATGACAAGGCTCACCGTCGTCGAATTCGTCTGAAGGCCCGACGTACCGGAGACCGTGACAGTGTAGGTTCCAGGCGCGGCGCTGAGTTGTGTCGCAATCGTCAGAGTAGTCGTGCCGTTACCGGTTAGGGTAGCAGGACTGAAGTTGCAGGTCGTTCCTGCCGGCAGGTTCGAGCAACTAAAAGTCACGGTGCCGGTAAAGGTATTCTGTACGGTCAAGGTTACGGTGCTAGTGGCGCTACTGCCTTGAAGCACGCTGGCTGGGGTCAGGGCGCTGGCCGTTAGCGTGAAAGACGACGACGCGGCAGCTAGTTTGCCCATATCCACCGATCCGAGACCAGTCACCAGGTTGTATCCGGTGGTTGGGTCCGCGTCGGAGGCGTTGAAGCCGAAGACCCCTCCCGCTGGACATTGTATTGTCGGGGGCTGCGTTGCGGGTTGGCCGGGCTGGCAGTAAACCATGTTGTCGCCGCTGGTAATGGGATGGAAAACCTTATTCGACGGCGTGGCCGCCAATTGATAAAGCAGGGGATGGATATCACCTTGCGTTGAGGAGAGGTATTGATTCAGCAGCGCGACCATGCCCGCAAAAACCGGAGCAGACACCGAGGTGCCTCCAGCGACGGAGTTGTACGCTTCCAACGCGCCCGTAGAACCGGAGATTCCGTTCACGCAGGTGCTGGTGTAGGTCGGCGTGGGAGTGGCGTCGGGGGCCTGCGGCGTGCAAAGAATATAGCCCGGGAAATTCGGCGATGCCAGGAAAGAAACGTCGGGGAGCCAACGGACACCGGCCGGAGCGTTGGGAACTTTGCCGGCCAGGGGCACTTGCCAGCTGGGTTGAGCGAAACCGCCTGTACACGCGCCCGCTGTCTCCGTAAAGCAGTTGCTCGCGCCGCCGCCACCTGACTTGATCCAAAAATCCTCTTGCGCAGTCTGGGCTGACGTGATCGTGACCGCCGGAGGCCCTCCTTGATTACAGAAAGTCGGGGCTGTTCCGAATGCGCAGTAAGCCGCCCACTCAACATCGTCGTTCCACGCGGTCTCGGGAATGTACGTCAATGCCGACCCGCCGTTGGTTCCGTTGGAGGTTGCCCAGTAAGTTGTGGCAGGATTGGGATAGGAATCGTCCGCCAGAGAGATAGCACTGGCGCCGACGGCTACGACGTATTGGCTGCTGGCCGGATAATTCACGGCGAGTCCACCAACCGCCCCGCTGTAAGGGACCCCACTTGAGGGCGAGTTGTCGCAGGCGGCCGCACCTGAATCGCCGGAGGAATTCACAACTGTGACCCCCATGGCAGCGGCCTGCATTAGCTGCGTTTCGAGGTCAACGGCGTTAATCTCACAGATCCCGTAGCTCATGCTGATGACCGGCGCCAGTGGCGGACCGGTGGGTGGGTTGATGGCGGTGAGGAGGGAATCTTGCACACCGTTGCCCGCAGGGTCAGGCGAGTTGACGTAGATGATCTGAGCGTTGGGAGCGACGGCGCCAGACCACTCCACATCGATGTCCGCCTCCAACACGTCACCCTGACCATTCGAATCGGGTACACCAGGATCGGTCCCTCCGCTGGGAAGAAACAACACGTATTTGAAGTGAGGATCGTTGCAGGCCGTGATGATGCCGATTCCATTCAAAGTGCAGTTGCCGGGGACGATTTGCGTGAGACCAAAGGCGGAACGGAAATCGTTGAGGTCGGCGAGGAAAATATCCGTTCTGCCTACGACTGCGATCTTCTGCCCCGTGCCGTCCAAAGTTGAGACGGGGATGTCGTAGATGGTGGCGATGTCAGCGGGAGCGAGGAAGTTCTTGAAGACAGAGAACGTGCCGTCATAGTAATCGGGGCGTACCGTCGGTCCGGAATTTGTCTGGCTTCGGTTGGCGGGCTGCATGCGGAAGTTGTTGACGCCGAGAATTCCGCTAACTACTCCGCGGAGCGCGGCCGGCAGCATCAACGGGGTGGCGTTGGCGAAGTGTTCTTCGCCATCGATGTTGTAACGATGGATCTCCGCCTTGAACGCGTTGTGCACCTGGGCGGCACTGCCGCTGAATCTGATCATATTGCGGCCGCCGCCGACACTCTCAATCACGAAGCCCTGCGATTCAAGCCAAGTCGTGATGCGCAGCATGTCGTTCTGGCTCAAGCCGAAGCGGTCAGCGTATTGCGATGGCGTGAGCCACTTGTGATAGTTCGGGGAAGTGCGGTCCTGCTGTTCGGCTAGAAGCTTTTTGAGCGCCTTCTGCTGCGCCGCCGAAGGAGCGATCATCAGCGTCATGGAAGAGAGCTTGAAGGAAGGATCGACTGGGCCCCGATCATATTGCGCTTGCGCCTTCGAATGTAGACTCTTCGGCAGCGGGATTGTCTTGCCGGCATCGATCGCGCCGGCAATGCGATCCGGCGTGACAGCGTAACTCAGGCTGGAAAAAACCACTGCAACTAGCGCTGCAGACGCAAAAGTGCACAACAGCGCCTTATTTCGATTGGACATTAGAGGCTCCCCCGGAGCGGATCAAGATCATGCGCTTAAGTTATGCTTATACGACCATTCCTCAGTCTGATCAAGGAAGTTGTGCATCCGGTTGTATCTCGGAAACAAACTTGATAACAGAGCGGCAGAAACCTCCACGATCGCCGGACTGAGGCCCGCTACAGAGGGATGAAACAGGGACAATTCCCAATGTGATCGGCACTCTATCCTCAAAAACACGGCGCGTTTTTTCTGCCCCGCGACTCTCTTCCGTCTCATGTCCGCTTGACGCTGCGGAAACCCGCGATCAAATCATGCTCCACCGTTTCCGCTTTCTGGTCCTTCGTCGGATTCTCAACGGAATATTTCCGCCCCGTTTTGCAGCACCAGCAAACGCAGCGCCCTGCTTTGCCGCAACCGGAGCGCCCGGCAGAGATGTCTACCGACGGCGCTGACAGCAGCCTGCGTCACCGCGTCGAGCCCGAGTACCCGGACGCGGCGCGTCAGCAAAATATTCAGGGTAGCGTAGTTCTGGAAGTTCACATCGGGGCGATGGCGTGGTGCAGGATGTTCGGGTCGCGCGAATGGGCCGCCGCTGCTGGCACAGGCCGCTTCGGACGCCGTGAAACAGTGGAAATTGAAGCCCGCTTGGCGTGTGTCGATCTTGAACACTCCATGGCGCGGCTAGAGTCGCGCGCCCTTTCAACCACGCCTCTTGATCAGACCAGGATCGGAGTTTGAAGGAGTGCAGGAAATCTAGGGAGTTGTTTTGCTGACGGTGAGTGGAGCGGTCCCAGCCGATTTGCGCGAAGCAGTAACCGAATGAGACTTGCGGCCGTTCTGGTGGGCAATGGTGCGCGCCTCGCCGTTCAGCGCGTAGAGCACGACTTCCACGCGGCTGGAAACTCCCAGCTTGTCGAAGATGCGGAACAGATAATTCTTGACCGTATGTTCGGTGAGCTTCAAGCGCCGGGCAATTTCCCGATTGGTGAGTCCTTCCGCAACGCATCGAACCACATCCGCTTCGCGGGCGGAAAGCGGAGAGTTGGCCAGGTGGATAAGGTTGGCGCCAGTTGGCTGCGCCAGGGCTTCGAGTAAAAAGTGCAACTCACTGCTGTTCGCCCACACTTGCCCCGAATGCACGCATTCAATGCACTTGGCCAGCAAGCGGAGCGGTTGCGTGCGGCAGAAGATCCCGTGAGCACCGGCGCGAAACGCTTCCACGACGGCGGCCGGTTCGGAGTTGTCGAGCAGGACTACCACCCGCGGACTGGGACGTTCCGCACGGATATTGCGGACCAAATCGAAAGCTGCCTGGCGGTTCTCGCCCAACCTAGAACAAATGAGGGCGACGTCAGGGCGCTCGCTCTTCACCATGGCAAGGATCTCGGCATTAGACGATGGTGCTTCGACGACCTGGAATTGAGCATTTCGACCGAGTGCTTCCACCAGTAATTGGGTGCTCATGGAGGTGCTGTCGGCCGCCAGAACGCGCAGCCGGTCCTGAGGGGGCTGATTAGGCTGATTAGGCAGATTAGTCAAGTGCGCCATAGGAGCGGGTATGGAGACCCAAACTTAATGCATTGGAACAGGGGCGCCCCCAACGAAAAAATTGCTGCTGGGGAATACTCGACGAGGGGCACACCCAAACCGAGCGAAGCCATGGCAATCGGCTTCGTAAATCCAATAATCCTACTCTAGGAGAAGTTAGTCCAGGAGTAAATAGCACTAAAGGTCTGCCCCCTTTTGCACTTGTTGAACTACCCCTTTGACACGCTATCCAATCTGACCCAAGGGCAATATTAGCGTTCGGAGGAGGGGGGAAGGGCTCGCGGTCACCACTCCCGGCACAGCCAATGCCCCGAATTGGCGCGGATCTCGGCTCGCTGTAGAGACTTTAGTTAGCAAACTTTATACCACTTGCACAATTTTGCGATGGTCGATAGTCTGGCACAAGTTTAGATCGTTTCCTTGCATCGCCCTTGGCCGATGCTACGCAGTGATTCCTCCCCCCGAAAAAAGCGCGCGATTTCTGGCGCTGAATAAGCCGGAAAGACAGTGCGGAGCTATTTGTGCAAGGCAGGGATTTTCCCGGAGTCGGGATTGTGACTCAGAGGGCGGAGCCATGAGTGCCACCGGCGTAACCACCACGCAGTGCGAGTCGATCCACCCGTTGGCCGCGACGGGGCTGAACTGGTACGCGATCCGGACGCGATCGCGACACGAAAAGTTGGTTGAGCGGCAGCTGCAGAGGCAGGGAATCGACGCGTTTTCTCCTGTGATCAGCCAGATTCGTCAATGGAGTGATCGGCGCAAGGTGGTGGAGTTACCGCTGTTCGCCGGCTATGCTTTCGTGCGCATCGCAGACTCTCCCGAGCAGCGGATAAGAGTTCTGCGGACGCAAGGTGTGGTCGAGTTGGTCGGGGCGCAGGGCCAGGGCATTCCCATTCCCGGTGACCAAATTGATGCGGTGCTGGCCGTGGTAAAGGGCAATCTGCCCTTCATCCAACATGTCTTCTTAAAGGTAGGCCAGCGCATACGCGTTCGCGGTGGAGCCCTGGACGGTGTGGAAGGCATATTGGTTGCGCAGAACGGAAGTCGGAACCTGGTGATCTCGGTAGAGCCGATTCAGCGGTCCCTTTCCATTAGCATCGAAGGCTATCAGGTCGAACCGCTTTAAATCTTAAATAAACTCAATCATTCCAAGGCGAGGCAATGGCCAGATGAGCCGCCCAATTGAAACCTCTCAACAGTCGACGACGGACGAAGCCGAGCAGCAGAAGCCGGCCGATAGTGTCGAATCTGTCGTGCGCGAAGGCGACGGAAACGAAGAGCCGATCGCACCCTTGCGCATTGTTCGCGCCCAAGTAGAAATCAAAGCCATCATGGCCGCGCTGAAGCGCACAGGCTGGAATCGGAAGCAGGCGGCCACCTTGCTGAGAATTAGCTATCGCGGGTTGCTCTACAAGATCCGCCAGCACAAGATAACGGCGGCATAAGCAAGTGAAAGGTCGCCCTGTGCAACACAACGTCCTGGCGACGGGACAGGAGAAGTCATCAATGCCAAATGAGCGGATAAAGACGATCGCACTGATTGCCGTGCTGGCGCTGGCTTGGCAGAGTGGTGCAGCGCAGAAAAGCACGAACACAGTGGCGTCGGCCGACCCGGCGGCGACGGCAAGTTCGAAAGCCATCGATTCGGCGGCGGAATCGCTTCGGGACCGCTATCCCCGTTACAGGCTGCGTGCGGGTGATGCGTTCGACATCAGCTTTGAGCTCAGCCCGGAATTCAATCAGAGCGTAACCGTTCAACCCGACGGCTACATTACGTTGCGGGGCATCGGCGACGTTCACGTGGCGGATGAGAATGTGCCTCAACTGACCGCCACCCTGCGCAGCGCATATCAAAAGATTCTGAACGATCCCGTCATCAGCATCGTCCTCAAGGATTTCGAAAAACCCTATTTTATTGCCGATGGCCAGGTGGCGCGGCCCGGCAAGTACGATCTGCGCGGCATCACGACTTTAACCGAGGCCATTGCCATGGCCGGCGGATTCCAGGAGACTGCCAAGCACTCGCAGGTTTTGCTGTTTCGTCGCGTTGATGATACTTGGGTTTCCGCCAAGATTTTCAATGTGAAGAAAATGGAGAAGGAAGGGAACTTGAGTGAAGACCCGACCCTTCATCCCGGAGACATGTTGTTCGTGCCCAAGAACCGGTACTCCAAGATTAAGCCGTTCCTGCCAGTTAGCCAGATCGGCACCTTGATGAAGACCTACTAAGGAAACCGATGAATAACAATCAATCAGTTCCGGCGACGGAAAAGGCCAGACTGGGCTTCAGTCCGAGGGATGTGCTGGCCGTTGGATTTCGTCACAAGCGGGCGGTGGTGCTCTGTTTTTGTGGGATCCTGCTGGGTGCGCTGGCGACGGCGTTGCTGCAACCCAACCGGTATGTGGCTTCGACCAAGTTTCTGATCGAACGCGAGCGAGTCGACCCGGTCGTCAGCCCAGGAGCGAATTCTACTCTCACGGTTCGCGGCGAGGTCACCGAGGAAGAGCTGAACTCCGAGGTCGAATTGCTGGAGAGCGCGGACGTGCTTCGTCAGGTGACGGTCGCGTGCGGATTGGATCAGCGCAAGACGCTGCTGTCCTCTCTGCTGGGCCCGTCGGACGCAGCCACACGGATCGCCAAGGCCACGGAACGTCTGCAAAAAACGCTGAAGGTTGAAGGGGTCCGCAAAAGCAATATCATCGACGTCAGCTACGCGGCAGACGATCCGCAGTTGGCCGCTCGCGTACTGACTGTGCTGGACGATGCTTACCTGAAAAAGAATGTAGCGGTCCATCGTCCGCCGGGGCAGTTCGAATTCTTTGATCAAGAGACGGAGGTCTACAAGAAAAATCTGGCCGATGCCGAGACGAAGCTCAAGGCCTTCTCCGCCGAGGACGATGGCGTGGCGCCGCAAGTCGCCCGTGACATTACGCTGCAAAAGCTGAGTGAGTTTCACGCCGCGTTGCAGCAAACCAGAGCCGACATCGCCACGACCGAGGAGCGGATTCGGGCGCTCGAGAAACAGGCGGGTATCACGCCCGAGCGTTTGACCACCGCATCGCGCCAGACCGACGATTATCAGGTGCTGCAGAACCTCAAGAATACATTGATGAATCTTGAGCTGAAGCGCACGGAACTGCTGACCAAGTACCAGCCCACATATCCTCTGGTGCAAGAAGTGGACAAACAGCTGGCCGACACGCGAGCCTCGATCGCGAAGGAGGAGAGCAAGCCGATCCGTGAAGAAACGACGGACCGGAACCCGACGTACGCATGGATCAACGAAGAACTGGCCAAGGCGAAGGCCGACTACAGCGCTGGCCAGGCACGAGCCGCCGCCATGCAGGCGATCGTCTCCAAGTATCAAGAGACCGCGCGGGATTTGGAGCAAAAGGGAATCGTCCAACAGGATCTGCTGCGCACGGTGAAAACCGACGAGGAAAATTACCTTTTGTACCAGCGCAAGCGCGAGGAAGCCCGCATGACGGACGCGTTGGATCGTACGCGCATCCTCAACGTTGCAGTGGCGGAGCAGCCTACAGTACCGACCCTTCCTTCGAACTCACCGTGGATGGTGCTGTTCGCAGGTCTTGTGCTGGCAGTCACCGTCAGTCTGGGGGCGGCATTTACTTTGGAGTATCTCGATCCTTCTTTCCGAACCCCAGCGGAGGTGCTGTCCGAGCTGAGCATCCCCGTTCTGGCCGCCGTTCCAGTTGAACGAGATGGCTACCGCGGGACTGGCAACGGCAACCGCGGAGTTGAAGGGACCGTGAGCGGCAACGGAGCGGACCATAGCGAAGCCCCCATGGATGAGTGGATTGCTACACAAAAGCAGGAGAGCCGCTAAGTGTTCCTGGATTTCTACGGCCTTAAACAGCAGCCCTTTGGCGTTACGCCGGATCCGCGTTTTCTCTACCTGAGCCCGGCGCACAGGGAAGCCCTGGCGTCGCTGTATTACGGAATTGAAGCGGGGCGCGGGTTTTTAGCGTTAATCGCGAAGCCGGGGATGGGTAAGACGAGCCTGTTGTTCCACCTCCTCCATCGATTTCAAAGTACCGCGCGCACCGCGTTCGTGTTCCAGACCCAGTGCACATCTCGGGAATTCATGAGGTTCTTGCTGTTGGAGGTCGATTGCGAGATCGACGATCAACAAGACCTGGTGAGCATGCACGACCTGTTCAACCGCTGCTTGCTGCGGGAAGCGCGTGCCGGCCGACGCGTGATTATCGTGATTGACGAAGCGCAAAACCTCGAGCCGTCGGTGCTGGAAACAGTGCGTCTTCTTTCCGACTTCGAGACCCCTCAGGCCAAGTTGCTGCAAATCGTCATGGCTGGGCAGCCCGAGCTGGCCGATAAACTGGCGCGTCCCTCCCTGACCCAGTTGCGTCAGCGGATCTCGCTGCTGAGTTCGCTGGAGCCTCTGCCGCTGCGGGAAGTGGAGCGCTACATCGAGCACCGTCTTCGTGTTGCAGGATATGAAGGCGAATCGATGTTTTCTCCAGGCGCGCAAAAGTTACTGTGGGAATTGAGCAGAGGTATTCCGCGCAGCATCAACAACCTCTGCTTCAATGCCATGTCGTTGGGTTGCGCCTTGCAACGAAAAATGATCGACGCGGACCTGCTGCAAGAGGTGGCTGCTGATTTTGATCTTTCAGGGCTGGTTTCCCAGTCCGATACGATCGATGCGCCCTTCTTGCCGCCGACGGCTGCTTTCCGGGAAGCCAGCAACGTTTCGGCTATGCCGCCGCCGGAAGATGGGCCACTCGGAAGCAACTCGCTTCCGCAAAAGCCGACCAGGACGCAGTTTCTTACCCCGGCAGACGCACAAGAGTATTTGCGGAAAATCGGTGAGCTGCTGAAAACCCGGCAAGTGCGGGCTAATTAGTTTCGGTTCGGAACGAGGAAATCGGGTTTCGCCAGGATTTGGGAGGCGGGGTTGAGCAGAAATTTCGAGCTGTTAAATCAAGCAGGTCGATTGCAGGCGATGCTGGAGTCTCCTGTGATCGCTCCAGAGCCAGAACTGCAGAGGATACCCGAGCCGGATCACGGCCCGTCCACGCCCGCTTTGGGAGTGGCTGGACCGGTGCGGGAGGAAATTGCGAAACTGGCGCTCAATCTGTTTCTGCTGCCGGGAGCGCAAAACCCGCGACACGTTGTTTTCGCGGGCATCGAGAGTGGCGCGGGATGCAGTTGGATGTGCGCCCGCGTCGGTGAAGTCTTGGCGTCGCAAATCAGCGGGTCTGTCTGCGTGGTGGACTGCAATCTGCGTTCCCCCGGCTTGCACGAACAGTTTGGTGTCGACAACCACTTCGGGTTATCCGATTCACTGCTGCAATCGAACCCCGTGCATCAATACGTTCAGCAGTTGTCCCGAAAGAACCTATGGCTTTTGAGTTGCGGGTCCGCCACTGAAGACTGGCATGAAAAAGTGGCATCGGACAGGCTGGAATTCCGACTCAAGGAGTTGCGAGCAGCGTTCGACTATGTGCTAATGGATGTGGCACCGATCAACGTTTGTAGAGATGGTGTCGTTTTTGGCAGCGCAGCCGATGGCATCGTACTGGTTCTGAAGGCGAACTCCACCCGGCGCGAGGCCACTCAGAAGGCACTGCAAGAACTCAAGACCGCCAACATACGGACTCTCGGAGCAGTCCTAAACCAGCGAACCTTCCCCATCCCCGAGAGGATCTACCACTGGTTCTAAGCTGGCAACCTTTGGTCCTCTCCCGTCGTTTTCACGTTGTGCCTGCATTTGAGACTTAGATTTCCCGAGCTTTATCAACGGGGCACGGCCGTGTGAGGAACGCACGCGGCCACCTGGCATGGAGCGGCTATCATGAGCAGTCTGCGACGTAAACTTCTTCTGGATGCACTCAAGGTATTTGATTTGGCGGTCATGCTTTCCGCCCTTACCCAGGCCACGGTGCTGGTTTGGGGAGGTAGTCATGCGGTCTCGATCGCCGAATTCTTCTCCATGCGCGTGAAGGTGGCCAACCTCCTGCTTCTTTTTAGTCTGATGATTCTGTTGCACGCCGTGTTTTCGGCCTGCGGACTGTATGCTTCCCACCGCCTGTCCAGTCGAACGGCGGAAGCGATCGATATTTCAAAGGCGACCTCACTGGGAGCTTTGTTACTGTGGGGCGCATCGTGGCTCTTCCACATCCGCATGGCCTCAGGTGCTTTTTTGGTTGCTTTCTGGATATTAGCCACACTGATGCTCGTTGGCAGCAGGCTAGTGCTGAGGGCTGTGCTGATGCAAACCCGGCTGCGCGGACGAAACCTTCGTCAGATGCTGATCATCGGGACCAACCCGCGGGCCGTCAAGTTCGCAGACGAGATCCAAGCCAGCCCGGAGCTCGGCTACCGGATCATCGGCTTCGCAGACCGGGAATGGACTGGCCTCGAGCAAGTCCGCGAGCGTGGCTACGCTGTGGTTTGTGACTTGGACAACCTTCCGGGATTTTTCCGCAAAAACGTGGTGGACGAGGTTGTAATTGCCCTGCCGATTCGGTCCTTCCATGATGACGCTTCCCGGTTTGCGGCTCTGTGCGAAGAACAGGGCATTATCCTTCGGGTGCTTTCCAACATCTTCAACCTGCAGAAAGCCCGCTCACGGGCAGAGGAACTCGAAGGGCACACGTCGATCACGCACTACACCGGCGTTGCCGAGGGCTGGCCGCTGGTCGTGAAACGAATTCTGGATTTCTCGCTGGCCCTGATAGGCCTTACCGTGGTATCCCCGATCATGCTTCTGGTCGCGCTGTTGATCAGGCTCACTTCTCCCGGTCCCGTTCTGTTTTCTCAGAAAAGAGTCGGTCGCAACAAGCGCGAGTTTGTCATCTACAAGTTCCGGACGATGGTGGTGGACGCTGAACAGAAGATGCGGGAACTCGAACGCCTCAACGAAGTGAGTGGTCCGGTATTCAAAATCAAGGCCGATCCCCGCATTACGGGAATCGGTAAATTACTGCGCAAAACCAGCATCGATGAGTTGCCACAACTGTTCAATGTCCTCAAAGGGGACATGAGTCTGGTGGGGCCGCGGCCTCTGCCGGTGCGCGACTATCAGGGGTTCGACAAGGATTGGCAGCGTCGGCGCTTCAGTGTTCTCCCGGGGATCACCTGTTTATGGCAGATCGCAGGGCGCAGCTCCATTCCATTCGAAAAGTGGATGGAATTAGATCTTCAGTACATCGATAAGTGGTCACTGTGGCTCGATCTCCGGATCATGCTCAAGACGATTCCAGCGGTAATTCGGGGCTCGGGTGCGGCATGACGTCAACCCTTAGATTTCTGGGGCCGAGCTGCAGCAGACAATGATTGAGTTTTCATCTCCCCGCGTTCGTGCGAACTGACCTGTCACCTTTCGCTCCAGGCTGCGTTTTCAGGCCTTGGTGAACCTACCCGCTTCCTCGATTGGCGAGATAAATCTAATGTCCAACGTTTCGCAAACGGAAACAAGTCTGGCCGAAGCATATATTCGTAGCAGGACTTCACCTGCTTCACCGACTTCACCTTCACGCCGAACGGTTCCAAACCGACCCTCCGACTGCACTGTACCGCTGTCTTATGGACAAGAGCGGATTTGGTTCCAAACGCACCTGGCCCCCGACGGCACTCTCTATAATGAGGCGATTACCGTCCAAAAACACGGGCCTCTGGATGTGGCATCTCTCCACAAGGCCCTCAACGAAATCATTCGGCGCCATGAAATCTGGCGAACGAACTTTCGACAAAAGGATGACTATCCGGTGCAGGTGGTGCTCCCGCCGTTTGAAATCGACATGCCTTTGGTCGATTTGCAGGGGCTGCCACGCGAGCAACGAGAAGCGGAGTCTGTGCGGCTGGCGACGGAAGACGCCAGGAGGCCTTTTGATCTGGCGAACGAGCGGCTCATTCGGGCTACACTAGTCAAGCTCGATCACGATGAACACCGGTTATTCCTTACTCTCCACCACCTCATCTTTGATGGGATTTCCATTTATCGGATTGTCCTTCCCGAACTCGTAGCGCTGTACAAGGCATTCTCGACCGGTAACGGATCTCCACTTCCAGAACTGGAGATTCAGTATGCTGACTACGCATGTTGGCAACGGCAATGGGTCCAGAGTGATGAGCTGAAAGACCAGCTCAAGTACTGGCGCCAGCAACTGTCAGGAGACTTGCCTGTTCTTCAGCTGCCTACCGATCGTCCTCGGCCACCCATTCAAAGCTTCCGCGGTGCAATGCAGCCGTTCGCTATTCCTGCATCTTTAACTTCGGACCTCAGAAAGCTCAGCAAGCGAGAGGGCGTAACGCTATATGTGACCTTACTCGCTGCCTTTAGCCACCTGCTCTATCGCTACACCGGCCAAATGGACCTCCCCATTGGCAGCGTTATCGCTGGTCGGACCCACGTCGAGATTGAAAAACTGGTAGGAGTCTTTATCAATTCGGTGGTGCTGCGTACGGATTTGTCGAATGACCCAACCTTTAGTGAGCACCTGAAGCGATCAAAAAAGTTGGTGCTGGACGCACTATGCAACGACAAGGTTCCTTTTGAGTATCTGGTCAGAGAGCTTCACCCCAAGCGTGATCTCAGTGTCAATCCGGTCTTCCAGACGCTGTTCTCGCTGGTGCCACCTCTGCCGCCGATCGATTCCGACTGGGAACTGACCCAGATGGACGTGGAAACGGGCGCATCGAAGTTCGATTTGTATCTGGAACTCGATGAGCGGCCGGACGGCATCGTCGGACGTTTTCTTTACAACACAGAACTATTCGACAAAACGACGATCGAACGAATGGCTGGCCATTGGGAGATGCTGCTCAGGAGTATTGTCGAAACTCCGGACCGGCGTCTTTCCGAACTGACCCTTTTACGAGAAGACGAGAAGCGCCAGCTTCTGGTCGAGTGGAACGATACTCAAACGGAATATCCGCAGCAATGTGTTCATCGGATTTTTGAGGCTCAGGTCGAACGAACTCCTCATGCGAAGGCGATAATTTTTGAAGGGCAAGAAGTCACCTATCGAGAGTTGAACGAGCGAGCTAATCGACTGGCACACAGACTGCGGAAACATGGGATACACCGCGGGGTGCCGGTCGGGATCTTCCTGGATCGGTCTGTAGAAATGATTGTCGGACTTCTAGGAATTCTCAAGGCCGGCGGCGTCTATGTTCCGCTTGATGCGGAGTTCCCGGAAACTCGGGTTAACTTCATCGTGCAGGAAACTGGCATCTCGGTGCTGCTCACGCAAGGATCGAGGAGGGGCTCGATCACAAGCGCGGCGTTGCATGTGATCTCGCTTGACACCGATCGGACGATCCTCGCCGAGCCGCCACAGAATCTGAGTGACGCTTCCTCGCCGGATGACCTTGTCTACATTACCTACACCTCGGGCACGAGTGGAAAGCCCAAGGGCATCGAGATCACGCATCGTGGCGTGGCCAGGTTATTGTTTGGAAACGACTACGTGAAGTTGGATACGTCCGAAATTTTCCTTCAACTTGCTCCTTTAAGTTTTGACGCTTCCACCTTTGAAATCTGGGCGCCACTTCTGCATGGCGCGTGTTGCGTGGTCTTTTCCCAGAAGATTCCCTTGCCACTGGATCTTCGGGACACCATTCGCAAGCGCCATGTGACAACGCTGTGGTTGACTTCCAGCTTGTTCAATACGCTGATCGACGAGGCCCCCGAGACGTTATTGGGAGTCCGTCAGTTGCTGATCGGCGGCGAGGCGCTTTCCGCTGCCCATGTGAGACTTGCGTACAAGCATCTTCCGGGGGTAGAGATTATCAA
>Ga0075029_100000535_pt1 | contig 21823 bp, 18 predicted proteins | sample LitLauG_LLR_2013_FD_71391 | JGI IMG/M metagenome (GOLD analysis project Ga0075029, IMG submission 71391) | Freshwater sediment microbial communities from North America - Little Laurel Run_MetaG_LLR_2013 | ecosystem: Environmental > Aquatic > Freshwater > Creek > Sediment | place: USA... | reverse complement strand
CCTCGGCCTCCGACGGAATCACGTTCGCGCCGACGCCGGCCTTCAACATCGTCGGCACCACCGACGTGCGCAGCATCGAATACGCGGCAGGCTCATTCGCGGCGAGCCACGTCTGCGCCGCGCCCGCCGTCGCCGGATTCAGCAGCGCGTTGTAGCGCGCGGCTTTTTCCGGCGTGCTGACGGTCGCCAGCTTCTCGAAATACGTCCGCGTCGTATCGTTGAGGCGCATCGGCGTCTGCCAATTGCCCACTTTCTCCACCGCCGCGCCGAGGTGGATCAGCGCATTGTCCTGGCGCGGTACACTGCCATGACCCGACGTGCCGGTGGCCACCAGACGCACGCGCGCCGGAACCTTTTCCGCGGTCCCTATGTTCATCAGCGCGACCTTGCCATCCACGATGGTCGCGCCGCCGCCCTCGGTCAGCGAATATTCGGCGTCAATTTCGCCGTAGTGATTTTTCACCATGTAATTGATGCCGACGCCCGTCGTATCCGCCTCCTCACCCGATTCGGCGAGGAAAATCACGTCGCGGTCGAGCTTCGCCTGGTTGCGTTTCAGCAGCAGCATCACCATGATGTTCGCCGCCAGCACGGGTTTATCGTCCACCGAGCCGCGTCCCCACACATAGCCGTCCTTGATGATCGCGCCGAACGGATCGACGGGCCATTTTTCCATCTGCACGCCCACCACATCGGTGTGCGCCAGGATCAGCAGAGGCTTCTTTGATCCATTGCCTTTCAGTCGCGCGACGATATTGGCGCGCGCGGGCTCCATCGCGAACGTCTTCGTCGGGATGCCGGCGCCTTCCAGTACGCCTCGGATGTAATCGACGGCCTTGGTTTCATTACCGGCCCGCGTGTCGATCTGGATGAGGTCGCGATAGATCTTCAGGATCTCGGTCTTCTGCGCGGGCCAGTCGATGGACTGCGAAAACAGCGGACAGGCGAGGAGGAGGAGCCAAGCTCGGGTCATAGCTTATGAGTTTAGCGCGCCGGATGCACGTCTACCTGTTTATAGATGGCGCGGGTCTGCTCGAGCGTCGGGAACGCCATGCCCGGCAAGATGGCCGCAGCCGTACCTGCCGCGACACCCCAGCGAAGGCTTTCGTAAAACGCCTTCTTCTTGTCCATCGCCCAGGTGAACGCGGCGGCCAGCGAATCGCCCGCGCCGATGGGGCAGAGCGCATCCACGCGCGGGGGTAGAGCCTCAAAGATCCCATCCGGTCCCGCCGCGATCGCGCCGCGGCTGCCTAACGAAAGAATCACCGACTCCGGACCCATCGACTTCAAATGATCGACGGCTTCCAGGAACTGGCTGCGCGTGAGCAGAGCGCGCCCCAGCAGCCGCTCCGCTTCATGCTGATTCGGCGTGATGACGGTGGGCTTGGCCTCCGCGCCATGCACCAGCGCGTCGCCATCGGTGTCGAGCAGCGTCTTGACGCCGTGCGCTTTCGCCATCTCGATAATTTCGCAATAGAAGCTGGCCGGCACACCGGGCTGGACGCTGCCGCAGATCATCAGCCAGCGAGTCTTGGCCAGGCGCAGCTCCACCAACCGGCGAATCTGCGTCAGTTCATGCGCGTCCAAAGGCTGGCCCACCTGATTCAGCTTCACCGTCAGCCCTTGCTTGTCGGAGATCGTCAGGTTGCTTCGGCTTTCCTGCCTCACGCGCACCACCTCGAACGGGAATCCCATTTGCGACAGCGATTTTTCCATTTTCTCGCCGGCCGCGCCTCCCGACGTCAGTAGCGCCAGCGTTTTCCCGCCGAAGGCGTGAATCACCACCGAGGCGTTGACGCCGCGCCCTCCGGCCGCTTCCGTCTGGTCGAGGATGTAGGCGCGATCCTCAAACACAAGCTTGTCTACGCTGACAATCTGGTCGATGGCCGGATTAATGGTTAACGTTAATATCATTGCGGACGCTACCATGGTATATCACGCTTGCGTAATCATCCACAGTTCCAGGCCTACCTCGCTTTAGCCTGCGTGTGCGTATTCTGGGGCACCACGTATCTGGGCATTCGCGTGGCGCTGGAGTCGTTTTCGCCTGTGGCGCTGATGGGCATCCGCTACACCATCTCCGGAGGCGTGTTGCTGATCGCCGCGCGCGCCATGGGCGTGCATCTTCCGCGCGGAAAAGAGCTGTGGCAGACGGCGCTGTTCGGCGTGGCCGCCCTCGGCATCGGTACGGGGACGCTGACGTGGGCGGAGTTGACCATCCCCAGCGGATTGGCCGCGCTGTTCTGCACCACATCGCCGTTTTGGATGGTGGGCATTGAAGCGCTGGTGCCTGAAGGCGAGCCTCTGCATGCGCCGACCATCTTCGGAATGCTGGTGGGATTAAGCGGAGTGGTGTTCCTCGTCGCGCGGCAGGAGACAGGCGAGCACGGAGCGACCAAAGCATTGGTAGTGGCGTTTGTTATCTTGCAGATGAGCCTGGGCGCGTGGTCGTTGGGTTCGATCTTGCAGCGCAAACAGGCGTCGCGCGCGCATCCGTTCGTCAGCGGAGCGGTGCAGCAATTCGCCACCGGAATTGTGTTCCTTGCTGCCACGCTGATCTTTCATCCGCGCATGACGTGGACGCCGCGCGGCATCGGCGCGGTCGCGTACCTGGCGATGTTTGGCGGAATCATCGGCTACAGCGCGTTTGTGTTCGCCATGGCGAACCTGCCGATCGCCGTGGCGTCGCTTTATAACTATGTAAATCCGCTGGTGGCCGTCGCACTTGGCTGGCTGTTTTACGGCGAGGCATTTGGAGTGCGGGAGCTGATCGCGATGGTGATGATCTTCGCCGGCGTGGCGATTGTGAAACGGCAATCAGTCGCGGTCGAGAAGCTTCGCGCCCAGCGCGCCGCCGAAAGCGGGGAGTACGGTGAATAGAAGGAAGAACAGGCCCAGCGCGCTGGTGATGCCGGCGGGGCTGTGCAGCGCGTCGATCATCTGATCGAGGTTTGCCTCGGGAATGCCGCGCGTCTTGATCTGCTCGCGCAGAGCCGTCACCACGCTGGGCTCCGAGAGCGCAACGACGAACATCGTCAGCAGGATGGTCACGATGACAAATCCGAAGATGCCGGAAATCCAACCCAGGCGCGCCCCGTTGAGCATGGAAAGGCGCTGTCCGGTTCTCCGGCGATAGAGATAAACGGCCAGGAATCCAGCAGCGGCGAGCCAAACGAAGATCAGGGCTTCGGGCAGAGCTAGTTGTCCCACGACGACCAGGCACATAAACGCCAGCGCACCCATGCCCAGAGCGATGCGCACGGCCGTGCCGTTATGAAAATTGATGATCGGCAGCTCCGGCTGGGGCGCGGGCGCGATGGCCGTGATGACGATCGGCGGTGGCGTGGGAGCGGGCTCCTGCTCCATGGCGATCTCCCGCTGGGGCTTGCCGCATTTATGGCAAAACAGCGCGTCTTCGGGCAGTTGCGCGCCGCAGGTACAACGTTCAGGCACGACTCCAGTGTCCCACGTTATCCTAATCGATTGCGATGCCAATCACCTTACTAGTCACCGGCGAGCCTCAGGCGTTCTATCTGAAGCGGCTGAGCGAGTTGCCCTCCGATGTGCGCGTGATCGTCAGCGCGGACGCGGCGGAGTTGGCCCAGGCTGCCCCTGAGGCCGATGCGATTCTTAATGGCGAGTTCAAGGATCCGACACTGTTCAAAGCCGTGTTTCCCCTGGCCACGAAGGCGCGCTGGGTGCACACGCTCTCGGCCGGCGTGGAGCATGTGCTGACGCCCGCCATCATCGCGAGTCCTATCCCGATGACCAACGGGCGCGGCGTGTTCCGGCGTCCTTTGGGCGAATGGGCCGTGAGCGCGATGCTGCATTTCCAATACGGCCATCGCCGCCTGATCCGGCAGCAGGAGCAAGGCGTTTGGGAAGCGTTCGACATCGAAGAACTGCATGGCACGACCGTCGGTATTGTGGGCTATGGAGGCCTGGGCAGCGCGGCGGCGGAGCGCGCGAAGGCGTTCGGATGCAAGATCGCGGCACTGCGCCGAAAGCCGGTCAGCGATCCGCTGGTCGACCAAACATACACGCGCGAGACGCTGCTGGAAATGATGGCGGCGTGTGATTTTATTGTCTGTGCCGCGCCCTCGACGCCGGAAACGCGCGGGATGATCGGCGCACGCGAGATCGCCGCGATGAAACCCAGCGGCGTGGTGATCAACATCGGACGCGGTCCGGTGATCGACGAGAGGGCGCTGATCGCGGCGCTGGAACAGGGCAGAATCCGGGGCGCGGCGCTGGATGTGTTTGAAGTGGAGCCGCTGCCCGCAGGGCACCCCTTCTATAAGCTCAAGAACGTCCTGCTATCGCCGCATTCGGCGGATCACACGCCGGGATGGCAGGATCGCGCGGTGGATTTTTTCCTGGAAAATTTCGCTCGCTTTTATCAGGGTGAGCCCCTAGAAAACGTGGTGGATAAACATGCAGGCTACTGAAGTAACGTTCGACGATATTGCTCGTGCAGCGGAGCGCATTAAGGGCATTGCCAAGAAGACACCGGCGATGACGTCGCACTTATTTGATGAAGCGTCCGGTGTGCGCGCGGTGTTCAAGTGCGAGAATCTGCAAACCGGAGGCGCGTTCAAGATTCGCGGCGCGGCGAATTTTCTGTATTCCATCCCGATGGCCGACTTGCCGAAGGGCGTGGTGGCTTATTCGTCGGGCAATCACGCGCAGGCGGTGGCGATTGCTGCCAAATCCGTGGGCGCGCCGGCGACGCTGGTGATGCCGGAAGACGCTCCGCGCTCGAAGATGGAGGCGACGCGTTCGCACGGACCTCGCATCATTACCTATGACCGCTTTCATGACGACCGCGGGGCGATCGGCGCGAAGATTTCCTCCGAGACCGGCGCGACGCTGGTGCCTCCGTACGATCATCCGTGGACGATGGCGGGCCAGGGCACCACGGCGCTGGAACTGCTGGAACAGGCTCCGGACTTGGATGCGCTGGTGGTGTGCGTCGGCGGCGGAGGCTTGATCGCGGGTATGGCGATTGCGGCGAAGGCGATCAAGCCGTCCATCCGCATCTTCGGCGTGGAGCCGGCCGACGCTAACGACACGTATCTCTCGGTTCAAGCGGGCAAGCGCGTGGAAATCGCCGCGCCGCCAACCATCGCGGACGGACTGCGGTCGCCTATGCCGGGCGAACTGACGTTCCCGGTAATCCAGAAACACGTCGACCAGATCATCCTGGTGACGGACGACGAAATCCGCGCCACCGTGAAGTTCCTGCTCACCCGCCTGAAGCTGTTAGTGGAGCCCAGCGGCGCTGTATCGGCGGCAGCGGCAATGTTCAAGAAACTGCCTCCTGGACTGGGCCGCGTAGGCATCGTGCTGTCCGGCGGCAACGTCGACTTCGAGCAATTAGCCGGATTCTAGGAGATCCATCTACTGCGTGCGCAGAGCCGTCATCGGATCCACCCGCGACGCGCGGCGCGCTGGGAAATACGCCGCTGCCATCGCCACCACCGTCAGCGTGGCCGCCATCACGCCGAACGTCGCGGGATCGTTTGAGGATACGCCGTAGAGCAGCGATCCCATGGCGCGGGCGACCGCCCAGGAACCTGCTGCGCCCAGAGCGATGCCGGTCATGGAAAGCGCCATTGCCAGCCTCAGCACGCCCCAGCGGATGTGGCCGGCCGACGCACCCAGCGCCATGAGGATGCCGATTTCCTGCGTCCTCTGGCTGACGGTGTATGAAATGACTCCGTAAATCACCAGCGACGCCAGGATCAGCGCAATGGCGGCGAATCCGCCCAGCAGCCACACCACGAATTTACGCGGCGAAACGGAGCGGTCGACCAGGCGTTCCAGAGGGCGAAATTCGTTGGCGGGGATGTCGGGATTGACGGGCAGCAGCGCCGCGCGGACGGCTCCGGCCAGCGCGGAGGGATCGCCTTTGGCGCGGACGATCAGATCGACGCTCGAAAAGTCGCCGTTCTGGCGGATGGGGAAATAAAGCTCCATGCCGGCGTCTTTCTCGAGCGTGAGATGGCGGACGTCACCAACCACGCCAACAACCTCGATGGGATCCTTCTGCCCGAGTAACTGTTGGCCAACCACATCCTGGCCGGGCCACATGTTGCGCGCCATAGTCTCGTTCACGATGGCGACCTGCGGCGCGCCGGCGCGGTCGCGTTCGGTGAATTCGCGCCCGGCGCGCAGTGGAACGCGCATCGCGTGGAAGTAGCCTTCGCTCACGATACGGACGAATTCGCACGGGTAGTTGCCTTTGGTGTAGGTTTGGCCCTTGGCGGGTATGCACCAGGTGCGGTTTTTGCCCAAGGGGAGGGCGTCGGTCAGGCCGACGGAATCGACGCCGGGAATTTCGCTCGATCGCCGCAGTACCTCCGTGAAGTAGTTCAGGATTTCGTCGGCGGTTTTGTAGCGCGGCCGCGGATCGACGCGTAAGGTCGCCGCGTGCTCGGCTTTAAAGCCCATATCGACGTCTAGCACGTGCAGGAAGCTGCGGATCAGCAGACCCGCGCCGACCAGCAGCACGCAAGCCATCGCGACCTCGGCGATCACCAAAGCGCCGCGCAGGATGCCGCGTCCTTCGCTCGAGCCGCGGGAGGCGTCCTTCAGCGATTCGTTCAGATCGCCGCGCGATTGTTGCAGAGCGGGCACCAGGCCAAAGATCAAGCCGGTGAGAATCGCGACGCCGGCTGCGAATAATAGCGCGGTGCCGTCGAGCGTGACAAAGTGCATCAGAGGGATGCTCAAATTCGGCAAGGCCACAAAGGCTCGCGTGGCAAGATAGGCCAGCGCCAGGCCCAGGATCGCGCCGGACATCGATAGCCCTATGCTTTCGGTCAGCATCTGGCGAATCAGGCGTCCGCGGGTGGCCCCCAGCGCGGCGCGCACCGCGATCTCCTTGCGCCGCCCTGTCGCGCGCGCCAGCAGCAGGTTCGATAAATTGGCGCAGGCGATCAGCATCACCGCGCCGACGGCAAAGCCCAGCACAATCAGGGCGACGCGCAGGCGTCCGGTGACCTGATCGGCCAACGGAGTGAGCTTCGTGCCCCACGTGTACCGCTCCGGATGCTGGCGGCTGATCTGGGAGGACAGAACGTCGAACTCGGCTTGCGCGGCGGTCACGGTAACGCCCGGTTTCAGCCGTCCGACGATGGATAGCGTGTTGCCCCAGCGGTCGGTTTCCTGGGTGAGGGCGAAGGGCCGGTAAATGTCGATGCGGGAGCTGGGTGAGAAGACCGACGCGAAGTCGAATTCGCGCGGCATGACGCCGGCGACGGTGACTGGACCGTTGTTCAGCGTGATTTGTTGGCCCACGATGTTCGGGTCGGAATGGAAGCAGCGCTCCCACAAGGCCTCGCCCAGCAGGACGGCGGGCGTGCCATGCCACTTGGCCTCATCTTCGTTGAAAAGGCGCCCGAGCTTGGGCTGTATGCCCAGCACTTTAAAGAAGTTCTGCGATACGCCGACGCTGCCCAGGCGCTCCGCCCCGCCATTCTGGGTCAGCGTGTCGTCGGCCTCGCCGAAGAAGGCGAAAAACGAACCCAAGTCTTCGAATGAGTGATTCATGGCCCGCAGATCGTTGAAATTGGACACGCGCGAGGTGGCTCCGGAAAGGCCCTCCTTGCCGGTATTGGCAATCCAGACTAGCCGCGCGGCGTCGCGAAAAGGCAGGGATCGGATGAGCACAGTATTCAAAACACTAGAGATAGCGGTATTGGACCCGATGCCAACGGCCAGAATAAGAATGGCGATCCAGGCAAACGCGGCATCGCGGCGGAGGGTCCGGAGAGTATAGCGAAGGTCCTGCAGAAGTTCATGGCCCATGCGAGTAATACTCCGGCGGAGCCCGGAAGTTCGCAGAAACTGGGCCTTTATTTTGGCGCTACGCCTTCGCGGGAACCAGGACCGGGGCCGTGGCCAGCAACTGGTCTTCGAATGTATAATCTGGCTTGGGAAACAGATTGTGGCGCAGATACCACTTATATGTCTCTTTTAAACCAGTATTAAAATCGGTCGGCTTAAACTTCAGCACCCTTTGAGCCTTGGCCGTTACCTGAGTGATAGGCGGCACATCCACGTAATTACCGAAGTAAAGCTTCGGCCCCATGGGATGGCCTCCAGCGCGCAGGATATATTCGCGCGGAATGCGGACAAACTTCGCGGGCTTCTTGCAAACCTTGGCGAATGCTTCCACAACCTCGGCCTGCGATAAAGGACGTGCGTTGGCGACATTGAACGCATGCCCGACGGCGGCCGGTTCGTCCATCACTTTGAGACAGACCCGCACCAAATCCTTGACATAAATAAACTGCGCCAGCCGGCGGCCATCGCCGGGCAGAATAATCGAGCGATTCGCGCGCAGGCGATCCCAGAAAAACGCCTCGCGATAGAGATTATTGCCTGGTCCGTAAACGAAGGGGGGACGCAGCGTCACCACCGGCAATCCGATGCGCTGATGGAGGCGGAACAGGGCGCGCTCGCTCATCGCTTTATTACGCGTGTAAAGTTCCGGCGCGTCATCCGGAGCAAGCGCGTCACCTTCGTGATGATTTAGGCCGTCGCCGTAGGCGGCCACACTCGACATAAATACGTAACGCTGGAGGCCGCTGCCTGCCAGTGCTTTCACGCTCGCCTCGACGTGGCCCGCGGTGGTGCCGCGTTCCCAATCGTAGACGTTGTCGAAGACCACGTCGAACTTCTGGCCGGCAAGGGCGGCCTTCATCGCCTGACCGTCGTTTCGGTCGGCCATGATGTTTTTTACGCGGCGTCCCAGGTCATGCTTCGGCCTCCGGTGCAGAACCGTGACGGAGTGCTCCGCTTTGACGAGTTCCGCCACCAGTTGCCGGCCGATAAACCGGGTCCCACCAATTACAAGGCAATTCATGCGCGAGCCGTTAGCCGGATCAGTCGTAATACTCCTGACCCAAGTGTGTGATTAAATCCTCGCCGCGCATCCAACGGAGGGTGTTTTTGAGCTTCATGAGCTGGATGAAGATATCGTGCTCGGGATAAAGGCCCGGGGCGTGCATCGGAGCCTTGAAGTAGAACGAGAGCCACTCCTGAATGCCACGCATTCCGCTGCGCTGCGCCAGATCCATGAACAGCACCAGATCCAACACAAGCGGTGCGGCCAGAATGGAGTCGCGGCAAAGAAAGTCGATTTTAATCTGCATCGGATAGCCGAGCCATCCGAAAATATCGATATTATCCCAGCCTTCTTTGGCGTCGCCGCGCGGCGGATAATAATTGATGCGCACGGCGTGATAGAAGTCCTTATATAACTCGGGATAAAGGTGCGGCTGGAGAATTTGATCCAGCACGCTGAGTTTGGTTTCTTCCTTACTCTTGAACGAACCCGGATCTTCCAGCACTTCTCCGTCGCGATTGCCCAGGATATTGGTGGAGAACCAGCCGCTCAGGCCCAGCATGCGGGCTTTTAATCCCGGAGCGATCAGGGTCTTCATGAACGTCTGGCCGGTCTTAAAGTCCTTGCCGCAGACGGGAATATTGCGTTCGCGCGCCAGATCGAGCAGCGCGGGCATATCCGTGGTCAGGTTCGGAGCGCCATTGGCGAAAGGCACGCCGCACTTCAATGCAGCGTAGGCGTAAATTTGGCTGGGCGCAATCTCCGGATCGTCCTTCATCAGGCCGCATTCGAAATCCTTCAGCGTCTGGTGGACGGCGGACGGCCGGTGGAACACCTCGGTCGATGCGCACCAGATCATCACCGAGCGCGACACGCCATTGGTCTGTTGGAAATTGCGGATGTCATCCATCAGCATTTCCGCTTTATCCATCTTCGTGCCCTTATCTTTGACGTTGGGTCCGTTGATGCGCTTCACGTATTCGTGATCGAAGACAGCCTTCATCGGTTTGATCTTCGATAAAGGCTCCCGCAATTTTTCGAGCTGAGGCGTGTCCAGAACTTTGGCATTGGCCGCGGCTTCGTAAGCCGTATCCTCAAAAATATCCCAGCCGCCAAAGACTAGATCGTCCAGGCCGGCCAGCGGAACAAAGTCCTTAATTTTTGGCGAGCGATTGTCGGTGCGCTTTCCCAGGCGAATGGTCGAAAGCTGCGTCAGCGACCCGATCGGGGCGGCCATGCCGCGCTTGATCGCCTCGACACCGGCCATGAAGGTGGTGGAGACGGCTCCGATTCCAGGGATCAAGACGCCGAGCTTCCCTTCCGCGGGCGCAATCTTGACGTTTTGTTGAGAGGGCAAAACTGTTGAACTCCTTAAGAAGTGTCCCAACGCCCCGTCTTCTAAAATGAAAACATGATGACGCTTCGGGGGCGGGATAGCTTCCGTTATACTAGCACTTTATGGTCAATCGCGCGACTGCCGCGACCGTTTCGGCCGCTATTTCGGCGATCGTGGTGGACGACGAGAAGCTCGCGTCGGACGAACTGGCGTACCAACTGCGCGAATTTCCCGACGTGGAAGTAGTGGCCACGGCGTCGAACGGCCTGGAAGCTGTCGAGATGATCGAGAACCTGGAGCCGGACCTGGTGTTTCTGGACGTGCAGATGCCTGGGTTGGATGGCATGGGCGTGATCCGCAAGCTGCGCGAAAAGGGCATTCCGCTACCGTATTTCGTGATGGCCACGGCGTACGATCAGTATGCAATCGAGGCGTTTCAATATGAAGCGCTAGATTACTTGCTGAAGCCGGTAGAAAAATCCAGGCTGACGCAGACCATCGAACGCGCGCGCAAAGGTGTCGCGGAGAGGCTGAAGAGCGCGCCGGCCGAATTGCCTCTGCCGAAACCGTCGCTGCAAAGGACTAAGCTGCTGGTGAGGAGCAATCAGCGGAATTTCATCGTCGATGCGCAGGATGTGGTGTACGCGACGATCGAAGACGGGCTAATTACGGTGGTGGCGTCCAACATGGAAGGCCAGTCAAATTACCGCACCATCGAAGAGTTGCAGTCGAACCTGGACGCGGATACGTTTTGGAGGGTCCACCGATCGTATCTGGTGAACATCCATCGTATTAAAGAAGTGATCCCCTGGTTCAAGTCGAGCTTCCAGTTGCGGATGGATGACAAAAAACAAACAGAAATCCCGGTGAGCCGCGTGCAGACAAAGCGGCTGCGCGCGTTGTTGAAACTCTAGACCGAGTCGGCCCAGTCCCGGTCGATCCGGCCCTCCGAGGGTTCTCGCTCTGATCCGCCATCATACGAAGTGAGTGCACCGCTTTCGAGCGAATGGCCCCACATCACCATCCTGAATGGCTTGCCAATCCGCTGCTCCAATTCCTTCAGCGTCGTGCCCATCCCGATGCCGTCTGAGTCCCCTATTGAGGATTTAGACCATTTTCTCATCGCCGGTGCGTTCTCCATGCGTTACGAGCCGACTACTTTGAGGCGGCGCGCTTCAGGCGGTCCGCGATGGCGGACCATGCGGCGTTGTCCGGGGGAGCCTCTACCGCGATCCAGGGCCAGTTTTCAGCGTCGAGGATGTGAAGCACGCTGTATAGCTTTTGGGCGTACGCGGCTGCGTCAGCCGGCATCCGGATGCTGCGGGACGTGAGGCCAGAGGTATTCCACCAGAGGTAGGCCCCGCGGCGATCGGGGAGGCCGGCGGGGGTCGAAACGAGGAACAGAGGCGTGCGCGGGCTGTAATGGCGAGCGTGCATGCCGGGCGAAGGATGCGGGCCGTCCCCGAACTGATCCGGGGCGGCGAGCACGGTTTCGATTTCGTCGAGCGCGATCATGCCCGGGCGCAACAGGGTGAGCTTTCCGCCGACGATGGAGACGACGGTGGATTCGATGCCGACTCGCGTGGGTCCGCCGTCGAGCACGGGAATGGTATCGGCGAAGGCGGCGCGGACGTGGGCTGCCGTGGTGGGCGAAAGATCCATGAATCGGTTGGCGCTGGGCGCGGCTAGGGGGAGTTTGGCCGTCTCAATAAGTTCGAGCGCAACAGGATGAGCGGGCACGCGGACGCCGACCGTGGGCAATCCGGCGGTGACGATATCGGGGATAAGCTGGGATTTCGGCAGAACCAGCGTCAAGGGTCCGGGCCACCAGCGCGAGGCGAGTCCCTGCGCTTCGGGAGGCCATTCGGAGACCAGTCCACGCGCCATTTCGAGCGACGACGCATGGACGATCAGGGGGCTCGTAGTGGGGCGTCCCTTGGCCTCGTAGATTTTCCCGACTGCAGAAGCGTCCAGGGCGTTGGCACCGAGGCCGTAGACTGTTTCCGTGGGGAAGGCGACGAGTCCACCGGAGCGAAGGATTTCCGCAGCTTCGTAGATGGTGAGCGTCATCGCCCACCTGCGATGTAGTTAGTCGATCGGTTCATCTTTATCCGATGCCGTTTTGCCCGTCTTGGCGAACACCAGATAGGCGTGGATAAACTCCTCCAGATCGCCGTCCAGCACGCGGTCAACGTCGCCCACCGCAAGTTTCGTGCGGTGATCCTTAATCATACGGTACGGCGCGAGGACGTAGCTGCGGATCTGGCTGCCGAAGTTGATGCCTAGCTTGGTGTCTTCCAGCTTCCGCTCCTCGACTCGCTTCTTATCCAGCTCGTATTCATAGAGCTTGGCGCGGAGCTGCTTCATGGCGGAGGCGCGGTTCTTATGCTGGCTGCGCTCGGCCTGACACTGCACGACGATGTTAGTGGGCAGGTGCGTCATGCGGATCGCGGAGTCGGTACGGTTGACGTGCTGGCCTCCCGCACCCGAGGCGCGAAACGTATCAACGCGCAGATCTTCCGGGCGGATGTCGATCTTGATTTCGTCGTCAATCTGAGGATAAACGAACACGCTGGCGAAGGACGTATGGCGGCGCGCCGCGGAATCGAAAGGCGAAATGCGAACCAGGCGGTGCACGCCGACCTCGCTTTGTAGCAGGCCGTAGGCGTTTTCGCCGTTGACCTCGAAGGTGACGCTCTTGATGCCCGCGCCTTCGCCCTCCAGGCGGTCCGTGATGATGGTTTCGAAGCGGTTGCGCTCGGCCCAGCGGAGGTACATGCGCAGCAGCATCTCCGCCCAATCCTGGCTTTCGGTGCCTCCTGCGCCGGGGTGGATGGTGACGATGGCGTAGCGCGCGGCGTTTTCGCCGGAGAGCAGCATCTGCGTTTCGAGGGAGTCCAGATAGTGGGCGAAAGACTTGAGGTCGCGATCGAGATCGGCGGCGACGTCCTCGCCTTCGCGGGCCAGTTCGAACAGGACTTCGAGGTCGCTACCGAGGGACGAGATTTTCGCGTCCTGGGCGATCTGCTCCTCCAGCCTCTTGCGATCCTGCATGATTTTCTGACTTTTTTCGGGCTGATTCCAGAAATCGGGGGCGTTGATCTGATCGTCGGTTTGCGCTAATTGCGCGCGGCGGGCGGGGGCGTCAAAGATAGCTCCGCACAGCGTCGGCCTGCTGGCGGAGCGTAACGTACTCTCTTTCCAATTCCTCGAAGGTCATCTGTTAGTAATGATACCGCGCCCCGAAAAAATACTCGCTCCGTGGGATTTCGTGGCCTCGCGCAGAGCTCAACCAGGCGTTGTGCTCGGTTTCGCGGAGGCTGCCCGTGACGCAGGCCACCGGGATTACACCACAGCGTTGCGGGCGATGGCTTCTTTGTACCACTCCGCGCTTAGCTTGGGCGTGCGCTTCTGGGTCTTAAAGTCGACGTAATGGATGCCGAAGCGTTTAGAATAGCCGTCGGCCCATTCGAAGTTGTCCATCAGGCTCCACAGGAAATAACCTTTCACGGGGTAGCCTTCCGAAGCGGCGCGATGCAGGTTCGTGAGGTGATTGCGGAGGTACATCACGCGGTCCGTGTCTTCGATGCGGCCCTGCGCGTCGACCTTATCGTCTGAGGAGCAGCCGTTTTCGGTGATATAAATCTCCTTCGGCTTCCAGATTTCGGACACGTTGCGGACGGCCCAGTACAGCACTTCCGGTCCGATAAACAGCCACGGCGATGCCATGTGCGGGAACGAATCGGGCTTCGGCAGAACAGTGAATCCGCCGGGAGCGCCCGGGTCGGCGCGGACGTAATCCGGCTGATAGACGTTCAGACCGACGAAATCCAGGGGGCTGCCGATGGCCGCCATATCTCCGGGAGCGATCTTCGGAGCATTTGCGCCTTCGCGCTTGAGATACGCGTCGGTATACTTGCCCTCCATCACCGCGGTGAGGAACGGAGCATTGCCTTCGCGCGTGGCGCGGCGGGCGGCTTCGATGTGCTCCGGCGTTTCCATCACCGGCACGTAGACGCTGGCGTTTTCGGCGAGGCCAACCTGCGTCCCCGGCTTCGCGTTGGCGCGGATGGCCTGGACGCCCAGGCCGTGCGCCAGAATCCCATGGTGGCGGACTTGGTTCACCGCCGCGTCACCGAGTTTCAGACCCGGCGCGAACTGGCCGATCTTATAGCTAAGGTCGGTGAAGCAAACAAACTCGTTGGTGGTGAAGAAATGCTTCACGCGATCGGACAGGCGCTTGGAAATATAGGCCGCGTATTCGGCGAAGGCTTTCGGCGTTTCGCGCGATTGCCAGCCTCCGGGGAGCGCTCCGGGCAGGTCCCAGTGGAATAACGTCACGTAGGGCTGGATGCCGTTGGCCAGAAGCTCATCTACGACGCGGTTGTAATAGTCGATGCCCTTTTCGTTCACCTTGCCGGTGCCTTGCGGGAACACGCGTGGCCAGGAAATGGACATGCGATAGACCTTCGCGCCAATGTTCTTCAGGAGCTGGATGTCCGTTTTATAGAGATGATAGGAATCGTCAGCCACGTCGCCGTTATCGCCGTGAAAGGTCTTTCCCTGGGTGTGGGAAAACTCGTCCCAAACGGACATGCCGCGGCCGTCGGTGGTGGCTGCGCCTTCAATTTGATAGGAGGCGGTGGCGCATCCCCATTTAAATCCCGTCGGGAACTGGCGTGAGCCCGGATTCTGCGCGGAAGCCTGAGGAGCAAAGGAAGCACCGGTTAACGCTGCGGTGCCCAGGATGGATTTGCCGAACGTGCGGCGAGTAGGACGTGTCAAGCCCGAGATTATCACCGGGGGTCGGTGGAACGCAATTGGGCCTTACCCCTGCTGGCGGCGACGCTTCCTCAGCATGCGCTTGTGGCGGCGACGCTCCACTGTCGGCGCGGCGAAAGCTTCTTCGATTAATTGCGCCTGCTCCTGGATGTGGCGTTTCAGCGACCCTGGCGACGGGCTGGCACTCTCCGGACGGCCCGCGTAGCCGATGGTGCGCGCCTGCTTATCTAAAATCGGCTGAATGTAGCCGCGCACGAAGCCCCATGCGCCCATGTTGCGAGGCTCTTCCTGAACCCACACCACCTGGCTCGCGGCAGGGTAGCGGCGGAGCACTTCGGCGAACTCGGCTTCAGGGCAGGGGTAAAGCTGCTCCATGCGGACGATGGCGACGTCGGTCAGCTTTTTGGCGTCGCGGGCGGCCAGCAGTTCGTAGTAAATCTTGCCGCAGCAGACCAGGATCTTGCGGACGGCCTGAGGATCGGCAACGGTCCAGTCGTGTAAAACCGGCTGAAAGACGCTGTTGCCGGTGAGCTCGCCGGTCCAGGAAACGACCTTTGGGTGACGCAGCAGGCTCTTGGGCGTCATGACGATCAGAGGCTTGCGCGCCTCGCCCTTCAACTGGCGTCGCAGGGCATGGAAATACTGCGCCGGGGTGGAGAGATAAACCACCTGCATGTTGTTTTCGCCGCACAGTTGCAGGTAGCGCTCCAGGCGCGCGCTGGAATGTTCCGGCCCACCGCCTTCCTGGCCGTGAGGCAACAGCAGGACCAGGGATGAACGCTGATTCCACTTCGATTCGGCGGAGGAAACGAACTGATCGATGACGATCTGCGCGCCGTTCGAAAAATCACCGTACTGGCCTTCCCACAGCACTAGACCGTTCAGGTCCGCGGTGGAATAGCCAAACTCGAACCCCATCACCGAGTATTCGCTCAAAGGGCTGTTGTACACTTCAAAGCGCCCCAGGCTCGAAAGAGGCGTGTAAACGCGGTCCGATTCGTAGTCGTGAAACTCGGCGTGGCGCTGGCTGAAGGTACCGCGCCCCGAATCCTGGCCGGAGAGGCGGATCGGATGGCCTTCCATGGCCAGGCTGCCGAAGGCGAGCGTTTCCGCCATGGCCCAATCGACGGGCGCGCCTTCCAGAATCGCGCGGCGCTTGGCGAGAATTCCGCCCAGCTTCGGATGTGAATGAAAATCGGCCGGATAGGTGGTGACGGCTTCCACCACGCGTTCGATGACGCGCTGATCCACGGCGGTCGCGGGCTGCTGCACGATGACGAATTCGGCGGGCAGCGTGACCACCTGAACGTCGATGGGTTCCTTATTCTTCTGCGCCTCGTCGTAGATGGCATAAAGGCGCTGCTTTTCGGCCTCATGCCATTCGGCGACCTGTTCCGCGGTGACGATGCCTTCCGCTTCCAGCCGCGCGGCGTAATTGCTGGCGACAGGCTTTTGCGCCTTGATCTTGCGATACATCGACGGCTGCGTGTAGCTGGGGTCGTCGCCTTCGTTGTGACCGTTTTTGCGATAGCAGATCACATCGACCACCACATCCTTATGGAAGCGATGGCGGAATTCGCAGGCAATTTGCGTGGCGCGGACGCACGCCTCGGGATCGTCTCCGTTCACGTGGAAAACGGGAGCCTGCACCGACAACGCCACGTCGGAGCAATAGGTCGATGTGCGAGACGCGACGAAATCCGTAGTGAATCCGATCTGGTTGTTGATCACCAGGTGCAGACTGCCTCCGGTGTTGTAACCGGGGACCTGCGAAAAGTTGAACACTTCGGCGACGATGCCCTGGCCCGCCATGGCGGCATCGCCGTGGATGACCAGCGGGATCACTTTGTCGCGCGCCCCGTCGTTCGCCAGATCCTGTTGCGCGCGGACGTAACCCTCTAGCACGCCGTTGACGGCTTCCAGGTGGCTGGGATTGTACGCCACGCTGACCGTGATCTTGCGGCCGGAGGGCAGTGTGCGCTCCTGCGCACCGCCCAGGTGATATTTCACGTCGCCTGAACCTTCGATGGAATCGGGGTCGATTTCGCCTTCGAACTCCGAGAACAACTGCGCCATGCTCTTGCCCAGCACGTTGCACAGCACGGCCAGGCGTCCGCGATGCGCCATCCCGATGGCCACCTCGATCGCGCCCGCTTGGGCAGAATGCTCAAGAATTTCTTCAATGCAGGCGATCGCAGCCTCCCCGCCTTCCAGGCCAAAGCGCTTGGCCCCTTTGAAACGGTTGTCGAGGAAGTTTTCAAACCCTTCCACCGCGATGACGTCCTTCAGCACGCGGCGCTTGTGCTCCGGTTCCAGAGGCCACTGGTTGAGAGTTGGCTCCATGCGGCGTTCCAGCCACTGGCGCTCTTCCGTCGAATCGATGTGCATCCACTGCACGCCGATCTTGCCCGCGTAGGTCAGGCGCAAGCGGTCGATCAAGGAGCGCAGCGTGAGGACGCCGAAGGACCCGGCGTGAAACGTCCGGTCCAAATCCCAAATCGTCAGGCCATGCGTGGAAGGCTCCAGATCGGGGTGCGAGGCGCGCGGCACGCCCAGAGGATCCAGATCGGCGACTAAGTGCCCGCGTTCGCGCCACGCCTGAATCAGGCGCGCGACGGCGGCCTGCTTCATGGGATCGGAATTAATCAGCGGCGCGGGCGATTGATCGGCCTCCCAGCGCAAAGCGCGCATGGGGATGCCGAGGCTCGCAAAAATCTTGTCGTAAAATTCGTCTTCGCCTTCGAGCAGCGATTGCAGATGGCCGAGGAACAGCCCCGATTCCGCGCCCTGAATGACGCGGTGATCGTAGGTGCAGGTGACCATCATCACTTTGCTGAGGCCCATGGACGTGCGCACGTCTTCGGGTACGCCACGATATTCGGGCGGATAGTCGATGGCTCCGGTGGCAACGATCGCGCCCTGGCCGGGCATCAGGCGCGGCGCGGAACCCATGGTGCCGACGGTGCCGGGGTTGGTGAGCGAAATCGTCGTGCCTTCAAAATCGGAGACCTGCAGTTTGTTGGTACGGGCGCGAGCGACCAGGTCGTCATAGGCGGCCAGAAACTGCGCGAAGTCCATGGACTGCGCGCCTTTGATCGACGGGACCTTGAGAGACCGCGCGCCGTCCTTGCCGGCGACGTCCACGGCGATACCGAGGTTGAGGTTGTGGCGCGCGACGCGGAACGACTCCGAGCCCTGTTCGGAATAGGCCTGATTGATGGCGGGAACTTTTTCGACCGCGCGCACGATGGCCCACGCGACCAAATGCGTGTAGGAAACCTTGCTCTTGCCGGTGAGCGCGCGCCGCTCATTGATGATGCGGCGATTTTCGTCGATCACCTTGACGGGCATGGCTCGCTGGCTGCTGGCGACGGGGATTGTGAGGCTCGCCGTCATGTTTTCGGCGATCTTCAATGCCGGGCCTCGCAGGGGCACCAGTTCGTCACCGGGACCGAGGGCGGTCGCTGGCACCGCCGGCTTTGCCATCGGAGCGAGGGCCACCGTTGCCGTCCCGTTGCCAGGCTTCAGGGCGGCGGGGTTGGCTTCGAACATCTGGGACCAGTCCGCGTCGACGGTTTTCCGGTCGTGCAGGTACTGATGATACAGCTCGTCTTCGAGCCAGCTATTGATACTAGGGGTTGGGGACTCGGGCATGCTAATCGACTTCAATTACTATGATAACTGATGCCCCGCGCGCTCATTTTCTCCGACATCCACAGCGATGCCAAGGCCCTTGAGCGGCTTATGGACATCGAGGCCGATGTTTATTTCGCTGCAGGCGACCTTGTGAACTGGGCTCGCGGCCTGGATCGAATGGGCGAAATCATGGCCCGCCGCGCGCCGAAGATGCACGTGCTGCCAGGCAACCATGAGTCGGCGGCCAACATCGAGCAATTCTGCCAGCGCTTCGGCTTCGCGAATTTCCACGAAAAAACGCTGGAGATGGGCGGGCTGCACTTCGCGGGGCTCGGCTATTCGAATCCCACGCCGTTCGATACGCCGGGCGAATATTCAGAGGAAGAGATCGCGGACAGGCTTGCGCCGTTCGCCGCGCTGAAGCCTCTGGCGCTGATCTGCCACGCGCCTCCCCTGACGACGGCTCTGGACCAAATTCGCGAAGGTCTGCACGCGGGCAGCCGCGCGGTAGGCGAATTCATCGCGGCGCATCAGCCGGCGTATTTCTTTTGCGGGCATATTCACGAGGCGGAAGGCGTGGAGATTCAGATGGGCTCCACCCTGGCGCGCAATGTGGGGAAACGCGGCTTCCTGCTGAATTTCTAAAAAGACGCGCCGGGAAGTTGGTCGCCTATGCGCATATTTGTGGCTTCTTAGAACGGTACGTCGTCTTCGTCGATGCCTCCGCCCATGGGCGCGGAGGGCGGTGGAGCTTGCGGGGCACGGCCGCGCGGAGCGCTACGCATCTGCTCCTGCGGAGACTGCTGGGAATATTCGTCGCCACCTGCGGGAGCGCCGGCACCGCGGCCTCCCAGCAGGATGACCTGATCGGCCACCACGTCGGTGGCCCAGACCTTCTTGCCGTCCTTATCGTCGTAGCTGCGCGTTTGCAGGCGGCCCTCGACGTAGACTTGCGTCCCTTTGAGCAAATAGGGCGCGACATTTTCACCGCGCCACAGGACCACGCGGGTCCAGTCGGTTTCTTCCTTCCAATCGCCCGTCGCCTGATCCTTCCAGCGGCGGCTGGTGGCCACTGAGAACTTGGTGACCGAGATCTGCGAGGCGGTAAACGCCGTCTCCGCGTCGCGGCCCAGATTCCCGATCAGGATCACTTTATTCACACTACGGCTTGCCATGATAGTTGCAATTTAACATACGCGGCGATGCATCTGAGTGAGCGCCGCGTGTAAGATGAGTAAGGAAGCTGCGCCGGGCTTCAGCAGAAGCTGCATTTCGTGCTCGCGGCCCATCGAAATCGCGCGTGATACGATTCACCACAATGCGGCGTTTATACGCCCTGTTCGCTCTGGCGGCCATCGGGGTGGCCGACGACAACCGGTCTTTGCCTGACCGCACTCGCCAGTACCTGGTCGATCTTGTGAAGATCGATTCGTCGAACCCTCCGGGCAACGAAACCGCGGTGGCCCAGTATCTGAAGCAGGTGGCCGATTCGCACGCCATTTCCTGCGATCTGCTGGGCAACGATCCGAAGCGGCTGAACTTCATCGCGCGATTGAAAGGCTCCGGGCGCGGGCGACCTCTGCTGTTGGTGGCGCACACCGACGTTGCGCCGGCGGAGCGCTCCCAGTGGACCGTCGATCCGTTCGGCGGCGAACTGCGCAACGGATTTATTTACGGGCGCGGAACGCAGGATGATAAATCTCTGCTAGCTGCCGAAATCGCAGTGATGGTAGAGATCAAGCGGCGGAACATCAAGCTGGGCCGCGACGTGATCCTGCTGGCGGAGGCCGACGCGGAAGGCAACTACGCCGGCATTCAATGGATTTTGCAGCACGCCTATCCCAAGATCGATGCTGAGTTCGCGATTAACGAAGGCGGCGCAATCGTCGAGACCAAGGACGGTCCGAAGATTTTCGAAGTGGAGACGACCGAGAAAGTCCCCACGCGGCTGGTGCTGACCGCGCGAGGCACCGCTGCCGACGCGGGCCTGCCGCGCGCAGACAACCCCAACACGCACCTGATCCGCGCGTTATCGAAATTGTCGGAAGCCGAGCAGCCCGTGCGCCCTGGCTTCACCACGCGCCGCTACCTGCGGGAGCTTTCGAAAACGCCCGAGTATGCGTGGCTTGTTCCGGTGGTGAAAAACCTGGATAATCCCGCCACCGCGCAAGCCGCCGCGGCGCAGATTCGCCTCAAGGACCCGGAGTTGGACGCGATGCTCCGTACCACTGTCGCGCTGACCATGCTGAAGGCCGGGACCAAAAACAACGTCATCCCGAACGTCGCCGAAGCGCAGGTGGACGTGCGGCGCCTGCCAAGCGAAGCGCGCGACGACCTGATCGCGCGGTTCAAGCAAACGATCAACGATCCGACAATTGAGATCACGCTGGCGCCCGGAGCGCAAATTCCCGCGGCGGACCCGAGTTCATTGTCCACGGCTCTGTATCAGGCCCTGACGCGGGCGATCGGCCGCACCTATCCAAGGGACCTGGTCGTTCCGATGCTGGGCCGCGGTGCGACGGACTCGACATTTTTGCGCGCTCACGGCATGGCGACCTATGGCGTGCCAGTGTTCCTGCGCGAACCGGGCGAACCGCGCAGCCATGGCAACGACGAGCGTATTTCTCCCAAAAGCCTGGAGGACGGCGTGGAACTGCTGTGGCAGATCGTGCTCGAAATCGCCGGCGGCGGGTAGTCCAAAGATGACGGACGATCGTTTTTTGCGCGCGTTCGAAGACACCACGCTCGAACCGTTTCACCATCGCGACCACGTGCGCGTGACGTTTCTCTATGTACGCGCGTTCGGCGAAGCCGGCACTCGGCAGCGGCTAGGTCCGGCGATTCTGCGTTATGCGGAGGCGCGCAACGGGGGCGCGAAGTACCACGAAACGATCACGCAGGCGTGGATAGGCTTGGTGGCTGCATGCGCGGATGCGGGATCCTTTGAAGCAATGATTGCAGCGCATCCGGAATTGCTCGATAAGGAATTGCTGAACCGTTATTATTCGTCCGGGCGGCTGCAATCGGCGGAAGCGCGAGCGCGGTGGATCGCGCCGGATTTGCGGCCGTTATGATTAACTCCTGAGCCATGGCGACGGCCATTCGGCGTCCGTCAATACCCGCTCCGGTTCAAGCAGCTTGCGCGGACGGCCGTGGCCTCGCACCATGTTGTTGCGGAAATCCATCTGGCGGACATCGATGACCTCCGACACGCG
>Ga0075029_100000534_pt1 | contig 21873 bp, 22 predicted proteins | sample LitLauG_LLR_2013_FD_71391 | JGI IMG/M metagenome (GOLD analysis project Ga0075029, IMG submission 71391) | Freshwater sediment microbial communities from North America - Little Laurel Run_MetaG_LLR_2013 | ecosystem: Environmental > Aquatic > Freshwater > Creek > Sediment | place: USA... | reverse complement strand
CTTCTATCGGTATCGGCGATGTGCGCCGCGGCGGCCGTTCTGGTCGTGGCGCTGGCCTTTGCGCTCTACGCGTACATGGAACCCATGGCCGGCCGGCCGGGCGCCGCCGCCGTCGTTGCTTTGGCGGTGACCATCCTGATGGCCGGGCTCGGCTTGATCCTGGCGCGCAGCGTAAGAATGAAACCCAAGCAGGCGAGCTCGAGAGCCTCGTCGGGCGCTCTGGAAAAAGGATTGGCGATGCTCCAGGAGAAACCGGTCGTCGCCGCTGTCGTGGGCATTGCCGTCGGTCTTTTGGCGGCCCAGAATCCGAAGTACCTGGGCTCGCTCGCCAGGTCGTTCGTTGATGGAAAAACCAAGAAAGGCTAGACCTACCGAGTATTCGCGCCGCGCTGTCCGACGATCTCGGGGGCCGTCGGTGATGGTGAAGCGTGAAAGAACAACGCTTGGCCGACGGCCGCCTTAACGGTGACGGGCTCGAATGGCTTGGTTATGAGAAAAGCCGGCTCAGGACGCTCCCCGGTTAGCAACCGCTCGGGAAACGCCGTGATGAATATGACGGGCAAGTCGGCGATCGCGCGAATTTCGCGCACGGCGTCTATTCCTGACGAGCCGTCGGCCAGCTGAACATCCGCCAGGATCAAAGACGGGCGGTACGACGTGGCCATGCGCGTCGCTTCGGAACGCGTGGTGGCGATGTGACATTCGCGATGACCAAGATCCGCGATCAAGGCTTGGAGATCGGCGGCGATCATCGGCTCGTCCTCGATGATCAACACGTCGGTCGCCAAGGTCGCGTCGATCTCGCGTTGGGCCTGCAGGATGCCACGACTTACATCATCCGGCTCAACCTCAAGGATTGCGGCCGCCTCGGGCAGGGAAAAACCTTCCATCGCGGTCAGCAACAGGGCCTGCCTTGAAACCGGGGAGATGCGCATCAAGCGGTCCAGCGGCGAGGTGGCGTCGGCGGCGCTTTGGGTTGAAGCGATGACGAGATCGCCGGAGCGCCATCTTTGATGAAAAGCATGGAACAGCTCGATGCGAGGGCCTTCCCCAGGCAAAGCGCCGTCGCGGGAAACAAGGGCCGTCAGGGTTTCCCGAACAGCTTCATCGCCAGCAATCTGATCACCCGTCAGCGCGCGGGCGTAGCGACGCAATGCCGGCAGGAGGGCGCGGTAGCGGGTCGAATAGCTCAATACGTGTCCCCGATTGTGACCAATGCCTTCGCCGCCCGGCCGTCAAAGACCATAGTGCTTTGATCGTAATCCTGAAAGCCTCGCGATAGCGTTGCTTTGTTCGGGGACGACAGGAAGCCCGAACCCGCGTAGTCTGCGCACGCGCACCGGTTGTCTCGCGTGGCGGGGTGGGAGTTTAGCCACAGCATGACGCCGGGGAGCGAGTGATGGGACCCAATCAGGACCCTTTATATGCCGCCTAAGCCAACACCTGATTCTAGGCAGATTCGCGAGAGCCAGAACGCGATAGGCGAGGGTCTGCGCCGGTTGTTCGAAGATGTCGTCAACGAGCCGGTTCCCGAAGAGTTTCTCGAACTCCTTCGGCGCGCCGACGAGCGCGAGCAGGACCCAGAGTCCACGCGATGAAATCGCCAACCACGCCAGATCCAGACGCCCCCAGAGAGATGGACGGCGCTTTCAGGCGTGACCTTGTTGCGTTGATACCTCAGATGCGCGCTTTCGCCCGTACTCTGACAGGAGACGCGGCGGCCGCTGACGACCTCGCCCAGGACGCGATGTTGAAGGCCTGGGCGGCCCGAGACAGTTTCGAAATGGGGACGAACATGAAGGCATGGACCTTCATGATCCTGCGAAACCAGTTCTATTCCGACAAACGGCGGACTTGGCGACTTACGCAGCTAGATCAGGAGGTTGCCGAGCGCACGCTGGTTGCGGTTGATGATCCCTCGGCCCCATTGAGCCTCGACGAGCTCAGATTGGCGCTCGATGGGCTACCCGAGGAACAGCGCGAGGCTCTGGTGCTCGTGGGGGCGGGAGGATTTTCCTACGAGGAAGCGGCCGAGATATGTCGGTGCGCGATCGGTACGGTAAAGAGCCGCGTCAGCCGGGCGCGTCGCGCGCTCGCCGAACTTCTGGATCGAGGAGCTTATGCACGGGACGGCGCGCCGGCGAGCGGCGCAATGGCGTCGATCCTAAGCCAGAGCGCGAGGCTAAGCGAGCCGCGTTGACTCTGGCCTGGCTCAGGGCGCGATGGCGGTACGCCTCCATTCGTATGCGCCTGGCCATCATCATGGCCGCGGCTCTGGCGCCGATACTCATCGCGAACGTTGGTCAGGCCACCCTGGCTTACCAACAGCAGCGAACGTTTCAGTCGCGCGCAATTGCGGACGCCGCGGCCCTGCTGGCGGAGCGCGTAAACGTTCTGGCGGCCGAGGCGCGAACAGGCCTGGCGGCCCAGGCGCGAGGCACGATCGACGAATGCTCGCTTCGCCCAGAGTCACCATCGACAGGAAGTCAGGCGTTCTTCCTGGTGATTTCGGTCTCACCGGCCGGGCGCATCTGCTCGGCGTCGGCGACCAAGAACGCCAGCCTTGTCGATCCACGGGACGTGGCCGACAAGGCGAAGAATCCTGCCTCCGGCCATCCCGCGGCATGGACCGGCTATGACGCCCTGGGACGCGGATATATTGCAATCTCCGCCGGCGCCTCGTCGACGACGGCTGGGGCCCCGGTTCGGATTGGCCTGATCTGGGCGACCAACCTTCTCTCCCAGGTGACTCGCCGAGCCGCCGCCAACGAAACACAGATCACCCTTCTGGATGGCGGAGGCCGGGTCCTGGCCGGCGACACACCGTCGGGCGCCCCTCGGCTTTCGGCCAGGGCAACGGCGGCGGGGGCGGCCGCAAGCGTCCTCGTCTCGACGCCGGCGCACAGCGCGGTGGAATGGGCCTGGATGCAACCCATGTCGGCCATCGGGCTTCCGGTGATCGCTTTTTTCATCGCCCTGGGTGGCGTTTGGGTCGTCGCCGACACGGCCGCCGTTCGGTGGATCGGCTATCTTGAGCGCGTCGCCGCGATCTATGCGCGGGGCCGCTACGGCGTGCGGCCGGAAAGGGCCCGGCGCGGCCCCCCAGAAATCCGCAACTTGGCGCTGACCATGGAACACATGGCCAAGACGATCGCTTCGCGCGATCAGGCCTTGCGCCTTGCGGTGACCCAAAAGGACGCGCTTCTGCGCGAGATTCATCATCGCGTGAAAAACAACCTTCAGGTGATCTCATCTCTGCTCAGCCTACGCCAGCGCGCGTTGCTGGATCCGGCAGCCAAGGAGGCGCTGGGCGAAACCCGAAAGCGCGTCTCGGCGTTGGCGCTGATCTACCAATCGCTCTACGAAGGTCCCGATTTGAAATGCGTCGATTTGAAAGAGTTTCTTGAGGAACTCGTTCGGCAACAGTCGCGGCAGGACCCGGCGGGCGGGGCGGGTTTTTCCGTCAAGGTTTCCGCCGACAGCATTGAGATCGACCCGGATCGTCTGGCGACGTTCGCGCTGTATGCAGTGGAGGTTCTATCACTGGCCCAGACCGGAGCGACTGCGGCTTCCGCGTTGCAGGTCTCGCTGCACCGCATGGGGGCTGATCTGCAATTCACGATCGCGGTAGACCATGGCGACGAACATTCGAGCGACAGAAGCCTGGATTTGGAAGGTTCACTTGCGCGCTCTTTGGCGACTCAGTTGGGCGGGACGGTTGCGGTCGACAAACGGCCGACCATCATCCGCTTGACCTTTCCAATGAACAGGTCAGGTGATCGAGGGTAGGCGGGCCCGGATTTCAAAGGCGTCGGGCGCTCCGCCCCAGCTCAAATCCCCCTGTTCGGCGAGAACCACGGCGCGTGTGATCGCGCCGGGCGCCCATCGGCCGAGAACACCGTCGGAGCACGGGCGGCCATCCAGACCATCGGCCACCTCCCGGGGCAGTTCGGCTTTGACGCCTTGCCCGCGGACGCTCACCTCGAAGGCGGAGGTCCCGCTAGCCGCCATTGCGAACGTGACATCGCCCCCGGCGCGCATCCCCATGGCCGCGATCTGGCCGAACAGGAGCGTGATCCTCGCGACCGATCCCGGCGCCGTGCCGGCGCCGCCTTCCCAGTGCAGACGCACGCGCGGGTTGGGAAAGACGGCGCGCGCGAGCGCTTGCAACCGTGCGCCATCGCATGGCTGGGGGTTTGCGGCATAGGCGAGACGGAAGAATTCCAATAGATCGCCCATGGTTTTGGCGCTTGATTCGGCTAGAGCGATCCCTTCGGCTTTAAGGTCCGGATCCAGGTCGCCGCCAGCCAATTCAAGACCAGAGGACAAGCCGCTGAGAACGTTAGAAAAATCATGCAAAACTCGCGCCGTCGCCGCCAGCGCGAGAATCATGTGGTCCGGAGAACTCGCGGACGGCGCGGTTTGGCTTGTCATAGCACGCATCGAAAGCCACGATTCTTAGCAAGTCGGAAGTGTTCAAAAAACGGCGCCGACCCGTAGCGGGCGGGCCGACACTAAACCTGGGAGCGCACGATCATGACAGACCAAGCCGCCAAGACCTTCCGTTGGGACGATCCCCTGGACCTGGATTCGCGGCTGACGGAAGACGAGCGCCTGATCTCGGAGTCGGCGCGCGCCTATGCGCGTGAACGGCTGTTGCCGCGTGTGGTCTCCGCATATGCCGAGGAACGCTTTGATCGCGAAATCATGACCGAGCTAGGCGCATTGGGTTTCCTCGGATCGACCTTGCCAGAGGCTTACGGCGGATCGGCGGTGAGTCACGTGGCTTACGGTCTGATCGCCCGAGAGATCGAGGCGATAGACAGCGGCTACCGGTCGGCCATGAGCGTGCAGTCTTCGCTCGTTATGTACCCGATCTACGCCTTTGGTTCAGAGGCGCAGCGACAGCGATACCTGCCCGGGATGGCGCGTGGCGAGATCGTCGGCTGCTTCGGCTTGACCGAAGCGGACGGCGGCTCGGATCCGGCCTCAATGCGCACAACCGCGGTGCGGTCGGATGGCGGCTATCGCCTTAACGGTGCGAAGATGTGGATCACAAACGCGCCGATCGCCGACGTCGTACTGGTGTGGGCTAAGCTGGATGGCGTCATCCGTGGGTTTCTGGTGGATCGCGGCGCCAAGGGACTGTCGACGCCCAAGATCGAGAACAAGCTCTCGTTGCGCGCCTCCGTCACCGGCGAAATCGCCCTGGACGATGTCTGGATCGCCGCGGACGCCATGCTTCCCGATGTCCAGGGCCTTCGTGGCCCGTTCTCCTGCCTCAATAAGGCGCGCTACGGAATCTCCTGGGGCGCGATGGGCGCGGCCACATTCTGTCTGCACGCCACGCGCGACTACGTGAGTTCGCGCAAGGTGTTCGGACGCACCTTGGCGTCCCGCCAGTTGGTGCAAAAGAAGCTGGCCGACATGCAAACCGAAATCGCCCTGGGACTGGAGGGCGCATTGGCATTGGGTCGCCTCATCGATCAGGGCGCATGGGTTCCCGAAGCCATCAGCCTGATGAAACGCAACAATTGCGGCAAAGCACTGGAGATCGCGCGCGTCGCCCGCGACATGCATGGCGGCAACGGCATTAGCGGCGAGTACCACGTCATGCGTCATGCGGCGAACCTCGAGACAGTCAACACCTATGAGGGCGCGCACGACGTCCATGCGCTGATCCTGGGCCGCGCGATCACCGGCGAAAGCGCGTTCTAATATGGCGCCCAGCGCGGCTCCCGCCGCATTCGCCCGTCGGACGCCGATGGTCCGCGTCATCGTCGCCTCCGCCTTGGGCACGGCGTTCGAGTGGTACGATTTCTTTGTTTTCGGCGCGCTCTCGCCGATCATCGCCAAGAACTTTTTCACGGCGCTCGACCCATCGGCCGGCCTGCTGGCGGCGCTGGGCCTGTTTGGCGCCGGCTTCTTTTTCAGGCCGATCGGGGCGCTGATTTTCGGTCGCGTCGGCGATCAGGTGGGGCGCAAAGGCGCGTTCGTCATTACGGTGACGATGATGGGCGCCGCCACTGTGGCCATCGGCCTGCTGCCCACCTACGCCCAGGTCGGCGGCTGGGCGCCCATCCTGTTGATCGCGATGCGCTGCATCCAAGGCACGGCCCTGGGGGGGGAGTATGGCGGCGCGGCGATCTACGTTGCCGAACATGCCGCGCCAGAGCGAAGGGGTTTCGCCACAAGCTGGGTGCAGGCGTCCGCGGCCCTTGGTCTGGTAGGCGCCTTGGTGGCGGTCTACGTCGCGCGGACCAGTCTTGGTGAGGCGCGCTTTGCGGCCTCGGATTGGCTGGCCGGGTGGCGTGCGCCGTTCCTCGTTTCGGCGTGTCTGCTGGCGATCTCGATCTGGATGCGTTTAAAACTTAGCGAGAGCCCGGCGTTTGCGGCGATGAAGGAAACCGAGGGGCAGGAAAGCGCCCCCTATGCCGAGGCGTTCGGCCGCTGGCCCAATCTCAGGCTGGTCCTGGTGGCGCTTGTGACCTTGATGAGCGCACAGGGCGCGGTCTGGTACACGGTCTTCTTCTATGCCGAGCAAGTGTTTCTCGAACATCTGATGAAGCTCTCGCCGCTAACCGGCACCGGTCTGCTGTTGGCGATCACGGTCTCCAGCGCGCCGCTCTACATACTGTTTGCCTGGCTCTCCGACATCGTTGGACGGCGCAAGGTAGCCTGGTGCGGCATGACCCTGGCGCTCGTCGCGTTCTTCCCCGGCTTTCACGCCCTGGCGCATTTCGCCAACCCGGCGCTTGAGGCCGCCCAGAGTCGAACGCCGGTGGTGATCGTTGCCGACCCGTCTCGGTGCTCGCTGCAGTTCGACATCACAGGCAAAGCCCGATTCACCACATCGTGCGATATCGCCAAGGCCTTGTTGTCCAACGCCGGTGTCTCCTATCGGAACCAACCGTCCCCGCCAGGGGCGTTGGCGCTGATCCGAATAGGCGCGACCGAGATCCCCGCGTTCGAGGGGGCTGGCCTCAGCTCCGCCGCTCTGAAAAGCGCCGACGAAGGGTTGAAGACCAAGGTCGCGCACGCCCTTGAAGCGGCCCGCTACCCGACGACAGCGGCGCCAAGCGATGTGAATGTTCTCGGGCTCTACGGCGTGATGATGATCTTCGTTATCGCGGCAACCGCACTTTTCGGCCCGATCGCCGCGACTCTCGTGGAGCTGTTCCCCATGCGAATCCGCTATACGGCGATGTCGCTCCCTTACCACGTCGGCACCGGCTGGGTCGGCGGTTTCGTCCCCGTCAGCGCCTTCGCCATCGTCACCGCTACCGGCGATATCTACGCCGGACTCTGGTACCCGGTGATCTTCACGGCCTTGAGCGTTCTCACGCTGCCCTTCTTGCTACCGGAGACTCGCGGCCGATCGGCGGTGGGCTGAGGCTGCGTCAGGCTCACGGGCGGCGTCGAGGCGCCCAGCGAGCGGTGATGCGCCGGCTCAGGGCTTCGGAGGCCCAAACGGCCGCCAACGCCAGGGCTGTGGCGACCAGGCAGAGGGTGATCACCCGGGCTTCCTCGCCCGGTGTCTGCGCCGCCTGGTAGATGGCGGTAGGCAAAGTCAGCGTTTCGCCTGGAATGGCGCCGACGAAGGTGATCGTCGCGCCAAACTCGCCCATGGCCTTGGCGAAGGCCAATACCGAGCCCGCGACGATCCCGCGTGTCGAAAGCGGCAAGATGATTTCAATCATTTGGCGCATCGGACTTGCGCCCAAGGTTTGAGCCGCCTCCAGCGAGCGAGGATCGATCGCCTCGATGGCCTGGCGGATGGGCCTGACGAATAGGGGAAAGGCCATTACTGCCGCTGCGATCGCAGCGCCGGTCCAGTGAAAGGCGAACACAACGCCATGGTCCGCCAGCCATGTCCCCACCGGGCCCTGAGGTCCGAGCAGCAGTAATAGGGCATATCCAGTCGCTACCGGCGGCAGGACGAGCGGTGCGTGAACGGCGGCGTCCAGCATGGCGCGCCCGGGAAATCGGCCCCTGGCCAGGACAAGGGCCATCAGGGCGGCTGGCGTGAGGGCGCAAATCGTGGCCAGGGCCGCGACCTTGAGCGATAGCGTGATCGCCGTCATGTCCTCCGGCGAGAGCGTCAAAGTCACGTTCCAGCCGCTCGCAAATGTTCGACCGGAATGCCCTGACCGACCAGGGTTTCGGCGAATCCTCGCGGGACGCCGACGCCCACGACCGTCGCCAGCCGTCCGGCGAGGGCCTCCTCGGCGACGAGCTCGATTTCCGACATCGGCCGCCGCGCCGCGTCGCGGCGGGCGTAGGCGTTGGCGATCGTTTCGCCGTCCGGGCCGGACACGACGACGTCCGCGATGTTCAGGGCGCGCATGGCGCGCACCGACACCAGATCGGGGGAGGCGGCGCCATCGATGAAGGTGACGCGGCCGAGCTGTTCGACGCCGTGGCCCAACGCCTCGTCGAACAGCTGCTCGGCTCGCTGCAATTCGCCTTTCGCGGTGGCCTGCGCCATGGGGCCGAGGATCATGGTTCTCAGGAATGCGCGACGCCGGGCCAGGTCCGGAAAGGCCGCGCGCAGGCCGTCGCGTCGTGAGCCAAGGATGGCGGCCAATGCGCCTACGCCCTCCGGCAATCGCGCTTCCACCTCGGCACGCAACAGCGCCGCCAGGATCGGCGCCGCGCCGGCCGTGCCAATCGCGGCGACCACGGCGCCGCGATCGATAATCGCGGGGGTGTGGAAGTCCGAGAGTTCAGGGTGATCGGCGGCGTTTAGCGGCGCGCTGGGACGGCCGGCCCGCGCGGCGGCCACGGCTCGCAGGGTGAAATCGGCGTCAAAGCTGGCCACGAAGATGAGATCGGCCCCCTCGTATGCCTTCGGGTCCAGAGCCGCCGCGGGCGCCAGTTTGACGACCTCCGCCGGGCTTGCGGCGAACAGCCGCGCCTTCGCCTCGGCGGGATCTCCGTCACCGGCGATCACAATCCGGCGTCCTGTCAGGGGATAATAGGCGGGAAAGGCGTCCATCGCCTTCCAGTCTAACCCGCATTGATCAGTCCCGCCCAGCCTTGGAGGCCACGCGCGCATTGGGCCGCCAAAATTGATCGCTCACCCACCTTTTCGGGCGGCTCAAAGCAATTTAACATTGTTCAGACTAGCGTCGGGGAGAACGATGGCCAAGACTCTGAAGATCAATGGCGTAAGCCGCACCGTAGCGGCCCCGCCAGACACCCCGCTGTTGTGGGTCCTGCGCGACGAACTCGGCCTGACCGGAACCAAATACGGCTGCGGCATCGCCCAATGCGGCGCCTGCACCGTGCATATTGATGGCAAGGCGACGCGCTCGTGCCAGACGCCGATCGGCGCCCTGAACGACGCCAACATCACCACGATCGAGGGCCTGGGCGGGACGCACCCCCTGCAGGCCGCTTGGGTGAAGCATGACGTCCCACAGTGCGGCTACTGTCAGTCCGGTCAGATCATGTCGGCGGCGGCGCTGCTGGCCGGGACGCCGCGGCCCAGCGAGGCCGATATCGACGGGGCCATGCACGGCAACATCTGTCGCTGCGGCGCCTACCAGCGCATCAAGGCCGCGATCCTCGACGCGGCGGCCGCGCCTACGGCCACGGGAGCCTAGACCGATGAACCTGCCCCTCAAGCCGCTTCGCGGCCCGCGCCTTTCCCGGCGCGAACTCATCATCGCCTCCACGGTCACCGCCGGCGGCGCCCTGCTGGTTGGCTGCTCACCGGCGCAAATGCTTGGCCTCGGCACACCCCACATGGATTTCGGACCCTTCGGGCCCTTTGTGCGGATCGAGCCGAATGGCGACGTCACCGTAGTCTCCAAACACATCGAGTTCGGCCAGGGCAACCATGCAGGCCTGGCCGCGATCGTCGCCGAGGAACTCGACGCCGACTGGTCGCGAGTCAAGGTCGTTCAATCGCCGGCAAACGTTAACGTGTACGCCAATTCCGGCCAGGGCGTGCAAGGCACGGGCGGCTCCTCGGCCATCAACAATTCCTGGGATCAGCTACGCAAGGCGGGCGCGGCCGCGCGGGCGATGTTCGTCGGCGCCGCGGCGGCCAAATGGAACGTCCCGGCCGCTGAGATCAGCGTCAAGGACGGCGTCGTGTCCCACGGGTCTGGCAAATCGGCGACATTCGCCGATCTGCTGGCGGACGCTGGCAAGATCGCGCCGCCCGCCACGCCGACTCTGAAAGATCCGAAATCATTCAACCTGATCGGCACCGATCGGGTTCGGCGTAAGGACAGCCTGGCCAAGGCGACGGGCGCTGCGCGGTTCACGCAGGACGTGCAAATGCCGAAAATGCTCACGGCCATGGTCGCGCACGCCCCGCGCTTTGGCGGCGTGGTCAAGAGCTTCGACGCCACCGACGCCAAGGCGGTCGCGGGCGTCGTCGACGTGTTCAAGATTCCCACCGGCGTCGCCGTAGTGGCGAATTCGACCTTCGCGGCGCGCCAGGGCCGCGATGCGCTGAAGGTCCAGTGGGACGACGCCAAGGCCGAAAAGCGCGGCTCAGACGCGATCTTGGCCTCCTACAAGGCGCTGGCGTCGGGTCAGGCGCAGCCGACCGGCGACGCGAAGTGGCAAAGCTTCGCCTCGCGCGGCGCGGCGCCGACGTCGGGCAGGGTGGTCGAAGCGACGTTCGATTTCCCTTATCTCGCCCACGCACCGATGGAGCCGATGAACTGCGTGGCCGAGATCGGCGGCGGCAAGAACAAGCTGACCTTCGGCTCGCAGATCCCGACCGTGGACCAGATGAACACCGCCTTCATCGTCGGCGCGCTGCCGGGGTCGGTGGAGATCGAAACCCTGTTCGCTGGCGGCTCCTTCGGGCGGCGCGCCAACTTCAAGTCCGACTATGCCGCCGAGTGCGTGCACATCGCCAAACACGTCGGCGGCGGCCGGCCGGTCAAGCTGGTATGGACACGGGAAGATGACATGACGGGCGGCTACTACCGGCCGCTCACCCACCACGCGGTCAAGGTCACGCTCGACGCCGATGGTTTCCCGGCGCACTGGCGCCATCGTATCGTCACCCAGTCGATCATGAAGGGCTCGCCCGTCAAACCCAGCGGCGTCGATCCCACGGCGATCGAGGGCACGGAGGATTCACCCTACCTCAAGGCGACGCCGGCGGTGGACGGCCAGGTCGCTCTGATGGACGCGGGCGTCCCGGTGCTGTGGTGGCGTTCAGTGGGCGCCACCCACAGCGCCTTCGTCATGGAGCACATGATCGACCAGCTCGCCCATGCCGCGGGCAAGGACCCGGTCGAATATCGTCGCGCGCTCTATCGGAAGGCTGGCGCGAATCGGCACCTGGCCGTGCTGAACCTCGCTATGGAGAAGGCCGGACCGTCGCCCTTGGCCGGCTGGACCCGCGGCGTGGCCGTGCATGCCTGTTTCGGCTCGGTGGTGGCCCAGATCGCCGAGGTCAAGCTCGAGGGCGGCGAGCCGCGGGTGGGCCGGGTGGTGACCGCCATCGATTGCGGGGTCGCCATTTCGCCCGATCAGATCGCCGCGCAGATGGAGGGGGGAACCTGTTACGGCCTGTCGGCGGCGCTTTTCGGCAAGGTCACCATGACCGACGGGGTGGTCGATCAGAAGAACTTTGACGGGTACCGGGTGCTGCGTATGAACGAGGCGCCCAAGGTCGAGACCTACATTCTGCCGTCAGCCGCGCACCCGTCGGGTGTAGGCGAGCCGGGGACGCCGGTAATCGGCCCGGCGGTGGCCAACGCTCTGCTGGCCATGACCGGCAAGCCGACGCGCAGCCTGCCATTGGTCAGCTAGATCGGCGACGCTCCGGTCTCGTTCAACCTTTCCCGGGTGTCGACGTCGAAGAGAATCCCGGGATCATCGACCGGTACGGCGATCAGGCGCTCGCCCAGACTGTCAAGCACCGCGCGAGCGCCGCGATCGCCCGTCAAGGCGCCCAACTCGGGAAAGAGAGCCGACCCGAACAGAACCGGATGGCCGCGCCGGCCCTGGCAGGTTGGCGCGACGGCCGCATGGGGCCCCGGGAACGCCGCGGCAAGCCGGGCGGCGGTTTCTGACGGAATCCTTGGCATGTCGCCCAGAAAGACCAGCGCGCCGTCGGTGTCCGCCGGCAAAGACGCCATCCCGGCCCTCAGGCTGGCGGCCATGCCCTCGGCGTGATCGGCTGCATGAACGACGGCCAGCGGCACGGAGGGCGCCGCGGCGCCAACCCAGGCGCGCGCCACGTCCGCAACCCTGGGATCCGCGCCGATCACCAGGGTCACGCCGCGCACGGGCGCCGCCGCCGCGTGGGCGAGGGCCGCCTCGATCATCGGCCGACCACGCCATGTCGCCAGCAGCTTGCCGCCGCCGAACCGCGCGCCCGCGCCCGCGGCCAGAATGATCGCTTCGAGCTTTTGATCGGGCCGCGCCACTGTCGCCAAGACGATTTTGCTCCTATGTTGGCGCACCGATGACGCCGTACGACGCCGCCACCTCTGGGAAAAGCCCCGCCCCGCGCCCCCTGGTCGACACCTTGGGGCGGACGGTTACCTATCTGCGCCTGTCGGTTACCGACCGATGCGACCTGCGATGTCTATACTGCATGACCGAGCACATGCGGTTCCTGCCCAAGACCGAGGTCTTAAGCCTTGAGGAGCTTGACCGGATCGCCTCGGTGTTCATCGGCCTGGGCGTGCGCAAACTTCGCCTGACGGGCGGAGAACCCCTCGTACGCAAGGGGGTCATGACGCTGATCGAGCGGATTTCTCGCCATCTGCGCTCCGGGGCGCTGGAAGAACTCACACTCACCACCAATGGCACCCGTTTGACTGAGTTTGCCGCCCAGCTCGCGCGATGCGGCGTGCGGCGGATCAATGTCTCCCTCGACACCCTCGATTCGACCCTGTTTTCGCGGATCACCCGCGGCGGCGATCTGGCCAAGGTGCTGGCCGGGATCGAGGCGGCGCGGGCCGAGGGACTCGCGGTCAAGATCAATGCGGTCGCGCTAGCTCAGGATAACGCTGAGGAAATACCCTCTATGATCCGATGGGCGCATGATCAGGGAATGGACATCACCCTGATCGAAACCATGCCCATGGGTGAAATCGACGAGGATCGCACCGACCAGTTTCTCTCGCTGGCCAAACTGCGCGCCAGCCTGGAAAGCTTCTGGACATTGCGTGATATTCCCATGCGCACGGGAGGGCCGGCGCGGTACGTAGAGATCGCCGAGACCGGCGGACGGCTCGGGCTGATCACGCCAATGACCCACAACTTCTGCGAGGGCTGCAATCGGGTGCGACTGACGTGCACCGGAGTGTTGCACACCTGCCTTGGCCAGGAAGACGCCACCGACCTGCGGGCGGTGTTGCGCGCCGGAGGCTCGGACGCCGACGTCGTGACCGCCATTGCAGAAGGGGTGCGCGCCAAACCCAAGGGCCACGATTTCCGCATCGAGGCGGGTTCGGCGCCCTCGGTGTCGCGGCACATGTCGACCACCGGAGGCTAAGGCGAATGGCGACGGTGCTGCTGTTTGGCCGTCTGGCTGACATTGCGGGCTGGCGCACACGAGATATGGGTTCGGCGCCCTCTTGCGTTTCCGAGATTAAAACATTGATTTCCCAAGATAACCCAGAGTTCCGTGCCGCACTAGACGATCGCGGCGTGCGTGTCGCGGTCGACCGCGTACTGATCCAAGGCGACGCGCCTGTCCCCGCGAACGCCGAGGTCGCCTTCATGCCGGCGATGAGCGGCGGATGATCCGGCTGGTTGCCGAGACATTTGACCCGGGCGCTGAATTCAACCGGTTCAGCGCTCACCGCACCGCCAGTGGCGCGGTGGCGAGTTTCCTTGGTCTGGCGCGCGGGCAAGTCGACCAGCCGGTTGCGCTGGAGTTGCAAGCCTATCCCGGGTTCACCGAGACGGAGATCGGACGTTTCGTCACGGTGGCGGTCGATCGTTTCGGCTTGCACGACGCGATGGTGGTCCATCGCATTGGACCGATTCCACCTGGTGAGCCGATTGTCCTGGTGCTCACCGCGGCCGCGCACCGCCGCGAGGCCTTCGAAGCCTGTGACTATCTTATGGACTATCTGAAATCCCGCGCCCCTTTCTGGAAGAAGGAGTTCGGGCCCGATGGGCCACGTTGGGTCGAGCCGACGCCGCGGGATCTTTCCGATATAGAACGCTGGACGTGATTTTGAGGAGCGGAACATGAACGCAGGTTTGATTCCCGGCGGACGATTTGAGGCCGACGCCAAGGTAACGCCTGTCCGCGTCGCGGTGCTGACCGTGTCCGATACGCGCGACGAGGAAAGCGATACCTCCGGTCACCTGCTGGCCGAGCGGGTGACTTCCGCCGGTCACACTCTGGCGGGCCGCGATATCGTGCCCGATGAGGTCCAGGCCATCCGTACACGGATCAAATCGTGGACGACTTCAGGCGCGGTGGACGCGATCGTCACGACCGGCGGAACTGGGCTCACCGGACGTGATGTGACGCCAGAAGCGGTCGAGCCCCTGTTCGACAAGAAGATCGACGGATTCTCGGTGGTTTTCCATCTGGTGAGCTACCAGAGCATCGGCCTTTCGACCCTGCAATCGCGGGCCCTCGCCGGAATCGTAGACGGGGTGTTCGTGTTCTGCCTTCCCGGTTCCAACGGCGCCGTGCGCGATGGCTGGGACAAGGTGATCGCCGCTCAGCTCGATTCCCGCCACCGCCCCTGCAACATGGTTGAGATCATGCCCAGGCTTTTGGAAACATGAGCCAACTCACGCACTTGGACGCGGAAGGTCGCGCTCGCATGGTCGACGTTTCGGCCAAGGCGGCGACCGAACGCGAGGCGCGGGCCCTGGGTTTTGTGCGCATGGCCGCCGAAACCCTGGCCTTGGCCCTTTCCGGCGGGGGTAAGAAAGGCGATGTGCGCGCCGTCGCCGAGATCGCCGGAGTGATGGCGGCGAAAAGAACGTCGGATTTGATCCCGATGTGCCACCCGTTGATGCTCAGCAAGGTCGAGGTGGCCGTTGATCCCGTCGAAGGGGGTCTGAAGGTCACGGCCCTGGCCAAGACGACGGGACCGACGGGCGTGGAGATGGAGGCCCTGACCGCAGTGTCGGTCGCCTGTCTGACGCTCTACGATATGCTCAAGGCGGTCGATCGCGGCATGGTGATCGAGGGCGTTCGACTGGTGGCCAAGAGCGGCGGCGCATCCGGCGACTGGCGCGCGCCGTGAAACTGCTTTCGGTCGAACAAGCCCGCGGACGGATGCTCGCGCGCGTCGGCCGCTCGCCGATTGAGGCGGCGCCGCTGGCTTCGTGCATCGGACGCTATCTTGTGGAGCCCGTCGTCGCCGCGCGCGATCAGCCGCCGTTCGCCGCCTCGGCCATGGACGGCTGGGCCGTGCGGGCCGCCGACGGCGCCGGACCGCGCCGGATTATCGGTGAGAGCGCCGCCGGCCATGGCTACGCGGGAGCGGTGGGGCCGGGCGAAGCGGTGCGCATATTTACCGGCGCGGCCGTGCCCGTTGGCGCCGACGCCGTGGTGATTCAGGAGAATGTGACGCGCGACGGCGACCGTGTGATTGTCCCCGAGGTCGGCGAACCGCGACATATCCGTCCGGTGGGGCTGGATTTTCGGGCCGGCGACCAACTTTTGAGTTCCGGCTTGCGTCTGGATCCGTGGCGTCTGGCCCTGGCCGCGGCGGCGGGTCGCGCAGAGCTGCCGGTGGCGGCGCGGCCCCGCGTCGCCATTCTCGCCACCGGCGAAGAGGTCGTGGCTCCTGGCGGATCGCCAGGGCCATTCCAGATCTTCAATTCCGGCTCGGTCACATTGAAGACGCTTGTGGAAATGTGGGGCGGCGCCGCGACCGACCTGCCGTCGGCGGGCGACGACGAGGTCGCCATCGTGGCCGCGGTGGACAGCGTCGATTGCGATCTTCTCGTGACTCTGGGCGGCGCCTCGGTGGGCGATCATGATTTGGTTAAACCGGCACTGTCCCGTCTGGGATTAGAGTTGACCGTCGAGAGCGTAGCCGTACGGCCTGGGAAACCCACATGGTTCGGTCAGTTGGCGGATGGGCGGCGTGTGCTCGGCCTCCCCGGCAACCCGGCCTCAGCTTTGGTTTGCGCCGAGCTCTTCCTGCGCCCGATACTCCGCGCGATGCAGGGCGCGACCCCCGAACCCAGGATGGAATTCGCCAGGGCGCGGGTGGCGCTGAGCGCCAACGGTGATCGAGAACATTGGATGCGCGCCCGACTGGACGCCGGCGTGGATGGCGTCCGCTGGGCGACGGCGCTGCTCGATCAGGATTCGTCTTTGGTCAGCGTCTTCGCTGAGGCCGACGCCCTGGTCCGCCGCACCCGAGGGGCGCCCGCCGTCGCGGTAGCTGAGGTCATGGAGATACTGGTCCTATCCCGCCTCGATTAGCGGCGCCGCACCGGATCTCGCATAGGCCCTCAACAGGAAAGCAAATCCGACGGCCGCGCCGCCGAGCGCGAGCAGGACGCCCGCCGAAAGCGGGAGGCCCGCCCAGGCCATCGCGGCGGCGGTCAGGCAGCCGGCGCCGCAGCCAACGTCCCAGCCTCCTTCGGTCGCCATGTGGAATCGCAGCGGGCAGGGGGACGCCTTCGCCAGATTGTAGATCGGCGTCATCATCACCGGCTCAAGCAGCATGGCCGCGACCGTCGACAGTGCGTTGGCCGCGACGGCCAGAAACGGCGCGCCCAGAGACGCCGCCTTCAACATGACGACGCTTGCGCAGGCTGCGTAGGCGACCCCGACCCACATCCGTCCGTGACCAAGGTCGATATAACGGCCGATCATCAGGCTGCCGATTGAGCCCACCAGTCCCGCCAGCGCCATTGCGCCGCCAAATATGGCGAAATGCTCGCCAAGGGCGATGAAGAGAGCGATCTGCCAGACGTAGTAGAATCCCGCGCCGAACCAACCGTCACTGGCCTGCAGAATGACGGCCAACCGCGCGGCGCTGTAACCCCCGGGCGCTGAGGACGCGACGACGGGGTTTGGTCCGCCTATCAGGGGCGCGATGGCTAGCGCCTGGATGACGGCAACCGCGTAGAAGGTCCAGACCGGGCCCTGTGTTGAGAGCGCCCAACCGCCCAACCAGGGCGCCAGAATATTTATCAAGGCTATCGCCGCGGCGCGGACGCCGATCTGGCTGCCGCGCTTCGCCGAGTCGCCGAGCGACGCGAAATAGGCGTGGTAGCTCGTCCAATAGAGCACGCTGCCCAAGGCGCTTACCGCGATGATCAGAGCGAGGAGCGCGCCCGGGCCGTGCACATAGGGCAGCAACGGAAAGATCGCCGCTTCCAGCACGGTCCCTGCGATGAACGTTGCGAGCAGCCCGCGGCGCCGCGCGACATAGAGGACCAACGGCCGCAGACAGAATCGCCCAAGGGTCATGGCGGCCAGAGTGCAGAGCACCAACGGTGTGGAGACTCCGGCCTTAAGCAGGAAGACGAAGACGAAGACGCCTCCGGCGCCTTGGGCCAAGGCCTGGATCGAGGAATGCAAAGTGACGCGATTCATCGCGTCGTTGGCAAAGAAACTCACAGTGAGATTATCCCGCTGAGGGCGCGCGTGACCGCACGACGAAGGCGCCCGACGGGCGCCTGGACGACACTTCGGTAGGGATCAGGCCCGAAGGCGCTCAGTGCACATAGCGTATCATTGCCATGCGTTTTCGCGGCTGGAAAGCCGCCCAGTTGCTAAAAGTCGGTTCTGCCAAAGCGCGACGCCCCCTGATTGACCCCTGGCGGGTCAAGCGTCGAAATGTCCAGGTCGAGCGGCGCGCCGATCCAGTGGGCAAGGCGGGTGTGGTCGGCAAGGTCGTCGTCGGTCAGGGGGTGGATCAGAATTGTCAGTCCGGCCGCCTCGAGTATCGGCCGAAGCTCGCCCAATGCGTACGCGTGAAAGTGAATCTCGAATTGCGGGCACGGGTGGGGGCCGACCTTGTGATCGCGCAGTGCGCCGACGAAGGCGATGGTTTCGGTCGGCAGGGACAGCAGTTGATCACGCAGGGTCGCGGCCCGCGAACGCGTGTCTGCGGCGTAGTAGATGTGGGCGTGGAACGGGGCGTGCGAAGGCTGAGGCATCGGACGAGTTGTTACCCGGTTCGATCCGGCGGATCGAGCACCCGATCCCCTCGATCTCGACGCCCTCGGTTAGCTCGCGGTCCGCGCGGCCAAATCAATCGTGACCGAATCATAGGGCGCACCCGACGCCGTAAGTGTCGCCGTGTAGTAGTCGAAGCGCAGGGTCTGAGCTGTCACCGTCGCTCGCAGGTAGCCGTAGTCGGTGTCCTCATAGTTTTCGAGGACGAGCTTCGCGCCTGGCAAGACTGGAGCCTGATCCATGTAGGTGACGTCACTCCCTTTCGCCGGTTCGGCGGATTTTTGACCGCGGCGAGCGCTGACCAGGGCGTTGACATGGTGGCCGGATGCGCCGGCGACGATGAACGGGACTTGCAGCGACGCGCCGTTGAACGTCACCGTCCGGGTATAGCGCTGCATGTTATGGGCGTGGCCAGACAGGAAGGCGTGCGGATAGACGCCAACACTCTGACAAATCTCGTCAATCTGGGCGAGCACGGCAAGACTGCTGCCATGGCCTCCGCCGGAGCCGCCGGCCGCGGACGTGTAGCTGAAACAGGGATGGTGCGTGGTGATGACCACGGCGCCCTGATAGTTCTCCGTCTTCACACGTGTCAGCTGGGCCTTGAGATAGTCGAGCTGGAAATCGGGTACGGCGGCCCATCTGCCCTGCTCGCTGGATATGACGCCGGGGTCTTCAAGGGCGTTGCTGAACAGGCCGATGAAACGGATGAACGGCGCGTCCAGCGTGAAATAGACGCCCGGCTGGGTCATGGCGGTGCGGTGGAGTGACTTGGCCTCGGCGGTAACCACGGGTTGCTCGGCGCAGAAGTTGCGCATGAAGACTTCCAGCGGGGTTTCCCCCGCGGGCGTGCCCGGTACGATGAAGGAGTCGTGATTTCCTGGAATGGCGATGATCGGCGCCGGATAGTTGCGGTAGGGGCTATAGAACTGGTCGAAGTAATATTTCGCCTCGCCGAAATCATAGACGATATCACCTAGGTGATACATGAACGTCGGACGATCGTTGCCTTGGGCGGAATTAATGTACTGGGTTACCGACGCCGCAACGCTGAGCTCGTCGGGGTAATAGTTGGCTTGCGAGGCGCCGCTGTCGCCAAGGATATCGATGACGATCTGTCCGGCGGATTGGACCGCCGCGATTACGGCTGGGCCGTAGTCGCCGAAGGCGGTCGCCAAGGGATATAGGTCTCCGTCCGCCGCGCGAGACTGGGGAAACGCCACAACGTCCTTGGTCAGCAGATCTCGAATCTGCGCATAGATGGCGTTGTCGCTGGGATGGGCTACCGAGAAATACGGCGGCACGGTTTCCTGCTGACCCTCGTTAAACACAGGTTCGTGAAAGACTGGCAGAGCGGTGCGTTCGGCTGACGGTCGAGTCACGGCGGCCTCCTTTCGATTGAAATCGCCTCATCTATTCAACAATTTACTTGAAATATACACCCCGGGCGCCACGCTTTTATGACGGATAGCGCCATAGCGACTATGACGACCGTTGTCGTAAATAACGTCGGGGCCGGCGCGCGGTTCCCGCTCGATCGCAGCATTCGCGCACGCCTCGATTGGCGTTGACCGGAAACAAAGGTGCAACGTCGATCGAGGATAAGCCCTGCATCGAAGCGGCGTGGCCGAGAGAGTTGAATTGAGTTCGATTTCCCCGCCGCGCGGCCATCTTACGGCCGCCGTTCTGGCCGTCACATTGGCGACCCCCATCGCCATGACGTGGGCGCAAACGCCCTCGCCCAGGATGAATTCGACGTCCCGGTCGCCCGCCGCCGACTCCGACACCACGGTTTCAGAGGTCGATGTCGTGGCCAAGCGGGACTATGCCAAACTCCCGGGCGCTGTCGTTGGCGATATCAAGCCGGAAATCATGCTCGGGGCGGCCGACATCCGCGCCTACGGCGTGGCCTCGGTCACCGAACTTCTCAGTGAGCTGGCGCCGGAGATTCGCAGCGATCGCGGTCGGGGCGGCGAGGCGCCCGTCGTTCTCCTGAACGGGCGGCGCGTCTCGGGGTTCAGCGAGGTGCAGAACATCCCCACCGAGGCGATCCAGCGCGTGGACATCCTCCCCGAGGAAGTCGCCTTGAAATATGGCTACGCCGCCAACCAGCGGGTGGTGAACATCGTTCTGCGCCGTCGCTTTCGCGCCGCGACGCCCGAAGCTCAGGTCGGCGGACCCACCGAGGGGGGCGAGGTCACGGCGGGAACCGAGGTCGACATGTTTCGCGTGCGTCGCGACGACCGGCTGAATCTTGATCTGAAGTACGATTACGCCTCGGGCATTGCCGATGCGGCGCGGGGCGTGGCCGAGCCGGCGCCGGCGGTTCCGTTCGATGTCCTCGGCAATGTCGCCTCGATCATCCCAGGAGGACAGATCGACCCGACACTATCGGCGCTGGCCGGCAAGCCCGTGACAGTGGCGGGCATACCCGCGGGGCTGGGAGCGCGCGCACCGGCCTTGGGCGACTTCGCCACGACAGCGGGAGCCCCGAACCTCACCAGCGTCGCAGCGGATCGCTCGCTGGTGGCAAAGACCCACACCCTGACCGCGAACGCGGTTCTGGCCCATCCGCTGGCCTGGGGCGTCAACGCGACGGTCAACGCTACCCTGGGCTTCAACAGCAGCGACTCTCTGCGGGGTCTGCCCGGTCTCAGCCTGGACGTGCCCGCCGGGGATCCATTCTCGCCGTTCAGCGCGCCGGTGGCCGTAGACAAATATCTGGATCGGCCGACGCACCAATATGTCTCCGGCTGGACGGCGCACTTGGGTACGGCCTTCAACAAGGACGCCAAGCAATGGCGGTTATCGCTCACCAGCGCGTTCGATCACGCCGACAGCCAGACCGACACCGACAGCGGCCTGAACGCGGCGCCGCTGCAGACGCTCCTGAACGCCGGCGCGGTCACCTTCAATCCGTTCGCGCCGCTGAACGGCGCCCAAATCGCCAATTTCCGTCAGGCTACGTCGCGCTCGATCTCGGATTCGGCCAATCTGCAGTTCCTGGCCAACGGACCACTCTTCAAACTTCCGGCGGGAGATTTCTATGTCAGCGCCAGGGGCGGCGACGCCCAGACCTGGTTCGGCTCGACCTCAACGCGCGGCGCGCAGTTTCAATCGGTCTACCTCACGCGCAACGACCTGACGGGGCAAGTGAACCTCGACCTGCCCGTCGCCAGCCGCAAACATCACTTCCTGCCCTTGTTGGGCGAGTTGTCACTGAACGCGAACGCCTCGGTGGACGAGGTTTCCCGGTTCGGTACGTTGAAGGCCTTCGGCTATGGCGCGAACTGGACGCCGATCGCTGGCTACACGCTGATCTTTTCCCACACCAACGATCAGGCCGCGCCCACCGTCCAGCAGCTGGGCAATCCGGTGATCTACACGCCAGGCGTTGCGGTATTCGACTACCTGACCGGTCAAGCCGCCGATGTCACCCAGATCTCCGGCGGGAATCGCGGTCTCCTCCGCGACAATCGCAACGTCACCAAGATCGGCCTTACAATCAAACCCCTGGACAAGCAGGACCTGACCCTCACTGCTAACTATATCCGCAGCGATATCGATCATCCGGTTGAGACTTTCCCTTCGGCCAGCGCGGCGATTCAGGCCGCCTTTCCGAATCTGTTTCTCCGCGATGCGGCGGGGGATCTGATCGAGGAAGATTTGCGCACGGTCAATTTCACGCGGTCCGAACGCAGTGAGCTGCGCTGGGGTTTCAACTATTCGCGACCCATCGGCAAACAGCCGCCGCCACGGCGTGTACC
>Ga0075029_100000532_pt1 | contig 21899 bp, 24 predicted proteins | sample LitLauG_LLR_2013_FD_71391 | JGI IMG/M metagenome (GOLD analysis project Ga0075029, IMG submission 71391) | Freshwater sediment microbial communities from North America - Little Laurel Run_MetaG_LLR_2013 | ecosystem: Environmental > Aquatic > Freshwater > Creek > Sediment | place: USA... | reverse complement strand
GACGAGGCGCTGAACGCCTTCGCGGCGGACGACTCGCAGTGGGTGGGCATCGTCACCGGCGCCGGTGACGATGCCCACCCACTGCGAGTCGTCCGCCGCGAAGGCGTTCAGCGCCTCGTCCATCTCAAAATGCGCCGGCGAATGCAGCGCGTTCATGACGTCGGGTCGATTCAGCGTGAAAATGGTGACCGGACCGTCGCGGTCGACCTTGATGAATTCATAAGCCATGGGGTTCCTCTCCGATTTTGATTGTGAGGCGCACGCATTCCTAAAGGGGAGTCAAGTCCGCCTTGTAGCGTTTCCAGTTATGCACATAGTGCAGCGCGCCGGCGGCGAAGGCCCCGGCCTGTTCGTCCGTCAATGTCCGCACGACCTTGGCGGGCGAGCCCAGGATCATCGAGTTGTCCGGAAATTCCTTGCCCTCCGTGATCAGGGCGCCGGCGCCGACGATACAATTGCGGCCAATTTTGGCGCTGTTGAGCACGATCGCGCCGATGCCGATCAGACTGCCGTCGCCAATTGTGCAACCGTGCAGCATCACCATATGGCCCACCGTCACATTATCGCCGATGAGCAGCGGGCTTCCGGTGTCAGTGTGCAAGACGCTGTTGTCCTGAATGTTTGAGTTCTCGCCGACAACAATCGGATCATTGTCACCGCGCAGAACGGCGCCGAACCAAACACTGGCGTTTTTCTTCAACGTTACATCGCCAATAACCGTCGCGTTCGGAGCAATCCAGTATTCACCGGTGTCCGGCACGGTCAATCGGGCCCGGCCCAATTTATAGGCATTCATCCGCATACCCCCTATTCTTGCAATGGGGCTCTTGCTTAACCCCTCCTAAACTCCTTTACCATCATCCTTGGCTGGCGATTCGAGGGGTCATTCCTTCGAATTCCGGCCGCGGGCGGCCTAGCTCGCGGTTTCCGACGACATGGAGTCATGGGTGTCGCGTAACGTGGTTCGGCGGTCAACACCGCCTCCTCTGGCGAACTTCGGGCCGAGGCTCGAGCGGCGGCGCCCCGCATCACAACTGAAATGTTCAATGGGGCAAGCCACACCGGCTTCGCCCTCTTTTTTTGGTTCAAACGGAGCGTGTGCATGACCAAACGACCCCTGAAGCGAATGATCCGCGAAGGCGCGTTCGATGATCGCGAGTTCGACGGCGACGCGAAGATACGCCGCCTGCCGACCGCCCGCGGCTGGACGCCGCTGCCGCAGAACGACGACCGCGAGCAGGGGTATCTGAAGACCATCAAACCAAAGTCGGCTGGCCAGGAGGCGATGATCGCGGCGATCGACGTCAAGAACCTCGTGCTGGCCCTCGGCCCCGCCGGCAGCGGCAAGACCTATCTTGCCATCGCCAAGGCGGTCGAAGCCCTGGAAGCCGGCAAGGTTGGTCGGATTGTTCTGTCGCGTCCGGCCGTCGAAGCCGGGGAGTCCCTCGGCTTTCTGCCCGGCGAGGTCGAGGACAAGCTGGCGCCTTACCTGCGGCCGCTTTACGACGCCCTCTCCGATCGCCTGTCGATGAAGCGCGTTCGCAGCCTGATCACGGAGGGCGCGATCGAGATCGCGCCAGTCGGCTTCATGCGCGGCCGCACCCTCAACAACGCCTTTGTCGTCATCGACGAGGCGCAGAACTGCACCTACGTGCAACTCAAGATGCTCCTGACACGCCTGGGCTGGAACTCGACGATGGTCGTTACCGGAGACCCGAACCAATCGGACCTCCTGCCGGAACTGTCGGGCCTGGCCGAGACCGCCGCAAGGCTGGAGGCCCTGACGAATATCGCCGTCGTGCGCCTCTCCGACCGCGACATCGTCCGCCATCCCTTGGTGGCGGACATGCTGACGGTATTGTAGGTCTGATCGCGAACGGCGGGTCGCGGCCACCACGCTCAGCCAACAAGGTGAAGAGCATGAGCCGCGGCCGCCGGAACGAGAGACCTTTGGATGCACGATCACGACGGCCACAACCATCCGGGGGATGATCATCACGACCCCATAGGTCACGGACATGTTCACGCCAACGATCATGGACATGTACATCACCACCACGCCCCCGCGAGCTTCGGTTTGGCGTTCGCCGTGGGGATCAGCCTCAACGGCGCCTATGTCGTCGCAGAGGTGGTTTTTGGCATCCTTTCGAATTCGCTGGCCCTGATCGCCGACGCCGGCCACAATCTCGGCGATGTCCTTAGTCTCCTCGTCGCATGGGTCGCCAGCCGGCTCGCGCGACGGCTGCCGACCGAGCGATACACATACGGGCTGCGAAGCTCGTCGATCCTGGCCGCGCTCAGCAACGCCATCGTCCTTCTGTTGGTGACCGGCGGGGTGTCTTGGGCGGCCGTGCAAAAGCTGCTTGCGCCAAGTCCGACGGATGGCGTCGCTATGATGTCGGTGGCCGCGGTCGGCGTGGCGATCAACGCCATTACGGCGCTGATGTTCGCTTCGGGCCGAAAAGACGATCTGAATCTGCGGGCCGCTTTTGCCCACATGGCGTCCGATGCGCTGGTGGCGCTGGGCGTCGTGGTGTCGGGTGGACTTATCCTCGTCACCGGCTGGGCGTGGCTGGATCCCGTGGTGAGCCTGGGCATCGGCGCGACGATCGTCGTGGGGACCTGGTCGCTGATGCGGGAATCGCTCGACCTGGCCCTTCAGGCGACGCCACGCTCGGTGAACCGCACCGCGGTGCTCGATTATCTGCAGAACCTGCCCGGAGTGCGCGAGGTGCACGACCTGCACATCTGGGGCATGAGCACCACCGAAACCGCCCTCACCGCCCATCTGGTGCGACCGGGCATGAGCCTGGACGATTCTCTCCTCGCCCGAGCCTGCGCCGACCTGCGCGCCAGGTTTTCCGTGCACCACGCCACCCTGCAGATCGAAGCGGGGGGCGAGGACCACCCCTGCGAGTTGGCGCCGCACGACGTGGTCTAGGCGTTCCAGCGGCGTGCGCGCGGCCCCTCTCCTCCCCTACGCAAGCGCGGGGCGGGAGGCGCGGCAGGGTGTTCGGGGGTGGTACCACCTCTCGGGTTCGAACCGAGGACCTCTAGATCCACAATCTAGCGCTCTAACCAGCTGAGCTAAGGCGGCCCGATAGGACGGTCGCATCGTTTAGTCGCCCAGGGCGCGTCGATCAAGCGCGATCGCCAAACCCGCGGGCGGCCTTCCCCAAAAGAAAAGACCCTCCCGGCGAACCGGGAGGGTCGAAAGATCAGCCGAAGCCGTGGGCCTATTCCGAAGGCACCTGGAACGACAGCGGAATGGAGACGACGCCGCCGCTTACGGCTTGGCCGTCCTTGGCCATCGGCCGCATCTTGAACAGGTGCGACAATTTCAGCGCAGCGGATCCGAACTCCTGGCCGTCGGGCGCTTCCGACACGACCTGGCAGTTCGTCAGACTGCCACTGGCGGTCACCGTGCACTTGATCGTCGCGTGACCGTTAACGCCCATCCGCTGAGCGCGGTCAGGATAATAACGAGCCATGTCCTCAGCGTCGGGCTTGCGCGACCAGTCCGGCGCCGTGATCACCGTCGCGCGAGGCGGCGGCGGAGCCGGGGCGGCCACGACCGGCGGTTGCGGCGGCGGCGGTTTCGGAACCGGCGCGATGTTCAGCGGCGGCGGCTTGATCAGCTGCGCGTCGGTCTTCTCGTCGGAGAACTCCTGATAGTGCGCCTGGAACCTCCACTGCCACAGATAGAAGCCGAGGATACCGTGCAAGCCGACCGCGAGGGCGACGGCGGCGCCAAGACCCTGCCGGTTCTTCGCCCGCGGAAGGTCGAAGGGGTTGTGCGCCGGGTGGGCGATATCAACGGACTGAGCGCCGGACTGACTGTCGGTCATTGTAGCTTCCTTCCCGACTTGTCCTCGCCGACCAGGGCGACGCTATAGAAGCCGTTGTCCTGGAGCTTGTTCATCACACCCATGAAGTCCTGATAAAGGACATCCTCGTCGCCGCGGATGAAGATCCGCTCCAGGGTCGGGTTGCGAGACCCGACCGCGGCGCGCAAGTCATCCCCTAGCGTGTCGAGATCGGAGGAATTGTCGCCAACGAAAATCCGACCGTCCTTCTTCAAGGATATGTACACGGGCTTTGGCGGGTTCTTGGCCGGTTTCGCCACCGCCGGTGGAAGCGCCACCTTGATCGTCACACTGGCCAAAGGCGCGGCCACCATGAAGATGATCAAGAGAACCAGCATGACGTCCACGAAGGGCGTCACATTGATCGTGGCGTTCTGATCGACGTCGTAGCGACCGCCTCCGCCTCCGGAGAGTTTTGCGGCCATGCGCCTTAGGCTCCCTTGTCGAGCTGCCGAGAAATGGCGTTGATCAACTCAGCCACAAAGCCTTCCGTACGCGAGCCGTAGGCGGTGATGCGCGCCTGGAAGATGTTGTAGAAGATAACCGCCGGGATGGCGGCGAAGAGGCCGATACCCGTCGCCAACAGCGCCTGGGCGATACCGGGGGCAACGACGGCCAGGTTGGTGGTGTTGGTGTTCGCGATGCCGATGAACGAGTTCATGATCCCGTACACCGTACCGAACAGACCGATGAACGGCGCGTTCGCGCCAAGCGAGGCGAAGAACTGCATGCCGCCGGACAGACGACGCGCGAGAGACGATTGCACCGCGCCGATCGCCTGGACCGCGCGGGTGATCGTCGAGTCGCGGTGCTCACCGGAGACGTGCAAGCCCGCCTGACGGGAAAGTTCGACTTCCGAGGCGGCCGCGGCGGCCATATCGGCCATCGGGTTGCCCGCGAATTCCTCGGACTCGGCGATGCGGCCCATGTCGTTGATGTTCTTGGCGCCGCGGAAGTTTTCCAGGAAGGCGTCCGAGCTCCTCTTGAGCGCGCTGAACTCCATCAGCTTCATGACCAGCAGGCCCCAGGTGAAGCCCGAGCAGATGATCAGGCCCATCATGATCACCTTCACCAGCAGTTCCGCGTCGAGGAACATGGTGATCGGCGTCATCTTTCCGTGCGAAGCGCCGCCAACCTTGGCGCCTTCGGCGCTCGGCTCGGCGTCGGAGCTGGCCGGCGTGGCGGCGGCGGGAGCCGCCGAAGCATCAGCGGCGGGAGCTGCGGGAGCGGCGGCGGCCGGAGCCGGCGCGGCGGGCGCCTGAGCATGCGACGGCGCGCTCGCCAGGAGCGCAAGCGCGCCCACCACGGCAATCAGGTGAGTGGATCGTTTGGTTTCGAGCATCTGGCGGCGGTTCCTGCTGTTCTTGCACGTTGAAAGGTATGGGGGACAACGGCGTCCAGACGCACGTCACCCGTCGCATCGCCGCGCGCCTAGACTTGCGGCTCGGCCCCTTTGGCAACCCTGATATTCGCCGTCAAGGGGCGCTTCTCGGCGGCCAATTGACCTCCAACAAAACAGAATCGCGATTATATTGCACTGCACCATGCCTCATTTCTCTGGAACGACTGAAAGATTCCAACAGGGCTGGGATTGAATCGACCGCGACGCAACAATTTTGCGACAAGCGGTCGGAATTGGCATTATTGCCCGAACCGAGCGCTGAGAAGGACGCGTCTTGGGCACGAGCTGGTCGAGAGCCCGAGCCCCTAGCGCAGGCGGTCCGATCTTTGGCGGACACGCAGGGAGCATCGTCCTGGGGGTTTGCGACCGCAACGGGTGTCGGCGCATTGCCGCCGAATGGTGCCTGGGGGCGGATTCGAACCACCGACACGCGGATTTTCAGTCCGCTGCTCTACCAACTGAGCTACCCAGGCGCCCGTTTTGGGAGGGCGCTCTATAGGGAATGGCCGTATCCATGTCCAGGAGCCAGACGACGTCTTAGGATTCCAGGTCCGGCCCAGGGCCTGGCGTATCGTCCTCATCGTCGGGATCGGCGGCGGGAATGGCGTAGCGGCCGCTGAGCCAGCGCTGCAGATCGATGTCGGCGCATCGGCGCGAGCAGAAAGGCCGGTGTTCGACACTCACCGCCTTGGAGCAGATCGGGCAGACGGCGGGCATGCCTTAGTCCCGCACGACATGCGCCTGACCGCGGGCGCGCGCAGCGTCCGCCTTCACCGCCAGGCGCGCGCCAAATCGCCGCGTCAGGTCCATCACCCACGGCGCCGCGGCTTCGGCGACGCCGGGACCGGCCACCGCCGTGAACCGGCCACCCGGTTCGGCGAGGGCTTCGCGCTCCAGGGCGCGAACGAGATCGAAGGCTTCGCTTTCGAGGCTCAGGGCCCCCGTGACGTCGAGCAGACGCTCCAAAGGCGAGCGCGCCCGCCGCGGCACCGTGAGTTCGATCACGCCAAAGCGACTGATCTGGCCCAGCGCGACACCGGGGTTATCCGGTCCGAAGGCCGCGCGAGCCGCCGACAGGAGCGCCGGAGCGTCATGGCCGCGCCCGACCAGATCGATGACGACCAGGCCGCCCAGGCCTTTGAGGCGCAGGACCCGCGCGGCCAGGTTCAGGGCCGCCATATTGGCGGAGCGGGTGGCGCGCTTGGTTTCTCCGGTTTGGCCACCGAGGTCGACGTCAACGGCGGTGAGCGCGCGGGTGCGCTCGACGGCGATGGACCCTCCGCCCGGCAGGGCGAATTCGCTTGCCAGGGCTTCCTCGCACGCCGTGTCGGCCACCGTGCGCGCGATCGCGCCGGTCTGAACGCTCGACGTGGGCGCGAAAGCCTTAAGGCGGTCCGCGAGGCTTGGCGCCGGCGTGATCACGCCTGGGGGCCCTTCCCATGGCCCGACCAGGCGCGCCGAGGCGCCCTTGCCCTGACGCGATTCGGACCGCACCTCGACCTGAAGCCACTGCCCTTCAGCCAAGGGGCCAGTCTCGGCGTTGAGGTTGAGGATCGCGTCGGGCCCCTCGCCCATGTCGAGAAAGGCGATGGCGGCGGCGCGCTGAATGGCTCGGACCCGGGCGGCGACGTGGGCGCCCAGCGCCTGGGCAGGCGGATCTCCCGCGCGCTCAATCAGCAATCGCTCGGGCCGGCCGTCCAAAGTGACGACGCCGCGGGTCTCGCCCGGGATCACGTCCAGATAGGATCTTCGCTCGCTCATGGGCGGCGATACCCCAACCCGGTCAGCAACACGAGGGTTTCATGCAAAGGCAGACCCACGACGCCGCTGTAGGACCCGATGAGATTTGTCACCATGGCGCCAGCCAGGCCCTGGATGCGGTAGCCGCCAGCGACCCCGCGCCACTCACCGCAATCGATCAGCGCCTCCAGATCTTGCAGGCCGAGCCTTTTGAATTTCACGCGCGTTTCGCAAAGGCGCGAGGCCACGCGGCCATCCGGCGCAGCCGCCGCGACGCCGGTGTAGACGCGGTGTCCCCGCCCCGAAAGCACGCCCAGCATCTGGCGGGCGTGATTTTCGTCATCGGGCTTGGCCAGCACACGCCGTCCGACCGCGACGACCGTGTCCGCCGCGAGCACCAGGGCGGACGGGTGCGCGGCGGCCACCGCGACGGCTTTTTCCAGGGCAAGGCGGACCGCCAATCGCGCTGGCGTTTCTCCGGCCCGAGGCGATTCGTCGATATTGCCGGGTTCCACCCGGGTGGGTGTGATCCCGACCTGGGCCAGCAGCGCCAGGCGGCGCGGGCTGGCGCTGGCGAGAATCAAATCCGGAACGGGTTCGGGTGAGGTCACGAACGCGGACTTACAGCTGAATCAGTCGGTTGTCTGTGGTTTGGCCCCGCGCGCGCCACCTTCGACGACAAATTCGCGACGAACCGGCTTGAATGTCGGCGCGGGGTCTTTATGGGTTAGGAGCGATTTGAACATCTGTTTGACAGGGGCGACCTCGCCTCGTCCGGAGCCCCGTGAATGAAGAAACGTTTTGAAGGCACCAGCGACTATGTCGCGACCGACGATCTGAAGATCGCGGTAAACGCGGCGATTGCACTCGAGCGTCCGCTGCTGATCAAGGGCGAGCCCGGCACCGGCAAGACGGTCCTGGCCTATGAGATCGCCAAGGCGCTCAACGCGCCGCTGATCACCTGGCACATCAAATCCACCACCAAAGCCATGCAGGGCCTCTATGAGTACGAGGCGGTCACCCGGCTGCGCGACAGCCAGCTTGGCGATGAACGGGTCAAGGACGTCTCAAACTACATCAAGCACGGCAAGCTGTGGGATGCGTTCGAATCGGACGAGCGGCCGGTTCTGCTGATCGACGAGATCGACAAGGCGGATATCGAGTTCCCCAACGACCTGCTGCAGGAACTCGATCGGATGGAGTTCTACGTTTACGAGACGGACGAGACAATCCGCGCGAAGGTCCGGCCGGTCGTCATCATCACGTCCAACAACGAAAAAGAGTTGCCCGACGCGTTCCTGCGCCGCTGCTTCTTCCATTATATCCGCTTCCCCGACGACGAAACGATGCGCGCGATCATCGAAGTGCATTACCCCGGCGTGAAGCAGAAGCTGGTCGCGGAGGCGCTGCGTATCTTCTACGACATGCGCAAGGTGCCGGGCCTGAAGAAGAAGCCGTCGACGTCGGAACTGCTCGACTGGCTGAAGCTGCTGATGGTCGAGGATATCGACGACGTGGCCCTGCGCGAGCGCGATCCGACCAAGCTGATCCCGCCGCTGCACGGCGCGCTGCTTAAGAACGAGCAAGACGTTCAATTGTTCGAACGTCTGGCCTTCCTGGCGCGTCGGGAACAGTCTGGGTCGCGTCCCGGACAATAGCCTTCCATCAGCGGCTTACAGGAAATTCACTGGACCTGCGCCGCACCCTGGGGCCACCCTTCCCACGCCGAAGACTTCATCGGCGTGGGAGGGCCTTAGGATGAATGCAATGGGATTGGACCGACGGCGGGCTATCACCCTGGTTTCAGCGGCGGTGCTGCTCGTGATGGTGGCGTGCGTCCCGCCTCGGGCGCATGTGAAAGCTTTGCGCACGATTTCAGCGCTGGATTGCCCCGACTCCCAAGCCGATCTAACCTTGAAGACCGCGGTCGCCGGCGGCAAATCGTGCGTGTATGCGGACGAGGAAGGCGATCAGCTGGCCCTCGAACTCGTCACCCTGGACGGAAAGGACGCCGGCGGCGTGTTGTCGCCGATCGAAGCCCAGGTGAAGGCCGAAGCGCCGGCCGTCACCGCGGACGGGGCGACGCAAGGCGCGAAAGCTGACACCGCGGGCGACGGCAAGGATAAAGTCGATATCGACCTGCCTGGTCTGCACATCCATGCCAATGACGGCGGCCATACGAACGTCGATGCGGCGGGCGTACATGTCGACGCCCACGACGGGCCAGGCGGCGGCGACCACGCCAATGTCCGGATCGGCGATGCGACTGCTGGCAAGGGCGTCACCGTCAACGCCGGCGACCATCAGGCGCAGGTCCGGGTGCAAGACAACGGCCCTGGCGTGCATGCGGTCTACATCCTGACCAGCGAAAACCCGGGACCTCACGGTTACAAAAGCGTCGGCTACGAGGCGCGCGGCCCCAAAGCCGGTCCGATTGTGGTGGCGATCATGCTTTCGAAGTCGAACGACACCGACGACTTGCGCGACGCCGCGCGATCACTGCTGCGACGAAACGTCGGCGGCTGATCGGCGGGGCGAGGCGGGCCGCTCCCGTTCAGGTCACATGCCTGACCTCGGTCACCTTATAGGTCAGCGCGCCATCATCGTGGTGGGTGACGGTGACATAGTCGCCGACGGCGAAACGATGTTCGCCTAGCCGGTAAAGCGGTTCGTCGTCGCCGTCCCGGTCGTCATCGTAGTCGATGAACCAGCCCCGGCCGCGCCGGACCAGACGCCCCTCGACCGGGTCCTCGCCAGCGGCGAAGCGATGCACGTGACACAGATCGCGCACGGCGTGAAAACCGTCGACATCAAGGTAGCCCTCCGCCGTCAAAGGCGCGGTCAACGTATAGCCCCGATGGTCGTCGCCGTCGGCGAACGCCGTTCCAGGATTGCGGGCCAGACGCAGAGTGATGCGGGAAAGGGACATGACGCCTCCTTGGATACTTGAACCGCACCAGAGTCCGCGCCGTCGCCAGATGGCGCAATCCCGGGCAAGACCGGACAAGGGCCTTTACGGAGGCGCCGGATGGGTATTGAACGGCCCGCCGAACACCCCCCTGGAGAGGCGCGATGACCTTTGCCGACAAACTTGAGCGCGGCTGGAGCGCATCGGGGGGAAGCCTCTGCGTGGGGCTTGATCCAGTCCTGAGCCGCATTCCCGAGGAGTTGTTGGGCGGCCCAAGGCCGCTGCTGGCCTTCAACAAGCACGTCGTGGATCTGGTGGGCGACCTCGTCTGCGCCTTCAAGCCTCAGGCGGCGCACCATGGCGCCCAGGCCGCCGAGGCCGATCTGGCCGAAACCATCGCCTATATCCGCCGCAAGGCGCCTCATGCTTTGGTCATCCTGGACGCCAAACGCGGCGATATAGGCTCGACCGCCGAAATGTACGCGCGCGAGGCCTTCGAGCGTTACGACGCCGACGCCGTGACCGTGAATCCCTATCTGGGCGACGACGGGATTACGCCGTTTCTCAAGGACCCCGAGCGTGGGGCGATCGTGCTGTGCCGCACGAGCAACGAGGGCGCTTCGCTGATCCAGGAGGCCCGCGTAAACGGCGCGACGCTGTTCGAGACCATCGCCCGGCGCGCGCAGACGGTCTGGAATGACCTTGGCAACGTCATGCTCGTGGTCGGCGCGACCTATATTCCCGACCTGGAAAGGGTCCGCATGGCGGCGCCGGATGTGCCTTTCCTGGTTCCCGGAGTCGGGGAACAGGGCGGGCGGGCCAGCGATGTCATCCGCTCCGGCCGCCGCACAGACGGTCGCGGGCTGGTCGTTTCGGCCTCGCGATCGGTCCTCTACGCCGGTGACGCCGCCGCCATCCGGGCCGCTGCGCAAACCCTGCATAATGAGCTTCTGACCCGCTGAGGAAATTCCGGCTATAATCCCGCCGACGCGGCCGGGAGTTCACCATGGCAGGTTCGGCGATGCGGCCCAAGACGATCGAAACCCGGGCGTGGCAGCGGATGCTGTCGGGACGGCGACTCGACCTGCTCGATCCCTCGCCGATGGATATCGAGATCGAGGACATCGCCCATGGTCTTGCGCGTGTGGCGCGCTGGAACGGGCAGACCGTGGGCGATCACGCCTTTTCCGTCGCTCAGCACTGCGTGGTTGTCGAGGAGATCGTTGCGCACATTCACCCCGAGATCGAGGCGCGCTGGCGCCTGGCGGCCTTGCTCCACGATGCGCCCGAATATGTGATTGGCGATATGATCTCGCCTTTCAAGGCGGCGTTGGGCCTGGACTACCGCGCCTTTGAGGACAGGCTGGAACGCGCGATACATCTTCGGTTTGGTCTCCCGGCGCACGCCCCCGCCCATGTCCACAAATTGATCAAACAGGCGGACCGGGCCAGCGCCTTTTTCGAGGCGACGCAATTGGCCGGCTTCGCGCACGCCGAGGCGCTCAAGTTCTTTGGCGCGCCGCCGCGCGGCTACGCCCTGACCATCCACCCGCTCAGTGCGACCGCCGCCCAGGCGCGATATCTCGAACGGTGGCGCGTTCTGAGCGACGGCGCGGGTTTCGGCTCGCGCGACGCGGCGAGCGACAGCGAATGAGCACGCCGATCGCCATCGGCCTGTCGGCGGTAATCGTCGCCCTGCGCGAGGGCGAGGCCTGCGTGCTCACCGTGCGACGCGACTCCGAGGCCGATGGCGCGGCGCGCGTTGAAGGTTTGCCCTTCGGTCCGTTCGATCCGCAGGGCCAACGCACATTCGACCTGGCGCTGCGGGATTATGTGACACGGCAGACCCGGTTCGAGCTCGGCTATGTCGAACAACTCTACACCTTTGGCGACAAGGGTCGCGACGCGCCCCTGGCCGACGTGGGCGCCGGCACGGCTCGGGTGATATCGGTAGGCTATCTCGCGCTGGCGCCGACGGCGCTGGACACGCACGCCCCTGACACCACCTGGTCGCCCTGGTCTCGCTTCTTTCCGTGGGAGGATTGGCGGAGCGGACGACCGGAAGTAATCGACGCTCACATTGCTCCCGCGCTCGCCAAATGGGCGGGCCAGTCGACCGCCCGGAGCGCCCGGGCGCGAATGCTGTTCGCTCTGGAAGGCGCGCGATGGAACGAGGAGCGCGTCTTGGAGCGGTACGAGCTGCTCTATGAAGCCGGCCTCGCGCCGGAGGCGGCGCGCGACAGGGTCAGAGCGAAGGGGGGCACGCCAGCCGAAACCACTGCGCTCGGACCCGCGCTGGGCGAGCCGATGATTTCCGACCACCGCCGCATCCTGGCCACTGGCCTTGGCCGGCTGCGCGGCAAGCTGAAGTACCGGCCGATCATCTTCGAACTGATGGGCGAAGCCTTCACGCTGTCGGCGCTGCAAAAGGCGGTCGAGGCCGTATCCGGGGTAGCGCTGCATAAACAGAATTTTCGCCGGGTCGTAGAGCGGACGTCGCTGGTCGAAGGTCTCGGCCGCATGGACGTCGACACGGGCGGCCGGCCGGCCGAGCTGTTCCGTTTCCGCCGCGAAGTCCTCGAGGCCCGGCCCGCATCGGGATTGTCGCTGTCGTTGCTGCGCGAATAGCCGACACCCAAGGCTGGGGCGCAATTGCCCTGTGACTTCCGCGCGAGGCTGCGGCATAGAGGGAAAAAGGGGCCGCGCGAGAACAGCGGCCTGGAGGAGATTGTCGTGACCTACGCCCCGGCCCATCGCGCCTATTACGACGCCGACAGTCACATCATGGAGCTGCCGGACTTCCTGAAGCGGTACGCCGATCCCGAGCTGCGCGACGAAATTCCCAACGTCAGCTACTCGGCCTCGATCGTCACCGACGAGGAGGTCGCCGTCATCATGGACCAGGGCGGACGCCACAGCCCCGAGCACGTTGCCGCGCAGATCGCGCTGGGCGAGAAACTGATCGAATCCTCCAAGGAAATACAGGCCCTGGGTGCGTTCGACCCCCAGGACAGGACCAAGGCGATGGACCTGCTGGGCTTCCGCAAACAACTCGTGTTCGCCACCCACAGCGTCGCCCTGCCCTTCTCCGCCAGCTCGAAGGTGGAGCCCCGACTACGTTACGGCACCGCCCGCGCGCACAACCGGCACATGGCCGATTTCTGCGCCGTCGACGGCCGCTTGATGGGGGTGGCGATCATTCCGCTGGACGATCCCGAACTGGCGCTGCTGGAACTGGATTTCGTGCTCTCCCACGGCCTCAAGGCCGTGTGGGTTCCTCACCGCCCGTGTGGTGACAAATCGCCGGGGCACGTGGCCTTCGACCCGTTCTGGGCCAGGTTGGCCGAGGCCGGCGTGCCGTTCCTGCTGCATGTCGGCGGCGCGCCGTTGCAACTGGCCAAGGCTTGGATGAACAACGGCCGCGCGCCGACCAAGGACTGGCTGGGCGGCGGCGAGAACCTGCGCACCAAGGACATAGCCCTTCTGCATGAAGGTCCGGAGGCCTTCCTCACCATGATGGTGCTCGACGGCGTGCTCGAACGTCATCCCGCCTTGCGCGGCGCGGCGGTGGAACTGGGCGCCGGCTGGGTTCCCGAACTCCTGCGCCGCCTGGACTGGGTGGTGAAGCACTGGAGCCGCAATGACGCCAATCTGCAGGGTCTGCGCCGGACCCCGTCCGAGCAGATCACTCAGCAACTAGCGTTCACGCCTTTCGTCTTCGAGCAGGTGGGAGACTTCATCGACCAGTCCAACCCGGACCTGTATCTCTTCTCAAGCGACTATCCGCACATCGAAGGCGGGCGCAATCCGATCGGCCGTTTCGAGACCGCGCTTGGCGCGCGGGACGAGGCGATCCGCGACAAGTTCTATAGCGAAAACTTCCTGCGCATCTTCCCCGATGCGCGGGTGTCGGCCTGAAACCGAAGGAGGAACGGAAACGTGACGCAATCGAGCGCGCCCGGCGCGACCCGCATGTTGGACGTCGTTGTCGTGGGCGCCGGCTTTGCCGGTATGTACCTGTTGCACAAGCTGCGCGGTCTGGGCTTCACCGCCCGCGTCTATGAGGCCGGCGAAGGTGTCGGCGGCACCTGGTTCTGGAACCGCTATCCAGGCGCCCGCGTCGACGTCGAGAGCCATGAATATTCCTACTCGTTTTCAGATGAACTGGAGGAGGAATGGCAGTGGACCGAGCGCTACGCCTCACAGCCCGAGTTGCTGCGTTACGCCAACCATGTGGCCGACCGCTTCAACTTGCGTCCCGACATCGAGCTCAACACCCGGGTGACCACGGCGCACTATGACGAGATTTCGCGCCGCTGGACGGTGACGACGGACAAGGGCGAGCACATATCCGCCCGGTTCTGCGTCATGGCCACGGGATGTCTGTCGGCGGTGAATGAGCCGAACTTCCCCGGGCAAGACAGCTTCAAAGGCGCGACCTATCAGACCAGCCGCTGGCCCACCGAGGGCGTCGACCTGACCGGACTGCGCGTCGGGGTGATCGGGACGGGCTCGTCCGCCATTCAATCGATCCCCTTGATCGCCGAGCAGGCGGCGCACCTGACGGTATTCCAGCGCACGCCGAACTACAGCGTTCCCGCCCAAAACCGCCCGCCCGACCCGGCCGTGATGGCCGACTGGAAAGCCAATCGCGCCCACTATCGACACCTGGAGCGTGTCTCGTCCGGCGGATTCCTGTCGTCCAACCCAAACGAGCAGTCGGCGCTTGAGGTTTCGGAGGAGGAGCGCAACCGCATCTTCGAAGAGCGCTGGGCCATCGGCGGCTTCACCATCGGCGCGGCCTTCAACGACCTGGTCGCGACGCCGGAAGCCAACGCGACCATCGCCGAATTCGCGGCCAGGAAGATCCGCTCGATCGTCAAGGACCCGAAGACGGCGGACATCCTGACGCCGAAGACCTATCCCTTCGCCACCAAGCGCCTCTGCGTCGACACCGACTATTACGCGACCTACAACCGACCCAACGTTTCTCTGGTGGACCTGATCGAGACGCCGATTAAGGAGATAACGCCTACTGGGATCTCCACCACCGACGCGGACTATCCGCTCGATGTGATCGTCTATGCCATCGGCTTCGACGCGATGACCGGCGCCCTCACGCGGATCGATATCCGTGGCAAGGGCGGGCAATCGCTGAAGGACACATGGGCCGAAGGACCGAAGACCTACCTAGGCCTGGCGGTGCACGGCTTCCCCAACCTCTTCACCATCACCGGTCCCGGCAGCCCCTCGGTGCTGTCGAGCATGATCGTTTCGATCGAACAGCACGTGGACTGGATCGCCGATTGCCTGGTCAGCCTGCGCGGTCGACAGGTAGATCAGATCGACGTCGATCCCGCCGCACAGGACGCCTGGGTCGCGCACGTCAACGAGGTGGCGGCGCCGACGCTCTATCCGCAAGCCAACTCCTGGTACCTGGGCGCCAATATCCCCGGCAAACCGCGGGTGTTCATGCCCTATGTCGGTGGCGTCGGCGTCTACCGCGAGAAATGCGATGAAGTCGCGGCCAAGGGCTATGAGGGTTTCGTCCTTTCGTCCGCCGGCCAGGCCGCCTGAACCCCTATCGGAGCCCGATCATGAGCGACGTCGTCACGCCATTCACCCTGAACATTCCCCAGGCCGATTTGGACGACCTGAAGACACGGCTGGCGCATACGCGCTGGCCCGAAAAGGAAACCGTCGACGACTGGAGCCAGGGATCGCCTCTCGCCAGGGTTCAGGAACTCTGCGCCTATTGGCGTGACGGCTATGACTGGCGCCGCTGCGAAGCCAGGCTCAACGCCCTCGGCCAATTCAAGACCGAGATCGACGGCCTGGAGTTTCATTTCCTGCACGTGCGCTCCAAGCACGAAAACGCCATGCCGTTGATCATGACCCATGGCTGGCCCGGATCGGTGATGGAGTTCATGAAGGTGATCGGCCCCCTGACCGATCCCACGGCCCACGGCGGCAAGGCCGAGGACGCCTTCCACGTCGTCGCGCCCTCCCTGCCTGGCTACGGCTTTTCCGGCAAGCCAACCGCGAAGGGCTGGGGCGCGCCGCGCATCGCCATGGCCTGGATCGCCCTCATGAAGCGTCTGGGCTACGAAAAATGGGTCGCCCAGGGCGGCGACTGGGGTTCGGCGGTGACGACCTCGATCGGGGTGATTAATCCGGCGGATTGCAAAGCCATCCACGTCAACATGCCCCTGGTGTTCCCCGACGAGGAGGCGCGGAAAACCCTCACCGAGGCCGAAAAAGGCTATCTGGCGGGTCTGACCCACTATCAGGATTGGGATAGCGGCTATTCCAAGCAGCAGTCCACGCGCCCTCAGTCCGTGGGCTATGGACTGGTGGATTCGCCGGCCGGGCAAGCGGCCTGGATCTATGAAAAGCTTTGGGCCTGGACCGACAACAAGGGCGTACCCGAGGATGTGCTGACGAAGGACGAGATCCTCGACAACATCATGCACTATTGGTTGCCCGGAACAGCCGCCTCGTCCGCGCGCCTGTATTGGGAAAGTTTCGGCAGCTTCGGTTCGGTGCAGCTGGAGATTCCCGTCGGGGTGAGCATTTTCCCCAAGGAAATCTTCCGCGCCTCGCGCCGGTGGGGCGAAAAGGTGATGAAGAACATCATCCATTGGAATGAGCTCGACCGCGGCGGCCACTTCGCCGCCTGGGAGCAGCCCGAGCTGTTCGTCAACGAAATCCGCACCTGCTTCGCCAAGGTTCGGTAGGGCGTCACCTTAGTCAGGAAGCTTGTTGGATCGTCCCTTTCGCGATCCGCGGATGGGCGAATGCATTCGCGCGTCGGCGGTCGCTTTGCGGTGGAGACCAGCCAGCCATGTGGAGCGGCGCGTGGGGCGGTCGATGAGTTACGTTTTTGCAAATTTGCATATTGACAATATGAACAAAGAAGGAACATTGGGCGGGCGCGTCAATCGGGCGCGTTCACCAATCGAACCCGAGGGGATCGCTCAATGTCTCGTATTCTTCTGACTTCGCTGGCTACATTGCTTCTGGCGTCGACGGCGATCGCCGCCGCGCCGCAGTCCGCCGACGCCGGCGGCAAACTCACCGCCAGGGACGCCCGTGCGCAATGCCGCGCCGAGGCAAAGACCCAAGGCCTCAAGGGCGACGAACGCAAAGCCTCGGTCTCGGCTTGTTTCGCCAAGGCCATGCCCGAACAGGCCGCGGCGATGAAATGCCGAATGGACGGCAAGGCCAAGGGCCTTTCCGGCGGCGACCTGCGCAAGTTCACGCGCCAATGCCGGGCGGGTTCGGCGACGGCTTAGGGCGGGGGGCCTATCACCCCGGTCGCCGCGACCGGGGTGATAGGAAACGCTGCGGGCCCTGGCCTAGGAACCGAACGCCTTGGCGTGCAACCAGTCGGCGTGCCGTGGCGCGCGCTTGGTGACGTCCCATTCGTCCAGCATTTCGCGGGCGACCCGCTTGAGTTCGGCGTATTGGTCTGGCGTGCCCTTGTTCCAGGCCAGTTCAAGACGATGGCCGTTGGGATCGAAGAAGTAGATGGACTCGAACAACGTGTGGTCGATCGGGCCAATCACATCGAGGCCGTTCGCTTCCGCCCGCGCCTTGCCGGCCAGCAGGTCGTCGCGGCTGTCCACCTGAAAGGCAATATGCTGCACCCATTCCGGCGTCTGCAGGTCGCGCGACATGGCCGGGCTGTTGGGAAGTTCAAAAAAGGCCAATACGTTGCCGCGGCCGGCGTCGAGAAACACGTGCATGTAGGGATCTGGCGCCTTGGTCGAGGGCACCTGATTTTCCGCTATCGCCAGTTTGAAGCTCATACCGAGCACACGCTCGTAGAACGCCACCGTCTGTTTGGCGTTGTGGCAGCGATAGGCCACGTGGTGGATACCCTTGAGTTCGACCGGCGTACTCACGAGCGAGCCTCGGCGCTAGCTGCCGTAAGGGCGCCGCGGCGCAGCTGATCGCGCTCGATCGACTTGAAGAGCGCGGTGAAGTTGCCCTCCCCGAAGCCCTCGTCACGCTTGCGCTGAATGAACTCGAAAAAGACCGGGCCAACCATCGTTTCGGAAAAGATCTGCAGCAGCAGGCGCGGGTCGCCGCCCTCGGTTGAGCCGTCGAGCAGAATGCCTCGTGTCTGGAGCTCGGCGACCGGCTCGCCGTGGCCAGGGAGACGTTCGCCCAGCATCTCGTAGTAGGTGGCGGGCGGCGGACACATGAACGGCGCGCCGATCGCCTTGAGCCGGTCCCAGGCGCCGATCAGGTCATCGCAAAGAAAGGCGACATGCTGGATGCCCTCGCCGTTGAACTGTCGCAGAAACTCCTGGATCTGCCCCTTGCCGCTCTCGCCCTCCTCATTGAGCGGAATGCGGATCTTGCCGTCGGGCGCGGTCATCGCCTTGGAGGTGAGGCCGGTATATTCGCCCTTGATGTCGAAGTAGCGGATCTCGCGGAAATTGAAGACGCGCTCGTAGAACCGCGCCCAATGGTCCATGCGGCCCAGATAGACGTTGTGTGTAAGGTGATCGATGATCGAGAACCCCACCCCCAGGGGATGGCGATCGACGCCCGGCAGATAGTCGAAGTCGATGTCGTAGATCGAGGCGCCGTCCTCGTATCGGTCTATCAGGTAGATGAGGGAGCCTCCGATGCCGCGAATGGCCGGCAGGCGAAGCTCCATAAAACCCGCGGGAATATCGACGGGCTCCGCCCCCTGAGCCACCGCGTGGGCAAAAGCGAGGTTGGCGTCCTTGACCCGAAACGCCATGCCGCAGGCCGCGGCGCCATGTTCCTGGGCGAAATATTGCGCCGGCGAGCGCGGCTCATAGTTGGCGATCAGATTGATCTGGCCCTGCCGCCAGAGATCGACGTCCTTGGACCGATGCTTGGCGATGTAGGTGAACCCCAGGCGCGCGAAAACGTCTTCCAGCAGGCCGCGCTCGGGGGCGGCGAATTCGATGAACTCGAACCCATCCAGACCCGCTGGGTTGTCGAACAGATCGGCCATGGCGCCAGCCTTGATTTAGTTTCAATTGATACTACCCTGATACGCCTGTCGCTCCGCCGGGGCAAGCGAACGTATTCTCATTTGGGAGCTCGCATGACGACACAGCCGGCGACAGCCGCCAGGACCGATGCGCCGGCGTTGCGGTTGAACGACTACCTGCCCTATCGCCTGTCCGTCGCCTCCAATGCCGTGTCCGAGTTGGTGGCGCGCGCCTACCAGAGCCGATTTGGCCTGACGATCCCGCAATGGCGGATCATTGCGGTGCTCGCCGAGGACGGTGCGGCGACGCAGCAGACGATCTGCAGCCGCACCGTGATGGATAAGGTGACCATCAGCCGCGCCGCGCGCGCGCTGACGGAGCGCGGCCTGATCTCACGGGCGCCGCATCACCGGGATGGGCGCTCTCACCGACTGGGTCTCAGCCCGGATGGACGCGCCCTCTACGCCGAAATCGCGCCACTGGCCCTCGCCTATGAGGCGCGCCTGCTTGGCTCGTTCTCGGCGACCGATGTCGCCCTGGCCCAAGCCTTGCTGCGCCGCCTGGAAGCGGCGGCCGCGGCTCTAAGCGGGGCGGCGAACGAACCGGACGCCGCGCGGATTTGAGCGGCGAAGCGTCGCGTAAGCGCCACAAAACACTGTAACAGCTCTTTTCGCTGGCGTCGGGTGAGTGCGGATCGGAGCGAACGGGTCTTGTGAAGCCACGCGTGCGTATCGCAAGCTCCGTGTTCTGCGGCGTTCTGGCCTTTGCCGGGGCAGGGTCATTGCGCGCCGCGCCGAACGCCGCGGTCGACGGCGTCGCTGATCAGGCTTTGCGGTCCGAGATCGCGACCGCGCTCGGCGAATCCGCATCGCCGCCAACCAGCCCGCTCCAGGCGCGCAAACGGGCCATTCAGGCAGCCAAGGATGCGGTCGCCTTGCTGCGGTCCGAGGGGTACTATGACGGCCTCGCCGAGGCCGAGCCCATCGGCGTCGCCCAGCCACGCGCCGCGGTGCGCGTCACCACGGGCTCTCGTTTCCATCTGGCTGACCCGATACTACAATGGACCGGTTCTCCGCCAATCGCCACGGCGGAGGCGGCGGCCAAAAGCGCCATGGGGCTTAGGGCTGGCGGGCCCGGACGCGCGACGGATGTCCTGGCCGCCGAAGGGCGGATCATCGCGCGGCTGCACAATCTGGGGTACGCCGACGCCGCCCTGGAACCGCGCGAAGTGATCGTCGATCATGCTGACGACACGGTGCGTCCGACGTTCCACGTGGCCGCGGGATCCCGGGTGACAATGGGAGCGGTGAGGCTCGCGACGCACGGGAAGACACAGTCAAAATGGGTAACGGGCCTGACGCCGTGGAAGGTGGGCGCCGTCTATGACCCGGCTTTGCTCGCCAAGCTCGAGAAACGTCTCGAAGACACCAACGTCTACGAATCCGCGACGGTCAATCTCGCGCCCGCGACCGGCGCCGGCGATGCGCCGCGGCCAATCGATGTCAGCCTGGTGGATCGCAAGCCGCGCACCCTGGAGTTGGGGGCGAGCTATTCCACCAGCGAAGGCTCGGGCGTCGACGGCAAGCTGACGTTCTACAACCGACTGGGCCTGGGCGACGCCCTGGTCCTCACCTTGCGAGGCTACGACATCCAGCAAAAGCTGGATCTGGAAGAGGACCTGCCCGACTGGCTAAAGCCCGACCAGACCCTGAAGATCGGCGGCGGGTTCCTGGGAGACCGTACCGCGGCCTATGATGACCTTGGTGGCGGATTGCGCGTCTCCGTGGCGCGAAAATTCGACCGAACCACCTCGGTGTCGCTTGGCGCGGCGTTCGACTACACGGCGACGACGGAAAGAGACGCGGCGAATCTGTTGTCGGCGCCGGTCGGCAAAGCCCTTAGCCTCTACATCGCGACACTGAAGGCTGGCTTCGTGCTGGACCGGTCCAACAGCATTCTGAACCCGACCCGCGGCTGGCGCCTGGAAGTCGACGCCGAACCCGCCGAAGTCACGGGCGACCGAAACCTAGCCTACCTGAAGAGCCAGGTTCAGGTCACCGGCTATCTGCCCGTCGGCGGCATGGGCCCTGTGCTGGCCGCGCGCTTCAGGGTAGGATCGATTGCGGGCGGCTCCATACCCGAGCTTCCCGCCGACCGCCGCTTCTATTCCGGCGGCGGGGGGTCGGTGCGCGGCTACGGATATCAGGGCGTTGGCCCCCGGCTCTCGGACAACACGCCCGTTGGCGGGCTTTCGCTGGCGGAGGCGTCGCTGGAAATCCGCCAACCAGTCACTCGGCAGTGGGGGCTGGTCGCATTCGCCGACGCCGGTCGGATCGGGTCGAGCGCCATCCCGGCGTTTAACGGGGTCTCGGCAGGCGCGGGCCTGGGCGTGCGTTATGATCTGGGCTTTGGCCCTCTGCGCCTGGACTTGGCCACACCGCTCAACCCAAGACCTGGAGACGCGCGCGTCCAGGTTTATATCAGCATCGGGCAGGCGTTTTGACCGCCGCCGAGGCCGCCGAACGCGCGCCCCCACCTCCTCCGCGACGCCGTCGATGGATTGCAGCCTGCACAGTCGCCGCCCTCGTTCTGGGCCTGACCCTCGTGCTCGTCCGTTTCGCACCTGTCACCGCGCCGGGCCGGGCTTTGATTGCGGACGTTCTAAGCGGGGTCCGTGTCGGCGATCTGGGCTGGCTGCGGGTGCGGGGCGTCGAGGGCGATCCTTGGGGCCGGTTTTCGATCGCGCGGGTGGAGATCGCCGATGCGCGCGGTGTCTGGTTCGCGGCAAACGGGGTCAGCGTCGACTGGCGGCCGGGCGCGCTCTGGCGGCGACAGCTGCGGATCGCCGCCATGTCGGCGCCGACGACGACGGTCTTTCGAGCGCCGACGCTTCTGGCCCACGAGGGGAGCCAGGGACCTTCGCCGGTGTCGCCGCGGATCGACCGCCTGACCACCGCGCTGATCCTTGAGCCCGAGTTCGCCGGGGTCGCCGGGCGGTACGACGT
>Ga0075029_100000529_pt1 | contig 21909 bp, 19 predicted proteins | sample LitLauG_LLR_2013_FD_71391 | JGI IMG/M metagenome (GOLD analysis project Ga0075029, IMG submission 71391) | Freshwater sediment microbial communities from North America - Little Laurel Run_MetaG_LLR_2013 | ecosystem: Environmental > Aquatic > Freshwater > Creek > Sediment | place: USA... | reverse complement strand
GGCTCGGCCGCGCCCGCTTCCAGGCGCGAGAGGTCCAGCAGGTTGTCGACCAGGCGAGAGAGACGGCTCGTCTCCTCCTGGATGACGCTCGCGAGCTCCTCGCGCTCCTCGGCGGAGATGGATGGTGATCCGACCGCCTCCCCCGCAGCCGAGATCGCGGTCAGTGGCGAGCGCAGGTCATGTGAGACGGCGCGCAGCAGCGCGGTCTTGATCGTGTCCGCGCGGCGCAGCGCCGCGGTCTCGACCGCTCCTGTCAGCAGGCTCTCCCGCTCGAGCGCCGCGCTGAGCAGCGACTCGAGCGCCGGGACGACCCGCTCCTGCAGCCTGCGCAGTGTCGCCTCGGACGCGGCCCCGCCCACGAGCAGCGTGCCGAGCCGGCGCGGCCCCTCGCGCAGGGCGAACGCCACGGTCCGCTCGTCGCCCTCGACGGCCTCCATCACGATCGAGCAGTAGCCGAGGTCGAGCGTCTGAGCCAGGCGGGCGGAGGCCGTCGGGAGCGCCTCCATCAGCGAGTTGCCGCGGAGCAGGAGCCTCGCCATCTCAGCGGCCAGGTCCGCCTCGCGGCGGCGCTCCTCCGCGTCGCGGGTGCGCTCGCGTGTGACGTCTGCGACCGAGCTCGCGAGCACCGCCACGACGAGGAACGTGACCAGGGCGACCCAGTTGCTCGAGTCCGAGATCGTGAACTGCCCGACGGGCGGCAGATGGAAGAAGTTGAACGCCGCAGCGCTCAGAATCGACGTGGTGAGCCCCAGCGCGGCGCCCCACGTCGCGGAGATGACGAGCACCGCGGGCAGATAGACGACGCCGAGCGAGACGACCGGCGCGACTTCCTTCAGCGGATAGATCAGCAGCGTCGAGGCCGCCACCGCCACGAGTGCGATGAGCGCACCGACCTTGCGCGATGGTGGATTCGCGGCGATCAGGAAACCGAGCGGCGTGCCCATTGCCCTCAGAGTAATGCGGTGGGAGGTGGATAGGACGGGCGGGGCGGGAGCATGCTCCCGCCCGCCCGTTGCGCCCTGCACCTCGTGAGGCGCGGAACGAAGAGGGCGGTGCATCTTGGGAGCGGGCGTGCCTGCACTGCCTGCCATGCCACATCCTTGCGGCGTTCACCGTCCTCGCAGGCATCCTCCCGGCGGGCCGGGGTGCGCGCGTGACCCTCCGGTGACGATCGCGTGACGATCCGGTGACGACGCGGTCCGTCGGGCGCGCGGCCGAACACTCAAGAGGGGCTGCGGGCGCGCCGAAGATGACATGGAAGCACCCGGGAACCACGATGACAGCAACCCACAGCGCAAGAGGAGCAATGAGGGGTCGGGCGCTCGCCGCGCTCGCGGTGATGCTCGCTTCCGTGCTCGCGGGAGCACCCTCCGCGATCGGCGCGGGTCCGCTCACGCAGCTGCCGCGCTCCGACTACTCCGTCAAGCCCGTGTGCCCGCCCGCCTCGCCGGGCCGCGCCGCGTGCCTGTCGCTGCAGCTCGTGCCCGTGACGCGCGAAGCGCTCGCGCGGCGCCATCCGCTCGGCGTGGCGCTCAGCGCGCCACGCGCCGCGCCCTCCCCCGCGGCCGGCAACTTCGGCCTGCGCCCGAAGGACCTTCACAGCGCCTACTCGCTGCCGACGTCCCCCTCCGGCGGCCAGCAGACGATCGCGATCGTGGACGCCTACAACGACCCGAACGCGGAAGCGGACCTGAAGGCCTACGACCTGGAATTCGAACTGCCGGAATGCACAGCTGCCAACGGCTGCCTGACACAGGTCAACCAGAACGGCGAAACGGGCAAACCGCCGTTCCCGAGGACACTCGGGGAACTCGAATCGGCACGCGGCGGAAGCATCGGCGAAGCCGAACACGCCGAAGCGGCGACCGGATGGGGGCTCGAGCTCTCGCTCGACATGGAGTCCGCGCACGCGACCTGCCAGACGTGCAAGATCCTGCTCGTCCTCGCCAACTCCGAAGCGAACAGCGACCTCGAAGCCGCCGAGCACGCCGCCGAGAGCCTCGGCGCCAGCGAGATCAGCAACTCCTGGGGAGGCCTGGAGCAGGGCGTCACCCCCGCGGAAGACTCGGCCGGCCCGTTCAACCACCCCGGCACGGTCATCACGGCCTCCGCGGGCGACAACGGCTACCTCGGCTGGGATGCGCCCAACTCCTTCGAACAGGGATACGCCGAGTACCCGGCGTCATCGCCGCATGTGGTCTCGGTGGGCGGCACGCGCCTGACGCTGAACGCCGAAGGCGGCTGGAAGTCAGAGAGCGTTTGGAACGGGGACGGAGCCGGGGGCGGCGGATGCAGCGTCGACTTCACCGCGCCCGCCTGGCAGCAGACGCTCGCCGGCTGGACCGCGGTCGGCTGCGGGAAAAAACGGTCCGTATCGGACGTGTCCGCCGTCGCCGACCCCTACACGGGCCTGGCCGTCCACTACACCAGCCCCGCCTGCGAATACAGCTATGAAGAATCCAAAGTCGTGCACGTGATGCACTGGTGCACGATCGGCGGGACCAGCCTCGCCTCGCCCGTGATCGCCGCGGTGTTCGCGCTCGCCGGCGGCAGCGAAGGCGTCGCCTACCCCGCCCGGACGCTCTATGAAGACGCCGCCGCCACGCCCGCCTCGCTGCACGACGTCGTCACGGGCTCGAACGGCAAATGCGGCCTCCCGTTCAGCGAATCGACGGGGCTGTCGGGATGCACGCCCGCGGAAGAGGCCGCCGCCAGCTGCAAATCGCGGGGCACCTGCCTCGCGGGCGAAGGCTACGACGGGCCGACGGGCGTCGGCACGCCGAGCGGCATCGCGGACTTCACGCTGACCGAAGAAGGCGCCGGCAAGGGCGAAGAACCACCCGAAAAAGAAGAAATCAAGCGCGAAGCGAGCGGCTTCCCGCCGGCTGAAACCCCCAGGACGGGCCCGCCCGCGGCTCCTCCCGCTCCGACCGGCGCCGGCAGCACGCCGGTGCCCCCGGGGACGATGCAGCTCACGGGCCTGTCGCTGACGCTCAGGGCACTGATCGCACTGAACTCGCGCCACCCCCACGTCTCCCAGGTCGGATTCCAGTTCAGCTCGACGGTCGCGGGCCGCGTCACGGTGACGCTGTCGCGGCGCAGGCGCTCGCACCGGCGGCTCGTGTGGGCGGGCGCGGCGCGCGCGATGAGCCTGACCGTGCCCGTCGGGCGCAGCAGCCATCACCTCGGCGGCCGCTCACAGCTGCCGGCGGGCGTCTACCGGCTCACGATCGCCCCGACGCACGGGCCCGCGCGGACGCTGCTCTTCCAGATCGGCTGAGGCCCTAGGCCGCCGGCAGCTCGGCCGGCGCCCCGAACTGCACCAGGGCGTCCGGGAGCGTCACGCTGCCGTCCTCGCGCTGGCCGTTCTCGAGCAGTGCGACGATCGTGCGCCCGACCGCCACCGCCGTGCCGTTCAGCGTGTGCGGCGTCTGCGTGCGGCCGTCGCGGCGCATGCGGATGCCCAGGCGCCGCGCCTGGTAGTCCGTCGTGTTCGAGCACGAGGTCAGCTCCCGGTAGCGGCCCTGGCTGGGGAGCCACGCCTCGCAGTCGTACTTCTTGGCGGCCGAGTTGCCGAGGTCGGTGACAGCGATGTTGACGACGCGGTAGGGGATCTCGAGCTCGCCGAGGATCTCCTCCTCGATCGCGAGGATCCGCTCGTGCTCGGCCTCGGACTCCTCCGGGGCGATGAAGCTGAACATCTCGACCTTGTCGAACTGGTGCACCCGGAAGATCCCGCGCGTGTCCTTGCCGGCGGCGCCGGCCTCGCGGCGGAAGCACGGCGAGAAGCCGGCGTATCGCAGCGGCATCCCCTCGGACTCGAGGATCTCGCCGTCATGCAGCGACGCGAGCGCCACCTCGGACGTGCCGACCAGGTACAGCTCGTCCTCGGGCAGGCTGTAGATCTGCTGCTCGGTGTCCGGCAGGAAGCCGGTGCCGAACAGCGCCCGCTCGCGCACCAGCACCGGCGGTATCACCGGTTCGAAGCCGTGGCCGCGAAGCTTCTCGAGCGCCCAGCGCACCAGTGCGAGCTCGAGCATCACGAGGTCCCCCCGCAGATATGCGAAGCGCGACCCGGACAGGTTCGCGCCACGGTCCATGTCGATGCGCGACCCCGCGAGCTCGAGGTGGTCGCGCGGCTCGAAGCCCAGATCCCTGATCTCGCCGCGCTCGCGGACGAGCTCGTCCTCGGGACCGGGCGCTGCGGCCGGGTCGGGAAGGTTCGGCAGCGGCGCGAGCGCGCTCTGCAGCGCCGCCTCGACCTCGGCGAGCTCGGCCTCGAGCTCCTTGCCCCTGGCCGCGACGAGCTTCATGGCGTCGATCTCCCGCTGGCGCTCGCCGGCGTCCGAGGCCGCTCGGATGCGGGTGTTGGCCTCGTTCTGCTCCGCGCGCAGGCCCTCGAGCTCGGGCAGCAGCGCGCGGCGGCGCCGGTCGAGGTCGATCACCCCATCGAGGCCGGCCGCCGCGTGCTCGCCACGACGGGAGAGAGCAGCTCGGACCTCAGCCGGTTCGTCCCTGATTCGCTTTAGGTCGAGCACGAGCCCATCCCGCCTGGGGTGCTGCCTATTTCGTTGACAGCGTGATGTTGGTCGCCGGGACCTTCTGGGACTGCAGGCCCGAGTATTCGGCCAGGAACTTCGCGACTTCCTGGGCTTCGCTGCCGACAACGATGTTCTCGGGCATGATCGCCCCGGAGAAACCGCCGTTGCGGATCGCGTAGAGCGCCTGTTCGGTCGTCTCCTTGCGGATGTTGAAGTTCGGCCCGTTCGTCCTCAGCCGGTTCTGGATGCTGGTGGCGGAGCCCTGCGCCCCGACGACGGCCAGCGTGTGGCATCCCGAACAGTGTTCGCGGAACAGGACAGCCCCGTGGTAGTCGGGGTTGGCCTTGGAGAGCGAGATTTCCTGGGAGCCGCATGCGCCCAGCGCAGCGGCGCAGGCGATCAGGGCGATCGACGTGATCAGGGCCTTCATGCGCCAGGAATATATAGGCCCGCTCAGAACCCGTGAGCCGTGCCTGCAGCCCGGAGGGCCAGGAACACCACCACGAGGGCCGACAGCGCCATCACGCCGATCTCGCGGCGCACGATCGATGCGACCAGCTCATGCTGCTCGCCCTCGGGCAGCGCCGCGACCGCCTCCGAGCCCTCCAGGCCCCTCTGGTCGAGGATCGTCTGCGCGGACGCGACACGCAGCTGCTCGGCGACGAACCCCACGGCCAGCGGCAGCAGCGCGTACAGGTAGAAGAGTTTTTCCGAGGCGTAGTGGCCGGTGGCCGCGAGCGACCCGACGGCGATCGCGTAGGCGAGCGCCGAGCCCTGGGCGAGGCGGAGCATCACCCAGAAGGCACGCGCCCCGCGCTCAACGACAGGATCGCCCCGATACCAAAGCCATGCGCCCATCAGTCCGGCGACCGCATTGAATGCCGCCACCGCGATCGCGCCCGCGACCACGGCCTCTTTCATGCGGCGGATATCGAGCCGATTGCCACATGTAACACTCTGCCACAAGCAGTGATATAACAGCGCGCGGTGCTGCGCAGCTATCTACCGGCGATCGTCTTCCTCATTCTCGGGGGCGCCGTCGGCGGCGCGTTCGCGATGTTGAACAGCGTGCTCGGCCCGCGCCGCGTCACGCCGCACAAGCAGGACCCGTACGAGTGCGGCCTCCCCTCCGAGGTGAAGCAGGGCATGCGCTTCGGGATCAGCTTCTACCTGATCGCGATGCTGTTCATCCTGTTCGACATCGAGGTCGTGTTCCTGTACCCGATCGCGGTCGAGCTGAAGGCATACGGCAGCTACGCGATGGTCGAGACCGTCGTGTTCATCGTCCTGCTGTTCGTCGCGTTCGTCTACGTGTGGCGAAGGGGTGCTCTCGAGTGGAAGTGAAACGGGAGCCCCTCGCCCCGAGCGCGGGCCCGACCAGCGTCAGCCCCGACGATCTGCGCGTGCGCGGGCTGAACTCGCGCCAGCTGCTGCGCGGCGGCGACCTGCAGGGGATCACGAACCCGGCGCGGCTCGAGGGCACCGAGCTCGAGAAGTACGTCGAAGAGTCGGTGATGACGACGACACTGGACAAAGCAGTCGCTTGGGCCCGCTCGAACTCGTTCTTCCCCGCCACGTTCGGGCTCGCGTGCTGCGCGATCGAGATGATGTCGATCGTCGCGGCCCGCGTCGACGTCGCCCGCTTCGGCTTCGAGGCGTTCCGCGCCTCCCCTCGCCAGGCCGACCTGCTGATCCTGTCGGGGCGCGTCTCGATCAAGATGGCCCCGATCGTGCGCCGGATCTACGACCAGATGCTCGAGCCCAAGTGGGCGATCTCGATGGGAGCCTGCTGCAGCTCGACAGGAGTGTTCAACAACTACGCCCTCGTTCCCGCTGACAAGTTCATGCCCGTGGACGTCCACGTCCCGGGCTGCCCGCCCCGCCCCGAGGCCCTCATGCACGGCGTGCTCAAGCTGCGCAAGATGGTCCAGGACGACCCCGATATGGGCTGGCGCGAGCGCTACGGCGCGCGCGGAACCGAGGAGGTCATCCCCTCCCCGCATGCGACGGCGAGCGTACCCCTGCAGGGGGACGCGTCCGGTGCCTGACGCAACCGGACTCGAGCTGATCGCGCAGGAGCTCGCGGGGAGCGCACCGGACGGTGAGGACCCCGTCCTGCAGACCCTCCACTTCCGGGGACGCGGCACGCTGCTGGTGCGCCGCGAGGGCATCCGCACGGTGCTGGAGCAGCTGCGCGGGAAGGGCTACGGATTCCTGTCGAGCGTCCACGGGGTCGACCATTACCCCGAGGAGCCGCGCCTCGGCGTGATCTACGAGCTGCTCGACATGGCGCGCGTGGACCGGATCACGGTGAAGGTGCGGGTCTCCCTCGATGATCCGCATGTGGACTCGGTCACGCCCCAGTGGCCGACCGCCGACCACCAGGAGCGCGAGGTGTACGACATGTTCGGCGTGGTCTTCGACGGCCACCCCGACCTGCGCCGCATCCTGATGCCCGAGGACTATGAGGGGCACCCGCAGCGCCGTGACTTCCCGGTCGGCGGCGAACCCGTGATCTTCACGCACAACGAGAACGAGGCGATGGGGACCGAGCCGTGAGCGGCCAGCCGACGATGTCCGAGTACCGCCGCCGTGAGCAGAGCATCACGCTCTCGCCCGTCGAAGAGCAGGTCGACACCAGCCAGGAACTGCTGACGCTCAACTTCGGGCCTCACCATCCCGCCACGCACGGGGTGCTGCGACTGCTCGTGACGCTCCAGGGAGAGCTCGTCCGCGACGTGAAGCCGATCATCGGCTACGTCCACACGGGAATCGAAAAGACCGCGGAGGACAAGGCCTACTGGAAGGTCATCCCCGTGATCGAGCGGATGGACTACCTGTCCTACTACTTCAACTCGATGGCGTTCTGCGGCGCCGTGGAGACCCTGCTCGAGGTCGAGGTGCCAAGGCGCGCCCAGTACCTGCGGGTGATCCACATGGAGCTGAACCGGATCATGTCCCACCTGGTGTGGCTCGGGACGAGTGCCCTGGACCTCGGCGCGATCTCGATGTTCTGGTACTGCTTCCGCGAGCGCGAGAAGATCCTCGACCTGTTCGAGATGTCCTCCGGCCAGCGCATGCACACGCGCTACTTCCAGGTCGGCGGCGTCATCGAGGACATCCCCGACGGGTTCGCGGCGAAGCTCGCCGGCTTCCTGAAGGAAATGCCCGGCCGCGCCGACCAGTACGGCGCGCTGCTGAACAAGAACGAGATCGTCCTGCAGCGCCTGCGCGGGACCTGCCCGCTGGACGCCGACTCGCTGCTCGCGCTGGGCGTGACCGGCCCGCTGCTGCGCGCCGCCGGCTACCCGTGGGACCTTCGCAAGGCGGACCCGTACTGCTGCTACGAGGAGTTCGACTTCAAGATCCCCGTCGGCACCGTGGGCGACAACTACGACCGCTACGCGGTCAGGCTCGCGGAGATGTACGAGTCGGTGAAGATCGCCACGCAGGCCCTGGAAGGCCTGCCCGAGGGCCCGCACATCACCGAGGACCGCAAGGTCGCGCTGCCGCCGCGCCATGAGCTCGCGACGTCCATGGAGGCGCTGATCCACCACTTCAAGCTCGTCACAGAGGGCTTCCGCGTACCGCCCGGCGAGGTGTACTTCCCGATCGAGTCACCGCGCGGTGAGCTCGGCTGCTTCGTGCGCTCGGACGGCTCATCCAAGCCAGCCCGTGTGCACATGCGCGACCCCTCGTTCGTGAACCTGCAGGCGACGTCGAAGATGGTCGAGGGCTCCTACATCGCGGACATGATCGCGACGCTCGCGATGCTCGACCCGGTGCTCGGCGGGATCGACCGATGAGCGTCAAGCGCTACGCGCACGGCTCGCGCGTGCCGGGCTGGGACCGCGCCGCCGACCTCGCGAAGGATCCCGCGCTGATCCCGGACCCCGAGCGGACCGAGGTTCCGCCGGCGCTCCGCGCGGAGATCGAGGCGCACATGGCTAACTACCCGGACCGGCGCTCGGCCGCGCTGCCGGCGCTGGAGGCCGCGCAGCGGGTCCACGGCTGGTGCTCGCCCGAGGCGATCGAGCAGGTCGCGTGCGTGATGCGCGTGACCCCCGGCTACCTGGACTCCGTGGCGACCTTCTACGACATGCTGGAGAACGCCCCCGCGGGCCGCCACAGCGTTTACGTCTGCACGAACATCTCGTGCTCGCTGCGGGGCGCGGACGAGCTGTGCGAGGAGATGATCCGCGCGGCGCAGGGCGACGAGGAGATCAACGTGCGCGCCTTCGAGTGCCTCGGGGCGTGTGACATCGCGCCGATGGCCTCCGTGGACGGGATCTACGTCGGGCCGCTGGAGCTCTCCGACGTGCCCGCGCTGCTGCAGGACATCCGCGCGGAGCGTCCCGTGCTCCCCGACAAGCAGCTCGGCCGCCGTCCCGTCGCGGACCCTCGCGCGAACAGCAGGGAGTACCCGCTGCACCCCGCGGCGCCGGCTCAGAGGGGGCGGGGCGCGTGACCGGCTCATCGCCGCTGCTGCTGTTCACCGACATCGACGAGCCCGGGCTCAACACGCGCGAGGTGTATGAGCGCCGTGGCGGCTACGAGTCGATGCGCAAAGCGCTCGCGATGTCCCCGGAGGACGTCCTCGCGCAGCTGGAAGCGTCACAGATCCGGGGCCGCGGCGGCGCGGGCTTCGCGATGGGGACGAAGATCTCGTTCCTGCCGAAGGGCGCGATCGACAAGTACCTGGTCTGCAACGCGGACGAGTCCGAGCCCGGCACCTTCAAGGACCGCGAACTGATGCAGAAGACCCCGCACACGCTGATCGAGGGGATCATCATCGCCTCCTACGCGGCGGGCGCGTCACGCTCGTTCATCTACATCCGCGGCGAGTACGTGCAGCAGGCGGACGCGCTCGACGCGGCGCTCGCAGAAGCCCGAGAGGCCGGCTACATCGGCGAGCGGATCCTGGGCTCCGAGCACTCGCTGAGCCTCGTCGTGCACCGCGGCGCGGGCGCGTACATCTGCGGCGAGGAGACGGGCCTGCTCGACTCGCTCGAAGGCAAGCGCGGCAACCCGCGCCTGAAGCCGCCGTTCCCTGCCAACCAGGGCCTCTACCAGGGCCCGACGCTGATCAACAACGTCGAGACGCTCTCGACCGTTCCGGCGATCATGAAGATGGGCGGCGATGAGTACGCGAAGCTGGGCGTGGAGCGCTCGACCGGCACCAAGCTCGTCTCGGTCTCCGGTCACGTCCAGCGTCCGGGCAACTACGAGATCGAGCTCGGCGTCCCGGCGCGCGAGATCATCTACGGCCTCGCCGGCGGCCCGCCGGAGGGCCGCAGCGTCAAGTGCTGGTTCCCCGGCGGATCCTCCTCCCCGGTGCTCACCGCCGATGACCTGGACATCTCCTACGACTTCGACTCGCTCGCGAAAGCCCGCACGATGCTCGGCTCCGGCGCGATCATCGTCGTCGACGACTCGACGCCGATCCTCGCCGTCGCGCTGAAGGTCGCGAAGTTCTACCGCCATGAGTCGTGCGGCAAGTGCACGCCCTGCCGGGAGGGCACCAACTGGACGGTGAAAATGCTCGAGCGGATCGAGGTCGGCGAGGCGACGCCGATGGACCTCGAGATCATGGCCTCGGTCCAGGAGCACATCATGGGCAACTGCCTGTGCGTGCTCGGCGACGCGATGGCGATGCCGATCAGCTCGCTGATCTCGAAGTTCCGGGGCGAGTTCGAGGAGCACATCGAGGCCGCGCGCATGCGCCGCGGCATGGCTCCCGGCGAGACTAACGGCGACGGCGCGCTGGCCGCGCAGGGGGCGGGCTAGGTGCCGCGGCCGCAGCCCAAGACGATCACCTTCACGATCGACGGCCGCGAGGTTCAGGCGCCGGAGAACATGATGCTGGTGGATGCCGCCAAGCGCGGCGACGTCGAGATCCCCGTCTTCTGTTACGAGCCCAAGCTCGGCCAGCCGGTCGGCGCGTGCCGCATGTGCCTGGTCGAGATCGAAGGCATCCCGAAGCTCCAGACCGGCTGTTCCACGCCGGTCAAGGACGGGATGGTCGTCAACACGCAGAGCGAGCGCGTGAAGACCGCACAGCAGTCTGTCGTCGAGTTCCTGCTCATCAATCACCCCCTGGACTGCCCGGTGTGTGACAAGGGCGGCGAGTGCCCGCTCCAGGACATAACGTTCGGCTGGGGCGGCGGCATCTCTCGCTTCATCGAGCCCAAGCGCCACTTCGTCAAGCCGCTCGAGCTCTCGCCGCTGATCGCGATCGACCGCGAGCGCTGCATCCTGTGCTACCGCTGCGTGCGCTTCTCACAGGAGGTCAGCGAGGACTACCAGCTCGTGCTGCTCGAGCGCGGCGCCCACTCCTACGTGTCCACGTTCGACGGGCACCCGTATGTGGCGCCGTTCAGCGGCAACATCATCGAGCTGTGCCCGGTCGGGGCGCTCACCTCAAGGCCCTACCGGTTCAGGGCCCGGCCGTGGGACATCGAGGGATCCGGCTCGATCTGCACGCTCTGCCCAGCGCAATGCAACGTCACGGTGACCGTCCGCGACGAGATGGCGCTGCGCGTGCTCGCCAGGCAGAACGACGACGTCGACGACGGCTGGCTGTGCGACAAGGGCCGCTTCGCCTACCAGGCCTTTCACGCTGACGAGCGCATCACCGAGCCGATGGTCCGCGACGGCGGGCAGCTGCGAGCGGTGACCTGGGAGCGTGCGCTCAGCGAGGCGGCGGCTGGCCTGATGCGTGCCGGTGCGCAGAGCGGCGCGATCGCGGCCGGCCAGAGCACCGGCGAGGAGGCCCTGTTCCTCTCGCGGCTGATGCGCGAGGGCCTGCGCTCACCGAACGTCGACTCGCGCCGCTCGGGCACCCTCGCGCTCGAGATCCAGCGCGCGCTCGCGGCGCCCGCGATCCAGGCCACCACGAGCGACCTGCAGTTCGCGCACGCCGTGCTGGTGCTCGACACCGAGCCCGTCAACGACGCCCCGATCCTCGACCTGCGCCTGCGCAAGGGCGTCAGGCGCAACGGCATGAAGCTGGCGGTCGCCTCCCCCTACGCCAGCTCGCTCGACGGCGGCGCCGCGATGTCGGTCCGCTACAGCCCAGGTGCAGGAGCAGCGTTCGCGGCCGCGCTCGGCGCCGCCCTCAGCGGCGAGGGCGACCTGGAGGGACTCGCGGCCGCGGCGGGCGCCGCGAGCGATCAGATCCGTCAGCTGGCGAGCCTGCTCAGCGGGCCGCAGGACGCCGAGGGCGCCCGTGAGGTCGTCGTGCTGTGGGGAGAGCGCCTCACCGCGGGCCCCGCCGGCGAGGACGGCGCCCGGGCTCTGCTTCAGATCGCTCGCTCGCTCGGGATGGCGGACGCCGACGGTGCGGGACTGCTCGAGCTGCCCTCGAGCGCGAACGGCCGCGGCCTGCGCGAGGCCGGGATGCTGCCGAACGCCGGCCCGGGCCTCGGCGACCCCTCCGCCGGCGAGGGCCTGGACGCCGACGGGATCGCCCAGGGACTGCTCGACGGCGAGATCGCCGCCCTGTACCTGCTTCACGCCGACCCGCTGCGGGACCTCGCCGGGCGCGAGCGCTGGGAGCGCGCCCTCGGCCGCGCCAGCACCGTGATCGCGCACTCCGCGTTCCTGACGGACGGCATCCGTGAGCACGCCACCGTCGTCTTCCCCGCCGAGCAGTACGCGGAGAAGGAGGGCACCCTGGTGCACCCCGACGGGCGCCTGCAGAGGCTGCGCCCCGCGATCGCGCGCCCGGGCTCCGTGCGCGCCGAGTGGCAGGTAATCAGCGAGCTCGCGCTGCGCGTCGGGCTCGACCTGGACGTGCTGAGCGGCTCGATGGCCTCGCGCCGGCTGTTCGAGGCGGTCCCGTTCTACGCGGGCCTCACGCTCGAGGAGATCGGCGGCCGCGGCATCCGCTGGCAGGAGCGCGGGGCGGCCTCCGCCGTGCCCGCCCCGGGATCTGAGCTCGCGCCGCCCGGCGCCCTCGCGCCGCCCGGCGAGGACGCGCTCGAGCAGGCAGGATGGCGCTCGGTCTGGGATTGCCCGGAGGTCGAGCACTCCCCGGCGCTCGACTTCACCCGCCCGATGGAGGAGCTCGTATGAGCGTGCTCGCGATCGTCGGCTACTACGAACCGTGGTATGTGCAGATCATCAAGGCGATCGTGATCTTCGCGGTCGGCCTGCAGCTGGTGCCGGTCGTGCTGATGGCCGAGCGCAAGATCATGGGACGCATGCAGGGCCGCTACGGGCCCAACCGCGTCGGCCCCTACGGCGCCCTGCAGCCGCTCGCTGACATCCTGAAGCTCCTCAGCAAGGAGCAGTTCCGGCCCTCGACGTCGATCGGGTTCCTGTTCGTGCTGGCGCCGATCATCTCGATCCTCACCGCCGTCGCCGCGTTCGCGATCATCCCGTTCGGGAACGTCCAGAACATCTTCGGCACCCCCGTCGGCCTGTACGGCGTCGACCTCTCGATCGGCCCGCTCTACGTGTTCGCGTTCGGCGCGATCGCCTTCTACGGGATCATGCTCGGAGGCTGGTCCTCGGGCTCGAAGTACTCGTTCCTGGGCTCGATGCGAGGCGCCGCCCAGCTGATCTCCTACGAGGTGGCGCAGGGCCTCGCCCTCGTCGGCGTGATCTTCACGGCGGGCACGCTGTCGCTCACGGGGATCGTCGAAGCGCAGCAGGGGATGTGGTACATCGTGCCCCAGTTCTTCGGCTTCCTGGTGTTCCTGGTCGCGGGCTTCGCCGAGACCAACAGGGCGCCGTTCGATCTGACGGAGGCGGACGCGGAGCTCGTCGGCGGCTACAACACCGAGTTCGGGGGCGGCAAGTTCGCCTCCTACTACTTCGCCGAGTACCTGAACGTGCTGGTGATCTCCGGGCTCGTCACGACGATCTTCCTCGGCGGCTGGCTGATGCCGTTCGGGATCGACCCGCCCGGCTGGGTCGATCCGTTCGTCGTCCTGTTCAAGATGGCGATCATCACGTTCCTGTTCATCTGGGTCCGTGCGACGCTCCCGCGCCTGCGCTACGACCAGCTGATGAGCTTCGGCTGGAAGGTGCTGCTTCCGCTGGCGACCCTCAACACCCTCATCACCGCCGTCCTGGTCACGACCACCCACTGATGCCCGAGAACCCGACACCCGAAAGCGAGACGCAGCTGCCGCTGACGCGCTGGGACCCCGGCGAGGACGTCGTGCAGGTGCAGCGCAGCCCCAGCCCGGGGCCCGCTCGCAGCTCCTGGCGGGCGTTCCGCGAGACCGCGCGGGGGCTGCAGACGACCATGCTGCGCTGGTTCGAGGGCACCAACACGATCCAGTACCCCGAGGAGAAGGTGCCGGTGTACCCGCGCTTTCGCGGCCGCCACAAGCTGCACCGCTTCGAGGACACCGGCCTTGAGAAGTGCGTCGGCTGCTCGCTGTGCGCCGCCGCGTGCCCCGCGGACTGCATCCGCGTCGTGGCGGCCGAGAACACGCCCGAGAACCGCGTATCCGCCGGCGAGCGCTACGCGGCCGTCTACGAGATCAACCTCTCGCGCTGCATCTTCTGCGGCTACTGCGAGGTCGCGTGCCCGTTCGACGCGATCACGATGGGCCACGACTACGAGCTCTCGGACTACAGCCGCTCGGACCTGATCTTCACGAAGGAGATGCTGCTCGCCGAGCCGCTCGACCGCACGCCGCTGAGGAGGGAGGGCGAGTGAGCGCCGTCCTGTTCTTCATCGCCGCCGCGGGTGCCATCGCCGGCGCCGTCGGCGTGGTCGTGCTCCGAAACCCCTTCTACAGCGTGCTCGCGCTCGTCGCCCACCTCGTTTCGCTGGCGCTGCTGTTCCTGCTGCTGCGCTCGGAATTCGTGGCGGCGGTGCAGGTCGTCGTGTACGCCGGCGCCGTGATGGTCCTGTACGTGTTCGTCGTCGCCTATGTCGGCGGTGAGGGCAGCGACTCGATCGGTGAGCGCCTGCGCTCACCCGGGCCCGTCGGGTCCGGTCTGCGGCTCGGCGGCGCGATCCTCGGCGGCATGATGATGATCGAGCTCCTGATCGCGCTCCTCGGCACCGGGCTGAAGGCGATCGAAGGCCAGGGCGCCGGCTACGCGCCGGGCCCGCGGACGTTCGGCACGCCCGCCTACATCGGGCAGCTGCTTCTGACCAAGTTCCTGCTCTCGTTCGAGATCGCCTCCTTCCTGCTGCTCGTCGGCGCGATCGGCGGCGTCGTGCTCGCTCGCCGCCGCGGCGGGATCGGCGAGGACGGCGACCGCGACATGACGCCGCGCATAGACCGCCTGCGCCCGCAGGGCACCGGGACGATGGCCGAGGGCGTCGGGAGGCGGCTGCCGTGAGCATCGCCTGGTATCTCGCGGTCTCCGCGATCGTCTTCTCGCTCGGCGTCGTCGGGGTCATCACGCGCCGCAACCCGCTCGTGGTGCTGCTGTGCCTCGAGCTGATGCTGAACGGCGCGAACCTGTCGCTGATCGCCTTCTCGCGCATGTGGGGCAACGGCGACGGGCAGATCCTCGCGCTGATCGTGATGACCGTCGCCGCCTGCGAGGTCTGCATCGGCCTCGGGATGATCGTCGCGATCTACCGCCGCAGCCTGCCGATCGACGTGGATGAGATGCGGGAGCTGCAGGGCTGATGGCCACGACGACGTACGCCTGGCTGGTGCTGCTGTTCCCGCTGCTGGGGATGCTCACGATCTCGCTCGGCTTCCGCTCGGCGCCGGGGCGGTACGCGGGCTGGATCGGGACGGCGGCGATAGGGCTCGCGTTCCTCGCGGCCGTCGGCGCCCTGATCTCGCTGCAGGGGCACCCGGAATCGCACCGTCAGCTCGTCTCCTCGCTCTACGACTACGCCTCGACCGTCGGCGTCGACGCTCAGATGTCGATCCTCGTCGACCCGCTGTCGGTCTACATGATCCTGATCGTCACCGGCATCTCGACGACGATCCACCTCTACTCGGTCTCCTACATGGACCGCGATGAGGGCTTCGCGCGCTACTTCGCCTACCTGAACTACTTCGTCTTCTCGATGCTGCTGCTGGTGCTCGCGGGCAACTTCCTGCTGCTGATCGTCGGCTGGGCGTTCGTCGGCGCCGCCTCCTACCTGCTGATCAGCTTCTGGTACCGGCGCACGACCGCCACGAAAGCGGGCATCAAGGCGTTCGTGGTGAACGTCGTCGGCGACGTCGGCCTCGTCCTCGGCACGTACTTCATCTTCAGGCACACGCACAGCCTGGACTTCCTGAAGTCATTCCAGGCCGTTGAATCCGGCGCGTTCGGGCACGGCGACGCGGACCTGACGGCGGGCTGCCTGCTGCTGCTCGTCGGCGCGTTCGCGAAGTCCGCCCAGATCCCGCTTCACACGTGGCTGCCCGACGCGATGGAGGGCCCAACCCCCGTCAGCTCGCTGATCCACGCCGCGACGATGGTGACCGCCGGCGTGTACCTGATCGCACGCATGCACCCGATGTTCGAACTCGCCCCGGCCGCGCAGGACACAGGGGCGGCGATCGGAGCGGCGACGCTGATCATCGCCGCGACGATCGCGCTCACGCAGACCGACATCAAGCGCGTGATCGCCTACTCGACCATGTCCCAGATCGGCTACATGATCATGGGCGTGTCCGTCGGCGCGTATGCCGCGGGGATGTTCCACCTGATGACGCACGCCTTCTTCAAGGCGCTGCTGTTCATGGGCGCCGGCTCGGTGATCGGCGCGATGGGCGGCGAGCAGTCGATGGAGAAGATGGGCGGCTTCCGCAGGGCGCTGCCGTTCACATTCGGCTGCATGGTGATCGGCGGCCTGTCGCTGTCCGGGATCCCGCCGTTCTCGGGCTTCTTCTCCAAGGACGAGATCCTGCTCGTCACAGGCGAGGAGGGCGGCTGGCACTGGGCGCTGTACGTGCTCGGCTACATCGGCGCGTTCATGACCGCGATCTACACCTTCCGGATGATCTTCCGGACGTTCTACGGCGAGCGGGTGCCCGAGGCGCGCGAGCTCGAAGCCGGTCACCCGCACCACGCCCCCTTCCCGTTCAACCCCGCCACAGGTGAAGAGGAGGACACCGAGATCGGCTTCCCGGGCCCGACCCACGCGATCGCGGAGACGCACATGCCGATGAAGGTCGCAATGACGATCCTCGCGATCGGCGCCGCCGGCGCCGGGCTCGTGCAGGTCCCGGAAGTCGACGACGTCATCACCAACTTCCTGCGCCCGTCGTTCGCGACCTCGCCGCTGTACGAACCGCACACGAAGGACGCGCTGCTCTGGTTCGGCCTCGCGCTCGGCACCTTCCTCGGCCTCTCCGGAATCGCGATCGCACACAGGATCTGGGTCGCGCGCCCCGGCACCTCGGAGGCGATCCGCACCCGCCTTCTGCCGCTCTACACGCTGTTCGTCAACAAGTGGTACTTCGACGAGCTGATCGACACCGTGATCGTGAGGCCGTTCTCCGCCGCCGGCCGCTTCGCCCGCGACACGTTCGAGCCGCGCGTGATCGACGAGACGATCGTCGGCGGCACGACCGGCCTCGTGCGCGCCGGGTCGGCTGCAGTCCGCGCCGCCCAGTCGGGCTTCATCCGCTACTACGCCGCGCTGCTGGTGGTCGGGATCACCGCGGTCGGCTTCTACTTCCTGCTGCAGACCTGAGCGATCGCGATGCCACCCCTCTCAATACTGATCTGGCTTCCGGCCCTCACGGGAGTCGTGTGCGCGCTGCTGCCCGCGGCGGCCCGCAACCAGGCCACGGAACAGACGAGCGAGCAGGCGACGTGGAGCGCGCAGGGCGTCGCCGCCCTCATCGGCACAGTCGCCGCGCTGGGGCTGGCGATCGGCTACATCGCCGACTACCACACCGGCGGCGGGCTGCAGCACGTCACCGACGTCGTCTGGATCTCCCAGCTCGGAATCCACTACAAGGTCGCGATCAGCGGGCTGAACCTGTTCCTGGTCGGGCTGACGACGCTGCTGTTCGCGATGGCGATCCTCGCGTGCAACCTGCGGACCTGGGAGCGGCCGCGGCTCTTCTACTTCCAGTTCCTGCTCGCGGAGTCCGCCGTGCTCGGCGCGTTCCTGGCTCAGGACCTCGCGCTGTTCGTCGCCTTCTTCGATCTGATGCTGATCCCGTTCTACTTCCTGATCGGCGGCTGGGGACGCGAGCCGGACCGCATCCGCGCGACGATCAAGCTCGTCATCTACACACTCGTCGGCTCGCTGCTGATGCTCGCCGCCGCCGTCGCCACGGGGGTGCTCGCCTCCCAGCAGTCCGGCGGCCACATCACATTCGTGCTGTCCGCGCTGCAACAGATCCCGCTGAGCACCGGCTCGCAGGAGTGGATCTTCCTGTTCTTCGCCGCCGCCTTCCTGGTCAAGATGCCGGCGTTCCCCCTGCACGGCTGGATGCCCGACGGGTACCGAGCGATGCCGATCGAGGTGCTGATGGTGTTCTCCGGGGTGCTCTCGAAGGTCGGCGCCTACGGGTTCCTCGCGATCGTCCTGCCGCTGTTCCCGCAGGGCGCCGCCCACTTCCAGGTGCTGATGCTGCTGATCGCGCTCGCCTCGATCATCTACGGCTCGGTGCAGGCGTTCAGCCAGACGGACGCCCGCCTGATCGCCGGATACTCCTCGGTCGCCCAGCTGGGCTTCATCACGCTCGGCGTGTTCGCCCTGAACCCGCAGGGCGCGCAGGGCGCGCTCCTGCAGATGGTCAACCACGGGCTGGTTGTGGCGCCGCTGCTGTTCATCGTCGCGATCCTGTCCCGCCGCGCCGGCGGCTCTGAGGACATACGCGAGATGGGCGGCATCGCGATGAAGGCCCCGATCCTCGCGAGCATCTTCCTGATCGTCGCGCTCGCCACGCTTGCGATCCCCGGCTCCTCGAACTTCGTCGGCGAGTTCCTGATCCTGCTCGGCGTCTTCAACAGCAAGCTCGCGATCGCGATCATCGCCTTCAGCGGCGTCGTGATGGCGAGCGTCTACGCGCTGCGGCTGTTCATCCGCGCGATGCACAACCGCAGGGGCAAGAGCGTCGAGTCACGCGAGATCACGCTGATGGACGGGCTCGTGCTGGTCCCCGTCGTCGCGGTGATCCTCGGTCTCGCGCTCTACCCGCAGCTCGCCCTGCACCGCAGCGAACCGGCAGTGAAGGCCGCCGTCGCACCGGCGCAGAGCGCGGCGCAGCCGGCCCCGTCCGCGACAGCGAGCGTCTCGCGATGATCCCGATCGCGGCCGCGACCCTGAAGGGCCCGACGATCGACTGGGCGGCGTTCTCGCCGCTGCTCGCACTGCTCGGCGGGGCGATCCTGGTGCTGATGGTCGGCCTCGCCGGCTCCCGCTGGGTCCGCGCGCAGCTCGTCCCGTCCGTGGCGCTGGCCGCGCTGGCCGCCTCGCTCGGGCTCACGATCTGGCAGTGGAGCACCGACAAGTCGATCATCTCCGGCGCGCTGAAGATCGACGACCTCGCGCTGTCGCTGAACCTGATCCTAATCACCGGCGGCATCTGCACGGTGCTGCTCGCATGGCGCTCGCTGGCGGCCAGGGAAGCCGCCCACGGCGAGTTCCACGCGCTGCTGCTGACCTCCGTTGCCGGCATGTCGCTGCTGGCCGCAGCGGAGAACACCGTCGCGCTGTTCGTGGGCCTTGAGCTCCTCTCGCTGCCGCTGTATGTGCTTTGCGCGACCGAGATGCGCCGCGAGCACTCGCTCGAGTCGGGGCTGAAGTACCTGATCATCGGCTCCGTCGGATCGGCGACGCTGCTCTACGGGCTCGCGATGATCTACGGGGCCACCGGGGCCACCGACTTCACAGCGATCGCCGCGGCGCTCTCCCATGGCAGCCTCGCCACGGACCCGCTGACGCTGACGGGGATCGCGCTCTGCGTCGTCGGGCTCTCCTTCAAGGCGTCCGTCGCCCCGTTCCACCAGTGGACGCCCGACGTCTACGAGGGCGCCCCCACCCCCATCACGGCCTTCATGGCGGTCACGACGAAGGTCGCGGCGCTGGGGGTGTTCCTGCGCTTCTTCGATGTCGCCCTGATCGGCGCGCAGCCGAGCTGGGGCCCGGCGGTCGCGGTGCTCGCCACGATCACGATCATCGTCGGCAACGTCGGCGCGCTCGGCCAGTCCTCACTGAAGCGGATGCTCGCCTACTCCTCGGTCGCGCAGGCCGGCTACATGCTCGCCGGGGTCGTCGTCTCGACCCAGCTCGGCGTGCAGGCGACGGTCTTCTACCTCGCGGTCTACCTGATGATGAACATGGCCGCCTTCGCCGTGATCGTCGCCCGCGAACGCGAAACGACCTTCGGAGACAGCATCCAGGCGGTGACCGGGCTCGGCCGCGAGCGGCCCTGGCTGGCCTGGCCGATGACGCTGTCGCTGCTCGGCCTGGCGGGGATCCCCGCCACCGCAGGGTTCATCGGGAAGTTCTACCTGATCGATGCGGCCGCCTCCGGCGAATACATCTGGCTGGGCGTCGTGATCGTGATCGGCTCGATGATCTCGCTCGGCTACTACCTGCCCGTGATCTCGGCGATGTGGATGCGCGAGGCGCCCGCCCAGGAGCCCGGGCGCCCGCTGGGGAGCGGGCTGCCGGCGCTGGCGGGAGGCTCGCCGGAGCTGGACCAGTCCCCGGCGCTCGCCGCGGAGCTCGCGCGCGAGACGCCCGAGCCGATCACCGGGACCCAGCCCGAGGTCGTCTTCGTGGCGGTGCTGGCCGGCGCCGCGACGCTGTTCTTCGGGATCATCCCGCAGCCCCTGTTCGACCTCGTGAACCACGCGGGCACGGCGCTCAGCGGCCTTCTCTAGGCCGCCCGGCTCCACGCTCTATATTGCGGGGACGTCCCCGCACCGCGATATCCGGCCTGGAGTCCTGCTCGACATCGATGGGGTGCTGTATGTCGGCGACGAGCCGATCGCAGGCGCCCACGAGGCGCTCGCGGAGCTGCGCGCGCTTGGCGGAGTGCGGCTGCTGACGAACACGACCTCGCGCTCGCGGCGCAACGTCGTGGAACATCTGCAGGAGCTCGGCTTCGGAGTCTCCGAGGAGGAAGTCCTGACGCCGGCGGCGATGGCGGTGCGCCACTGCGCCGAGCACGGCCTGAGTTCCGTCCGGCTGCTCGTCAGCGAGCGCCTGCGCGAGGACCTCGCGGGCCTGGAGGGCCATATCGGCGAGCGGCCCGACGCGATCATCCTCGGGGACCTCGGCGAGGGCTTCACGCCCGAGGTGCTGAACAGCGCGTTCCGCGACCTGATGGATGGCGCTCAGCTGCTCGCGCTGCAGCACAACCGCTACTGGCGCCGCGCGGACGGCCTCGCGCTGGACGTCGGCGCCTACTCCGCGGCGCTCGAGTACGCCAGCGCCCGCGAGGCGACGGTGCTCGGCAAGCCCTCCCCCGAGTTCTTCCGTGCGGCGATGTCCGACCTCGGCGTGGAGGCGGCCGTGATGGTCGGCGATGACGCGGAGGCCGACGTCGGCGGAGCGATGGCGGCCGGGCTGCCGGGGGTGCTGGTGCGGACCGGCAAGTACCGCGCCGACGCACTGACGGCGCGGATCACGCCGACAGCGATCGTCGACTCGATCACCGACGTGCCCGCCCTGCTGGCCCGGATGCCCGTGGCCTAGAGGCGCCCGGAGGCATCTGCGGCGGCTTCGGCCTGCTCGAGCTGGCGCTCGACGAGGTCCAGGCCCGCCTGCCAGAAGCCGGGGTCCGCGAGGTTCACGCCGACGATCTCCCCGAGCTCCTGCGGACTGCGCGAGCCGCCCGCTGAGAGCAGCTCCATGTAGCGGGGCACGAGCTCCTGCCCGGTCTGCTCGTAGCGCTCGTAGACCGACAGGGCGAGCAGCTGCCCGTAGGCGTACGCGTAGACGTAGCCGGGACTCCCGATGAAGTGCGGGATGTAGGACCACCACGTGCGGTAGCCGTCCGTCAGCTCGACCGAGTCGCCGAACATCTCGTTCTGGCTGTCCGCCCACAGCTCCCCGATCCGCGCCACCGACAGCTCGCCCTCCTCGCGCCTGCGCGTGTGCACGAGGTCCTCGAAGCGGTTCATCGCGACCTGCCTGAATACGGTCGCGATCGTGTCCTCGAGGTTCTCGGCGAGCAGCGCGAGCCTCGAGGCGGGTGAGGTGTCCTCCTCGAGCAGGCGCCCGAACACGATCGTCTCCCCGAACACGGAGGCCGTCTCGGCGAGCGTCAGCGGCGTGTGCTGGTGGAAGACGCCCTGCCGCGCGGCGAGAGCGAAGTGCACCCCGTGCCCGAGCTCGTGCGCGAGCGTGAGGACGTCGCGCCGGCGCGAGGTGTAGTTCAGCAGCACATACGGGAACACCGACGGCACCGCGGACGCGCAGAACGCGCCGCCGCGCTTCCCGGGCCTCACGGGAGCGTCGATGCGGTTCTCGTCG
>Ga0075029_100000527_pt1 | contig 21962 bp, 22 predicted proteins | sample LitLauG_LLR_2013_FD_71391 | JGI IMG/M metagenome (GOLD analysis project Ga0075029, IMG submission 71391) | Freshwater sediment microbial communities from North America - Little Laurel Run_MetaG_LLR_2013 | ecosystem: Environmental > Aquatic > Freshwater > Creek > Sediment | place: USA... | reverse complement strand
GACGAGGACCATGACGAGTGCGCCGTCGGCGGTGGGAAGGGTCCGCCGGAACACCGCCAGCCCGCGCATGCGGCCAGCGGGCTCAGGAGGACCGCCGCGATAGCCAGCCCGCCGCGACCACGCACAGACCGGCGTCCACCAAGTGCTCGCAGACCCGTCCGGGCTACGTCCACAGTTGCAGTGTTACCCGGCTCGGTCAGCAGAGTCAGAGATGGGTCGCGACCAACTCGCGCGGTGGCGCGACGCACCTGACCGGGACGCCGTCGCGTGACGGGCCGTTGCTTTGAGTGCCTTCAGTGCTTCGCCATGAACTCCGCGAGCCCTTTGGCGGCCTGCGTCCGGGTCGCCCGCTGCACCAGAGGCGTCCACCCGAGGAGTCTGCCCCTCGATCCAAGCGCCATCGCGGCCCAAGTGTGGAAGTCAAACGTGTCCAGCTGATCTTGGACCAGGCCTGCCGAGAACACGAAAGCGGAGGTGACATGGTTGGTCACCGGTCGCTGAGACGGCCCGAACTTGTAGCGGGCCACCCAGGTCGCCTGCCCGGAGTGGTCATCGGCCTCCACCCCCGACACCTCAAGGGCGATGCCTGTTGAACGTGCCACGAGCATGGCCCACATCGCCGGGACCTCGGCTCCGTTCAGGTCGGGGAACACTGGGTCGCTGAAGTGCGCGTCCGGCGCGTATGCGGCACCCATCGCGCCAGCGTCCAGTCGGGTGAACGCTGCATAGAAGTCGCGGATGAGCTGCTGGTTGGGGTGCATCACGACTCCATCGACGCTGGGGTGGCCCCTAGCGGCATGACCACCGGTGGCGAAGGAACCAGCAGGTGTGGGCCGGTAGCGGCTCGCACCTGATCGACGCTCACCCCAGGGGCAACTTCGTGAAGCACAAGTCCGTCAGAGGTCACGTCGACGACCGCCAGATCGGTGATGATCCGATGCACGACCGCGCGCCCGGTATAGGGGAGGCTGCAGTCCTGAACGATCTTGTGCGAACCGTCCTTGGCGACGTGCTCCATCATCACGATGACTCGCTTGGCCCCATGGACCAGATCCATCGCCCCACCCATGCCCTTGACCATCTTGCCGGGAATCATCCAGTTGGCCAGGTCTCCGCGCTCCGAGACCTGCATCGCCCCCAGGATCGCCGCGTCCACCTTCCCACCGCGGATCATCGCGAATGACGTCGCAGAGTCGAAGTAGGAGGCTCCTGGCAGCACCGTCACCGTTTCCTTGCCAGCATTGATCAAGTCGGGGTCGACGTCTTGTTCGGTGGGGTATGGACCGACGCCGAGGATTCCGTTCTCCGACTGCAGGACAACCTCCACGTCAGGCGGTAGATAGTTAGGAACGAGCGTCGGCAACCCGATGCCCAGGTTCACGTACTGCCCGTCCCGCAGTTCCAGCGCCACCCGGGCGGCGAGCTGCTCGCGAGTGAGCGTCATCTCAGGCTCCCGTCCGTACGGTGCGCCGTTCGATTCGCTTGTGTGCCGCCTCTTCCGGGGTCAAGGCGACGACGCGCTGAACGAAGATTCCGGGCAGGTGAATACGGTCGGGGTCAAGTTCGCCCGGCTCGACAAGGTGTTCGACCTCAGCGATGGTGACTTCGCCGGCCATCGCGGCAAGGGGGTTGAAGTTGCGCGCAGTCTCGTGGAAGACCAAGTTGCCGTGACGATCCCCGAAGGCAGCTCGGACCAGCGCGTAGTCCGTGCGGATGGCCTCCTCAAGGACGTAGGTGCGGCCGTCGAACTCGCGCGTGTCCTTGGGTGGGGAGGCGAGGGTCACGGTTCCGTCGGGCGCGTAGCGCCACGGCAGGCCCCCGTCTGCGACCTGGGTGCCGACCCCGCTGGCCGTGTAGAACGCCGGAATCCCCGACCCGCCGGCGCGAAGCCGCTCAGCGAGCGTCCCCTGAGGCGTCAGCTCCACCTCAAGCTCTCCAGAGAGGAACTGCCGCTCGAACTCCTTGTTCTCACCCACGTAGGAGCTGGTCGTGCGGGCGATCCGGCGTGCCGACAGCAGCACCCCCAGCCCCCACGCGTCGACACCACAGTTGTTCGAAACGACACTAAGGGCCGTAGTGCCCTGCTCGTAGAGAGCCTGGATCAGCACGGCGGGAACCCCGCACAGTCCGAAACCGCCGACAGCGATGCTCGACCGGTCGGCGATGTCGGCCACGGCCTCAGCGGCCGAGCCGACGCTCTTGTCCAAGCCCATGCTCGCCCTCCTGGGTAGCCGACGACCGGTCAGCCGCCTGCTGGACGCTACCGCGTGGCGGCCCTTCGGACATGCAGGGTGCGGCAACCGCGGCCGTCAGGCCGGCCGGCGGCTAGCATCCGCCCGTGACGGTTCCTCCTTCCCCCTCCGGGTACTCGGGCACACCGCTGCCGCGCAAACTTGGGATCAAGGCTGAACAGCGGGCGGTGCTGTTCGGCGCACCCGCCGGACTCTCTGTTGGACCGCTCCCGGCCGGGGCAACCGTCGCTCGCGTCCCAGTTTCGCGCGCTGACTCCTTAGCCCCGGGAGACGTCACTGTCATCTTCTGCCCGAACCGGGCCACGCTGGTCACCGCGTTCGGCCCTCTTAAGTCCAAGCTCGACTGGTCCGCCAGCCTGTGGGTGGCCTGGCCGAAGAAGGCCGCCAAGTTGGACACGGACCTGGACGAGTCGTTCGTTCGCGAGCACGGACTGGCATGCGGCTTGGTCGATGTCAAAGTGTGCGCGGTCGACCAGACCTGGAGCGGCTTGAAGTTCGTCTACCGAGTGGCGGACCGGGCCAATGTGTCAAGGACCCAGGCGTAAACCTCAGCCTCGTACCGCAAGTGCCCGAACCTGCCTGACGGGCCTGAGTGGGCCCCCGCACCGAGCTCCATCCGCAGGAGCAGGTCGTCCCCGAGTGACCCCGTTGCGCGCAGCTTGGCCACCCATTTGGCTGGCTCCCAGAACATCACTCGAGGGTCATGCAGGGCCGCGGTGACCAACAGTCTGGGCCGCAGGTCCGCGGGCGGCGGGTTGTCGTAGGGGGAGTAGCTCAGCATCCACGCAAAGTCGTCGGGGCGTCGGGGGTCTCCCCATTCCTCCCACTCCTGGGCGGTGAGGGGGATCGACTCGTCGAGCATCGTAGTAACGACATCGACGAAGGGGACCTCCGCGACGACGCCCGCCCAACGGCTGGGCGCCTGGGAATACACCGCCCCCATGAGGAGCCCTCCGGCGGACAGCCCTCGGGCCACCATCCCTCCGGGGTCCACCATCGCACCGGCGAGGGCGTCGGCGACGGCGATGAAGTCACTGAACGTGTTCTGCTTGCGCTCCAGGCTTCCGTCGAGCCACCATCGCCGCCCCAGCTCTCCTCCGCCGCGCACGTGAGCGTGTGCAAAGACCACACCACGGTCCAGCAGCGAGGGCAGGGCCGGGTCGAACTCCGGCTCGAACGAGTACTCGTAGGCGCCATACCCGTACAGCAGACACCCGGCGGTCCCGTCCAGCGGCGTCTCGCGGTGCCGCACGACGGTAACCGGGATGATCTCGCCGTCAGCTGCTGACACAGTGACGGACTCGGACCGGTACATGGCCGGGTCGTAGCCAGGCACAAGGTGGCGCTTTCGGAGTGAACGTTCGCCGCTTGCCAGATCGACGTCGAACCAAGCGGCCGGCTCTGTGTAGGACTGAACCGACACCAGCACCGAGCTGACGTTGAAGTCGTCGTTGCGCCCCAGCGCAATCGTTCCGGCGGGGATCGCAGGCTGCACGTCGACAACTCCAACGAGCGCCGCTCCGTCGTCCAGCCGTCCGATCCGAAGAAGGGTAGAGCCGTCCCGGCGAACTGTGAGAACCACGTGGCTGACGAAGACATCCGCAGCCACGAGCCGTTCGGCCGGGTCGTACCTGGCCATCTCAGTCCATCGGGTCGGGTCGGCCACCGGAGTCCGCATGAGGCGAAACTCCTGCGCCCGGTCATTGGTGACGATGATCAACAGGTCGCCGCCGGCTCGCGGCAGGTGCCCGACGGTGTAGAGGACTCCCGGTCGGCGCTCGACGACCACGGCGGGCACCCTTTCGGGCTGGTCTGCGGGCACCAGCCAGACCTCACTGGAGTCTTTCGCCACTGTCGAGATGACCACGAAACCGCCCGAGCGGGACGCCTCCACGAAGACCTCGAAGCGATCGTCCGGCTCCGCAAAAACCAGCACGTCGGCCTCGACGGCGCCGCCTACGCGGTGCCGCCAGACCTGGTACGGACGGTAGGCGTCGTCCTGAACCACATAGAACAAGGTGGTCGAGTCGGCCGACCAGGCGGCTCCGTAGTAGGTGCCCTCGATCACGTCCGGCAGATCGTGACCGGAGCTGAGATCCCGCAGCCGCATCTGGAAGACCTCGCTTCCCTCGAGGTCGACTGAGTAGGCAAGAAGGGCACCGTCTGGGCTGACCTCCCGCACTCCCAACGAGAAGTAGGGGCAGCCCTCGGCCAGGATGTTCTCGTCAAGAAGTAACTTTGCCGTAAATTTTTCCGCGTAGTACCTAACGAACTGCTCGTATTCCTTCCCTGGGACCGTCTGCGTGTAGTAAACAGAGCCGTTGCCCCGCCAACTGACTGATTGTTCAGTCGGGAGGGTCCGGGTGTTCATCTCGTCGAAGATCGACTCACGGAGGGGGCGGGTGTGGGCCATCTGCGCGTCGTAGAAGGCCCGCTCCGCACGAAGGTAGTGCGACGTCTGCTCCCGTTCGGCATCTTTGAGCCAGAAGTAGTCGTCGACCCGCTGAACCCCGTGCAGTTCGTGCACGATCCGCTCAACGGGCGCGCGGGGGGCTCGATCCGCCATTTCGGGGTTGGCCATGGCCGGGAACCTAGCGTCCTGGACCGCCGGGCGAACACTGGGCCGACCGCCCGTCCTGCATCACAACCGCAGCCGGCCACCAGCGAGCATCACCTCCGGGGCAGGCGCCGCGTCCAACCTTGTCTGTCGTCTGCTCGTTGTTTGTCGTCTGCTTGGCCGAACCAACCTCGGAGGACCCGATGACCACCTTCCCTCGGCGCCGGATGGCCGCCATGCTTGCGGTGGCCGCGATGGCGCTGGTGCCCACCGCCGCATTCGCGGACAGCACCTCGCCGGCACCGGCCTCCTCTGCGGGCGCCTCGACGGGATCGGCCACCTCATCGGCGAAAAGCACGTTCACGGTTGGTTTCCTCCAGGATGTCGACTCTCTCAATCCGTTCGTCGGCATCCTTGCCTCGTCCTACGAAGCTTGGGGGGTGACCTACGACACCCTTCTGGGATACAGCCAGAAGGACTTCTCCCCCGTCCCAGGTCTGGCCTCGTCGTGGACTGAGAGCGCCGACCACCTGACTTGGACCTACAAGATCCGCTCCGGGCTCAAATGGTCCGACGGTGTGCCGCTCACCGCGCACGACGCCGCGTACACGTTCAACCGGATCATGAGCAACTCGTTCGAGCAGAACAACTACGGCAGCTACGTGTCCAACATCACCAAGGCTGTCGCCCCGGACGACACGACCCTGGTCCTCACTGTGAACAAGCCGACGCCGATCATGCTCCGCCTCGCCGTCTACATCCTGCCCGAGCACATCTGGAGCCATATCGACGAAAAGGCGGTCCAGACGATCAAGAACGAGCCGATTGTCGGGTCGGGGCCGTTCATCTTCGAACAGCACGTCGTAGGGCAGTTCATCCGGTTCAAGGCCAACCCGTATTACTGGGCGGGCGCGCCGAAGATCAAGGAACTGGTGTTCCGCATCTTCCAGAGCGAGGACACGATGGTCGCGGCTCTCAAAAAGGGCGAGATCGACTTCGCCGACAGCCTCGGCTCCACCTCGTTCGACGCCTTGAAGTCGGACAAGAACATCACCCGCGTCGCAGCGGAGTACACCGGCTTCGACGAGCTAGCTATGAACACCGGTGCGGCCACGGTCACCGGGGCGCCCATCGGTGACGGGAACCCCGCGCTTAAGGACCAGCGGGTGCGACAGGCGATCAACTACGCGATCGACACCAAGGCGCTCGTCGACAAGGTACTCGGCGGCTACGGCGAGCCCGGCACATCGATCATCCCGAGCATCTACGCGGACTCGCACTACGACCCGGGTGACACGACCCGAACCTTCAACCTCGACAAGGCCAACCAGATCCTCGACGATGCCGGCTACACGAAGGGCTCGGACGGGATCCGCGTGGACCCGAGCACGGGCAAGAAGCTGACGCTTCGACTGTTCGGGCGCTCCAGCAGTCCCACGTCCAAAGACTCAGTGCAGTACATCGCGGGCTGGCTGGGCAAGATCGGCATCGACGTCCAGACCCAGATCGTGTCCGAGGACAACCTCACCCAGATCATCGGGGACGGCGACTACGACATGTTCGAGTGGGGCTGGGTCGTCGAGCCGGACCCGAACTACCAGCTGTCAACGTTCCTGTGCTCATCCCGCAGCACCAAGTCCGGGTCAACGATCACCGCCGGGCTATCGGACAGCTTCTACTGCAACCCGGCGTACGACGCGCTGTACAACCAGCAGGGACAGACCACCGACCTCAAAGCCAGGGACGTCATCGTCAAGCAGATGGAGAAGATGCTCTACGACGACGCCCCCTACGTAGTCACGTACTACTACGCGAACCTCGAGGCCTACCGCAACGACCGCTTCACGAACTTCCAGCCTCAGCCCATTCCCAAGGGCTCGCTGCTCTTCCAGTACGGCTCCTACAGCTACCGGAACATCGAACCGGTCGTCGCAACAGCGGCGGACAGCTCCGGCAGCTCGACCGGGTTGGTCATAGGCATCAGCGTCGCTGTCGTCGCGCTGCTCGGCCTTGGCGGGCTACTCTTCGCCCGATCACGCCGACCCGCCGACGACCGCGAGTAGACGGTGGCAGTCACCCTCACAGCTGACGCCGTCGTCCCGGCGTCCACGGACAGGCTGGGCCGCGGCCGACGGGAGGCCACACTCTACGCGGTGCGAAAGTTCGCCTCGTCGATCGCAACCCTGTTCTTCGTCGCGGTGTTCAACTTCTTCCTCTTCCGGGTGCTGCCGGCTGACCCGGTTAGGGATCTCACCCGCAACCACGCGGTGAGCCCGGCACAGATCTTGGCGATCCGCCGCCAGCTCGGCCTGGACCAGCCGTTGCCCCGACAGTTCCTGACGTATCTCGGGGCACTGCTGCACGGGGACCTAGGAGTTTCCTTCCAGTACCGGCAACCCGTGACGACCGTCATCGCCGACCGGATCTGGCCCACGCTGCTGCTCGTCGGAACCTCCACGATCTTGTGCACAGTCTTTGGGATCTGGATCGGGGTGCACTCCGCGTGGAAGCGCGACAGCCTGTTCGACCGGCTGGCTACCGGCACGACCCTAACCCTGTACGCGATGCCCGAGTTCTGGCTCGGGCTCATCCTCATCCTGGTCTTCGCGCAGGGATTTGGACCAATTCCTGGCCTCTTCCCCACCAGCGGCCTGATAACACCGGGAGTCAACGCCGCCTCCGTCCAGGGAGTCATCGACGTCGCCTACCACCTCACACTGCCGGTGATCACCTTGACCCTGGCCTACCTGGCGGAGTACTCCCTCGTCATGCGCTCGTCGCTGCTCGACGAGATGGGCGAGGACTACCTGACCACAGCAAGGGCGAAGGGACTGCGCGACGCCGATGTCCGTAAGCGCCACGCGGTCCCCAACGCGCTGCTGCCCTCGTTCACCCTGATCGTCCTGAACATCGGCTTTGTCGTCGGAGGTGCGATCACCATCGAGACCGTGTTCTCGATCCCGGGACTGGGGCTGCTGTCCTACACCGCACTCAGCGTCCCTGACTTCCCTGTGCTGCAGGGCCTGTTCCTGCTGTTCTCCGGCGCCATCATCTTGGCCAACCTGGTCGCGGACCTGGCCTACCCCAAGCTTGACCCCCGGGTGAGGCGCGCATGACCACGGCCACCACCGACCCCGTGGTTACCGCGTCCCCTGCGGCGCTCACGTGGAAACGGCGACGAGCATCAGCGCGCCGCCTGTGGAACGAGTTCCGCGGGCAGCGCGCAGGCGTTGCGGGCCTGGTCGTTCTCGGACTGGTCGTGCTTGTGGCTCTGCTAGCCCCTGTACTGGCCAACAGTTCCGGACTGGACGTCACATTGGCCACAGGCAAACCCCTTCACCCTCCCTACGTCGATCAGCTCACCGGCACCAGATACCCCCTGGGTACCGACAAGGCAGGCCGATCAATCCTCACCTTGCTCATCTGGGGGTCGCGAATCTCCCTACTCGTCGGCTTCTCGGCGTCCATCGTGGCGATGGTCATCGGCACCCTCGTAGGAATCGCGTCCGGCCACTTCACGGGCTGGGCCGGTGGAGGACTGAGCAGACTCACGGAGTGGTTCCTGGTCATACCGTTCCTGCCTCTGGCCCTGGTGCTGTCCACCGTGCTCAAAGGTCGACTCCCGCAGCTGGTGGTGCTCATCGTGGTGATCGGCGTTACGAGCTGGGCGTCGACTGCGCGACTGATCCGGGCTCAGACGCTGTCCATCGAAGGCCGGCCATACATCGAGCGGGCTAAGGCACTGGGTGCCGGACACTGGCGGCAGATGAACCGCTATGTACTTCCGAACGTGACGCCACTGGTGTTCGCCAACACGACCTTGACCGTCGCAGGTTCGATCTTGACCGAAACGACGCTGTCCTTCCTCGGTCAAGGGGACCCGTTCCATCCCTCGTGGGGGTCGATGCTGGAGAACGCTTTCGACGAAGGAGCAATCTCTGCCGGCGCTTGGTGGTACCTGTACCCGCCTGGGATCGCGATCATCATCGTCGTACTAGCGTTCACTCTGATCGGACGCGCGCTGGAGACGGTACTCAACCCGCGGCTGCGGGAGCGCTGACAATGCCCCTACTTCAGATCCGCGACCTATCGGTGACGTACCGCACAGCCGGCGGGCCGGTCCCAGCAGTTCGCGGCGTGAGCCTGTCGGTCGACAGTGGCCAGATCCTCGGCGTAGCCGGGGAGTCCGGGTGCGGAAAGTCCACTCTGGCCGCGACGGTACTTCGACTGTCTCCCGCGAATGCCACCGTCAGCGGCCAGGTGCTGCTGGACGACGAGGACGTGCTCACGATGAAGTGGGGACGCATCAGGGCGGTGCGTTGGGCCGAGGCGTCCATCGTCTTCCAAGGGGCACTGCACTCGCTCAACCCGGTGCGCACCATCGGCCGACAGATCGCAGAGCCGATCCTGCTGCACGACAAGATCAGCGAGCGCGCAGCAGGCGTCCGAGTCGGCGAGCTGCTCGAGCAGGTCGGCCTGCCTGCACGACGGTCGGAGGCGTATCCACATCAGCTGTCGGGGGGCCAGAAACAGCGGGTCATGATCGCCATGGCGCTGGCCTGCCGGCCTCGACTGATCATTGCTGACGAGCCAACGACCGCGCTGGACGTGATGGTCCAGGCCCAGGTCCTGGACTTGCTGAACAAGCTGGTGCGAGATCTCGGAGTCGGTCTACTGATGATCAGCCACGACCTGTCGGTCCTCGGCACCACCTGTGATCGGGTGGCGGTGATGTATGCGGGGCGCATCGTCGAGGAGGGTGCGGCCGATCAGGTCTTCAGCGCCGCGCTCCACCCGTACAGCTCAGCATTGTCCGCAGCGTTCCCGACCGTGGGCGACCCGGCCTCGAGGCGGGCTCCGAGAGGACTGCCGGGCGACCCGCCGGACCCGGGCAATCTGCCTACCGGATGCAGCTTCCACGACCGGTGCCCGCGCGCCGTCGAGATGTGTGCGGAGTCCGAGCCTCATCTGGAAGAAGTGTCCCCGGGCCGTGTTGCAGCCTGCCTGCTGGTTCAGCCCGAACGAACCGCCTCATGACCGACGCCAACGACGTCGAGGCCACTGGGCCCGCACTGGAGGTCGACGACCTGTCCGTCGTCTTCCCCGCCCGAGCGGGTAACCGCGCCGCACGCGCCGTCGACGGCGTTCACCTGGCGGTCGACCGCGGCGAGATCCTCGCTCTCGTAGGCGAGTCGGGGTGCGGCAAGACCACCCTGGCGCGCGCAATTCTCGGGCTGGTTTCTCCGACGACGGGCCGCGTTGTGTATCTGGGCAACACGCTGGAGTACTCGTCGCGGGCCCTCAAGCGTTACCGCCGAAGCGTGCAGCTGGTGCTGCAAGACCCCTCGGGAGCTCTGAACCCACGACACACCGTCTATGAGGCTGTGGCTGAGGGTCTTCGTATACACAGCGTCCCAGGAAACGAAAGTGAGCAGGTGGCGCTTGCGCTGTCCAGAGCCGGCCTTCGGCCGCCTGAGCGGTTCTTCCTCACCTACCCTCATGAGCTTTCCGGGGGCCAGCGACAGAGGGTGGTGATCGCAGGTGCGCTGGTGCTGGAACCCTCAGTCATCGTCGCCGACGAGCCAGTCTCCTCACTCGACGCCTCGGTCCGCGGCGAGATCCTCGCCCTGCTGCTCAAGCTCCGCGACGAACTCGGCCTGACCGTCCTGGTGGTAACGCACGACTTGGGACTCGCGTGGAACATCGCCGACCGCATCGCGGTCATGTACTTGGGTCGCATCGTCGAGATCGGAACGACGGAAGACGTCCTCGAACGCCCCCAACACCCCTATACCAGGGCGCTGTTGTCGGTTGTCCCCGAAATCACCCACGTCGAACCCGTTGTCCTGGCCGGCGAGCCACCAGATCCCACCAGGATCCCCGGCGGCTGCCGGTTCCACCCCCGCTGCCCCGCGCTGGCGTCGGGCGCGGCGCACGCGGCAGGCATCGACTCGCGGTGCCGTAGCGACCAACCCCCAGTGCTACCCCCGACCGGAGGACATCGGGCCGCGTGCTTCCTCACCGAGCCCTGATAGGGCATGCTTACTGACGCGCGAGTCAGTAACGGTCCGTTCGGCCCCCGGGAGAGCGTGTGAGCAACGCGTACGACGTCATCGTGGTCGGGGGAGGCCACAACGGTCTCGTCGCCGCCGCGTACCTCGCGAAGCAGGGTCTGCGCACCGTCGTGCTGGAACGTCGACCGGTGGTAGGTGGCGCCTCAATCAGCGAGCACCCGTTCGGCCCGGACTACACCGTCACCTCGCTGTCGTACGTGGTGTCCTTGCTCCCTCCGGCCCTGGTCCGGGACCTCAACCTTGACCGGCACGGGTACCACGTGTACCCGCAAGGGCCGTACTTCGCGCCACGTCGAGATGGCAGCTACCTCCAGCTTCCGGCTGACCGCAGCGCACGGAGAGAGCAGATCCAGAAGTTCTCGTCCAAGGATGCCGACGCGATCGACGAGTGGGATCGCAAGCTTGACGCCATCGGCAAGGTCCTCGGCCCGCTGCTTGGGGACATCCCACCCAAGGTGGGCTCACGCCGACCCGCCGACCTGGCCCGCCAGGCACTGCTGCTGCGGAAGTTGAAAGACGTCGACGAGCGCAAAGCCGTCGACATCACCAGGCTGCTCACTTCGAGCATCGCCGACCTGGTTGACGACACGTTCGAGTCCGACGCGGTCAAGGGCGTGCTGTCAGTGTCTGGTGTGATCGGCACCTGGGCAGGCCCGCGATCCGCCGGAACGGCCTACGTGATGCTGCACCACCATCTCGGCGATATCGGTGACGGCACGAGCGGCACATGGGGCTTCCCTCGGGGCGGGATGGGCGCGATCGCCGATGCGCTTGCAGCGGCGGCCCAGTCGTTCGGCGCCGAGATCCGCACCGAGGCCGCCGTCGCGCAGATCACAACCCACGGCGGCGCAGCCACCGGTGCGGTGCTGGAGTCCGGAGAGGTGCTCACGGCGACAACTGTCATCACCACCGCGCATCCGCAGATCTCCTTCCTGCGACTTCTCGACCGCCGCGAGCTGCCCGCGGACTTCATCGCCGACATCGAGACCTGGAAGTCCCGCAGCGGGACGGTCAAGGTGAACCTGGCTGTGGACCGACTCCCAGAGTTCGCCTCCAAGCCCGGCTTCGACCCAGCAGTTCACGGTGGCACCATCGTCCTGGCAGAGTCGATGGATGACATCGAGAACGCCTACCAGGAGGCGGTAGCGGGCCACGCCGCGACTTTGCCCTTCGCCGACATCTGCATCCCCAGCGTGTTCGACGACTCACTTGCCCCGCCAGGACAGCACATCGTTTCGATGTTCACCCAATGGGTGCCGCACACCTGGAGCACCGAACCGCGCACCGCCGAACTTGAGGCGTACGCCGACCGGATGGTCGCCCGGATGGACGCTGTCGCACCTGGGTTCGCTGATTCGGTGCTCCACCGGCAAGTGATCGGCCCCTACACGATGGAGCAGACGTACGGACTGATCGGCGGCAACATCTTCCACGGCGAACTGACCGTCGGGCAGATGTTCCACGCCCGTCCTGCGGCAGGTTACGCGGACCTGCGGACCCCGATCCGGGGGCTCTACCAGGCCGGCTCGTCGACCCACGGGGGCGGCGGAGTCACAGGGGTTCCCGGTCGCAACGTTGTGCGTCAGGTGTTGAGCGACCGCAAGCGGTCGGCGCTGAAGCGTCGCGTCGGAATGAAGGGGTAGCCGGCCTTGGGCACCCTTCAGTCGGCGCTGCCACGCGAACACTACGTCGATCCAGCGAGCTGGGCGGTCGAACGCGACCAGGTGCTGGTGCACGCGTGGACGTGCGCAGGCCGGTTGCAAGAGCTCGGGCTCGCCAACGACGAGCGTCTCGTGCCCGGGCGGCTGGCTGTCGTGGAAGTCCTTGGGGAGTCGATCCTGGTCACCGTCACTAAAGACGGCGTACTCCACGCGCACTACAACGTCTGTCGGCACCGCGGGTCACAGCTCATCCCAGTCGACTCTGCCACCGGGCCACCGACCCCCACCAAAGCCTCCGCCCTGCGCTGCCCGTACCACTCCTGGACGTATGACCTCGACGGGTCTTTGCTGCATGCCCCGCACACGGAGGACATTGAGGATCTTGACCGTTCGGCGTTCTCGCTCAACCGCGTCCAGGTCGACCGCTGGGGGGGCTTCCTGTGGCTCAAGCTCGCAGAAGACTCCGCGAGCGGCGACCACCTGACCCTGTCGGCCGAGCTCAGTGATGTTCCTCGGCGGGTCAGCCGATACCCGCTCGCATCACTTGTTCTGGGCCGGCAGTTGGTGTACGACGTGCCCGCCAACTGGAAGCTCATCGCAGAGAACTACAACGAGTGCTACCACTGCGGACCCGTTCACCCAGAGCTGGTCAGGCTGGTTCCGGCGTTCGCCGGCGGCGGAGCCAACCTCGACTGGGAAGCCGGCATACCGCACCGCGAGGGAGCCTGGACCTTCACGGCAACCGGCAGGTCCGACCGCGAGCCATTCGCATCGTTGGACATCGACGAACGACACAAGCACAAGGGGGAGCTGGTGTACCCGAACCTGCTCCTGTCCCTGTCTGCCGATCATGTCGCCGCGTTCCGCCTCGAGCCCCTGGCGGTGGACCGCACCCGCGTGGTCTGCGACCTGCTGTTCGCCCCGGACGAGGTCGCCAAGCCCTCGTTCGATGCTTCGGACGCCGCAGACTTCTGGGACACCGTCAACCTGCAGGACTGGGCGATCTGCGCTTCAGTCCAACGCGGGATGTCCTCCCGCGGCTATGCCCAGGGCTGGTACGCGCCCATGGAGGACGCCTCGTTGGATATTCGACGCTGGCTGCTGCCGCGGCTCGCGGAACGGCACACCTGATGGCGGAGAGCTTCGAGTACGCGGTTATCGGCCTCGGCGCCCTCGGAAGCGCCACCGCGTGGCAGCTGGCTCGGCGCGGCGCCAGCGTCGTCGGGCTTGAACAGTTCACCCTCGGACACGACCGCGGTGCCTCGCACGACACATCGCGAATTCTTCGGCACAGCTACCACACGCCCGACTACGTGCGGCTCACGTTCGAGGCCTACGACGACTGGGCAACCCTGGAAGACGACTGCGGTGACACCCTGGTGACGATCACCGGCGGCGTCGACCTGTTCCCACCAGGCTGCGCCATCCCGGCCCAGGGCTACACAGCGTCGCTGGCCGCCTGTCAGGTCCCGCACGAAGTAATGGACACCGACGAGATCGCACGACGTTGGCGGCAGTTCAGAGTCCCCGAAGCCACGGTCGGACTGTTCCAGGAACGCACCGGAATTGTGCCGGCCGCGCGAGGAACCGCAGCGATGCAGAAGATGGCCGCCCGGAGGGGAGCCACGCTGCGCGACCAGTCGCCAGTTACGGCGGTACGCGACCACGGCCCTAGCGGAATCGAGCTCGACGCGGGCGGCCAGACCCTCCGGGTTCGACGCGTAATCGTGACTGCGGACGCCTGGACGAACGACGTGCTCGCCCACTTGGGACAGCAGCTGCCCCTGACTGTCACCCAGGAGCAGGTCACATACTTCGCACCACCACGACCTGACGAGTTCGCCGCTGATCGTTTCCCGGTCTGGATCTGGATGGACGACCCCTCGTTCTACGGCTTCCCCACGTACGGCGAGACCACGGTAAAGGCCGCTCAGGACTGTGGCGGACCGATGGTCACTGCCGAAGACCGTACGTTCACTGCGGACCCGGCCCGGATGAAGCTGCTGGCGGACTTCATGGCTCAGACTTTCCCAGGCGCTGGTCCGCCCACCCGCTCGAAAACCTGCCTCTACACGTTGACCCCTGACCGGGACTTCGCACTCGGTGCCCTACCCGGTCACGAGAACATCTTCGTCGGCCTGGGCGCGGCGCACGGCTTCAAGTTCGCTCCGACCTTCGGCAGACTCCTGGCCGACCTGGCCAGCGTCGGCGCGGCCTCCACCTCGGTGGACCTGTCCCAGTTCAGGCTGGACCGTCCCGCACTCACCGACCCAAGCCACCCGCTGAGCTGGCTGGTATGAGCAGCTCAAGCCAGCTCGTCCGCGGCAACGCCCAGCTCGTGGGCGGCCAGCTGGGTCACCCAGGCTGCCATCTGACCTCGGGTCAGCAGGCCCCGGTGCACGGTGACCTGGATCGCAAGCCCGTCGATCATCGCGGTGATACGCCACGCCGCGGCGTGGGGGTCATCGCAGGTGAACTCACCGCTCCCCACCCCAGCGGCGATGATGTCCGCCACGCTGTCCTTCCAGCGAAGATCGAGTCGCTTCGACACCCGCCGCAGCTCAGGGGACCGCAGGGCGGCCGCCCAGGCGTCGACCCACAAGGTCCAGCCAGGCGGGGTGGCGCCCACCGGCGAGTACAGCCGCAACACAGCCCGGAGTCGTTCGGTGGCAGTGCCCGGGGCCTGCACTGCCTCGGCCAGACGCACAAGGTCACGTTCGGCGGCGTAGGCGAACGCCTCGGCCAACAGCCTGTCCTTGGTCTCGAAGTGGTAGAAGACAAGGGCCGAGGACACCCCCAGGGCTGCCGCGATGTCGGAGACCCTGGTCTGGGACAGCCCGGTCTTCTGCACCTCTGTGACCGTCGCGGCCAAGATCTCCTCGCGACGGACCTCAACTCTTCGACGGGCCACGCCCGGACCTTACTGTCAGATGAGTCAACCGATGGGAACCTGTCACCATGATGTCGACCACGGCCACCGCACCACGTCCGAGCATCGAGTCCGCGCTCGCACCCATCGACCCCGAAGCTCTGCAGCGGGCACTGCTGACATTCGGTGAGTCCACGATGCTGCCGGCAGCCGCCTACACCGACCCGGCCGTGCTGGCCTGGGAAAAGCGGCACTTCTTCGCCGGCACATGGTGCTGCGTCGGTCGAGCGGAGGACCTGGTGTTGGACGACGGGGGGCGCCCGCTGAGCCAGCGCGCCCTCATGGTCGGAGACGTGCCCGTGCTTGTGACGATCGCCGACAGCGGCGCACAGATTCGTGCCTTCTCCAACACCTGTCGCCACCGTGGCCACGAGCTGCTGCCTGAAGGGGGCACCGCGGACTCCCGCGCAGTCACCTGCCGCTACCACGCCTGGTCGTACGGGCTGGACGGGGCAGTGATCGCGGCTCCGGAGTTCAGCGAGGTCGCCACGTTCGACCGCCGCCAGTACGGTCTGGTCCAGCTGCCGGTCGAGCTGTGGCACGGCTGGGTATTCGTCAACGCCACCGGAACCGCCGCGCCGTTCGCCGAGCACATCGGCGTGCTGGACGATCTGGTCGCCCCCTACGCCCCGGAGAAGCTGGTCCGGCTGGCGCGGCACTCCTACCAGATCGCCGCGAACTGGAAGATAGCCACCGAGAACTACCACGAGTGCTACCACTGCCCCCTCATACATCCCGAGCTGTGTGAGGTCTCACCCCCTACGTCCGGCGACAACTACGACCTGCCGGGAGCGTGGGTAGGCGGCTCAATGGAACTCGCCGCCGACGCCGTGACCATGTCGTTGTCGGGCGCCTCGGACGGCGTGGCGATCGATGGCGTCGATCCCCGGGAGGTGATCTACCTCGGGCTCTTCCCGAACCTGCTCATCTCCGTCCACCCGGACTACATGATGACCCACCGTTTCGTCGCCCTTGCCCCGGACAAGACATGGATCGAGTGCTCCTGGTTCTTCCCGTCGGCGGACATCGACCCCACGTATGCGGTGGACTTCTGGGACCTGACCAACCGCCAAGACTGGGCCGCCTGTGAGTCGGTCCAGCGTGGGCTGGCCTCGCCGCACTTCTCCCCAGGGCCACTGGCTCCCAGCGAGGACGCGGTGCACCAGTTCGTGACAATGGTCGGGCGCGGCTACCAGGGGGTCGCCCCGCACGTTCGACCCTAGGAAGAAGCTCTCATGCCCCTTCAGGTGATCGGAGCGGGACTGGGCCGCACTGGCACGAGCTCGCTCAAGGCGGCGCTGGAGCAACTCCTCGAAGGCCCTTGCTACCACATGGACGAGGTGGCCCGTCGTCCTCAGGATCCGACCGTGTGGGCTGACGCCTATGAGGGAACGACGCCGGATTGGGAGGCGTTCTTCGACGGGTTCACTGCCGCAGTCGACTGGCCATCGGCTCCGTTCTGGCCAGAGCTGGCGACCGTGTTCCCCGACGCGGTGATAGTGCTGTCGGTCCGCGACGCCGACTCGTGGTGGGCGAGCGTTTCACGCACCATCTTCCCAGCCATGGCCGCCGCGTACTTCATCCCCGAGGCCAACAACGATGACTGGACGCGGATGGGGCGTGCCATGATGGCTGCCTTCACCGAGGGATGGCAGGACGAGGCCACCGCGAAGGCAGCCTTCTCGACCTACAACGACAGCGTGCGCGCGACTGCACCCGCCGGTCGACTGGTGCAGTGGCAGCCGGGTGACGGATGGGCGCCTTTGTGTGCGGCGCTCGGCGTGGCCATCCCTGACCGGCCCTTCCCTCACGTGAACAACACAGCCGACGCACGGCGCGCTCTGGGTCTGGAAGGCAGCTAGCTTCGCTTCCTGGGGCGGTCCAGGGATTTCGTCATCGCGGTGGACACGACCTTGTAGCCCAAGGAGTCGTAGATCCGACGAGCTGCGTCGTTGAACCCGAAGACGTTGAGGCTAATCTCGGACATACCCGCCGCATGTACGACGTCCTCGGCAGCCAACGTGGCTGCACGCCCTAAGCCACGACCGCGATGGGCAGCGTCGATTGCTCTCTCGAACACGTGCACGACGTCGGCGCGCTCAGGGTTTGGGTCGAGCCAGAGAACACCGACATCCACCCCATCATCCACCACCCGCATCAGCCACGTGCCGGGAGTGTCCAGACCCTTCGGATCAACTCAGTGAACAGGTCACGCACCTGTGGTCCTACCTCATCGGCCGCTCCCCCGCCGGCACGTATGAGAGCGTCCGCGTAGCTGTCCAGCGACGCCGCTCTCCAGATCTCGAACTCGCCGGCTGACATGCGCCGAAGCTGCACGCCTTGGCCACGCTGCTCAGGCGACCGGTCCATGTCGTGAAGCCTACTGACGGGCGGCAGGCCAGGGGCATGGGCGGCCACTTGATCGCCGCACTTCCGCAACACACGAGCCGGGCCGGACCGAGGCGCCCGGCCGAGGCTACGAAAGGTCCATCGTCAGCGCGCAAGCAGCGGTCTCAGTGCGTGCACGGACAGCCCCTCGCGAGTGTTTCCAGCACGACCAGTAGTTGTCGCCGAGGCCAGCATGGAGTTGAGAACAGCCTCCTCTGACGCGTCCACCACCGCCTCGAAAAGGGGATCCAGGTCGCGGCCTGCCAGCGGTTCAGGACCCCGGGGCCGCCCGTCACGGTCAGCGCGGATCCCCGTGGCGCACGCGAGGAAGATCTCCCCACTACCGTGGTGGGCAGTCGAGCCGGTGCGGGCCAGGCCCAGTCCCACCCGGCGGGCCAGTCGGCTGCACGCGGCCGCGTCCACCGGGGCGTCGGTAACAACGACGCCGATGCATGACCCCGATGGTCCAGGGGCAGGCTGGAACGGGTCCGGCGGCAGCAGCAGTCCCACCGGAACCCCTGCCACAGTTAGACGGTCGCGCGAACCGAAGTTGGTCATAAGCACCACCGCAACCGTGTGACCGGAGGGCACCACCCGAGACGCCGTCCCGATCCCGCCCTTGAACCCCAGACACGACATCCCCGTCCCTGCGCCCACCGAGCCTTCCACCGGGGGCAGCAGCGAGCCCACCGAGGACCTGGCATCGGCCCAAGCTGCTCGAACATCAGCCTTTGTGACCTGCATGCGGCGCACCTCGGACAGGAAAGAGTCGTCGCACTCGGCTACAACAGGGATAGCGACGTCTTCCCCGATCAGCGGCTGTTCATCGACAAGCAGCTCACACGCCGCGTCATACACCCGACCGAGCTGCATTGTGGACGTCAAGAAGACTGGGGTCTCAATAAGCCCCCACTCCGCAGCAGCCAAGAAGCCTGTGCACTCCCCGGCCCCGTTCAAGACCGCCCCGCCTGCCGGAATCGGGCGCCGGAACGCGTCGTCCGCGACCGACAGCACCGTCACACCGGTGCGTGCGACTCCACGTCCCGCCGGCGGTTCGGGCTCGTCCCGCCATACCGTGGCATGCCCAAGGCCGACGCCCGGCACGTCCAGCACCGAGTTCGTCGGACCGGCCGGAAGCAAGCCGATCCTGATTCCTAGGTCAGTTGCACGCGCCATGGTGGCATCCTGCCCCACATGGACCAACCAGGGCTGGATGTCAGACGTGCGCAGCCCAACACTTTCCCTGTCCCGATGGTTTGGTCGGCGGACTGTGTTCGTCACGAACCGCTAGCGGAGATCTGGCTGGGGGTTCGGACACCCGGAACCGAAGTCCCCGAACGCGCCGCGGCAATTCGTGCCTCGCTGCTCTCGGTGGGAGCCCGGCTTGTGGAGGCGACACGCCACAACGACAGCATCCTAGACCTGGTGCATGACGCCGGCCTGCTCGAGCACCTACGCACCATCTATCGGGACTGGGCCGCGGCGCAGTTCCCTGCCGATGCCGGAGCCGACCGGGTCGTTCCCTACCTGTTTCCCACCGCTGGCCTGCTCGGGACGCTGCCACTAAGGCAGCCGGTCGCGGTTCACGCCCGGGCTGGGCGGTACTGCTACGACACCATGACCTTGGTTGGACCCGGTACCTGGGAAGCCGCACGAGGGGCGGTCGACGCGGCTTTGACCGCGGTCGACCTGGTGGCTGGACACCAGGCGCGGGTCGCCTACGCCCTGTGCCGACCCCCAGGCCACCATGCTGGACGAGAATCGTTCGGCGGTTCGTGCTACTTGAACAACGCCGCCGTGGCAGCCCAGGCGCTGCTGTCCGCCGGACACTCACGGGTCGCGGTCATCGACATCGATGCTCACCACGGAAACGGCACCCAGTCCCTGTTCTACGACCGCGGGGAAGTCTTCTACGGATCGGTGCACGTCGACCCGGGCGCAGGCTGGTTTCCGCACTACGTCGGGTTCGCTGACGAATGCGGGACAGGTGAGGGGGACGGCGCAAACCTCAATGAGCCGCTACCGCCCGGCACCGGTGACGACGGCTGGCTCAGGTCCGTGGAACAACTTGCCGCGGCCGTGGCCGGCTTCGCAGCGACCGCCCTGGTCGTCTCACTCGGCGTCGACGCCGCAGCCGATGATCCGGAGAGCCCGTTGCAGGTAACGGCCGACGGCTACCACGAGGCTGGCCTGGTCCTGGGCTCCCTCGGCCTGCCAACGGTGGCAGTGCAGGAGGGCGGATACCTGTTGAGCACACTCGGCGAGCTTGTTGTGGCGACGCTGTCCGGCCTGTGCAGCTGAGCCGGCAGCAGCAGCCTGGGCCGCACTAGGGTGTCGGACGTGATCGAGATCACCGACTTGACCAAGGAGTTCGGCGCCATCAAAGCCGTCGATCATCTGTCGTTCACTGTCGAGGCAGGAACGGTCACCGGCTTCCTTGGACCTAACGGCGCCGGCAAGACCACCACCTTGAGAATGCTCGTTGGTCTTGTCACACCCACGTCAGGACGGGCGACCATCGGCGGCGAGCTGTATGCGGACCTGGCCGACCCTGCCCGCACCGTTGGCGCCGCACTGGAGTCTTCCAGCTTCCACCCAGGTCGGACGGCACTGGACCAGCTGCGGGTGCTCTGCCTGGCGGCGCACCTGGACCAGAACCGTGCCGGCGACGCGCTGTCCCTGGTCGGCCTCGCGCAGGTGGCGGGTCGCCGGATCCACACTTACTCCACGGGGATGCGGCAGCGCCTGGCCCTGGCGGCCGCGCTCCTGGGCGACCCGCAGGTACTGCTCCTGGACGAACCGGCCAACGGGCTGGACCCCGAAGGCATCGCTTGGCTGCGCGGCCTCCTTCGTCAGATGGCCGCCTCCGGCCGCACTGTCCTGGTGTCGAGCCACGTGCTCGCCGAAGTCGCGCAGACAGTCGACCAGGTGGTGATCTTGAACAAGGGCCGCCTTGTTCGCGCCGGGTCACTTGATGACCTGCTCGCTTCGAGGGTGGTGCACGTCATCGTGAAGAGCCCCAGGATCGAGACCCTTGCCGCGCACCTCACTGGCGGCATCGACGGGCAACGACCCTCCGATGTCCGTCGTCTGAGCGAGGACACCCTCGCTGTCGAGGGCATCCCGATTGGGCTGGTGGGGCGAGCGGCACTGCAGGCCGGGGTCGAGCTCCACGAGCTCCGGGAGGAGCACACCGACCTGGAGGACGTCTTCTTGGCGCTGACCGCACAGGAGGAGTCGTGACGTGGCTGATGCGGGCCGAGGTGCTGAAGATCACCAGCACCCGACTGGCGCTGGGGATCCTCGGCGGCTCGGCTGCCTACGTGGTGGTTAACGTCGTTGCACTTGTATTCACCGCCGGTCAGCCCGGAGTGCCGTCACTGGCCTTGGCCAGCACGGTTCGAGGCGTGTACGCCTCGGCAGGCGCGGCGTCGCCGATCGTACTCGTCGCCGGCGTCCTGGGCATGACCACCGAGTACCGGTTCATGACCGTCACACCGACCTTCTTGGTGACCCCGAGAAGGGGCCGCGTCCTGGCTGCGAAGCTCACGGTCCACGCCGCATTCGGGGTCGTCATTGGCCTGGTCTGCGCCCTGGTGTCGGCCACCGTCGCCACGGTGTTGCTCGGGCTCCGTCCGCACGCGGCAGTCCACCCCGTCACCGTGGCGCAGATTGGTGCTGCAACGTTGCTCGGCTATGCACTGTTCGCAGTGGTGGGAGTCTCAGTTGGCGCACTTGTGCGCAACCAGATCGCCGCGATCATCGGTGCACTGCTGTGGACGCTGGTCATCGAGGGACTCCTGGTCGCGTTCCTGCCTTCAGTCGGCCGGTGGCTGCCGGGGGGCGCACTGCGCGCGGTCCTGCAGACCCAGACCTTCAACGGCGGAAAACTGCTTCCGGCTTGGGGCGCCACCTTCGTGCTGCTCGGCTACACCGCCGCCTTCGCCGCCGTCGCCGCGAGGACGACGCTTCGGCGCGACGTAACGTGACCGAACCCGTAGGTGCCCGCGCCACGGCCGGCACCCGCGGCGATACGCTGGGTGGTACGAAGCGTCGTGTCCCACAGGTAGGCGGTCAGAGTGTCGTCACAGGCCCCCGCGA